>JGI2924J29684_1078310_pt1 | contig 40466 bp, 33 predicted proteins | sample BenlonsequencITS_FD_29684 | JGI IMG/M metagenome (IMG submission 29684)
GGGCACGGGCAGGGGTGGCGGCAGCCGATCGCATGCTAAGGAGGTCCGGGGCGGTCAAAGCCCCAAGCTTAAAGGATGGTCGGCAGAATATCCCTCTGCCGGCGGGATGGCGTCCCGTCGCGGGGCCGCTGCCCGGTCGGGGCGGTGTCGCCGTCGCTGGAGCGAGGCGTGCGTTCAAATCGGCCGTCGATGGGAGTAGGGCGTGGCGGATGGGGCGTGCCAGCCGGCTTGGGTATACTCGGCAGGTCGGCGCACGGCCGACGCAGATGGCTGCAAGGGCGGGCAATGATGGCAATGATCAAGTCGGAGCAGGCCGGAACACCGCGGTTCCGCCAGCAGGTCCTGTGGATCTACCTCGGGCTGCTGGGCTTCAATCTGCTGGCCTGGCTGTGGGCATGGACGGCATTCGGCCGGCAGCCGGTACTGCTGGGCATGGCCTTGCTGGCCTATACCTTCGGCTTGCGTCATGCGGTCGATGCCGACCATATCGCCGCCATCGACAATGTCACCCGCAAATTGATGCAGGAAGGCCGCAATCCGCTGGGCGTGGGCCCCTGCTTCGCGCTGGGCCATTCCACCGTGGTCGTCGCGATGTCGGCCCTGGTGGCCGTCGCGACGGTCTCGGTCTCCGGGCATTTCAGCCAGCTGAAGGATTATGGCGGTCTGGTCAGCACCTGCGTCTCGGCGCTGTTCCTGCTGTTGCTGGCGGCCGCCAATTTCAGCACCTTTGTCGCGGTCTACAAGACCTTTCGGGCGGTGCGGCAGGGCGCGACCTTGCAGAGTGAAGATCTGGATCTGCTGATGAGTCAGCGCGGCCTGATGGCCCGCTGGTTCCAGCCCCTGTTCCGGCTGGCCTCGCGCAGCTGGCATCTGTATCCGATCGGGATTCTGTTCGGCCTCGGTTTCGATACCGCCACCGAGATCGCCTTGTTCGGCATTTCCGCCACCCAGGCCAGCCACGGTCTGTCCCTGTGGTCGCTGCTCAGCCTGCCGGTCTTGTTCGCGGCAGGCATGACTCTGATCGATACCACTGACGGAGTGCTGATGATGGGGGCTTATCGCTGGGCCTTTGTCCGCCCCATCCGCAAGATCTACTACAACATGACGATCACCCTGATTTCGGTGATCGTGGCGGTGGTGATCGGCAGCGTGGAAGCGCTGGCGCTGATTGCCGACAAGTTCTCGCTGGACAATCCGTTCTGGCGCGCCATCGGCGGTGTGGCGGCGCATTTCGGCCTGCTCGGCTATGGCGTCATCGCGGTGTTTCTGTTCAGCTGGCTGATCTCGGCCGTGATCTACCGCTGGAAGCGCTACGACCGGATCGAGATCCGCGTCGCGCCTTGACCCCCATTCAATCAACGATTTCAGGAGCATCCATGGCGCTTTCAGCCATCCACAAAGTACCCGTGACCATCGTGACCGGCTTCCTCGGCAGCGGCAAGACCACCATGCTGCGGCATCTGCTGGAGCAGGCACGTGGCAAGCGGGTCGCCGTCATCGTCAATGAATTCGGCGAGCTCGGCATCGATGGCGAGATTCTGAAGGGTTGCGGCCTGGGCTGCGAGGACGGTGCCGAGGCGGCCGAAGGCTCGCAGATCTACGAGCTGGCCAATGGCTGTCTGTGCTGCACCGTGCAGGAAGAATTTTATCCGGTGATGGAAAAGCTGCTGGAGCGGCGTGATGCCATCGACCATGTGGTGATCGAGACCTCGGGCCTGGCCCTGCCCAAGCCGCTGGTGCAGGCCTTTCTGTGGCCGGCGATACGCAATGGTTTCACCGTGGACGCCGTGATCACGGTGGTGGACGGTCCGGCGGTGGTGGCGGGGCAGTTCGCCGCCAATCCGGCAGCCGTCGATGCCCAGCGCAAGGCCGATGACAACCTCGACCACGAGTCGCCGCTGCACGAGCTGTTCGAAGATCAGCTCAGTGCGGCCGACCTGGTGATCGTCAACAAGACCGACCAGTTGCGCGAAGGCGAACTGGCCGCGATCGAGCGTCTGGTCCGCGACGAGGTGCCGGCTCATGTGAAGATCGTCCCCTCGCAGTTCGGCCAGCTGGATCTGGGCGTGTTGCTGGGCTTGAACGCGGCCTCCGAGGACAGCATCCATCTGCGCCTGGATCATCATGGCTCGGCGGATGATCCGGATCATCACCATGACGAATTCGATTCGGTGGTGGTCAGCGCCACGCCGGCTTCGAAGGAACGGCTGATCGCGGCCCTGCGCGAGCTTGTCGGTCAGCATCACATCTACCGGGTCAAGGGTTTCGCCAATCCGCCAGGGGCGGCGATGCGGTTGGTGATCCAGGGCGTGGGCACGCGTTTCGACAGCTACTTTGACCGGCGCTGGCAGCCAGATGAAACGCCGGCCTGCCGGTTCGTGCTGATCGGTCAGGCGCTGCAGGCCGAGGCCTTGCAGCTGGAACTGGAGCGCCTGCTGGCCGAACCCGTCGCCCAGGCGGACTGAGCCGGTGCATCTGCTGCGTACGGTCCCCGGCGGCTTCGTGGACGACAGCGAGGGCGTGGTGCGGGTCGACCAGCAGCCGGCTCCCATCGTCATCCTCAGTTCGGCCGATACCACCTTGTCGCTGCTGGCGGGCGTGATGCCCGAGCTGGGGGATGACTTCCCGGCGGTCAGACTGACCAATGTCAGCTTCCTGCGCCAGCCGGCTTCCGTGGATTTCTATGTGGATGACGTGCTGGCCCATGCCCGCGTCATCATCGTCGACCATCTCGGGGGCCAGTCCTACTGGCCCTACGGCATCGAGCGACTGGTGGCCTTGGCGCAGGCCCGGGGTGGTCCGCAGCTGGTGATGTTTTCCGGTGACCTGCAGGAGGATCCCCATCTACAGGCACTGAGCACGGCCGACCCGGTCTTCTGCCATCAGTTGTGGCGTTATCTGCGTGAGGGCGGGCGGCAGAACGCCCGCCACTTCATGCTCAGCATCGCCCGCGAAGTGTTCGCGATGCCGGTGCAGCCCGAGCCGGTACGGGTCCTTCCGGCCGCCACTTTGTATTGGCCCGGCGGGGAGCTGGCGACCCTGGCCGAGGTGCGTGGTCACTGGCAGGCCGGTGCGCCGGTGGTCGCGTTGCTGTTCTACAAGGCGCATCTGCAGGCGGCCAATCTGGCCAGTTTCGATGCGCTGATCCAGTCCCTGCGCGAGCGCGGGCTGAACCCGCTGCCGCTGGCGATCACTTCGCTGAAAGATGCTTTTTCCCTGGAAATTCTGCGGCAATTGTGCGCCGAGGTGCAGGCGGATCTGGTGCTGAACACCACGGCCTTCGCCGCCGCCTCGCCCGGCGCCGAGACAACGTTCGTGCTGGCCGGTGATGCGCCGGTACTGCAGCTGATCACCTGCAGTGCCAATCGCGAGAGCTGGGCCGGCAATGATCACGGCCTGCGAGCCCGCGACATTGCCATGCATGTCGCCCTGCCGGAAATCGACGGACGGCTGATCACCCGCACCATCAGTTTCAAAGGCGCGGCCTATTACTGCGAGCGGACCCAGGTCGATGTGGTCAGCTACCAGCCCGACCACGAGCGTATCGCCTTCGTCGTCGAGCTGGCCCGCCGCTGGGCTGTGCTGCGACACAAGCCGAACGCCGACAAGCGGCTGGCGCTGGTGCTGGCCAATTATCCGCTCAGCGAAGGGCGCATCGGCAATGGCGTCGGTCTGGACGTGCCGGCCTCGGTAGTCGGCATGCTCGCCATGCTGGTCGCGCAGGGCTATGCGCTAGACAGCTTGCCGGACGACGGCGATGCCCTGATGCGTCAGCTGACCCGCGGAGTCACCAATGATCCGGTGCAGCGACCGTTGCGCCCGGCCTGGCAGAGTCTGTCCATGGCCGATTACCGGGACGAACTGGCACGCTGGCCGCAGGCGGCACGCGAGGCCATCCTGCAGCGATGGGGCGAACCCGAAGATGATCCGACGGTACGCTCCGGTCGCTTCATGATCGCCGGCTGGCGTTGCGGCAAGGTCTTTGTCGGCATCCAGCCGGCACGCAGCCATGACCCGGCGGACTATGCCAGCTACCATGATGCCGAGCTGGTCCCGCCGCATGCCTATCTGGCCTTCTACATCTGGCTGCGCAAGTCGTTCGCCGTCGATGCCCTCGTCCATGTCGGCAAGCATGGCAATCTGGAGTGGCTGCCGGGTAAGAGCGTCGCACTGGCGGACAGCTGCTGGCCGGAGCTGGCGCTGGGGCCGCTGCCGCACCTGTATCCGTTTATCGTCAATGATCCCGGCGAAGGTGCCCAGGCCAAGCGCCGGGCCCAGGCCGTCATCATCGATCATCTGATGCCGCCGCTGACGCGGGCCGAGAACTACGGTCCGCTGCAGGACCTGGAGCGCGAGGTCGATGAATATTACGAGGCCGTGATTGTCGACCCTCGACGCGCGACCTTGCTGCGCAAGGGCATTCTCAAGCGCATCGTCGAGCATGACCTGCATCGCGAGCTGAGTCTGGAGGCTCCGGCGGACAGCGAGGGCGAGGATGCGCTGCTGACCTCGCTGGACGCCTATCTGTGCGAATTGAAGGAAGCCCAGATCCGCGATGGTCTGCATATCTTCGGCCAGTCGCCGACGGGACGGCAGCGACGCGATACCTTGATGGCCCTGCTGCGCTATCCGGTCGGCGATGGCCGCGGGGCGAACAGCGGCCTGACCCAGGCCCTGGTCAGGGATCTGCAGCTGGAAGCCTGGATCGACCCATGTGCCGCCGACTGGGCCAAGCCCTGGATCGGTCCGCGTCCGGAAGCCTTGCAGCGGCAGGATACCGCTCCCTGGCGGCATCTGGGCGATACCCGCGAACGGCTGGAGAGCCTGGCATTGAGTCTGCTTGACCAGGCGCTGGAGGGACGCTGGCCCGAGAGCAAAGTCTGGCCGCATACCGTGCAGGTGCTGCAGCGGTTGCAACAGGACGTGGCGCCGCGGCTGGATGCTTGTGGCGCCGAGGAATTGCGCCAGCTGCAGCGCGGGCTGGAAGGGCGGTTCGTGCCGCCCGGCCCCAGTGGCGCACCTTCGCGCGGCCGTCCGGATGTCCTGCCGACGGGCCGGAATTTCTATTCGCTGGACACCCGCTCGGTGCCGACCCAGGCGGCCTGGACCCTGGGCCAGCGTTCGGCGCATCAACTGATCGAGCGTCATCTGCAGGATCATGGCGATTATCCGCAGGCGATCGGGCTTTCGGTGTGGGGCACGGCGACCATGCGCACCGGCGGCGACGATCTGGCCCAGGCCATGGCCTTGCTGGGCGTGCGCCCGGTCTGGGCGCCGGGCAGCCATCGGGTGACTGATTTCGAGATCATGCCCATCGAGGCCCTGGACCGGCCACGCATCGATGTGACCTTGCGAGTGTCGGGTTTCTTCCGTGATGCCTTCCCCGCGGCGATGCATCTGTTCGATGCCGCCGTACAGGCGGTGGCCGAGCAGGATGAGCCGGATGACCTCAATCCGGTCAGGGCCCGCATTCTGCGCGAGCGCGACAGTCTGGCGGCGACCGGCATGTCGCTCGAAGAGGCGCGCAGGCAGGCCGGCTGGCGGGTGTTCAGCAGCCGCCCGGGCCATTATGGCACCGGGCTGCAGGAGCTGATCGACCGGCGGCATTGGCAGGATGATGCCGATCTGGCCGGTGCCTATCGGGACTGGGGCGGTCACGCCTATGCCGCCCGGACCGAGGGCGAGGCCGCGCCGGAAGCCTTCGGCCGGCGCCTGGCCGAGATCGATCTGGTGGTGCAGAACCAGGACAACCGCGAGCACGATCTGCTCGACTCCAATGACTATTACCAGTTCCAGGGCGGCATGGCGGTGGCGGCCCGGCATCTGGGTGGGCGCCAGCCGGCGATCTACCACGCCGACCACAGCAACCCCGAGGTGCCCCGGGTCCGCAGTCTGCGCGAGGAAGTCGCGCGGGTGCTGCGCTCGCGGGTGGTCAATCCGAAATGGATGGATGGCGTCAAACGCCATGGTTACAAGGGGGCGGCCGAAATGGCGGCCACGGTGGACTATCTGTTCGGCTACGACGCCACCGCGCGGGTGGTCGAGGACTACCAGTACGCGATGGTCGGCGCGGCCTATCTGGATGATGCCGCCACCCGCGACTTTCTGCGCGAACACAATCCGCAGGCCTTGAGCGATATCTGCGAGCGGTTGCTGGAAGCCGTTGCCCGCGGTCTGTGGCAGCAGCCCGGCGAGCAGGCCGAACGGATCGAGCGCTATCTGCTGGACAACGAAAACCATATCGAAGGACGAAATGCATGAGCGCTGCCACGGATCCCGCCGGAAGCCGCCCGGACTATCCCTTTTCGGCCCTGGTCGGGCTGGAGCCGCTGCGCCGGTTCCTGCTTCTGGCCGCGGTCGATCCGGGTCTGGGCGGCGTGCTGATCAGCGGTCCGCGCGGCACGGCCAAATCGACCAGTGCCCGCGCGCTGGCGGCGCTGCTGCCTGAAGGCCGGCTGGTGAATCTGCCGCTGGGCGCGACCGAAGAGCGTCTGATCGGCAGCCTGGATCTGGAGGCGATGCTGCGTGACGGCGAGTTGCGCTTCAGGCCCGGCCTGCTGGCGGCGGCGCATCAAGGCGTGCTGTATGTCGACGAAGTCAATCTGCTGCCGGATGCGCTGGTGGATGCCTTGCTGGACGTGGCGGCCAGCGGCGTCAACAGCATCGAGCGCGAAGGCATTTCCCACCGTCATCCTGCCCGTTTCGTGCTGATCGGCACCATGAATCCGGAAGAGGGCGAAGTGCGTCCGCAGTTGCTGGACCGTTTCGGTCTGATGGTCGAGCTGGACAATTGCCTGGACCCGCAGCAAAGGCAGGCCATGGTGCGGGCGCGGCTGGACTACGAGTCCGATCCGCAGGCCTTTCATGCACGTCATCGGGAGATGGACGCGGCTTTGCGTCAGCGCCTGCTCGCCGCACGGGCCGCCCTGGCCGAGCTGGATTTCGACGAGGCCGTGCATGAGCGCGTCAGCCGCTGGTGCATTGCCGCTGCCGTCGACGGCGTACGTGCCGATCTGGCCATGCTGCGGGCCGCCCGGGCGCTAGCGGCCTGGGAGGGCGCGCAGGCGGTGACGATCGAGCATGTGGATCAGGTGGCAGCGGCCTGTCTGCGGCATCGCTGCCGGCAGCTGCCAGCGGCGCCGTCGTCAGCGGACGGGCCGGCGCCCCAGGATCATGATGCCCGGTCCGGTCCGGATGAGGCTTCGACAACCGGCCGGCATCCCGGTGACGACGAAGGGGACTTCGGCGAGCTGCCGCCCGAGCCGGTCGGCATGACGCCGGTCAAGGCCGTGCGGCCGCTGCTCCCAAAACCCTAGTCCATCGATCAGGGCCGACGGCGGAACCGCTCCGCCGGGATCGATGGACTGCCGCCACGGTCGCACGCAATGGCGCTGCCCGCCCATCGACACGCATTGACTGGCCGGCCAGTCTGGCGCGGGCGGGTGGCTTGCCGCGGCGGCCGGACGAACTCAGTTACCGCCGCCGTCCTGGCGGCTCGGCACGACTGACGGTCTATGTGCTGGATTGTTCCGCCTCGATGCTGAGGCATGGCCGGCTGGCCCTGGCCAAGGGCCTGCTGGCGGACTGGTTCGCCGAGGCGGCGCGGGCGCGATCTCAGGTCGCGCTGATCTGCCACGGTGGTCGCGGCGCCCGGCTGGTGTTCGGTCCGGCGGTGCCGCGCTGGTGGAACGAACGATGGATCCAGCCGATCGCCGGCGGCGGCGGCACCCCCTTGCAAGCCGGTCTGGCGATGGCCGAGACCCTGCTGCAGCGTGGCCACCGGCGCGATCCCGGGCTGGGACTGGAGCTGTGGCTGCTCAGTGACGAGCACTGCCCGGCGGCGGGGCCGCCGTCACTTGGGTCGGCCAGCATCATCGACGTCGAGCCGCGCGGTCGCATGGCGGGTGGCGCGCGCCGGCTCGCACACGCCTGGCAGGCGGCCTATCTGCAGCTGACGCCGCAGGGTCTGAGTCAGCCGGGCTTCTGAAACGGATGGCTGCGGGGGGTATAGACCCATTCCCGCCCGTTCTCGTGGCCGAAGCGCCGGGTGGTCGACGAGCCGATGACGACGACGGTGCGCATGTCGACCATCTCGCTGCGCAAGTCCTGCAGAGCTACGGTGTTCAGTCGCGCTCCCGGGCGGGCAATGTTCCAGCCCAGCACCACCGGGGTCGAGCCGTCCCGATGGCGCCGGACGATATCCAGCGCCCGGTCCAGCTGCCAGGGGCGATGCCGGGAAATCGGGTTGTACCAGCCCATCGCCAGATCCGCCTCGGCGGCCAGCGCCAGCCGGCGTTCGATCAGGCTCCAGGGCTTGAGATTGTCCGATAGCGAGATCAGGCAGAAATCATGCCCCAGGGGCGCGCCGGCGATCGCCGCGCAGGCCAGCGCGGCCGAGACTCCCGGCAGGATTTCCAGTTCGACTTCGTGCCAGGCCGGATCGGTGCCGGCCTCCAGCGCCTCCAGCGTGGCGGCGGCCATCGCGAACACGCCCGGATCGCCGGAAGAGACCATGGCGACGTGTCGACCCTCGGCGGCCAGGGTGAAACCATGCGCAGCCCGCTGCAGCTCCTCGCGATTGTCGGAAGGGTGACGCCGTTGGCCGGGGCGCAGCGGGCCGGCCATCTCGACATAGGTGGCATAACCCAGGATATCGGTAGCCTGCTCCAGCGCGGCGCGGGCGGCAGGCACCATATAGGCGGCATGCCCGGGTCCCAGGCCGATCACGCTGAGCTTGCCGCGGGGGCGGCCGATGCGTGCAGGGTCGACAGGGCGGTCGGCCTGGGCCAGGGCCAGGGTTGGGCCCGGTTCGCCGCAAGGCGACAGTTCGGGCAGGGTTTCGCGCAGCAAGGTCTCGGCATCGAGCGGCGGGCTGTCCACCCGCCGCAGGCTGGCACCCAGCTCCCGCGCCGCCTCGGCCACGATCTGCTGGTGCCTGCTGGTGGCGCCGATCAGGACCACGGCCAAGGCCTCGACGGCCAGTCCGGCCGCCGCCAGTTGCCGGCGCATGCGATCGGCCAGCCCGGCGGCATCGGTATCGCCGTCATGGCGGCAGGCCAGCACCAGATTGCGTGGATAAATGCGCAGGGTCGACGCGTCAGGGGTCTGGATGCTGGCCGATACCTGCAAGCTGTGCGTCGCCGATGCGGCGCGAGGCAGGTCGACATGGTCCAGCCAGGGCGCATCGCCCTCGATCCGGAGGGTATCGCCGGCCAGTAGACCGGAGACCAGTCGCTTGCCGTGCTCGATATCGGCGAGCACATAGCCCGGCGGTGGCTGCAGCAGGCAGGTGCCGAAGCGCAGTTCGCCGCTGGTGGTAATGGCTGCATGGCCATCCAGGGACAGCGCGATATCGCGGGCCAGGTCATTGGCGCCACGCAGGCCGCCCAGCAGGGGTACCACGCTGCTGCCATCCTGCGCCACCGCCAGCACGGCGGCGCCTTGCAGCTTGTCATCGTCGGTCAGGCGGGGAGCGAGCGCGCGGATGATGATGCCGGCGGCGCACAAGGCCAGAACCGGTGCATCGCCGGCATGCAGTTCGCGCAGACGGGTGCCGAAGTCGTCATAGAGATCGTCGCAGCCGGCCGCAGGCATGCCGAGGCGGCTGCGCAGGCCGTGGATGCGACTGCCCGGCGCCATGGCTCGCAGCCGTTCGGCCAGCGGCATCGCCGCGGGTCCCAGCACGATGATGGCCAGCGGCCTCATGCCTGCCACCGCGTGCCCGGCACCAGGATCATCGAGAAATAGGGCGAGCTGGCAGGGTCCACGTCGGCCAGGGGCAGCATGCGCTGGGTCTCCATGGTGGCGCGCTCGATATACAGGGCGCGTTGCTCGAGCCCCAGTTCCTGCAATACTTCGCGGACCTTGGCCAGCTGGCGGCCCAGCTTCATGATGACCACGGCGTCGGCCAACGCGATACGCCGGTGCAGTTCCCCGGCGGGAAGCGTGCCGGCCAGTACGCTGAGCGACTGGTCGCGGTAGACCAGGGGCGTACCCAGCATCGCCGCGCCGCCCAGCATGGCGCAGACACCCGGTACCACCTGATGCGGATGATCGGCGGCAAGGCGGTCGTGCAGATACATGTAGGAGCCGTACAGCATGGGATCGCCTTCGCAGATCACGGCGACGTCCCGGCCCTCGTGCAGATGCGCGGCCACGCTGAGCGCCGAGCGATCATAGAAGGCGGCGATGATCTGGTCATAGCTGAGCGGGCCGCTGACCGTTTCGGTCGTCAGCGGATATTCCAGCCGCAGCTGGATCTGCTGCGGCTGCAGATGGGACTCGATGCTGGCATAGGCATGGCCCTTGCGGCCTCGACCGGCGAAATAGGCCACCACCGGGGCCTGTTGCAGAAGCCGCAGCGCTTTCACGGTGATCAGCTCAGGGTCGCCGGGGCCGACGCCCAGACCGAGCAGGCGTCCTTGAGGCTGGCTCATTCGACCTCCGTGGCCAGGGCATTGACGGCGGCGGCGGCCATCGCGCTGCCGCCGCGGCGACCGTTCACCACCACATAGGGAATGCCCAGCCGGTTGGCGGCCAGTGCGGCCTTGGATTCGGCGGCGCCGACAAAGCCGACCGCAAACCCCAGCACCAGCGCCGGTCGCGGCGCGCCATCCTGCAGCAGCTCCAGCAGCCGGAACAAGGCGGTCGGCGCGTTGCCGATCACGACCACGGCGCCTGCCAGCCGCTCCTGCCACAGCTCGACGGCGGCGGCGCTGCGGGTCTGCCCGCTGGCAGCGGCCATGGCCGGCACCTGCGGGTCTTGCAGGGTACAGATCACCGGGTTGTCGGCCGGCAGCCGGGCGCGGGTAATCCCTTCGGCCACCATCCGCGCATCGCAGAAAACAGGTGCGCCGCTGGCCAGCGCCTTCCGGCCGATGGCTCCGGCGCCTTCGCTCCACACCAGGTCGGTCACGATATCGGGCATGCCGCAGGCATGGATCACCCGGACGGCCAGTTTCTCAATATCGGCGGGAATGCCCGAAAGATCGGACTCGGCCCGGATGATGGCAAAGGACTGCCGGTAGATGGCTGCGCCATCACGAATATAGTCGAACATCAGTCACTCCGCGGCCGGGGGCCGCATGATCCCGGTCGCCATTTCAAGAGTCAGGTGCCGGCCCAGGCACTCTCCAAAGTCCCGGCCGGAGCCGCGACGGTACAGATCATAATGGTTCCCGTCCACGGCCAGCAGGGTATGGCCGGCAGGGGAGGCCGCGGCGCAGCTGCGCGGGCAGCCACTGAGATGGATGCCGGTGGGTGGCAGTTCGGCCCGGGCAAGGCGCAAGGCGTCGGCCTTGGTATCGGCCTGGGTGCGGGCACAGCCGCGCCGGCCGGCGCAGGCCAGCAGCCGTGCCAGCGGGTCGGCGGCATCGGTGATCAGGCCCAGCTGGCGCAAGCCGGTCAGGGCGGCCGGAGCATTGACGGCCCGGATATGGGGCAGCAGACCGCCCTGCCAAGGCGTGAACCGCAGTTCGCCACGTCCCAGCTGGCTGCTCAGCTCGGCGAGTCCTTCCAGCATGTCGGCATCCAGTCGGGCGAGAGGGGCCTGGAAGCCGATCAGGCAGAGGTCGCCGCCGGCCTGGGGCTGCTGGCCCAGCCGGGCCGGATCGAGCGGGGGCTCGACGCCGGTTGCGCAGGGCAGGGCTCCGGCAGGCGGTGTCGCCAGCTTCAGCCGTGCGCCGTGGCGGCGGGCCCGGCTCAGCAGTACCTGCAGACCCTGGTCGGCCAGCACATCACGCATCCGCAGCTGGCCTGCCGTGGCCAGCTCCATAAAGGCCCGCATCAGGGCCAGCACCGTGGTCACCGCATCTTGTGGAGCCGTATAGCCTGGACAATGCACGGGCACAGCCGGTGCGGAGGCCAGGCCCAGCCACAGTCCCGGAGGCTGCGGCAGATCCCGCTGGTCGATGCAAAGCCAGATATCGTGGGGATGACGACGGTCGACCAGGCGTTCTCCGCCGTCCAGCAGGACGGCGAACTTGGGTGACAGGCCGTCAAGCGCGGCATCCTGCTGCATCGCCTGCAACAAGTCGGCTGCCAAGGCCGAGGTGTCGATGCGCATCTGCGGATCGATGCCGGCCAGCGGACTGATCATCACATTGCGGCGCGCATCGCGACGGCTCAGGGCGACCGTATCGACCCTATCGCTGGCGGGCAGCGGCCCGAGTCCGGCATCGATCAGGGCCTGGATCAACCCGGGACCGGCCTCGGCGCGGATGCCGCGCAATTGCAGATTGGCCCGATTGGTGATCTCCAGCGGGCCCTCGGCATGCTCGCGGGCGGCTGCGGCCAGGGCCCGGGCCTGTACCGCGGTCATCCGGCCGCCGGCGAGCCTGATCCGGCACAATCCGCCGTCGACGGCCTGCACGAGGTTGATCAGGCCCGGACAGGCGGCCTGTGCGGCTTGTACCGAGCGGTTCCGCCTCGGGCTGCCGTGGTTTTGCATCCTAGGTATTTCCTGTTCTCGGAGGGGCAGGTCGAGGGATGAGTCTAGCGGCTGGCGGCCATCGGCTGCAGCAGGGCACGCTGCCGTCTCGTCGCTGGCGATGCCGCAGGCGGGTGATGCCGGGTCGGGATGCCGTCGCGGTTGCAATCCGGCCGCTGATGGCGACACTAGATGGCCTGGGCGCAGGCGCCGGAGAAATGGAAGGGCATGGAGCAGGTGCGTTGGGGTGGCGAAGAGTCGGCCGGGCTGTCGGCCTGGCTGAGTGTGGTTGGCCTTGGCGAAGACGGTTTCGAGGGGCTGTCGCTGATGGCCCGCCAGTGGCTTATGCAGGCCGATGCCATCTTCGGCGGCAGCCGGCATCTGGCCATGCTGCCGGCCGCTCTGGCGGCACGGAGCAGGTCCTGGCCCCGCCCCTTTGCGCTGGACGAGGTGCTGGCCTGCCGGGGGCGGCCGACCTGCGTGCTGGCCAGCGGTGACCCCATGCATCATGGCGTCGGGGCCCGGTTGGCGCGGTTGCTGCCGACCGGCGAATGGCGGGTATTGCCTGCACCGTCGTCCATGAGCCTGGCCGCCGCGCGGCTGGGCTGGGCCCTGCAGGACTGCACCGTGGTTTCGCTGTTGCAACACGAGGCGGCGAGCGTGCTTCGCCATTGTCGCCCGGACCGGCAGCTGCTGGTGCTGAGTGCCGGTGCCGGGACGCCTGCCGAGCTGGCGGCCTGTCTGGCCCGTGCCGGTTATGGCGCGAGCCGGCTATGGGTCTGGCAGCGACTGGGCGGGCCGGCCGAATCCGTCGTCGAGGCGATCGCCGAGCAGTGGCCTGCGCAGCAGCACGTGGATCCGCTGAATCTGGTGGCCGTGCAATGCCGGCTGGCGGAGGGCCAGGTCGCCTGGCCGCCAGGGCCGGGTCTGCCCGATGCGGCCTTCCGGCATGATGGCCAGCTGACCAAGCAGGATATCCGTGCCGTGACACTGGCCCGGCTGGCGCCGCGTGCCGGTGAACGCTTGTGGGATGTCGGAGCGGGCTGCGGTTCGATCGGCATCGAATGGATGCGCAGCGATGCGTCCTGTCAGGCGATCGCGATCGAGGCGGATCCGGGCCGGCAGGCCTTGATTGCCCACAATCGACAGGCACTGGGCGTACCGGAACTGCAATTGGTGAGTGGCCGCGCGCCCCAGGCTCTGCAGGGTCTGGAACGACCCGATGCGGTATTCATCGGCGGCGGCGTGACGGCCGAAGGCGTGCTGGCAAGCTGCTGGGAGGCCTTGCCCGTCGGTGGCCGGCTGGTGGCCAATGCGGTGACCTTGCAGGCCGAGCAATGCCTGTTTCAATGGCGACAGCTTCATGGCGGCCGGCTCAGCCGCCTGTCGCTGGAACATGCCGAGCCGCTGGGCCGCTTTGACAGCTGGCGATCAGCGCTGCCGATCACCCTCTATGATGCGGTCAAGGCCTGATGCGGGAGGAAACGCCGGAAGTAGCGGCCCCGTTGCGCTATGGCTATACCACCGGCGCCTGTGCGACGGCGACGGCGCTGGCGGCGGCGCAGCTGATGCTGGGCGAAGCCGTGGGTCCGCAGGTCCGCATCGTGCTGCCGCGCGGACAGATTGTGGATTTCGCGCTGGCTTTCTGCCGCCATGACGGCGATGCCGCCGAGGCCGGCACGGTCAAGGATGCCGGTGATGATCCGGATGTCACCCATGGCGCCGTCGTCTGGTGCCGGGTCGAACGCCTTGCCATGCCCGGCGTGGTTTTTCATGCAGGCCCCGGTGTTGGCACAGTGACCCGTCCCGGCCTGTCGCTGGGGGTCGGTGAACCGGCGATCAATCCGGTGCCTCGACGGATGATAAGCGAGCATCTCGAGCAGCTGGCCGCGCGCGTCGGCTATGCCGGCGGCTTTGCGGTCCGTGTCGGGGTGGAAGATGGCGAGGCATTGGCCCTGAAAACGATGAACCCTCGGCTGGGCATTGTCGGGGGACTGTCGATCCTGGGCACCACCGGCATTGTCAGGCCATTTTCCTGCTCGGCCTATATCGCCTCGATCCAGCAAGGCATCGACGTGGCGGTGGCCAATGGTTGCAGGCATATCGCCGCCAGTACCGGCCATGCCAGCGAGACGGCAGTGCGTAGCATCTGCGATCTGCCCGATATGGCGCTGATCGAAATGGGGGACTTCGTCGGTGCGGTGCTCAAGCATCTGCGGCGCCAGCCGGTGGCCAGACTGACGCTGTGCGGTGGTTTCGGCAAGCTCAGCAAGCTGGCCGCCGGACATCTGGACCTGCACAGTCGCCACTCCAGCATCGATCTCGACGCGCTGGCCGCCTGGGCTGCAGGCATGGGCGCGACGCAGGCCTTGCAGGCCGGCATTGTCGCGGCCAATACCACACAGCACGCGCTGCAGCTGGCCGATGCCGAGGGCTTGCCGCTGGCTGACGAGGTCTGTCGACGCGCGCGGTGGGTGGCTTGCGGCATCGTGCCGGCCTCGGTCGCGGTGGACGTTCTGGCCATTGATCGTCAGGGGCGCATCGTGGGGCAGGCGGCATGAGCCGGGTCCTGGTGCTGGGCGGTACCGGCGAGGGACTGGCCTTGGCGCGAGAGCTGGGACGCGGGGACATCTACAGTCTGGCTGGCGTCGGTCGCCAGCCCCAGGGACTTGAATGCGACCTGCGGGTCGGCGGTTACGGCGGCGGCGAAGGCCTGGCCGCGTTTCTGCGCGAGCAGTCCATCAGCCTGCTGATCGATGCGACTCATCCCTATGCGGCCCGGATCAGCGCCAACGCGTACATGGCCAGTCGCCTTGCCGGGATTCCCCTGTGGGCGATCCGTCGCCCCGGCTGGCAGCCCGCTCCGGCGGATGACTGGCGGATGGTGGATGGCTGGGCCGCGATGATGCGGGCGCTGGCCGACTTCCGTCGCCCCTTGTTCACTCTGGGGCGCGAGCCGCTGGAGCATCTTGGAGAGATACCCTTGCATCAACAGTGGACCATCCGCTGTCTGGACAGCCATCCCGGCATGGAACGCGCCGAGGTGCTGGCCGATCGTGGGCCGTATCATACGGACGGCGAGCAGGCCTTGTTTTCGCGCCTGGGCACCGATGTGCTGGTCAGCAAGAACAGCGGCGGGGCCGCCACCGAGGCCAAGCTGGTCGTGGCCCGCCGGCTGGGCCTGCCGGTAGTGATGCTGCGGCGCCCGGCATTGCCCGCCGCAGACCGGGAATTCAGTGACGTGGCCAGTCTGCTGCAGGCCTGGACATGACGGTGTTCTTTATCGGCGCCGGACCGGGCGACCCCGAGCTGATCACGGTCAAGGGGCAGCGTCTGCTGCGGCAATGCCCGGTGATTCTCTATGCCGGTTCATTGGTGCCCGAGGCGGTGCTGGCAGGACATGCTGCCGAAGAAGTGGTCGATACCGCCGACCTGGATCTGGAGCAGATCATCGAGCGGCTGGCTGCGGCGGACGCCCGGGGACAGGATGTGGCACGGGTGCATTCCGGTGATCCCTCGTTGTTCGGCGCCATCGGCGAACAGATCCAGGCGCTGCAGGCCCGCGGCATCGCCTGGGAAATCATCCCGGGCGTGACGGCGGCGGCCGCTTCGGCGGCCGCGCTGGGCTGCGAACTGACCCTGCCCGGTATCTCCCAGACCGTGATTCTGACCCGTCATGCACGCAAGACGACGATGCCTGCAGGTGAGTCTCTGCCGGAGCTGGCACGTCATGGCGCGACCTTGGCCATTCATCTGGCCATCCGCCACCTGGATGAAATCGTCGACATTCTGCAGCCCGAATATGGCGCAGACTGCCCGGTGGCCGTGGTGTATCGCGCCAGCTGGCCGGACCAGCGTCTCGTTCGCGGTCGCCTGGACGATATCGTCGCCCGTGTGGCCGAAGCGCCGGTCGAACGCACGGCCTTGATTCTCGTCGGCCGGGTGCTGTCATCCGCCGACTTTGCGCGGTCCACCCTGTATGCCTAGGAATATAGACATCCATAGGGTGTGCGACTTTACCGGGGCTCTGTCGTGAGCACGGTCTGGCTGATTGCGGCGGCTCTGGTGCTTGACCGGCGGCTGGGTGAGCCGCGGCGCTGGCATCCGCTGGTCGGGTTCGGGCAATGGGCCGGCTGGCTGGACCGGCATCTGCATGCCGATCGATATGCTCGTGGCGTGCTGGCATGGGCCTTGGCCGTGCTGCCGATCAGTCTGTGCTGCTGGATGCTGGTCGTGCAGGCCGGGAGGGTCTCGCCCTGGCTGGGCTGGGCGCTGCAGGCCGTGCTGCTGTATCTGTGCATCGGTTTGCGCAGTCTCGCCCAGCATGCCGCCCCCATCATCAAGGCCTTGCGCGCCGGCGAGCTGGATCAGGCGCGACGGGCGGTATCGATGATCGTGAGTCGCGACACCGGGGCACTGGATGCCCGTCAGGTGGCCGTGGCCGGCACCGAATCCATGCTGGAAAACGGCAGTGACGCGGTCTTTGCCGCGCTGTTCTGGTTTGTGCTGCTTGGTGCGCCGGGCGTGGTGGCCTATCGGCTGGCCAATACGCTGGATGCGATGTGGGGTTACCGCACGCCGCATTGGCGCCGCTTTGGCTGGGCCGCGGCCAGAATCGACGATGGGCTGAACTGGCTGCCGGCACGGATGGTGGCCTTGACCTATGCGTTGTGCGGCTGCACTGGCGCCGCACTGGCCTGCTGGCGGCGCCAGGGCGGACGCTGGGACAGTCCCAATGCCGGTCCGGTGATGGCGGCCGGCGCAGGCGCCCTGCGTGTCAGGCTGGGTGGCGGCGCCCCTTATCATGGGCACTGGAAGCGGCGACCGCGACTGGGCCTGGGGCATGCCGCCGATGCCGGCAGCGTGGCGGCAGCGACCAGTCTGGTACAACGGGGTGTGGTCCTGTGGTGGTTGATCCTGCTGATGAGCGGAGTCCTGATCGGAGTGGTGAAGCATGCTTGAACATGGCGGGCGTTTGCAGCGTGCAGCGCTTGAATACGGTCGTCCGCTGGACGAATGGCTGGATCTCTCGACCGGGATCACGCCTTTCGCCTGGCCGCCGGTGCCGATTCCAGACCGGGTCTGGCAGCGATTGCCCGAAGACGAGGACGGACTGGAGCAGGTGGCGGCCACGTATTACTGCGCGCCCCAGGTGCTGGCGGTGGCCGGTTCGCAGGCGGCCATCCAGGTGCTGCCGCGCTTGCGGGGATGCTCCCGTGTCGGCGTGATCGCGCCCGGTTATCAGGAGCATGCCCATGCCTGGCGCCAGGCCGGTCATCAGGTGGTTGCCGCTTCGGCGGATCAGCTGCTGGCGTCGGTGGACGCCTACGATGTGCTGGTGCTGATCCATCCCAACAATCCCGGTGGCGAACATTTCAGTCCGCAGCAGTTGCTGGATCTGCATCGACAGCTGGCGGCAAGGGGGGGCTGGCTGGTGGTCGACGAGGCCTTCATGGATCCGGATCCGTCATCCAGCGTGGCCGCCCATACGTCTGAAGGCGGTTTGATTGTCCTGCGTTCCTTGGGCAAGTTCTTCGGTCTGGCCGGGGCCCGGGCCGGATTCCTTTGCGCCGAGCCCGGCCTGCTGGCACGGGCCCGGGAGTTGCTGGGTCCCTGGACCCTGAGCGGCCCCAGCCGCTATCTGGCGGCCGCGGCCCTGGCCGACCATGGCTGGCAGGCTACGGCACGCACTTGGCTGGCGCAGGCCGGCCGTCAATTGCAGGTCGTGCTGCAGGCGCATGGGCTGGAAAGCCGGGGCTGCTCCCTGTTCCGCTGGTGCCGGACCGATCAGGCGGCCGCCCTGCATCAGGCCCTGGCGCGGCGGGGCATTCTGGTGCGGCTGTTTGCGGAGCCGGCCAGCCTGCGCTTCGGCCTGCCGCCGGATGCCGCCGGTCTGCAACGACTGGATCAGGCACTGGCCGAGTCGCTGCGGGAGCGGGTCGATGCAGGCTAGAGTGCTTATGGTGCAAGGCTGCACCTCCGATGCCGGCAAGAGCACCCTGGTCGCGGCACTGGGGCGCTGGGCACGGAGGCGCGGCGTCAGGACGGCACCGTTCAAGCCGCAGAACATGGCCCTGAATTCGGCGGTCACCATCGACGGCGGCGAGATCGGGCGGGCCCAAGCCTTGCAGGCCCAGGCCTGCGGGATTCCTGCCGAGACGGATTTCAACCCGGTACTGCTGAAGCCCAATACCGACCAGGGCTCGCAGGTCATCATCCATGGCGTGGCGGTCGGCAACATGTCGGCCCTCGAATATCACGACTACAAGCGGGTCGCCCGCGAGGCGGTGCTGGCATCCCATGCACGTCTGGCCGAGCGCTTCCAGGTCGTGCTGGTCGAAGGCGCGGGCAGTCCGGCCGAGATCAATCTGCGCCAGAACGACATTGCCAACATGGGATTTGCCGAGGCCGTGGACTGCCCGGTGTTGCTGGTGGCCGATATTGATCGCGGTGGAGTCTTTGCCCATCTGGTCGGCACTCTGGCCTTGCTCTCGTCCAGCGAGCGCGATCGGGTGGCGGGTCTGGTGATCAACCGCTTTCGGGGCGATCCGGCCCTGCTGCAGCCGGGCGTTGACTGGCTGCAGCGTGAAACCGGCAAGCCGGTACTCGGTGTGCTGCCCTATCTGCAGGGGCTGCAGCTGGAGGCCGAAGACGGATTGAGCCGTGGCGCGTCGACATCCCCCGCGGGGGCTCGTCTGCGCGTGGTGGTGCCGCTGCTGCCCAGACTCAGCAACCATACCGATTTCGATGCCTTGCGTGCCCATCCCGAGGTGGAGCTGGTCTTTGTCGGGGCAGGCGAGGCGGTACCGGCCTGTGACCTGCTTGTCCTGCCCGGCTCCAAGTCCACGCGCAGCGATCTGGGCTGGCTGCAGGCACAGGGCTGGCCGGCGGCGATCCAGCGGCATCTGCGCTACGGTGGCAAACTGCTCGGTATCTGTGGCGGCCTGCAGATGCTGGGCCAGTGGATCGAGGACCCGCACGGGCTGGAGGGGCCTGCCGGGCGCAGTGCAGGCCTGGGCTGGCTGGAATTTGAAACGATCCTGGAGCATGACAAGCTGCTGCGCGAGGTCAGCGGCCGGATGGAGGCGGCGGGTACCGAGGTGCGGGGCTACGAGATTCATTGCGGTCGCAGCCACGGGACTGCGCTGGCACGGCCGTTCTGTCGCCTGGCCGACGGCCGGCTGGACGGGGCCTGCAGCGAGGACGGACAGATACGCGCCACGTATCTGCACGGCGTGTTTGATCATCCGCCCGCACTGGCCGCCCTGCTGGCCTGGGCGGGGCTGGAGCAGGCGGCCGCGCTGGATCTGCCCGCGTTGCGCGAAGTCTCGCTGGAACGTCTGGCCGACATGATCGAGGAGCATATGGATACCGATGCGCTGGTTTCGCTGCTGGGACTGCCGGCATGAGCCGGCGTCTGATCCTGGGGGGCGCGCGTTCCGGCAAGAGTGCCTGGGCCGAGGCGCAGGCCGCGGCCCAGACGGCTCCGGTCACCTATATCGCCACCGCCGAGGCGCATGACGAGGGCATGCGCCAGCGGATCGAGTTGCATCGTCAACGCCGGCCGGCGACCTGGGCCTGCGTCGAAGAGCCCTTGGCGCTGGCCGGTCGGCTGCGTGAAGTGGCAAGCCAGAGCGGTGTTATTCTGGTGGACTGCCTGACCCTGTGGCTGACCAATCTGCTCTGTCATCCCGATCCGCAGCGCCTGAGTCTGGAGCGCGAAGCCTTGATCGAGATCCTGCCCAAGCTGCCGGGCGAAATCATTCTGGTCAGTACCGAGGTCGGGCTGGGCGTGGTGCCGATGGGCGAGCTCAGTCGTCGCTTTGTCGACGAGGCCGGCAGTCTGCATCAACGCCTGGCCGTGGTATGCGAACAAGTGGTATTTGTGGCGGCCGGCCTGCCGCTGGCCATGAAAGGACAACTGCAATGACATCGTGGTATCTCCGTGCTTGCGCACAGCCCCATGCGGAGGCCGCCGCGGCGGCCAGGCAGCGGCAGGCGCAGCTTACCAAGCCGGCCGGCTCGCTGGGCCGGCTGGAAACGCTGGCCATCGAGCTGGCCGGCATGCAGGGCCGTGCCTTGCCGGCCGTGGACGCGGTCTGGATCACGGTGTTTGCCGCCGATCACGGGGTCGCGGCCGCGGGGGTTTCGGCCTATCCGCAGGCGGTGACGGGCGAGATGCTGCGCAACTTCGCCCACGGAGGGGCGGCGATCGCCGTGCTGGCGGCCGCACAGCAGGCCGAGCTTGAGGTGGTGAATCTGGGCGTGGTCAATGATCCAGGCGAGCTGCCTGGCGTCCGCCGTGAAATCATCGCGGCTTCCACGGCGTCGTTTCTGTCGGATGCGGCCATGCACGACGAGCAGCTGGAGGCGGCACTGGCGTCAGGGCAGCGCAGTGTCGAGCGAGCCCGTGCCGGCGGTGCCCAGCTGCTGATCTGCGGTGAAATGGGGATCGGCAATACCACGTCCGCCGCAGCGCTGGGTTGCGCGCTGCTGGCCGAGTCGCCTGAGCATCTGAGCGGACGCGGCACCGGGGTCGATGATGCCGGCCTGCGCCGCAAGATCGAGGCCATCCGGAAGGCTTTGGATTTCCATGCGGGCGCGCATGATGCCAGAGAGTGGCTGCGTCGGCTCGGGGGCTTCGAGCTGGCCGCGATGACGGGGGCCTATATCGCCGCAGCCCAGCAAAGGCTTCCCATTCTGGTCGATGGTTTCGTGACCACCGCCGCGGCGCTGGCCGCCGTGAAGATCCAGCCTTCCGTCCGGCCCTGGCTGTTGTTCTCGCATCGCTCGCAAGAAGCCGGGCATGCCCGTCTGCTGGCGGCCATGGATGCCCAGCCGCTGCTGGATCTGGGGCTGCGCCTGGGCGAGGCCAGCGGAGCAGCCACGGCCTTGCCCCTGCTGCGGCTGGCCTGCGCCTTGCATGCAAACATGGCCACTTTTGCCGAAGCGGGAGTCTCCGAAGCATGAGCATTACCTTGTTGAGACATGGCGACACCGGTCAACGCAGTTATCGCGGGCAACTGGATGATCCGCTCAGCGAGCTGGGCTGGCAGCAGCTGCGTCAGGCCGTGCAGGGCGGCCGCTGGGACCGGGTGGTGTCCTCCTCGATGCGCCGCTGTGCCGAATTCGCCACCGAGCTGAGCGCCCGGCGCCAGCTGCCGCTGCGACTGGAACCCGGTCTGATGGAATATCATTTCGGTGACTGGCAGGGCGTGCCCATCGAAACCATCGCCGAACAGGATCCGAAAGGTCTGGAGGCCTTCTGGGCCGATCCGGTACGGCATCCGCCGCCCGGTGCGGAAACCTTCGAGGCTTTTCATCAGCGGGCTTCGCTGGCGCTGGATCGCATCGCACAGGAGCATCCGTCCGAAAGCGTGCTGGTGATCACCCATGGCGGGGTGATCCGGATCCTGCGCTGTCAGGCCGAAGGCCGCTCGTTCGGGGAAATGGCCAATACCGAGGTCCATCATGCCTCCCTGCATCCGCTGTCCTGGATGCCGGCCACGGCATGATGCGCGGCCTGCTGTATGCCATCGGCTTTCTGACCCGGATTCCGGTGCCGGTCTCGGTCTTCGAAGATACCCGGGCACGCCGCCTGTCGGTGCTGGCCTATCCGCTGGTCGGCCTGTTGCTGGGGGTGATCCTGGCCGGACTGGGCCTGTTGCTGGAAGACCATGATGATCTGCTGGCCTCGGCGCTGATTCTGGTGGTCTGGGTCGGGCTTACCGGCGGGCTGCATCTGGACGGACTGGCGGACAGCGCCGATGCCTGGATCGGGGGTCTGGGCGAGCGGACGCGTACGTTGGACATCATGAAAGACCCCCGCTGCGGACCCTCGGCGGTGGTGGCCGTGGTGCTGTTGCTGCTGACCAAACTGGCCGCGCTGCAGGCAATGCCGGGGCCGCTGCGCATGCCGGCCTTGCTGCTGGCACCCTTGCTGGGCCGCACGGCGCTGACGGCACTGCTGGCTTCCACGCCTTACGCTCGTGCCGCAGGGCTGGCCAGCGATCTGGACGGATCAGGGCGAGCCCCCTGGCTGGTCATGGCGGCGGCCTTGCTGGCCAGCTTGCTGGCCGGTGTCGATGGGTTGCTGGCGTCTGTGGCCGCGGCCACGGTGTTCGGCGTATGGCGACAGGCCGGCATGCGCCGGCTCGGCGGCTACACCGGTGACACCGCCGGCGCCATGGCCGAGATGGTGGAGCTGGCGGTGCTGGTCGTCATGGCCTTGCGACTGGGCTGAGCCCGGCATTCAGAGACCCCAGCCGTTCTCGCTGAGGCAGTCCTGCAGATCCATGCGCTGGCGCCAGCCCTCCTGCTGCAGCATCGGCGAGGGATAGAAGGTCTCGACATGGCCCAGACAGAGCAGGGCCACCGGCTTCGCGCCGGCCGGAATACCCAGCAGGCGGCGCACCGCATCGACATCGAACAGCGAGACCCAGCCCATGCCGAGACCTTCGGCGCGAGCGGCCAGCCACAGGTTCTGGATCGCGCACGATACCGAGGCCAGATCCATCTCGGGCAGGGTGCGGCGGCCGAAGACATGCGCTTCACGGCCGTCCATCAGACTCATCACCAGCAGTTCGCCGCACTCGCGCAGGCCTTCCACCTTGAGTTTCATAAAGGCATTGCCGCGCTCGCCCAGTGCCTCGGCGGTGGCCAGCCGCTCCTGCTCCACGATGGCGGCGAGGGCGCTGCGCAGTGCCGGATCGGTGATCCGGATTACCCGCCAGGGCTGCATGAAGCCGACGCTGGGCGCATGGTGGGCCGCCAGCAGCAGGCGCTGCAGGATCTCGGGGGCTATCGGGTCGGGCAGAAAGTGGCGCATGTCGCGGCGTTCATGGATCGCCTTGTAGACCGCGGCACGCTCGATATCGCTAAAAGGCTCGGCCATGGAAAATCGCTGTCATCAGTTGAGGATTGGACGGCCAATAGCCGTGCATGTAACTGGCCGTGATCGCGCCATGTCGATATACGGCCTCGCCGTCACGATTGCGGCTGGCGTGCCGGGCCTGGCACCAGGGCGGGAGCGGCGTGCTGATGCGGGAGTAGTGGAAGCAATGCCCCCGCAGCGGACCCAGGGCCGTATCCAGCTGCTGCAGCCCGAGGGCCGCGAGGCGGTTCTGCATCACGGCTTTGCCCGGCAGCAGCCCCAGCATGGGGTGATGGCGCCCTTGCAGATCCTGCAGCTCCTCGAGCAGATAAAGCATGCCGCCGCACTCGGCCAGCACCGGTTTGCCGCTGGCGACGAAAGCACGGATCGAGGTCGCGCTGCAGTTGTTCGTCGCCAGGACGGTGGCGTGCAGCTCGGGATAACCCCCGGGCAGATACAGCGCATCGGCATCGGCCGGTACGGATTCATCGGCCAGCGGCGAGAAGAACAGCAGTTCGGCGCCCAGCGCGCGCAACAGGTCGAGATTGGCCGGATAGATGAAAGCGAAAGCGGTATCCCGGGCGATGGCGATGCGATGACCGGCCAGATCATGAGGCAACGGGTTTGCGGGCGGGGCGCTGAAGGTCGTGGCAGGTGGCAGCCTGGTGATGGCCTGACCGTCAAGCGCATCGGCGGCCCGGTCCAGGCGCGCGTCGAGGTCTTCGATTTCGCCGGCCTGGCGCAGGCCGAGATGCCGCTCAGCCAGCTCGAAGCCTGTGTCGGCCGGCAGCTGGCCCAGCCAGGGGATGCCATCGGGCAGGGATTCGCGCAGCATCGCGGCATGGGTGACGGAGCCAACGCGATTGGCCAGTACGCCATGCATGCGCAGTCCTTCACGGTAGCGGGCCAGACCCAGAGCCAGCGCCCCGAAGGTCTGGGCCATGCCCTTGGCCTGGATGACCGGCAGCACCGGCAGATCGAAGTGCAGGGCCAGGTCGGCACTGCTGGGCGTGCCGTCATGCAAGCCCATCACGCCTTCGATCAGGATCAGGTCGACCTCGGCGGCGGCCCTGGCCAGCAGGCGGGCGCATTCCTTGGCACCTGTCATCCACAAATCCAGCGAATACACGGCACGGCCGCTGGCACGCTCCAGCACCATCGGATCGAGATAATCCGGGCCGGTCTTGAACACCTGCACCCGCCGACCGGCACGCCGGTGCCAGCGGGCCAGCGCTGCCGTGACCGTGGTCTTGCCATGACCGGAACCGGGTGCGGTGATCAGCAGGGCGGGGCAGTCCGGCATGCTCAGAATTCGACGCCTTGCTGGGCCTTGATGCCTTGCTCGCGATAAGGGTGCTTGATGACGCGCATCTCGGTGGCCAGGTCGGCAGCCTCCAGCAAGGCCTCGGGGGCATGGCGGCCAGTGACGACGACATGCAGCATGGGATCACGTGCCCCGATCACGGCCAGCACCTCGTCCAGTGGCAGATATGCGTATTTCAGCACGGTGTTCAACTCATCGAGTATCACCATCTGGTAATCCCCGCTGCGTATCATCCGCTCCGCCTCGGCCCAGGCTTTGCGCGCGGTGGCGATATCGGCCTCGCGGTCCTGGGTGTTCCAGGTATAGCCGTCACCCATGGTGACGAAGTCGCATTCGGCGACGCTGCCCAGAAAATCGCGCTCGGCGGTATGCAGGGCACCCTTGATGAATTGCACCACGCCCAGGCGCATGCCATGTCCCAGCACGCGGACGGCCATGCCGAAGGCGGCCGTGGACTTGCCCTTGCCCGTGCCGGTATGGACGATCAGCAGACCTTTTTCGCGGGTGGCTGCCGCCTGTTTCTTCTGGTGGCCTTCCTGGCGTTTTTCGACCATTTTCTGATGGGCGGCGGGGTCGATTTTCATGTCGCGGAAATTCCTGGAAGACGGAAGGCGGTCGGAGCGTGGCCGACCTGGACCGGGCACTACCGCCAGCGGACCTTGCAACTCGCCAGCCTAAGCCAAATGGGCGATCACGGCAAAGTCACTGCGCGGGGTGCTGCGGCCAGGGCCAAGGCGACGCTGACGCCGTCCAGCGAGCACTTGGCCCGCACCAGCCGGCCTCCCGGCCCGGCAGCGATCAGCGCGCAGGGCTCGGCAACCCCAGGCAATCCCAGATGCCGGCTGGCGGCCGATGCACTCAGACCGGCGGTCGAGAAGGTCTGCAGCTGCCCTGTCGAAATGGCCCGCAGATCCAGGCCGTGCTGCCGGCAAACGCTTTGCAATGCGGGCGAGGCGGCCTTGCGATCGAGGGTGGCGAGCACCGTCAGCTGCTCGAGCGAAAACTGGCCCAGGGCATAGTGCAGGGCGCGCACGATGGTCATCGCATCGACGCCGGACCGGAAGCCGATACCTGCCACCAGCGGGCGTTCCATCTTTTCCGCAGACGGCCCGCCACCATGCCGGTGGCCCCGGCCCTTGTCATGCGATACAGCGACGGCGGTGGCTTCGACGGGAGACATGATCTGCGTAGACGAGGGATGACGGCAGTTGGCTGCCAGCCGGGCCCCATCATGCCACGGCAACGCGGGAGGCATCATGGTGAACCGACAAGGCAGACCTCGCCGCCGTGAGCCGCCGCCACGGACGCAGGCGGCGAGGGTGAGTGGCGGGTTCTGGATCGATGGAAGCAGGTTATTTCTCCGCTGGAGTTTCCGGCGTCAGCTCATAGGCGGCGCGAACCAGTTCGGGCTGCTCGCCCAGACCCTCCGAAACCTTGCGGGTCCAGCTCTCGGTCTGCTGTTTGCGGACCTGATCGACCAAGGCGGCGGGAATGACGCTGCGACCAGGCGGATCGGATGCCAGCAGGACCTGCAAGGTGGTCTCGAACACCGGCTCCGGATCATATTGGCGATGCGGAAAAGCCAGCTTTTCGTAATTGAAGACCCGCTGTGCCGGGTCGTCCTGCCAATGGCGCCAGGTCTCGAACATGCGGTCGTTGAAGCCGGTCAGGAAGGGGCCGGGGTTGACGGTGGCCACTTCGACGCCGAATTCCGCCAGCTCGGACCGCAAGGCTTCGGCGAAGGCCTCCACGGCATGTTTGGATCCGGAGTAGGCGCCGGTGAACGGGTCCACGGTCAGGCCTGCCACCGAAGACATAAACACGATGCGACCACTGCGGCGGGCCATCATCCGGCGGGCGACGATCTGGCTCAGCAGCAAGGGGCCGAAGACATTCACTTCGAACTGGCGGCGCAGGTTGTCGGCCGGAATATCCAGGCTGGACCCGCCCTCGGCAATGCCGGCATTGTTCAGCAGCACGTCGACGTCCCAGTGCCTGGCCCGCTGGCGGTCCGCCTCGTCCGTCACATCCAGTTTTTCCACCTGCAGCTGCAGTCCGCGTGCTCTGGCCTCCTCCCTCAAGCCCTGTATCTGAGCCACGATCTCAACCCCGGCAATGACTCGATGGTCGCCGCTGGCGGCCAGTCGCAAGGCTACCTCGCGACCAAAGCCGCTGCCTGCGCCGGTGATCAGAAAAGTCTTCGTGTCCATGCGATGTCCTCCGTTGGCGAGCGGGGCCTCGGCCCCCGTCCAGGCTGATCGATGACTGGCACTGCCAGCCTGTGCAAGCGTGCGCGGGTCTTTCATGATGCCGGCGGCGGCTGAATACGAGCCGCACAGGGGTGTTCCATGGCCTTGGCCCCAGGCCGGGTTGCCGGATCGCCAGCGACTGTCCCGATGGACGTCTGCAGCCAGTGGCTCATATCCGTTATGCTGTGTCGCCGATTTGTGTGGCAACCAGACATGAGATCCTCCCTGTCTAGCGGTATCCTCAATGGCGCTATGGCCGGTGCCATGTGGGGACTGGTATTTATCGCTCCGGTACTGCTCAAGGACTGCTCCCCGTTGCAGATCTGCATCGGTCGCTATCTGGCCTACGGTTTGCTGTCTGCCGTCTTGCTGGCACCGCATGTGCCATCGCTGCGCAAGCGGATCGGCATGGCGGAATGGAAAGCCTTGGCCTGGTTGAGCCTGACCGGCAATCTGGTCTATTTCGTGCTGCTGGTGATGGCCGTGCAGATGGCCGGTGGTGCGGCCAGTTCGCTGATCGTCGGCATGGTGCCGCTGGTGGTCGCGCTGGCCTCCTGCCGCAGTCCGGGCGCCACGCCGCTGGTTCGATTATTGCCGGCACTGGGTCTCAGCATCGCCGGAGTGGTGCTGATCGCCTGTCAGGCGCTGGGCCATGAGGTCTCGCAGCACCCCCTGGGCATCCGTCTGTTGGGACTGGGTTGTGCCATCGGCGCCTTGCTGTCGTGGTCGGGCTATTCCATCGGCAACAGTCGCTGGCTTGCCCGGCGATCGGATATCAGCGGTCATCAATGGTCCTTGCTGACCGGCCTGGTGACCAGTGCGGAATCGGCGTTGCTGATACCGGTATTGATCATGAGCTCAGGTCCGGCGGCCTTGCATCCCGGTTCGGGCTGGCCGCTGTTTGCCGGCATCAGCGTGGCCACGGCACTGCTGGCCTCGGTGGTCGGCAATGCCTGCTGGAACCGGGCCAGCCAGCGGCTGCCGCTGGCCTTGTCAGGGCAGATGGTGGTGTTCGAGACCTTGTTCGCTCTGCTGTACACCTTTGTCTGGCACCAGCGTGGACCGACCCCAATCGAGGTGCTGGCGGTGATCTGCCTGCTGTCGGGCGTGGCCTTGGCCACGCGTGCCCATGGTGGCAAAGGACACGCCTGAGTGGGACGGCATGGCCTGATCGCGTATCGGGTCGTGGCCTTCAGTCAGCGCCAAGGACCGGACCTCGAGCTTGCAGCGGGTGCCGATTTCCAGACCGGGGCGGACCTGCAGGCATGGCCCGGTCTGGTGACGGGGCGGCTTGGCTCGCCGCCCCGGGGATTCAGACGGTGCCGTCCTCGGCCAGACCGGCATTGAGCCGGGCTGACAGGCTGGCCAGGCATTGACGATAGACGTTCATGTCGGCCACCGGCCGGCTGGCGACGCCGTCGTCCATCGCGGCCTTGGCGACGGCGACGGGCAGTTCCAGCAGCAGACGCGGGTCCAGCGGATTGGGGATCAGACTGTCGCGGCCAAATTCGGGCGCTCCGGGCTGGAAGGGGGCCTGTCGGGCCAACGCGGCCAGCGCCTCGACGCAGGCGATCTTCATGCCGGTGGTGATGTGACGTGCGCCGACATCCAGAGCGCCGCGGAACAGATAGGGAAAGCACAGCACGTTGTTGATCTGGTTGGGAAAGTCCGAGCGGCCGGTGCCCAGAATGACATCATCACGCACGGCGCGAGCCTCCGAGGGCAGGATCTCGGGGTAAGGATTGGCCAGTGCCAGCACGATGGGGTCGGCGGCCATGGTCGCCAGCATGTCGCCGCTCAGGGTACCGGGCCCGGACAGACCCAGAAACAGGTCAGCGCCGTGCAGCGCATCGGCCAGACTGCGCTTGTCGGTGTCGCGGGCATAGGCCTGCTTGCTGGGATCCAGGTTGGCACGGCCGGTATGGATGACGCCGCTGCGATCCACCGCCAGGATGTTTTCAGGCTTCAGGCCCAGCGATACCAGCATGTCGACGCAGGCCACGCCGGCAGCCCCCATGCCGCAGACCACCATGCGAATGGACTCGAAGGACTTGCCGACCAGTTCCAGCGCATTGCTGACGGCGGCGCCGACCACGATGGCAGTACCGTGCTGATCATCATGGAACACCGGAATACCCATCCGTCCGGCCAGCGTCTTTTCGATGACGAAGCACTCCGGCGCCTTGATGTCCTCCAGATTGATGCCGCCGAACGTCGGCTCCATCGCCGCCACGATATCGATCAGCCGCTCGGGATCCTTGGCATCCAGCTCGATGTCGAAGGCATCGACGCCGGCAAAGCGCTTGAACAGCACGCTCTTGCCTTCCATGACCGGCTTGCCGGCCAAGGGACCGATGTCACCCAGGCCCAGCACGGCCGTACCGTTGGTGACCACGGCCACCAGGTTGCCACGCGAGGTCAGCAGATCGGCCTGGGCAGGGTCGGCGGCAATGGCCTCGCAGGCGTAACCCACGCCAGGCGAATAGGCCAACGACAGGTCTTCGCGGGTGGCGACCCGCTTGGTGGCGGTGACTTCGAGCTTGCCGGGTTGCGGCCAGCGGTGGTAATCGAGGGCGGCCTGGCGTTGTTCGGGGGTGGTGGCGTCGGCGGAAGGTTTTGAAGTCATGGTTCAACTTGGTAGTGGCAAAGGCTTGGCAATCAAGCGGACCTGAAAGACAGGAACGGTATCGGGCATAGGGAACTCAAGCCGAAGATGGGTACCATCTGCAGGCAAGTTGGGGAGAAACGACCGGAAGCACGGGATCGGAGGCTCACCGAAAGCGATCAGGTACGGATTGCGGCACGCATTCTAACTATTTATGCCGGAAGGAGCGTGCAGGTATTGTCGCTGCTTGAGATGAACCATAGGCCGAAGGCTGCTTCGATACAGCAGCGCTGCTGGCAACCGATCATGATTCTTGAGCGGGTCTGGTAGCCTGAAAACCGTCAGGTCGGCCATGATATGACTGATTCGGCCATTGCCATCGACATGGCCTGCAAGCCCGGTACCCTTGCCGAGATCGGGCATCGGATCGGTCGTGATGGAGCTGCGCCTGGCTGGCGGGGCTGATCCAGCCTGCCTTGCTTGCAGCGGGTGCTGTCTTTTCCCTGCCTGGGGATGAAGGCTGCTTCGGCCCGGTTCATGCCGTCGCGGGAAGTATTCGCAAGCTTGGGGGCAGGGCCTGAGAACCACCTTCAGGTTCGCGGTCGAATGGGGTTTCGTGCATGACCCGTATGCCATCGCTGGCTTTGCATAAAAGAACAGCGGCCCTGCCAGAAGCGGGGCCGCTGTTTCAGCTGTCCATGCTGATGGATCAGAACCGGGTGGAGAAGGTCACGAAGAACTGGCGAGGCGCAATCGGGTAGGTGCTGTAGGTCCCTGACGCAGCGCCGACCAACACCTGATAGGCTTGGCGGTCGGCCAGATTGGTGATGTTCAGGGCGACCTGCGGGTCCTTCAGCAGACCATCGGCCGAGAACGGCAGAGCATAGCTGGCCTGGGCGCTCAGCAGGAAATAGCCCGGAATATGCATGTCGTCGGTATAGGTCGCATAGATCTTGCCGACGGCATCGCCGACCAGCTGGGCGGTGAAGCGGCCTGCATGGAAGCTGGCAATGAACTTGTTCATCCAGGTCGGGCTGCCGGGAATCTTCTTGCCGGCGGTATTCACCACTTTGCCACCGGTGGTGTAGTCATCGTTGTAACGCGAATCGTTGTAGGACAGCGCGTCATAGAAGCTGAAATGACGGCCGAAATGCAAAGTTGCCGCCATGTCGGCGCCATTGGTGGAGACGCTGCCCACATTGGCGATGATGCCGGCACCGGCGTTGATCGAGCCGATCACCGAGGTCGAGCTGATGCCCAGCAGGCGGTTGGCAAAGTTCACGTGATAGCCGCTGACCTGGCCGCTGATGCCGGTGATCGGCCCCCAGCTGACGTCATGATTGAAGCGAAGCCCCAGTTCGGTCACCCAGGCCGTTTCAGGTTTCACCGTGTGCTTGAAAAGATCAAACGCCTCCTGGCTGCCCAGGCTCCACGGCGACATGTTGTTGGCGGTGGCGAACTGATGCATGTTCTTCTGCACGTTGAAGAACAGCTGGTCGTTCGCGGTGATGTCCCAAGTGCCGCCGAACTGAGGCAGGAACGACTTGTGGCTGTTGATGCTGCCGTTAGGATAGGCGGTCACACCGGTGGTAGAGCCTGCCAATGGCTGGACGGGGTACCAGCCCTGAGCATACTGGAAGCTGGACTTTGCCCCGGCCTGCAGGCTGAAGTTCGGGGTGATATGCCACTGGTCCGAAATATACGGCTGGATAACGTCGCTGCGAGCATCATTGATATATTGGGTAATCAGCGCCGTGCTGGGATCGGGACGCGTATACGGGGTGGATGCGCCAGCGTTGTTCACGTCCAGCGGATACCAGCGACGGGCCTGGGACACACGATTGTGTTCCCACCAGACGCCGGCGCTGAATTGGTTGTCGCCGGTATCCCAGTTCAGGTTGGACAGAAAGCCACGGCGATTGATGTCGTACTCGGTGGTACGGATCGCATAACCGGAGTTTCCGAAGACCTGCTTGAGGTCCTGCCCGGGGAAATAGGCGTTGAACAAGGTCGGCAGACCGGCGACCTGGATGGGGCCGGCCACCACGCCGGCACCGTCGTCATGATGGAAATAGGCCTGGTTGGTCCAGGTGATATTGTCGGTGATATACCAGTCGTATTTCAGATAGGTCAGATAATCGGTACGCTGGGCGTCGCTGTAATAATCCTGGTAATTGTTGCCATCAGCTGTCGGGGTGGAGCCGTTGGCATTCAGATAGCCCAGGGCCCGCTGGAAGTTGGGATAGGAGAAACCGCGGGTATAGGGGCGATGAGTGCCTTCACCGGCTGCCGTGCCATGGTAGACGCTGTCCTCGTTGGGCTCGGTCTTGTCCGAATAGTCACCGTAGAAGGTCAGCTTGCCATGCTCGCCGTCGTGGATGAACTTCCAGTCGATCTGGTTGCCGCCTTGATGGCCATCGAAATCCCAGGCGCGCTGATCCTGGTGCAGGATGGACGCATAGGCGTAGTTGTCGCCGCCGAAACGACCGGTATCGAAGCGGGCATAGGTGCGGGTGGTGCCGTAACTGCCGGCGGTCTGAGCCAGTCGGCCACCCATCTTCTGATCGGGGTCGCTGGAGAAGGTGGCAATGGTGCCGCCCAGGTTCGAGGTCGAGGCTGTGGCCAGATCACCTGCGCCGGAATAGAGCGTCACATTGCTGATGTCTTCACTGATGATCGCACGCTGCGGGCTCAGGCCATTGTAGTTGCCGTACTGCTGATCGCCCAACGGAATGCCGTCCATGGTATAGCCCAGCTGCTGCTGACCGAAACCGTGCACGTAGATCGAGGCGTTCTGCTCGTTGTTGCCCCAGGGATCGGCGGTCATGTACAGCACGCCGGGCAGGGTCTTGATCGCCTGCAGCGCACTGGCGCCAGGCATGATCTTCTGGATTTCGGAGCCGGACAGGGACACGGCCGAGCGCGTGCTGTTTTTGGCGCTGACCACCACCGCTTCGAGCTGCTTGCTGTCGCCGGACTTGCCGGCAGTGTCCTGCTTCGGTGCAGGGCTGGCTGCTGCGGCACCGGTTGCGGTGGAAGCTTCGGCATGTACGGCAGAAGTGCCGAGCAGGGCGGTCATCACTGCAAGCGCCAAGGCGTGGCTACGACCAGTACGCTGGTTCGGTCGCGTCGAGCTCTTCATAAACGTGGTATTCCCCTGGGTTGTCCGTGGTCATGCAACCGGCTCACGATGAGCCGTATTGGCATGGTCCAGAGGTTAAGAAATAATTGCGTCGGCGCATTGACCGGAATATTGCTGTTTTCTGACGAAAGTCGGCGAGGGCGCAGCTGTGATGACGGTTCTGCGACAATCATCGCCGTGTCCTGTTCCGATATCAGACGAGGGCCTTGCTCCTGGTTTCGGTCTCGGTCAGTCCGGCCTTCAGCGCAGGTGGAACTCAACGGGAATATCCACCAGTCTCGGAGCCGATTTCTCTGGAGGGATCGGCGGCAGTTGCCGGGCCCGCCGTGCCGTTGCCAATGCCTCCCGGTCCAGCATGGCATGACCGCAGCCTTGCACGATGTCGGCGGCCAGCAGAGCGCCGTCACGATCGATCTTCAGTCGCAATACGACCAGGCCATGCTGATGGCCGCGGCGAGCCTGTGCAGGGTAGCGCCGATAGTGTTCGAGGCGCGCCAGCAGGCGCGCCTCCCAACTGTCGTCGCCGCTGCGAATGGTCCGGTCGGCCGGCGGCAGGGAGGGCGAGGGCGGTGAGGCCGGCTGGCTGGCAGGGGCAGGCAGCTCGGCAGCCGGGGCGCTGTCGGGATTCGGCTCAGTGGCGCGGGCGAGGGCGGGCATCCATTGGCTGGCGACTGGCTGCGGGCGCTGGGCGTGAGGCGGCCGATGGGTTCTTGGTGCGGTCGAGCGTGGCGGAGACGGGGTCTTTGCCACAAGGGTTTCCACCGGATGCCGAGGCGCTGCCGGTGGTCGCAGAGTCAGCTGGATCCGTTGCACGGCGGGCCTGGATACCGTGATGGGTATGGGCACCGGAATCCGCAGCAGCTGCCAGATCACCAGTCCGTGAGCGATCACGCTGACTGATCCGATCAGCCAGCGTGAAAAGCTGAGTCTGGGGAAAAGACGGTGGCCGGTCACAGGCGCAAGGTGTAGTTGAGGCGCAATGTGCGTCCCGGTGCCGGCATCAGACTCATCGCCATCGGGTCGAGATAGTAGCTGTCGAGCAGATTGTTGACGACGAATTCCAGCTGGTTGCGCTTGTCGATGCGCCACTGGGTGAACAGGTCATAGACCTCGGTGGCCAGATAGACATTCTGCAGGCCGGTATAGCCGCCCGTGTTCCAGGGTTTGTTCAGCAGATGGGTCGGTCCGCTGTGCTGCAGGCGGCGCACGCCGGCCTCCAGATGCCGATTCAGCAGACGCAGGCCCAAGGTGGTCTGGATGGAATAGCGTGGCGGGTTCTGGTTGTTGACGAAGGAGGTGCCGAAGCCTCCATTGACACAGTCGGGGGTCTTGTCGGCCCCCGTGTAGGCGGCATAGGCCGCCGTGCGGATCTGGCGGGCTGTTGCCGCATCGCAGGTGCGGGCCTTCAGGTTGTAATTGGCCGACAGGTCCACATAGGCGTGGCCGAAGTCATAGCCGGACTGCCATTCGAAGCCGTTGACCCGGTAACTGTCCACGTTTTCCACGTAGAAATTCCAGGTGCTGAGCGCAAAGCGCCGCGTGATGGCGTTCTTGATGTTGTTGTCGAACCAGGCCAGTTTGAAGGCCAGTCGATCGTTGTCTCGCCACACATCGTGCTTCAACAGACTGAAACCGACATCCCAGGACAGGTTTTTTTCCGGTTTGAGATCAGTGACCGGTCGGGAGGTGCTGTTGCCCAGCGTGGACTCGAACAGGCTGGGCATTTTCCAGCCCTGCGCATATTTGACATAGAAAAACATGTCCGGATCCAGGTTGAAACGCAGGTCGACATAGGGGGCGAAGCCCTGGCCAGAGCGGCGGATGGCCGGCTGGTAGCCCCAGGCAGTGGGGATCTGCTTGGTAAAGAAGCCGCCCTCGCCACGCGGGTCGGGGCGGTACTCATCGAAGTCGAAGGACTGCCCGACGGTACTGCCGGCATAGGGTGTGGCGCGCAGCGATGCTTCGGTATAGCGTCCTTGCGCGTCGGGGAACCATTCCTTGTACCACTCCCCGGGCAACGGTGCCCCGTCCGTGTACAGGCGAGCGAAGGTATAGCGCACCGGCGTGGAAGCACTGACATAGGCGATGCGGTTGCGGTCACGGGTCTTGTAGCGGGTATAGCGGCCACCCACGGTGAGGGACAGCCAGTCCCGGGGTTGCCATTGCAGCGAGGCGACGGCGCTGGACTCGCTGCGCACCCCGCTGCGCAGATAGCGGTTGTTGTTGTAATCGATGGCGACGACCGGCGAATTGGGGGCGGTATCTTCATGCTGGGTCGCCAGGCCGGTACGCAGCGTCCATTCGCCAAGGGCATTGTGGAAGTAGCTGGCGTTGCTGCTGTCCAGCCCCCAGCGACGTGACTTGACGTCGGACTGCAGGCCGGGAGCATAGGTGGCGCCGAGCGTATCGGGTATGCCGTCCGTCGGGTAGGGCTTGAACAACGGGGTGTTGGCGATATTGCTGTTGTACATGCGGCTGGTGGCGCGGGTCATCCACAAGGTGCTGCGCAGATCGATCCAGTCCCGGTCCTGCGGATGGAAGTGATGGCGCAAGGATCCGGCCTGCAGGCGCATGCGTCCGGGCAGAAACTGGACCATGCTGCCAGGAGGGTCCACGAAATGCTCGGACTGAGTGGATTCGGGTACCCTGGCGATGGCCGAAGGCATGATTTCGCCGAAACTGGAGTTGAACCAGCGATGGCTGGCCTCGAGCTCGTGATCGGCATTCGGCGACCAGGTAACTTTCAGCAGCGTCGATTGATTGGCGGTATCCGTGTTCAGCACCTCGTCGCCAGGACGGAAGGTCTCGGACACGGGGGAGCTGCTGAGTCCGTTGCCGCCGTTGGAATACCGTTTCTTGTCATAGCGGTGCACACCTTCGCGGCCGGCAAAATAGTTGGCTTGGTGGCGATGGGTATAGGCGGCCACCAGCTGCCAGTGTTCACTGCGATGGGCCAGTGCCAGGCTGCCGTTGTAATCGCGGGGTTCAAACAGTGTCTTGCGGTAGCTGTCACCGCGGGCGACTTGCTTGTAGGCATCGGTACGCTCGATGCTGTTGTCGGCAATACCTCCCCGCAAGCGCAGTCCCCAGCGCTGCTTGTCTGACAGGATGTCGCCGGCATGCAGGGTTTCCATATTGACCACGCCGCCGATCGCGCCCGAGGCATTGGCGGCCAGCCCCGGACCTTTCTCGATGCTGATCTCGCTGATCAGGTCCGGGTCCAGATAGCTGCGCTGCTGGACGCCGGCATAGCCGCGGTAGACATCGATCGCCTGTTGTCCGCCATCGATGATGACAGGCACCCGGCTCTGGCCCTGGATGCCGCGGATATTCACATCGAGGGCAGCGCCATTGCGCACGTCGGCGGTGTAGACGCCGACGGCGCCGGCCAGCATGTCGCCGATGGACTGCCCCCTGAAGCGCTCGATCTGCTGGCGGTCAAGGTGAACGCGGGATCCGCTTTCCAGATAGACGCTGTCGGCATCATTCAGGCCCCATGTGGACTGTCCTTCCGTCACGTCCCCCGAGATTTGCAGGGTCGCCGTGCGTCCGGGTGCCTTCTCGGGCCCGGGCTGTACCGCGATGCCGGTTGCCTCCAGCGTGTAACGGAGGCCGGTGCCGGCCAGTATCTGGCGCAGGGCCTGTTCAGGCGGCAGGGACGCATTGACGCCGGTACTGCGCTGGTCGCTCATCAAGGATGCGTCGGCAGCCACCCGCAGACCGGTTTGGCGGGCAAAGGCCGTCAAGGCATCCGCCAGGGCACCCGGAGGAATCTTGAACCTCACGGCTTCGGCAGCAAGCGGCCGGGTTTCTGGCCGGGCTTCCGAGGGAGCGGGCAGCAGCAACAGCGGTGACAGGCTCAGCGCACAGCGCAATGGCCAACGTGGATGGCGGGCAAGCGCCACGGGGCGGGGCGGAACATTCATGACGGGATAGACGCCTTGTGGATGGACTCATCTACAAGGCCGCACGAGATCTGAAAAAGGGAACCGGCTTTCAACGCGACTGGACCGTCATCCACCATGGGCCGTGACGGACGATGCGGATCGGCAGCGCATGCGCCAGCAGTTGCAAGGCGGCCTCGGTCTCGAAGCGTGGCAGCACGGCGGTGACTTTCAGGTCGGCCAGTTGCCGGTCGCAGTCCAGGCGGCCGATGCCATATCGGGCCAATTCGGCAATCACTGCCGGCAGGGCGGCATCACGGACGGCAAGCTCGCCCGTCTGCCAGTTTCCGCGCATGGAATCAGCTGTCCGCGGGGCGGGCGGGGTCAGAGTGTTCCATTCAAGCGCCTGCCCGGCATGGATATGCAGAGGGCGACGGAAGGGGGCATGCCAGCTTGCGGTGCCGGAGAAGACATCGGCCTGGGATCGCCCGGCATGCATGCTGACGGACAAACGAGCAGAACGGGTGTGCAGACGGCCATGGCGGGAACGCAGCGTATGGGCGCAGGCCGCGGACCGTCCCGTCTGCAACAGCAGTTCCCCGTGCAGCAAGACCAGATCCACGTGCCCTGGAGTGACGCCGACGATGACCTCGCTGCCACTGTTCAGCCACAGCTGGCCACCATCCGGCAGTGAGTGCTGCAGCGTGTGGCCAGCCATGGATCGAATGGCATGGACAGGGCGGGATGCTTCCTGCTTGATACGCAGTCCCAGCAAGACGAGCGCGGCGGCAGCCACGCTGCTGCCCAGATGCACCATGGCTGTCCGGCGCTTGCGGCCGGCTTCGTCGAGCGCCTGGGCGGCCGCCGGAGACAAGCCCCCCAGCGAGGCCCAGATGGATTCAACCTGTCGCCATGCAGTCTCGTGACTCGGGTCTGCCTGTACCCACTGCCGGCAGCGGGCGGATTCCTCGGCGCTCCAGCCGCCCTCCCGGCAGGCAAACCATTCGGCGGCCTGTTTCAGGGCGCCGTCATCCGGGATCTCCGCTCCCGGTAGTGATGACCGATGCGTCGTCATGCGCTGATCAGCTCGGGCGTGCGCAGACGCAGACAATGCAGCATGGCCTGCGCCATGTATTTCTTGACCATGCGCTCGGATACACCCAGTCGGCAGCCGATTTCGGCATAGCCAAGGCCCGACAGCCTGGCCAGCAAAAAGGCTTGCCGGGGACGTGGGGCCAGCCCTTCGAGTTTTTCCGCCACGGCATGCAGCAGTTGCAAGGCCGCCAGTCGCTGCTCGGGCGAAGGCTGCGCGGTGGGCTCCTGCGCGGCCAGTGCCTGCAGATAGGATCGTTCCAGATCGGCGCGGCGCCAGTGGCTGACCATCAACGCATGGGCGATGGTGCTCAGATAGGCGCGCTGCTGGCGGAGTTGCGACAGGTCGGCAGGCTTGCTCAGCAGCCGCAGAAAAGTGTCCTGGGCAAGTTCGGCCGCGCATTCACGATCACGGGTACGCCGGCCGATCCATTGCAGCAGCCAGCCATGATGCAGCCTGTACAGGCGATCCAGACTCTCGGTAGGGGAATAGCTCAAGGCGGAATTCGTCGCAAACGATAATCATTATCAATCGTAAGTAGTTGCGATCGAGATGGCAAGGTTATTCACGCACGCCGGGCCGTGGCTTGTGGAAGGGGATGCTGATGCGTGGATGCACCGTTCGCCAAGCGGGGAGGGATGCCTGCAGCAGCGAGGCCGCTGGCGAGCAAGGAGAGACGGGGCTGGCAAGGCTGGAGCAGGCCTGAGCGACAGCCGGGCATCGGCATGGCTGGGCATCGGAAGTAGCGCTGGACATCCGCTCGACCGACGCAGGGGGACGGATCATGCTTGCCCGGCCCTGTCATCGGCCAAGGCCGGGAGGACGCGCCTGTCATGCCATTGGGCGGTACCGCAGTCCTTGGGTCGGCCCGTACTGGGCCGGGCGCTCCGTATCCAGCCAGATGCGCGATGGGCACAGCCATGCGTGATCTGTGCCAGCGGACGCTGTTTGCAGGTCCGGGCTTGCTCCCGGGACAAGCGATATTCAACAAACAGCCACCCGCACGGTGGCCGCGAGTATCGTGCCGGGACTCAGGCAGCCCGGTCGGTGATCACCTCGGAGGGCGCAGCCTCGGTTTCACGGCTTGCTGCCTGCTGACGGGCAGCCATCATCCGCAACAGTGCCAACGTCTCCAGATGCGTGCCGAATGCGGTTTCGTTCTGGTGGGCAGCCACTCCGTGACCGACACTGTTCATGAACGTCTGCTCTTCAGGAAGTCCAGCCAGGAGTTCGGCTGCATTGTTCATCAGATAATCGATGGACTTGATCTGGGACGAATGACGCATCTAGCTATCCACTTGCTCCGTGATAAGCCGAATATGGACCTGTAGACGCTTCTCTGCAAGCCCTTGATGTTCGCCTGAGCATGCGATTTTATGGTGGATAATGGCCTTGTCATGTCGGATCATGGTTTCTTGAGATGATCTGCCGCTTCGAGCAGAGGATTGCCTGAATTGTCGGGCCGGGCATAAATGATCCGGCAATCCCAAGCAGGCGTTGAGCCTGGTGGAAGCCGTTTTTGCGGCCGCCATGCATCCATGGCTGGGTGCAGCATCGGCTTGGCAGTCATTGACCGGTGCATACATGGCTGAGGAACCGATCATCATCGCGGTCGAGAAGACGGGAAGCATGTCCCGGAAGCCGGACCGGACGGGGGCTGCCTGCTGGACTGCATGAGATAACTCCATGATCCTGCTGTGAATCGAACGCCGTCCAACGAGGAGCGACATGGTGTTGGCAGCTGCGTTCTCAGGCGTCCGGTTTTCATGTTGAAGGGCCCGCGCGCAGGCCTGGTCCGGCGTGGATCACCCGATTGCCTTGCGATATCAAGGACGAAGCCTTCGATCAGCTTCTTCGGTCCTGCTTTGCACGTCGCAGGGAAGATCGGGTCACGACATGGCTGGTCCAGGCGCCGAGGTCCCATTCCCGGAGGATTTTCAGCAAAGGTGACTGGATGGCAGGGTACGGGAATCCAATGTCACAGAAGCCTTGGTCGACGAGCTGGCGTTTCTGTCGCCGCTCACGCGGCCGCTACGCCGCCTTCGTCATCCTGTCATGGCAGAAGCAAGCGGCGAGATGCTTCCGCGACGTGACTGGAAGGGGGGCACGAACGCGGTCACGAGTTGGATGCGGGGGGCCGTGGCCCTGAGATCCGATGATCGCGCTGTCGCAGTACCCGAAGGTGAATGGCGGGGCTATCTGCTGGCTGCGTGGCGTGCGTCCCGATATGTTTTATCTGTTTTCGCAACTCAGCCGGAACGGAAGCTGATGCCTCCGCGATCTGCCAGGTGCTCAGGGAGCAAGGTCTCCCATGCCCTGGAGGTGCTGTCGATGCGAAACCTTTCGATGACAGGAAAAAGCCGGCCGGCTTTGTGGCCGACAGCCACGGGTTGCCTTTGTTCAGGTCATCGCGCCGTGATGGCGGCTGGTGAGCGGCCCATGGCCTTCCGTCTAACACACGGTCGGCAGTGGCGTGTCGCCGTCACCGCTCTGACGTCCGGATGTTCTGGTGTGCGGCCGGTCGCTGGACAGCCGATCTCGGGTCGATCAGGACTCCGGTACTGCGTGGCGTGCAGCTTGTGGCTTTGCGCCTTGCTGGGGCCGGAACGAACCGGGGCCGAAGACCTGGAGGCCCTTCGGGAGCCGGACCGTCTCGATCTGCGCAGGCCGGTGCCGGGAAAGCTGTCCGGAGGCCTCGTCGCCACCTCCGTGGATCATGGGGCTGCAGGGCAAGACCTTGAGCGCATGATGATCAGGCATTCCTGGCAAGCCATGGTCTTCCTGGCGAATGACAAGGCGCTTCACGGAGATGGGGAGCAGCAGGCACCCCGGAGTGCGGCGGCAGAAACGTCAGGTCGCGGGCAGGAGG
>JGI2924J29684_1078309_pt1 | contig 40412 bp, 19 predicted proteins | sample BenlonsequencITS_FD_29684 | JGI IMG/M metagenome (IMG submission 29684)
CCAGTACGACCCACGTACGCTGGGTGGTGTGAGAGGACAGCAAAGTTAGGGTAGCTCCCTATCTTTGCTTCCTACTCGATTATGTGCATTTGGAGGGGTTTTTAGGGCTTTTGTATAGGAATAGGAGGGTTGGGATTTTAAGTTAAAATGACAAGAAATAGGTGAATTATGGCAGATTATTGCCTTGATGTATCATATAAATATTTTTAATAATAATTGATTTTTTTGTAGCTAATTTTGGTAAGAGTAAGTGGTGGTAGACTGCCTTGTAATAAAGGGAATCTGCTATAAATACAGCCTTTTGGGTGTTTTTTAATTTGAAAAGGCGGTTAAAGCCTAATGTTATAACGTGAATAGCATCCAATTAATTACTGAAGGGTATTGCTTTATGGTAAAATATAAAATGAGAAAAGTTATATTTTCTCATTTTATAGGTGCGGGTGGAGGAGAAGAATATACGTTCAGTCATGAGAAAAGAAACATAGGACCTTTACAATTATTAAATGATTTTAATTTATGGCATCGACTTTTACCAAACCAATAACGTTTAGGGACGTCTTGGTTTTATTTCTACTGCTTTTACTGGCCTTCAAACCATCATATGGACAAGGCACCAAGGAATTGGCCGATGAATTGACCTATTCCAGCCCAAATGTACCGGCTGGGCTTTTTGATTTTCCTCCGTATGATAAGGAAACTGTGGAAAGCCCAGAAAATGCTACCGTAGACGATGAGAATTTTGCACGATTATTGGCTAGTCCCGGGATCCTTGCAGGCTTAGGTTCCTATCATGGGGAATTGGAGCTGAAGTATCCGACTGTTTTACCGGCCAATACCACTACCTATATTCGGGTAGATGGTAGTGACGGACTGTTTGAATTACTGCTAGGGGGAAGCCTTGGAGAGCTGTTGGGTGATGTGCTGAGCCTGGTGGCCTTGGGAGAGCAGGAATTTACCATTATCGCACGGAATGGAAGCACCGATGTGTATTCCAGAAGTACGACCCAAGGGTTTGACATTGACAGGGCCCGGGTCATCACTGGGGCGGACGGAAACTTTTACATCGCAATCACCCCTGATGGAGCGTATGATAGGGTATATATAGAGAATGGTTCATTGTCTTTGCTTGGATTGGGTGATGAAGTGAACTTGGATGTTTTTAATGCTTTTAATTACGAGTCTGCAAGCATCTGCGGTAATCCAGTAGGGACTTCCTTTGATGTGAGTGGCGTTAACCTCGACCTGTTGAATTTAGGAGGTTCGGCAGCAGAGAATTTGCATTTTGCCATTGATGGTGACGAAAGCACTTATGCTTCGCTTAGCCCGGGAGTGTTGAGTTTAGCGGGTGTTTTGGAACAGCATTTTTACTTCGATGGCCTCGGAAAAGACACGGATGAGGTCATGGTGACATTGAGTGCCGATCCTGACGTGTTAGACGTCAATTTGTTGGGGAATATTGAGCTGGTCGCCTATAATGGTACTACTGAGGTGGGGCGTCAGGATTTGGAGAACTTGGGCAGTGATCTTCTCGGCATCGCCCAACTGGACCTTTTAGGTTTACTGGCAGATGGAGAAACGGTGACATTCACCATGACTCCGGGCGCTGCTTTTGACCGATTTGAAATTGAAGTAAGCACCTTGTTGGATCTGGGGACTTCCGAGAGCCTGAGGGTGCATGAGGTGAGCCGTACACCAGGCCGTCCAGTAATTGATGGTGTGGATGATGAGCAAAACATGTTGGTGTGTGCAGGAGAAGAGGTGACGTTAAATGCTACCGTATCCAGTGGAGATCAGGTAAGATGGTATGATGCGCCCATTGGCGGAAATTTGCTGCATACCGGAGCCACTTTTAACATCGGTCAGGTAGGGGGCAAGTCTACCTATTATGCCGCTACCGTACGTCCAGGTTGTGCAGAAGAATCCATTCGGGTACCTGCTACCGTGGATATCAATAAAAACCCATTGATTTCATTGAACGGCTCCGCTGTTTATACGATGGCTATTGGAGAGTCATTTTTCCTTCCCCCGGCCACAGCGGTAAACGAGGATGGTTCTGATGTGCCGGTTACTTGGACAGCCTTGGATGGTGCCCCTTTTACTGCACCAAACGTCGCGGGTCAGTTTACCCAAGGCGGCAGATACGTCTATCGGGTGTCTGCCACAGGAGCTGAATGTACCAATTTTGTGGATGTGGTGGTGAACGTATTCGACCCAGAAGGGTGTCCTCCTGTCTACAATAGAAGATATGCCACCAGTGCCGAAGACTTTACCACCAGTAGCCTGCTCGGCCTACAGCTTGGTTCGGTAAGCGATCCCGGATTGGCAGCAGGAAGCAATATGCAAGATTATTCCGAGCTATTGGAGACAGTAGGTACCAGTCTGCTAGGGCTTACGGGAGAAACTTCCCAAACGGTTCGTTGGAACACGATGATCCCGGCAGGTACACCCGTTTCGATCAAGCTGGGAAGGGAATATGGTGCGGCAGGAGTATCCAGTGGAATATATGTTCAGGCCATCGATGGAGATCCTGTAAATGGGGATGAGCTGTTGGGAGTTCGCCAAGTAGCAGATGCCAATCTCGTGTCGGCCGTAAACGGCATTAATGAATTTGTCTACACCTTTATTCCGGTGGATGCCAATGGCGTACCGGTTCCGTATAATGCAGTGAAAATATCGTTGGCATCCTTGGTGAATGCCGTGCAGCAAGTACGGGTGTACGGTGCTTATTACCACGAAACCAGCACTACTTTAGAGAATTGCACCTTCGGTGCCTTGGACTACTTGACTGGATTTGAGTCCATTATAGGTGGGTTGGACGTGGCCAGTGGATTGACTTCCGTGACTGATCCAGCGTTGGCATTTGACGATGATGAAAGCACCTATGCTGTCATGAACAATGCCGTCGGAGCCAATGTCAGTACCAAGCTGGATGTGACTTTTGCTGCTCCGGCGATTGCAGGGGACTCTGTTTTTATAAAAGTAGGAGGATCTACAGGATTATTGGATTTGACCTTGCTGGAAGGGTATACCATTCAGCGGTACCTTGGAGATCAGGAAGTAGGTGAGCCTTTAGATGTAGGTTCAAGTCTGCTTGAGCTTCGTTTGTTGGAAGGAGGAACCGAACAGGCTTTGACATTTATCAATGACCTCCCTTTTGACAGGATAGAAATATTGACGGGAGGAGTGGTAGAAGCCATTGATAACCTCCGTGTTTTTGAGATTAAACTCATTCCATTGAGTGAGATAGACCGGGAGCAGACTGATGAGGATTCTGGAGTCGATTATATTGAGATCTGTCCGGGAGATATCATCGAATTGCCGGAGGCGACTTGCGACCAAGTGAAATTCTACACAGATGAGAGTGGTGATACCGAAATCACCACTGATGAAATTGCAAACTGGGCTCCAGGAACTGTACAGACCGTTTACCTGAAAGTAGTGCGATTTGGCTGTGAAGAAGGAATAGACAGGAGGCCAATAGAAATCCGGGTGAAAGCATCCTCTGGAGACTTGCTTGAAAATATTTTGGTGAATGGGATTGATGCAGGAGCTTTCTGTCCTCCTTCAGGCCCGGTAACATTGGAGGCTAGCTTAGTTTCAGGGGCACCCTCTGGGGTTACCTTCCAGTGGTATCGTGACAATGCAGGCACCCCAGAACTTATTTCTGGAGAGACCAATGCTTTGGTAGAACTTTCAGGATTGGCTGCAGGGGACCATACTTACTATGTGGAGTTGATGGCAGACAATTTCTGCACCGCGGCACCACTCCCCGTGAACTTTACCCTCAACAGGAACGCCACAGATGATGATATCAATCTAGATGACCTCACCCAATGTGTGGGAGTGCCAGCAATGCTGTCTCCGTCCAGTGGTATAGCCAACCCAGTGTTTACCTGGTATTATGATGCTGCCAAGACATCTCCTATTGCTGATGGTGATACGGATGGAAGTATCACCTACGCCATTAATGCGGATGGAGAGCTGACCATTACCGGTATGGCAGATGGAACCAATGAAGTCGTTTATGTGACCGTGTCCGGTGATGAGGTGTGTGAAAATGTGGAAGGAAAAGAAGTGACCGTGACCGTCTCCAATGACCTGCCAGCACCTACTTTTGCCGCTGCAGATGTGAGTCTTTGCGGCACCGGTCAAGATGCGGTGTTCGAGGTGACCAATGCTGCCGGCGGATTTACCTATACCGTGTATGATGCCGAGACTGGAGGGTCGGAAGTAACTTCAGGTGTCACAATTACCGACAATATCATCACCCTAAGCAACGTGACGGCTGATGCATCCTATTGGGTAGGTGTTAGCGGTACTGGAGGATGTGTTGGATCAGTAAGGAGCGAGATTAGCGCAACCGTACTTCCAGTAGCGGATGAAGCGGACTTGGAGATTATCGGAAGTACGATTTGTGAGGGAGAGACGGCTACCTTGTCGGCATCCAGTTCATCGGTGACCAACCCTATTTTTAGATGGTACAGCGATGCTGATTTAACCAACTTGCTATTTGAAGGATTTGAATATGAAGTTTCACCTTCTTCCACGACCACATATTATGTGACTGTTCAGGGAGACGGTATCTGTGAAAATATCCCTGGAACAGCGGAAGCGGCGACATTGACCGTGAACGAAGTACCAGCAGTGCCAGGTGTATCGGGAGATGTGCGGATTTCGGAAGGCTTTGGTACGGTGCTCAGTGCATCCGTAGGGGATGCCACGCCAGCTGATGTGGAGATTGTTTGGTATGATGGAGGAGGAAATGAATTGGCCACCGGCGCTACTTATAACACCGGCCCATTGAGCCAAGGAGTTTACACGTATTATGCCGGGGCAAGAAATACGGTTTCTGGCTGTACTTCCGTTGGAAGGGCTGAGGTGACCGTGTCGGTTGGCCCACCGAGTCCAATTGAAGATTGTACCATCGCCAATGCACAGACCAATGGAACCGATCCGATTTGTGTCCTTTGTTCGGTGGAAGACCCCAATAATGCGGTGGATGGAAATCTCAACACCTACGCCAGATTCATCGCGCCTGCCTCCGTCTCCGGTGGTGTTTGGCAAGAACTTATATTCCCATCCAATGGAGCGGCCGGTGATACGATTACCGTGACCATTGGCAGTGGCGGATCCTTGATTGACCTGGATTTGCTAAGTGGGTTACAATTTGAAACATATAACGGGGCCACATCCAATAGTGATGGCGGAGTAGTGGATGGCAGTACCATTGATTTACGTCTACTGGAAGGCCAAGACGATAAAGCGGAGATCATTTTTGTCGCAGGTGGTAATTTTGACCGTGTGCGCATCAGTTATATGCCGCTTGCCGGCGTGCTTAATAGCGGCTGGAGAGTTTATCAGGCACAGATCAATTATGCTGCACCTACCGGAATTAGCGAGGATGTGGAAGTTTGTGCAGGAGATGCAGCCACCTTGTCCGCTACACCAGGCGAAGGGACTGCCTTGAGATGGTATGATGCTGCCACTGGCGGCACATTACTCGCCGAGGGAAATACGTATACGACAGATGTCTTGACCACACCTGGTACCAGAACCTATTATTTGGCCATTGTAAAAGGAACCTGTGAAGATCCTAATCGGATTCCGGTCGATGTCATGGTAAACCCTGGGCCTACCGCCGCTGATATTTCAGTGTCAGGAAACGAAAACCCCATTTGTGCGAATGCACCCGTGGTGTTAACACCTACGGTGGCGACAGGCAGCACCTTGGTGACCACTTCAGGGACATTCAGTTGGTACTTGGATGCTGACCGTTCCATGCCAATTAACGATGGTGATGTAAATGGTGATGTCAGTTATGCCATAGACGCCAATGGTGTCCTCACCATTACCGGACTCAACGCCACCAACAGCCCTTATGCATTTTATGTAAGTGTTTTGGGCGATAATGGTTGTGAAAACATGCCAGGCAGTTTGCGAGAAGTGCCTGTGAGGATTAATAGAAATGCTACTGATGCGGATATTGGGTTGGCAGATGAGATCACCCAATGTGTGGGCACGGCCGTAACCTTGGCTCCATCTACCGGGATTGAAGCCCCTGTGTTCACCTGGTATCTGGATGAAGCCATGACCATGCCGATCAATGATGGGGATACCAACGGCAGCATCACCTATTCCATCAATAATGCGGGAGCTTTGGTCATCGACGGGATGGCTGAAAACAGCAGCGAAATGTTTTATGTGACCGTAAGTGGAAGGAATGTCTGCGAAAATGTCGAACCGAAAGGCGTGAGCGTAAAAACCACGAATACCTTGGATAAGCCTGAGCTGAACCAGATGGATATGGTTCTATGTGGGGCCGGTAGCGATGTGGTTTTTGAAGTCATTAATTTCTCCGGAGGGATGACTTATACGCTATATGATGCAGAGACCGGGGGGAATGTAATGACGGATAACATTACCATCGACAATAATATCATCACCTTGGAAAATGTGTCAGCGGATGTCACCTACTGGGTAGGGGTAAGTGGAACCACCGGCTGTGAAGGGGCGGAAAGAACCCGGATTAGTGTGACCGTGAATGAAGTAGGGACTGCTTCGGACATAACGGCTCCGGGAACCACCATTTGTGCCGGAGACAGCTATGCTTTGACAGCAAGTTCCAGTACCGTGGCAAACCCTGTATTCACATGGTATACTGATGCCGCCCTGACCCAAGAAATGACAGACTTGACCGTTTCTCCGTCCAGCACTAGAATGTACTATGTAACCGTGAGCGGAGATGGCGTATGTGAGAATCCTCCAGGAGATGCCAAGGCAGTTACGGTTACCGTTAATAGAAACGCGGTTCGGGCAGATATCGAAACGAACAATGCGACCATTTGTGCTGGAGATTCCTTTGCCTTGTCAGCCAGTAGTTTGACAGTGGTCGATCCAGTGTTCTCTTGGTATGCCGATGCTGCCCTGACGATACCGTTATCCAGTACTACCGTAACACCGACAGCGACGACGACTTATTATGTGGCGATTTCCGGAGAGGGTGTTTGTGCAAGTAAGCCAAGTGAAGCTGCGACACTTACCGTGACGGTAAATCGAAATGCAACAGCTGATGATATTGAAGCGGATGGCGGGACCATTTGTGAAGGAGAGCAGTTTACGCTTCAGGCTACCACCACGGTGGGTAATCCAGTGTTTACCTGGTACAGTGATGAGGAGTTGACGATGCCAGTTGATGCATCGACAGTCACTCCAGCCACGACGACAACCTACTATGTAACCGTCAGAGGTGATGGTGTATGTGAAAATAAGCCTGGAACTGCCAAAGCATTAACCGTAACCGTAAACCGAAATGCTACTGCCGAAGATATTGATGCGGGGGGAGCCACTATTTGTGCTGGAGATAGCTTCACTTTAAGTGCTTCCAGTACTACAGTGGATGATCCAATCTTTACTTGGTACAGTGATGAGGATTTGACTACACCGCTTGGTACCACAACCGTTACACCAGCCTCGACGACGACCTATTATGTGACCGTTAGGGGAAATGGGGTTTGTGAAAATAATTCTGGAGATGCTCAGGCTGTCACCATTACCGTAAACCGAAATGCTACTCAAGCGGATATAACGGCTACAGGAGGGACCATTTGCGCAGGAGACACGTTCACCCTTACGGCCACCAGCAGTACGGTAGCGAACCCTGTCTTTACGTGGTATACCGATGCTGCTTTGACCACTGAAGTGGCTAATCCTGAAGTAGCCCCAGCTGCTACCAAAACATACTATGTGACCGTTAGTGGAGATGGGGTATGCGCCAATAAAGCAGGAGATGCCGTGGCAGTAACGGTTACCGTAAACAGAAATGCTACAGCATCCGATGTTCAAGCTGATGGCGGCACGATCTGCGAAGGGGGCACCTTCACCTTGAATGCTTCCAGTACGACGGTCAACAACCCCGTATTCACTTGGTACACCGATGCAGCCCTTACCAATCAGCTGACCGATGCCACGGTAAGTCCCGAGGTGACGACCACCTATTATGTAGCGGTCAGTGGGGACGGCGTATGTGCCAATAAATCAGGACAAGGGAAAGCCGTAACGGTCATGGTCAGTAGAGGTGCTTCTGCGGATGATATTGAAGCCGATGGGGCCACGATCTGTGCTGGAGAGCGCTTTATGCTATCCGCTTCTAGCGCTATCAGCAACGCTTCTTTCACCTGGTATACCGACGCTGCCCTGACCAATCCGATTACTGAACTGGAAGTTTCGCCAGCCAGCACCACCACCTATTATGTGACCGTAACGGGCGATGATGTGTGTGAAAATGCTTCAGGGGAGGCCAAAGCGGTGACGGTAACCGTTAATAGAAACGGAACGGCTTCTGATATACAAGCTGTGGGAGCTACGATTTGTGAAGGAGATAGCTATATGCTCGAAGCCACAAGTAGCATTGGAAACGCCACATTCAGGTGGTATACCGATGAAACCTTGACTACTGAAATCACCAGTGATCAGGTGAGCCCTTCCACGACCACCACCTATTACGTGACCGTGAGTGGAGATGGGGTCTGTGAGAATAAGCCTGGAACAGCCAAGGCCGTGACGATCATGGTGAATAGAAATGCCACCGCCAATGATATTGATGCCAGTGGCGGTGCGATATGCCCGGGAGATAGCTTTACCCTGACGGCCAATAGTGATGTAGCCAATTCAGTATTTACTTGGTATGCTGATGCGGGGCTTACCACTGCACTTTCATCTATGGAAGTAACACCTACTGCTACCACAACTTATTATGTAACGGTACAGGGAGATGGTGTTTGTGAAAACAACCCCGGTGATGCGTTAGCTGTGACGGTAACCGTCAATTCGGTTCCTGCTCCGACCACCAATGCCCCTACCCAAACCTTCTGTGGAACCGGTGGTGGTACCATTGCAGACCTTCAAGTCAATGAAACCAATGTGGTGTGGTACGATGCGGCCACAGGTGGAAATAGGCTGGATGGTAATGAAGCCATCATTGAAGGCATGACGTATTATGCCGCTCAAATAGATGCCAACACCGGCTGTGAAAGCGTGGATCGATTGGCGGTTATGGTAGCAGATTGTGCCCACTTGGAGGTGACTAAAACAGCCGAATTGACCACTGCAGTGGTGGGGCAGATGTTTAATTATACCATTGCGATTACCAATTCGGGAATCGTGCCTGCCCAAAATGTAGTGGTGATCGATAATGTGCCTGATGCGCTTCAAGTGTTGGAAGCTTCTAATGGTGGAGCCGTTTCTGGTAACACTGTGACATGGGAGATCGCTGAGATCGGGGCCGGACAAACCTTGGAGTTAACCCTTGGTGTGATGGCCTTGATGGAGAGCCCAGGGGTGGTTAACAGCGTGACCGCAGACAGTGACAATTCCGATCCGGATGAAGATGAATCTGATCCGACGCCAATCCTTAGCGATGATGTGGATTTGGCTATGGACATAACAGTATCCGCACCGGTGATCGAGCTAGGGGAGGAATTTACCTATACCCTTATAGTAACCAATAAGACGGCTACACCAGCGTTAAATGTCACTTTAACTGATTATCTGCCATCACAAGTGAGGTATCTCGGTTCCAATGCCAGTCCTACCATCACAGAAGAGTATGATGCATCTTCTGGTGAATTGACTTTCATGATTCCAGAAATTCCTGGAAATGCAGTGGTAGAGATCATCCTTCGTGTTCAAGCACAAACGCGTGGATTGGTGACCAATTCGGCAGCTGTAGAAACGGCTGATCAAGTGGACATGCTGGAAGAGGATAATACCGCTACCATCTCGCACGATCAATTAGAGATTACCATCCCTAATGTGTTCAGCCCGAATGGTGATGGCATCAACGATACTTGGGAAATCGAAGGATTGGCAGCACTTTATCCTGAGAATGAAATCATAGTCGTCAATCGTTGGGGAGGTGAAGTGTTTAAGACTTCCAATTATAAAAACGATTGGGATGGAGGTTCGCTGAATGAGGGTACCTACTACTACAGGGTGATCATTCGGGATGGAGATACAGGTAGAGAAACCGAGTTTACAGGATACGTAACCATTTTAAGATAGAGAATCGATGAAAAGTTTGAAATACATCTTGATCGTAGCGGGGATCATTTTTACTTGCATGGACGCAAAGGCCCAGCAGGCTCCCGTTTTCAGTCAATATATGTTTAACCCTTTGTTCTTGAACCCGGCGTATGCTGGGTACAAGCAACAGATTTACTTGCAAAGCTATTACAGAAAGCAATGGACCAGTGTTCCTGGCAGCCCAGAGACGTTTGCCATTTCGGGTGATGGACTGATTACGGACACCAATATCGGGGTGGGTGGACATATCATGGTAGACCGGTTGGGTGCACAAAAAACCACCGGAGGATATGCCAATACTGCCTACCACTTGCGGGTCTCCAACGAAGGTTATTTGAGTTTTGGGCTTGGTGCCGGACTGGTAAACACCAGCTTGGATGGTTCTAGGCTAAATCCGATGGATCCCTCAGATCCATCGGTTTCCAGTGGTAATGAGCGGGTGCTTTACCCTGACTTGAGGGCGGGGCTGTTTTATTATAACCCTAAATTCTATGCGGGCCTTTCAGCCGATAATTTGTTTTCCTCCAGTTTTAATTTTGACAATGGAGCAGTATTGGTGCAGCCTTCCTCTAACATGTACCTGACCGCAGGAACCATCATTGATGTATCCTATAACGTGGCCATCAAGCCTTCTGTCCTCTATGTGGAAGATTTTAACGGCCCTTCACGATTGGATTTGAACGCCTTTGTATTGTTGGGAGAAAAACTATGGGTGGGAGCTTCCTACCGGACTTCTGTCAACCTTCAGGGCGAGGAATTTCAAGGAGAGACCAAAAGGCCTGTGTCCGTGGTGGGCTTGGTCGAGTTTTATGTAAACGACCGGCTGCGGATAGGTTATGCTTATGACCATAATGTTTCCGGATTCAGCACCAAGGCATTTTCTACACACGACTTCTCCGTAGGCTATTTGTTTCCGCCAAAACGCGTGAAATTAGTTTCCCCAAGATATTTTTAATGCAGATATATGATGAAAAGAACTACCTACTACATGCTTTCGATAGTGCTATTGGCAGGGGCTTTTTCATGTTCCAGTTTGAAGAACAGGGATTTGATCAAAGGCAACCAGCAGTATGAAATGCTTAATTATGCCGTAGCCGTAAACCATTATAAGATAGCTTGGGAAAGGACAGAACTACCGGAAGTGGCCAGAGGATTGGCAAAGTCCTACTTTGAGATGCGGGAGTTTGACCTGGCAGAATCTTGGTATGCCAGACTGGATCGGGAAGATCAGTTGTCCAACCAAGACAGGCTTGATTTTGCAAAGACCTTGATTGCCAATTCCAAGTTTGACGAAGCAAGAATGCAATTGATCAAGTATAATCGCGCTGATGCTACGGAAGTGAGCCAAGAAGAGATTAACAACCTGCTCGAAACCGTGAAAGAAGCCAAAATCCTGCTCAATGCATCCAAGGATGTACGGATTACGAACCTTCGAGAGGTCAATTCTCCTTTTGCTGATTTTGGAGCCTATGTAAAGGATAGCACCTTGGTTTTTGCCAGTGACCGGATGGATAAAGACCCCGGTAAAATGAAAGTGGATGAATACAATGCCCTCAGAAGTGATATTTATGGCTGGACCGGAAACGGTTACCTAAAAGTATACGAGGCGACAGGTGATTGGGACCAGTATGAAGTAGATACGGTTCTGAAATTGGAGGATTATAAGAGTGATCACCACAGTGGCCCTATTTATGAAGCCGAAAATATGAAGTTTTGGGTGAAATCCGGGAAGCCTGGAGATAAGAAGAGGGGCGAGAATGTAAGCAAGAAAAACTATACGCTCTACCCGCAAGTGTTTTATAACATCAAAACAGACACGGCATGGGGAGCGTTTACCGGAGTGCCTTTTAACAACCCTTACGAATATGCCGTCAGTGATCCTTTTTGGGACGAGAAGGAAGAGCGGCTATATTTTTCATCCGATAAGCCGGGGGGATATGGGAAAGCAGATCTATACTACAGCAAGTACATGGGAGAGGGTAAATGGTCCGAACCGATTAACCTTGGTGATGAAATAAATACTTTCGGAGATGAACGTACGCCATTTGTAGACAAAAAAGGGTGGTTATATTTTTCATCGGATGGTAGACAAGGCCTTGGAGGGTTGGATATTTTTAGGAGTGAACCCAAAGGGAACAACTGGCAAAAGCCAGAAAATCAAGGCGCTCCCATCAATTCCACTCGGGATGATTTTGCTTATTTCATCAATCCTGATATTCCAGACAGAGGGGTGATCTCTTCTGACCGCCAAGGTGGTGAAGGTTGGGATGATGTGTATGCATTTGTACTGGACATTAATTCCAAAATTTTTCTGAAAGGAACGGTCAAGGATAAAGAGACTTTCGAACCACTTCCCAATGCCGTGGTGGTGTTGGCAGATAAAAGTACGGGGACAGAATTTACCTATGTTACGGATGAAAAAGGGGAGTATGACTTTCAGCTAAATGAGGAAACTGTTTACGATATCGAGGGGAAAAAAACCGATTATATTACCGCAGAGATTAAAGGGTTGAGCACTAAGGGTATCAGGTTGTTTGCGGATAGCACCATTGTCCGAGACCTCTTTCTTGACAAAATCGAGATCGGTAAGACCATTGAGCTGGAGAATATTTATTACGATTTTGACAAATGGGAAATCCGCCCCGATGCAGCACTGGAGCTTGATAAGCTGGTGAAAATACTCGAGGATAATCCTACGATGAAGATTGAGTTGAATTCCCATACGGACAGTCGCGGTTCGGATTCCTATAATCAAACCCTTTCTGAGAAACGTGCCCAATCGGCTGTGGATTATATCATCTCCAGAGGGGTTTCCAGGGTAAGGATAGAAGCCCGTGGCTATGGTGAATCCAGGTTGCTGAATGCATGTGACGATGGGGTGGAATGTACTGATGAGCAACATCAGCAAAACCGTCGTACCGAATTCACGATCGTGGATTATTAAGAAGAGACGTTTTTTCTACATACAACTTTCAACTAGGAGGGATGCGTTCGGTAGTAGTCAATAATACCCTTCACGTTAATTTTTTAAGTGTCAAGACCGTCTATTGGACGGTTTTGGCCTTTTTATGCCTATTTTTTTTAATTCCCAAAGCGGTAACTGCGCAAAAAGTGTACACATCAGATGTGATTTCATATAGTCCTAATTTCGGTGTTATTCCTCCAATTATAAGGGTTTTAGATCCTACAAATGCTACCGCTGATAATGGTCTTTATGCCAGGCTTAAGGCACGAGGTGAAGTCCTTGGTCTAGTAGGAGGATATAATAGCTATTTGGAATTGGGGTATACAGAAGCAGTTCCTGCCAATACTCCTTCATATATCCGGATCGGTGGCGATCCAGATTTATTGGAAGCACTTTTAGGTGGAACGCTGGGAGATGCTTTGATAGCTGTTTTAGGCGGGGTGTTGGGAAACCAGGTCATTGAAGTGCGGGCATATGACGAAGTTGGCACGACAGTATTTAGTGGCGATTCTAGAGGAGGTTTTGATGCAAATAATTTGAGATTGCTCCAAGGTAAGGATGGTGATTATTACTTAAGAATTATTCCAGATCACGCCTATAAAAGCATAGAAGTTAAAAATATTGTAGATGGATTGCTTGCAGTGTTGACCACTTTTCATTTAGATGTTTACCATGCTTTTTATTTCGAAGAGCAATGTAATTATTCTCCCGAATTTGTATCCTACAGCGGGGATGGTATAAACCTGGATGTCCTCGATTTAGGGGGAGGGATTGTCGAACATCCTGAATATGCGATGGATGATGATCTTTCTACTTCAGCATCCATTGGGCCGGGGTTAATCAATTTGGTAGGGAGCTATTCTTCCCAATTCCACTTTACTCAGGGCTCTTCTCCTACCGATGAAGTCATGGTAACCTTAAGCGGTGATCCATCTTTGCTGAATGTGGATGTGCTTAACAGTGTGTCCTTTCAGGCCTATGACGGTGATGATTTGGTGTTTGAGCAGGATTTGGGCGCACTTTCGGATGAACTTTTGGGATTGATTGATCTGGATATTTTGGGACTGCTGGGGGATGGGACACCTGTCACCTTTCCTGTTTCACCAGACGTGTCATTCGATCGGTTTGAAATCACGGTGGGTGCTGTGGTGGGTGTGGATGTAGGAGAAGCCTTAAACGTCCATGAAGTGGCGCGAACAGTAGGAATGCCTGAATTTGGCGGGGCCACGGGAAATCAGTATTCCGTATGTGAAGGGCAGTCACTCAGTGTATCCCCTCAGCACTATGGAGGAGCGGCGCTCCGGTGGTATGACACGCCAGTAGGAGGAACTTCTATTGGCGCCACGGAAAGCTTGGATATTGCTGAAGTGACAGAGGATCAGACCTATTATGTGTCCAGCATTGACCATTGCAATGGCGAAGAAATAGAATCCGCACGAGTGGCCGTAGGGGTGGAGGCGCTGGCTGTCCCCCAAGTGGAGGACTATGGAGGACTTCCCAGTCAGGCGGAATATGGCGTTGGCGAAGCAGTGATACTCGAACCTGTACTGGAAGCCGGTACAGGCATTGAAGATCCACAGTTTAGCTGGTCATTGTCACCAACTGGAGCCCCGGTGATCGCCGATGAGGTGGAAGTGGATAAAGGCGATCATACCGTAACCTATCGTTTGCGGCCGGATGGAGCCTTGGAAATTGAAGGATTGATGCCTGAGGATGAGATTGAAGAGGTTTACTTGGCTTTGCAAAATGGAGTCACAGGATGCAAAGCCATTCAGGCCGTGGACCAAGTTTATGTGATTCTGCCGGTCAGCTGGAAGAGGTTTGATGGGATGGCCCAGAATAAGGAAAACCGGTTGGAGTGGGAATTTTTTACACCTCAGCCGTTATGGCGGTTAAGCATCCAGCGAGCCAATGAAAGCTTGAAATGGTACGATATCGGAGAAATGGAGCTGTCTCCTGACGTCATGTATGGCGGTGCGTTTTCTTTTGTGGACGAGTCCCCGTATTTAGGTGCCAATTATTACAGGATCAAAGCCGAAAAAATGGATGGGAGCAAAGCCTATAGCAAGGTCATTCGCCTGGACTTGGAGCGTCAAGTTGATGAAGTGTTTGACGTATACCCAAATCCAGTTGTCGGCATCCCTGTACTCCGAAATCAAACCACAAAAGATTTAGGCCAAACAACTGTTCAGGTATACGATCAGCACGGTGGGTTGGTGGATCGTTTTAGCCTTGACCAATTGCTTTCAGGCGAGGCTGTAAAGCTCGACCAGGCCAAGCCGCTGCATCCCGGTGTGTACATCTACACCTTTTATACCCAAGGACATGTCCAGCGGATAAAGGTGATTTGGTAAATAGGGATAAAGCAGCATTTAACGGGTCACTTGATTTAACCTGGACAGAATGTTCTGGTAATAATTCCTGCCCACAGGGATGGATTGATCCTTGATAAGGATTTCTTTGGAATTAAGGGCGTCTATTTTATCGAGGTTAACGATAAATGCTTTGTTGACTTTACAGAAAAGCAATGACGGAAGTTTTTGAAGGACATCTTTCAAGACATTTCTTAAGGTGTAGACGGTATTGTCTCCTGTGCTGATGTGGGTGTAGGAGCCATCGGCTTTGATCCAATCGATGTCTTTAATCGCTATTTTTTTTAAATAACCTTTGTCTCTAATAAAGATAGATCCTTTGATGATTTTATCATGCACGATTAATTCAGATACCTTGTCCGCATTTTTTGTTTCATAATTACTAATGGCCAAGGTAAGGGTAGTGATCAAGGTGTCTTTTGAAAAGGGTTTGACGATATATCCGTCAGGAGAGACTTCCTTCACTTTGTTTAGTGTTTCTTTATCCGTGGAGCTGGTGAAGAAAATGACCGGGATATTGAACTTCTCTCGGATATTGTGGGCTATGTCAATACCGTTACTGTTACCTTTTAGATGAATATCCAACAAAACTGCTGCTGGGAACTTTTCAAATAAGGTATCTTCGATTTTTTCGTCTGAATCCAGAATGTCACACACTTCGTACCCTTCAGCTTCTAAAAGGTCTTTTGTATTATCTGCCAGTTCAGGATTGTCCTCTACAATTAGTATCTGTGTTTTCATATTTAGTCAAACTTGACTTCCTCCAAGTGATGTCAATAATACGGAGAAAATTTCTAAAATGATATCGCTTTTCTTAAAAACTAAACAAGGTTAAAATTACCAGTATAGAACTAGGTAAAAACACCTGTTTTCTTGTTGTTAATTTATAAAAAATGAAAAAAACGACAATAATAAGTTAATAAAAGGTGTAATTATGTTATCTTAACCAATAAGTTGAAATCGAGCTGTTTAATTCAGTAAGTTCAATTCATAAGAAAAAAAGGTTGAAAAATTGTTCTCCAGATTTATCTAATACCAGTTAAACCTTACATATCATGTGTGTGATTTTTAGATACTCGTAACAGAGAAGGTAATGAATTTTTGAGATGCAATCATAAAAAAAACTATAAGGTTTTAGCGATGATTGGAAAAAAAAGAATGCTGGCTTTAGGTATTGATGATAGAGAAAAAATCTTTTATTTAAAAGAGGTAGGCAAATGTTGAGAGCGTCATATTCAATAGACAATAATAACCAAAAAACACCAAGCCAAGTAGTCTTTCCTGCTACTGATGGACTTCAAAATTTGTGTTGTAAGGAAAAAGGAGGAAGTATGGAAAAAGTTTCTACCGAGCTTTTCAAGATTCAGCGGCTTTACCACACTGGCGAACTTACAGCCAATAAAGCGTTTGACCGGGTGAACTCGATTGTTTCGGATTTAGTTTCGTTTGAGGCGATCCTATTTGGAAGGCTGCATGCAGATAAAGTAGATAGGTTCATTTATTTTTGTTCGGGTACGAATGATAGGTCAGATCTGGAGTATTGGAACGACGTGAAGAATGCCACGAATAAACTTTTATGCAAGAACGTGGACGCACTCAATAGTGGTTTGATGGTTTCAGGGAAAAGTACTTTTGGAAAAATGACTGAAGACGTAGCGGAGGCAAAGAAGTATTTGATGATCCCTACTCTCATGGACAACGAAAGCCTGGGCTTTTTGGCGTTGGTGAATGTGGAGGAAGTGCATCTTGAGAAATGCGAAGGGCCATTGCGGGAATTGACCGTAGCTTTTGCGCTTATTTATTTGTTCGAATTGCGAATGGCGGGTTCAGGGGCTACGGTGAATGGCAAAAGCAAAAACGAACTATTGGATATGCTGGTGAAACATTCATCCGATATGATAGGGGTGTTTGATGTCAATTGGATGCCGAAATATCTTTCCCCTTCATTTGAGCAGGCGTTTGGATTTACTAGAAACCAGTTAATGGATCCTTCTTTTTTCGAAGGGTTTAGAAGTAAGGTGAAAGATATGGAAAAGGTGGTGGTAGATGGTGTGAAAAGGTACCGTTTTACCAATCTTAATTCAGCCGGGGAAAGGATATGGTTGGAAAGTATTTTTGACACCTTGTATGATGAAGATGGAGAGATTCAAGGGCATATGGCCATCATGCGGAATATTTCTGAGGAGGTAATTGGTGAGCAAAAGATGAGCGAGGCGCTGGAAAAGGAAATTGCCTTAAATAAAATGAAATCTCAGTTTATTTCCATTACTTCCCATGAGTTTAAGACCCCCTTGTCCACCATCAAGTCAAGCATCGAAATTTGTAATATTGAGTTGCAGCGCCAGCTTCAAGAACATCCCTCTGAGCAAAAATTTAAAAAGCACTTTAATCGAGTAAACAATGAAGTGGATCGGATGAATTCTCTTCTAGTAAACCTTCTAAACCTCGAGAAGATCAATCAAGGGGTGATCCAAGTGAGTTCAAAAGGAAAAAAAATCAACAGTTACCTTCGATCGGTATTGGAGGATTGGGTGGATCAGGATTCGGTGCACTTTGAAACCACTTTGCCGGAAGACTTTATCCACTCCATCGATGTTAGCTTGATGAACCAAGTCATTACCAATTTGGTGGAGAATGCACTGAAATATGGCAATAGGGATGAAAAAGTAATCGTCAAAGCCCATCACACGGATCGGGAATTGGTGGTTTCCGTAAGAGACTTTGGCGATGGAATACCCGAAAAAGAACAAGAGCATCTATTTAAGCCGTTTTTCAGGGCATCGAATTCCAGCAAGTATGACAAAGGCTCTGGGCTGGGATTGATGATCACCAAAAAGTTTATTGAGCTCCAAAATGGAACCGTCCATTTTGAATCCGAAGAAGGAGTGGGAACATGTTTTTTCCTTACTTTTCCCTTAACCTAATTCGATTGGTTGATTTACTGTTTTTTTGAAATTAGCCTTAAAATGTCCTTTAAATAAGTTAATTTAAGGGGTTTTGAAATTAAAGCTGGTTTAGAAAATATGAAAAAAGTACTATTACCCATTTTGGCTATTTGTGGTATTACAGCATGTTCCCCATCCACTAAAAAGCAGCAAGACTCGGAAGTAAAGGAGGTTTCCATTGCTACGGATGACCTTGAGGGGGGGTGGAAATCACTGTTTAATGGGGAGGATTTGGCTCATTGGAAGGTGAAAATATCTAAACACGAACTGGAGGATAATTATGCCAATACTTTCAGGGTAGAGGATGGAATGATGAAGGTACGTTATGATGGATATGAGGATTTTGATCAGCAGTATGGCCATATTTTTTATGATGAACCATTTTCTGCCTATTTACTTCATCTCGAGTATCGTTTTGTAGGAGAACAAGCCCCGGGAGGGGAAGGTTGGGCGTTGCGAAATAGCGGTGCAATGCTTCATGGACAGTCTCCCGAAAGTATGCTGAAAGACCAGGATTTCCCCATTTCCATTGAGGGCCAGCTACTCGGCGGAGACGGAGAGCATGACCGTACCACCAGTAACCTTTGTACACCAGGTACTAATGTGGTTATGGATGGAGAGCTCTTTACGCCTCATTGTGTGAGCTCCAGCTCTAAAACCTACCATGGTGAACAATGGGTATCGGCTGATTTTTTGGTTTTGGCGGACTCAGTCGTCCAGCATATCGTGGAGGGTGATACGGTCATGACCTATTATGCTCCCCAGATTGGAGGGGGGAACGTAGATCCAGTAGATCCAGCGGTAAAGCAGGATGGTAAATTACTGACAGAAGGCTATATTTCCTTACAAAGTGAAAGTCATCCCATCGATTTTCGAAAAGTGGAATTGTTTGATTTAGCACCCTATATGGATGATCCTGAATCGTTAAAAGCTGTTTTGAAGAAATTGAGAAACCGATAGAAGAAATCATCATCCCCGCAGGCCAAAACATCAAATGAGTGATTGCTACCTGATATGTGGCGGATGAAAAGCAGGTGGGTAGTTTCAAGGCATGACAAATTAATTTTTGTCGGCCTTTTCTTTTTCGCGCTCATTTTTGGGCTTTTTGTAGAAAAACCACCAAAATATCCCCAGCACAATTACCGTAAGCGGTAAAACCAAATAAATGATGATATCTGCTGTCGTGTTTAATCGGACGGGCTCATCCGTTCTGGGTGTACCTGTCGGGATTTGGCCAAGAGCATGTTGACAGGTCATAGCAATCAATGCGGCCAAAAGAATCACGTTAAAGCTTGTTTTTCTTATCATCTGCTCCATAGTTGTTTGGTTTTGCTTAAAGTTATGGAATAGATGGGGGAAATGTAAGTGATTGAAGATTAAAAATAACTATTCTGTGCCTTGGGGATTAAGTGATAAGGGAGGTATTTGATGGAAATCAGATGATGTTTCCTTGAATGTATTTTATAAAGGAAAGTATCCGGTGAATGTCAAGTTCACCGGATGGAGAGGTTAAAATGAAATAGCATGGTCTGCAGGGATGCTTTGTCCTGCCCAAGCTTTCTTGGCAGACCAATCGGCATCTGCTGCCGTCCAGAAATCATGGTCAGTCGGCAAACCCAACGGCAAAAAGCCTAATGTACATAGGTATAGGCTTCCTGTGGAAATATAAGCGTCGCCCATCTCTGGCTGATGACCACAGAAGCCAATGGTCAGCCATCCGTCCTGATCGAAAGTGCCGGGTGCTTCAAATTGTCGCTGGATAATGGCGCTTAGGGCACTGCGAACCTGAGCTCCGGTAATGGCTTCCGGTAATGTCCCCAATAGGGCCGTTTCTGCCAATGGCTGGAAGGCGCCGACGCGGTAAGTGATGGACCTCCCCACAGGTGGATAGGTGCCCTCCGGCGAAATTAGGCGTTCTTGCTGCTCGGCAAATCGCGTCATTCTTTTGCCCACACGTTCATAGAGGTCTTGATAGCTTTTCCGTTTGGATGCGGCTACTTTTAGGACTTGAAGCATCATTGGCTGGATGACATAGCCATTGTAATAGTCCATGTGGAAATTTTGGCCGTCGCCATACCAACCATCTCCTACGTACCATTCGTCATGTTTCTTGACGGCAAAATCTATCCGCATGAAGTCACCACCTTCCCCGACAAACAGCAAGAAGGCGTCGAGCATGGCTCCAAACAATAGCCAGTTGTTATAATAGGGAGGAATAGCTTCCTTTTGATTTTTGATCTCTTGCACAAAACGCTTTTTGACTTTCTCATCCAGTGGCTCCCAAAGGGCCTCCGGAGCACGCATGATCCCATGAACCAAAAAAGCCCCATCCACAAGGGGTTGGGAGCCTTTGGTCCAGTTGAGGTAGTCAGGGGAATTAGGGTCGACACTGTGCGCGATGCTTTTCAATGCTTTTTCCCGAAGATCCTTTCGCATCTGTCCCTCATGGTCTGCACTGTCTGGGAGGGCTAGCCAAGGAGCCACCCCGGCAAGGGTTCTTCCCAGGGCTTCCAGATGGGTGACATTTTCCCTACCCTGGTAAGCTTTCGGAGGGGTTTCTACCGGCATGCTAGCACGGAGTTTCCCTTGGCTCATTTGGCTGAGCACTGGAGAGGCAATCTTATACAGGGTATTGGCCCAATAGCTTCTTTCATTTGGGTTTGAAGGGGCCGGGGGAGTAGTTTTTGCGGAGAGGGTGCTTGGCAAAATGCCGACAGCTCCCACAGCCGGAATGTATTTTACGAAAGATCGTCTATTCATAGAATTTCGATTTTGTGGATTTTTAAAATTAGTCTATTTGCACTAACATTCAAGGTGGCTTTTAGGAATTGACCATTATTTCATTATGATCGGTTCAGGGTGCTTATCAGCGTCAAATGGGTCGAAAAAGTAAATCCCTGCCTGTTGGTAAAGTGGAAGATGTTTTTTTAACCTGTTTGAAAAATCTCCGAAATCTTTTTGGCTCGTTGGGGTCCAGGCTACTTCTGCTAGGGCGGCGAGGCGAGGGAACGTCAAATAGTCCAGTCGTGCTTCATGAGTGACCGTCTCAGTCCATAGATTGGCTTGAAAACCCAATATCAAAGACCTTTTTGAAGCAGGGACTTCCAGCTGGGACAAACTAAATTCGTAGACGCGTTGGAGTGGGTTGAAGTTGCCGCCCCATTTTCTTCCATAACGGTCGTTATCCTGCTGTACAAAATCAAAGTACAACGGAATCCTCGGACAAATAACCGTCTGAATATTGTTTTCCAATAGCTTTTGGAGTTGCTGCGGCTGGTCATGTCGCCACCAAAATAAAACACTTCTGTCCGTAGGAAGCCCAGCATCTGCCATTTCGTCCCAGGCCAAAATAGTATTGTTAAGAGCAAAAAGCGAGTCTGCCATGCGCTTCATGAAGTAATCTTCTACGGCTTTTAAGTCTTCCAGCCCTTGGGAGTCCATGAGTTGTTGTACGTGGGGATCCGTTTTCCACTGCTGATTCCCAAAACTTACTTCATCTCCCCCTAAGTGAATCATTTGTTCAGGAAAAAGCGCATCGGCTTCACGTAGAATGGTGCTCAGATAGGCATAGGTTTCTTCCTTTGCAGGGTGAAAGGTAAACGCCGGATATTTTTCCGACCCTCCGCCGCTGAATTCCGGATAGGCCCTATTGGCAGCTGTGGCATGTCCGGGCATGTCGATTTCCGGAATGATGTCGATTTTTCGCTCCGCGGCATAGCGGACAATTTCTTTGATCTCTGCTTGGGTGTAATAGCGGGCAGGAGCGTTGGGGTCGCTGTTGTCTCCAATGCCTCCTATCAGGGCCAATTTAGGATAGCCGTTGATGGCTATTCTCCAGCCTTGTGCATCCGTCAGGTGCCAATGAAACTTGTTTAGTTTATAATATGCCATCCAGTCCAAGAGTGATTTGACCTTCTCCATTCCGAAAAAATGTCTTGATTCGTCCAGCATAAAACCTCGCCAGCGGTAAGCAGGGCGGTCTGAAATTTGCCACGAAGGGATGTTGATCCTGCCTTCTGAAAGGGGAGCTTGATCAGCCAGCTGTAATAAAGAAATGATGCCATGGAAAATACCCGTCTCTGTGGCAGAAGAGATGGTGATTCCACGGGATGGATGGATGGATAATTGATAATCATCAGATACTGACTCGGAAAGCACCAGGTGGATGTCGCTGGCCGATCCTTCTGAGGTTTCGATTCCCAGAGGAAATGCCTTTTGCGAAAGAAACATTTTTTGTAAAAAATATGCCTCCTCTTGCAGCAGTTTATTGGAATACTGGATCTTGGTAGTGGCCGTGATGGGGAAAGGTACCTCTCCTTTATCATAGCTTGTGGGCAAAGGAATGATTTCAGGACGGTTTTGTCCAAAGGAAGGGAGGCAGATCAAAATGGATAGTAGAAAAAAACTGTACGTTTTCATGTTGGAGGAAATTGTGGGTTTTTGGCTCAATAACATGCCGAAGTGAATAGCTCGGGGCAAGCCATAATACCGGGGGAATTAAATCAAATATAAACTTTAATCATCCGCTTTGCTAAGCTTGTTTTAACATAAATGCCGGCCATCACCAGTGGTGAAGTAGCCAGCATTTAGATTTTTTATTAGTCTAGAAACCATTCTTGGTACCTTTTGAGCGCTTCAATGTAGTAATAATCAGCATAGGTAAGCGGTACATCGACTTCAGAGTTATGCGGTAAAGATCCCACACTGTGCATTAAGATAAATCCACCATTTTCGCCAAGCTTAGCACGATACTTATCCGATGAAAGACTGATGAGGGTCTTTTCTGCGGCAGATACATATTTTTCTGCTTTCGTTTTATCTGCAGTGTATTTGCTCAATTCCAGAAGTGCCGAAGCATTCAGCGCCGCCGCGGATGCATCGCGGTAAGTGGTGTCCGTGGCCGGGGCGTCATAATCCCAATAAGGGACCATGTCTGCAGGCATGTTAGGATGGTCAAGGATAAAGGCCGCAATATTTTCAGCCTGGGCCAAATACGCTGGGTCTTTGGTGTCGCGGTACATGACAGTATATCCATACAGCCCCCAAGATTGTCCGCGTGACCATGCGGAGTCATCCGCTTTTCCTTGGTGTGTTTTCTTGTCCACCACCTGGCCCGTTGCAGGATCATAGTCCACGACATGATAGGAGCTGAAATCATCACGGAAGTGATTTTTAAGGGTACTATCTGCATGGGAAATGTTAATGTTGCGGTATTTGTCGTCTCCTGAAACGTCAGATGCCCAAAAGAGAAACTCCAGGTTCATCATATTGTCAATGATCACCGGGTATTTCCACGAACCATGGTCCCATGATTTGATCAGGCCAGTCTCTGGATGAAAACGGGTGGCTAAGGATTCAGCACCTTGTAGCATGACTTCTTTGTAATGTTCATTCCCGGTAATCCGATAAGCATTCCCAAAGCTACAAAACAGCATGAAGCCAAGGTCATGGGTACCTTTATTGTCTTTTTCTTTTTCCAGGATTTCCAATTTTTGCTCGGCCAGCTGAAGCATGGAGGAATCACCAGACATTTCATAGAGGTATAGCAACGTCCCGGGATAAAAGCCAGAGGTCCACCAGCTGGTGCCCGAACTAACCGATTTAGCTTCTTCTTGAATAAATGTCCTCGGAAGCTTGTCTTCTGGAACCAAGGTGCTTAGGTGCTCATATTGTTTCACGGAAAAGGCAATGTTCTCTTGGATGAAAGCTTCCGTAATATCAGGTGAAGAAGCATCCGGTTCCTCTGTTTTTTGGGTGGATTGGCCGCAGCCAGTAACCAATAGACCTGCAGCCAACAGAGCGTAGATAAATTTGTGATTTCGTTTCATGTGGGGATGATGATTTTAATAAGGTTGTATTTTATTTTCTATAAGTATATAGAGTGATTTTTTGGTAAATGACCACGCTTACAGTTGGTTTTTTTGTGGAATCCCTTACTGTAAGTGCTGTCTTATGGAAGCCAATATATTAAAATTTAAATGAAAATATTGGTTAAAAGTTTTGATTTGTTTCATTATTGTTAGTAAATAGTAAGATATTGAAAATATAATATCAGGTTAATGGGTGAAATGATATTGTTTTTTCGTAACGAGTGCATGCCCAAAGGTTTTGACAGGTGGCGGTGTCGAAGGTAAAAAGGAGTGGAGGTCTAAACCAAGTGAATTAAGTAAAGCAAATGAAATCATGATAGCAAAGCCCCGTAGTTTAGAAGAAGTTTGGACGGCATTTTTGGACGGTGAAGATGAAGCATTGGGCTATATCTATGCTGAAAATATAGACAGGCTTTATAATTATGGAAGGCAGTTTACTCCCCAAAAGTCTTTGGTAAAAGATACCATTCAGGATGTCTTCTGCCAATTGATCGATGATCGTAAAAAATTGGGAAAGGCACGCTCGGTAAGAGCGTATCTGATGGCCTGTTTGCGCAGGAGGTTGCTGGAAGCTTTGAAAAATGAACGGAGGAATCGGGACTATGAGGTGAATGATGAAGCGTTTTTTATCGCCGTGGATGCCAATTCCTATTTTATCGATTCCAACCTGTCCTTGGATCAAAAGAAGGTTTTAGAGAAGTATTGCAATGAGCTTCCTGTACGCCAGCGGGAGATTATCATGATGCGATTTTTTGAAAATATGCCGTATGAGGAAATTGCCGAAGTAATGGGGCTTGCCAATGCCAAAACCGTGAGGACCATGATGTACCGAGGACTCAACAAACTATCGGATTCTTTGACCCCATATAAGTCGCAGCTATTGCAGCTGCTGATCATGATGGAGATGCTTGAATGATTTTGGATAAAGTAATATTTCCGGGAAGCTCACTTAAAAGGAGGGCATTTCGACTATGGACTAGTTAAATGCGGAGAAGGTGACGCCGAGGGACATGGTGATAAGTGGTTCTCGAAGATGAGGTGTAAGGTGATAGCATGATCACCAAGCAGCATACTCAAAGCCTTGGCCGGACCCTATCATCACTGCTAAGAGCAACCCCCTTGACAAACATTAAAACTATATTAGCCCCAGATAAAATGGATGAACACAGATCTCCAATGGTGCAAGCATCCTATCTGTTTTTATCAGCGTTCATCTGTGCACGAATGGAAACCAACGATGGAAAGGAAAATGATAAGCCATAGGAATAGGTTAGCCCCAGCTTTTCCACTTGATTCATAATGTTTTGACCTGTTTTGGCAGTACCTCATACATTGAGCACTTATGGGGCTATGGCCAGAGGCATGGTTGGATGCCCTTGATCCAATACGCTAAAACCGGTTGGATGAATCGTTGACTTTTTTGGATTATTAACCTTCATCTGCCCCTTTGATCTCTTCCAATTATAGGGGATGCCACGGATGCTCCTGTCCATGATTAATGAGGAGAAAAAATATAGCCTATCCGGTAGCTAATGAGCGATACAATTTTGTTTAAAATACTTTTTTCAAAATAAATCAAAAATAGAAGTGGTCGTTTAGTGTCTTTTTTTCTCTACTCATAAAAGACCACATAAGAAATTGTTATAAATGGATTTCAAAAGTTTTGTTTTCAAGGAATTACTGGAGGATGAATATTTTATCCAGTGGTTAACGGCTCCGGATAAGGAATCTGATCGGTATTGGCATGCATGGATGCGCAACAACCCGGATAAGGCGGCTGTACTAAAGGACATTAAGGCGGTGGTCAACGCCATCGAGCCCAAGCGGGCTTATCAGCTGGAAGAGGAAGAGAAGGATGTGCTATTGGGGCATATTCAGCAATATGCAGCTAAGCGACAGGGGAAAATTGTAAGTCGTAGTGGGAGCAAAAAGCGCCGGAAGATGACCAATGTAGGCTTGATGGCGGCTAGTTTTATCATCCTAGCCATTCTGACCGCCAATTATTTTGGACTGTTTCACCGATTCGATGATGTTCCCGTGCTGATGGAGGAGCGATTGGTCTTAAAACAAACCAACAAGGGAACCAAATCGAGCTTTTATTTACCCGACGGTACGCTTGTGAAATTGAATTCCGCTAGCTCACTGGAGTTTCCTGCTGTTTTTTCGGATACCCTAAGGAAAGTGAAGTTGACTGGTCAGGCATTTTTCGAAGTGACCAGAAATGAGGAAGTGCCTTTTATCGTGGAAACGGAGCGGATGGAGATCCAAGTGCTCGGGACCTCGTTTGATGTGCTCAGCAATATCAAAGATGAGCTATTTGAGGTGGCAGTAGCCTCTGGAAAAGTGAAAGTGAATACCTACTCCGGAAATCAAGAAATCCTTGGCAAAACAGAAATGACACATTTGGACATGAGAAGTGGCCAGTTGATCAAAGAGCATTTTGACCCTGATTACAAATTGGGCTGGAAAGATGGAATTCTGGCATTTGAGGGGGAGGATTTTGGTAGGGTCTTTAGGCGTCTGGAGGATTGGTTTGGGGTGACCATTTCGGTGTCCAGTGACATTGCACTTGAAAAATCCTACACCGGAAAATACGATAACCAGTCCCTTGAGAATGTTCTGAGAGGAATGTCAACCGTCTTGGATTTTAGATATGAGATCCAAGGGAAAGCAGTAACGATATATCGATAAAAAACATAGCATAAAACCCAAAAACAGATTTAATGTTCATCATAACCCAAAAAAAATGAAAATACACCTACTTTCAAAAATGAAATTTGTGGGGATATTGGTCTTGACACTGCTAATAGGTCTTGGCGATATTTCTGCCCATCAATACGCTTTGGCCAATTCCTCCTGGAAACGGAACCAAAGGCTTGAGGATGTAAATGTGTCCTTGAAAATGAAAAATGCCAACATGATTCAAGTGCTGAAGAAAATTGAGTCCGTCACAGGCTTTCATGTGGCCTTTATGGAGGGAGACTTGTCCACTGCGCAAAACATTACCTTGGATGTAAAGCAGCAGTCTCTGCTTCACCTACTGGAGACACTTTCACGTGATTATAATGTGCACTTTACCCAGGTGAACAATACGATCCATGCCAGGCCTAAGGAAGAAATGATACCAGTGGGATCATTGGAAGAAAGAAGCATTTCGGGTAAAGTGCTGGACGAAGAGGGCATTCCCATTCCCGGAGTAAATGTGATTGTGAAAGGAACCAAAAAAGTGACTGTGACAGATCTGGATGGCGTCTTTGCGTTTGACAATATTGCGGAAGATGCGGTATTGGTATTTACGTTTATCGGTTTTGAATCACAGGAAATATCCGTGACCAATAAAGAAACGATATCGGTGACGTTATTGGAGGATATTGGCGATCTCGAAGAAGTGGTGGTGGTAGGATATGGCACCCAGAAAAAAGCCAATCTTACAGGTGCTGTTTCTACGGTAGAGGCAAAGGCCTTGGAAAACCGGCCGGTTACCAATGTGGCCAACGCTCTTCAAGGAACTACACCAGGCCTGAATATCACCAGGACGGGAGGACAGCCCGGTAATGAGAATGTAGGCATTCAAGTAAGGGGAGTGACCTCCGCAAACGGTGCCGTAGACCCGCTATTGATGGTGGATGGCGTGCCTTCTCCATTGTTTACGCTGCAGACCATAAACCCCAATGATATTGAATCTGTAACGGTGCTTAAAGATGCCGCCGCTGCCGCCATTTATGGTGCACAGGCTGCCGGTGGGGTGATATTGGTGAAGACAAAAGCCGGGAAAACCGGGAAGACCACGTTTGAATATTCAAACCAGTTTGGTACAGAATGGGCTTTAAATGTTCCCGAAAGGCTATCCCTGCTGGATGAAGCACTTTACTCCAATTTGGCACGTGCCAATGCGGGCTTGGGACCGGAATATAATGAACAGGCACTTCAGTACATCCGTGACGGCGTGGAGTTTGTCCCTAGCGAAACCAATGAAAACCGATGGGTAACCTACAATCAGCAGAGCATCAGGGAGCAGGTATTGCGTAAAACTTCTCCCATGCAAACCCATAACCTTAGTGCCCGAGGTGGTACCGAAAGTGTCAATTACCTCGTCTCTTTGGGATATTATGATAAAAAAGGGGTGTTTAAAATCGGGCCAGATAGCTTCGAAAGGTACAATGCCCGGTTTAACTTGGGCGCAAAACTGACCAAGCATCTTTCCCTTGATTCCAGGATTTCATATGCCAATCATTTTACAAAGGCTCCATCCATTGGCGCCAGTGGATACGGATTGCTCCAGCAGGTGTACCAAGCACGTCAGCGGTTCCCTATTTTTATGCCTGACGGCCGCCTATTTGGAGGGGCCGGTACATCTGGAAACAATACCTACGGTTACCTTTCCCAAGGCGGGTATAACAACACCCAAAGGAACGACTTTGATGGGGTGTTTACAGGGACGTTGAAGGATGTGGTCAAGGGCTTGACCATCCGTTCGATCTTTGGAAGGCAATACCGAAGGGCAGACCGGGAGCGCTTTGCTAGGACGGTGGAGCTATGGGATCGTGGAGGAGATTCGCCTGCTTATATTCTCAATAACCCAAATGCCTATGAGTTGACCCAGGACAATACCATTAACACAAGCTTTCAGATGTTGGTGGATTATGACCTGACCATTGCGGAGAAACATGCCTTCCATGTGTTGGCGGGCTACCAATGGGAGGATTACCGGTGGACAAGGCTGTATTCCAGGGCTAACAATCTGATCAACAACGACCTTCCCACGCTCAATCTCGGCGATGATAATACCAAAGTCACCAACCAATCCATTAATACTTACGCAAATCAGTCTGTTTTTGGGCGGATAAATTACAGCTTCGATGATCGCTTCCTGTTTGAAGGAACTATCAGGATGGACGAAAGCTCTCGTTTGGCTCCAGGATTACGGACCAAGGTGTTTCCTGCTGCTTCAGTGGGTTGGAATATGCACCGGGAAGACTTTTTTGCGGAGGCATTGCCATTCTTCAGTGAGTTTAAGCTGAGAGGTTCTTGGGGGCAGTTAGGTAGTGCATTAGGTGGTGATATCATCGGTTATTATGACTATTTGAATGTGCTTTCTCGAGGATCAGGATTAGTGATGGGCAGTGATGAGACACGTTCGACGTATTTTTACCAGTCTTCGGTGCCTTCTTCAGAACTTTCCTGGGAGACCATCGAAACGTGGAACGGTGGGGTAGACTTGGGATTGCTGGAGAATAAACTTCAAATGAGCTTTGACTATTATGTGAAGCACAATAGGAATATGCTTACGCCGCTCCAACTCCCTGGAACGTTTGGTGTAGGCACTCCCAAAATCAACAACGGGGTGTTGAAGTCCTGGGGATGGGAGCTGGCGGTCAATTACCGGGATCGCGTGAATGAAAATTTCAATTATAACATTGGATTTAATATCAGTGACAATCAGAATGAGCTGATTGAGTATTCCGGAAGAAATGTCGTAGGTGCGGGAAATAACAATATCATTGAAGGATTTCCATTGAATACGATTTGGGGATACGAAACCGTGCCGGGATATTTTTCTTCAGCGGATCAGGTAGATGGAGCGCCATTCCAGGACAACAGAACAGGGCCTGGCGATATCCAGTATGTCAACCAAGATGGGGATGACCGAATTACGGTGGGAAGAGGAACGACCGATGACTCAGGAGATTTGGTACTCTTGGGGGCGAACCAGCAGCGATACTTGTTTGGGATGACCGCTTCTGCCCAGTGGAAAAACTTTGACTTTTCTGTCTTCTTCCAAGGAGTAGGAAAAAGGAGTTTTATGCCTACGCGAGATATGATCATGCCGCTCAGCCAAAGTTGGTTTATGCCGATGAAGCACCATCAGGACTATTGGACACCCGAAAATCCAGATGCTGAATTCCCACGGCCTTTTTTGAACGGACATCATAATTACCTGCCTTCTGACCGATGGGTGTTGGACGGAAGTTATATCCGATTAAAGAATTTCCAAGTAGGGTATTCCCTGCCAGCTACATTGGTGAGCAGGGTGAAAGTGAACAGGGCAAGGGTATTCATTACCGGCCAAGATGTGTTGACCTTTACGAAAATGGGCGTCTTCAATGGCGTGTTTGATCCGGAAAACTCTAATAATGTCCGGGCAGACTATCCATTCTTTGGTACGCTTGCCATTGGTCTGAACCTTTCCTTTTAACCTTGAACTTGAAATTAAACCTTAAGAAAATGAAGTATAATATAAAAAATACAGCGGCAACCTTACTGGTGATGATCATGGGCATGACCAGTTGTGATGTCAACCGGCTTCCGGAGACCCAGTTGAGTGATCCGGCATTTTGGAGAAATGAAAATGATCTGGAGTTGGCGACAAATTACCTCTATACCTATTTGCCTTCCATTCCCGTGACGTCGGATGTGTGGTCGGACGATGCTTTTGGTACTTCAGCAAACAGTATCAGTGATGGAACCCGAATTGCGCCCGCAACAGACAACGATTACAATAGCGCCTATTCCTTAATCAGGGCCGCCAACAATATCATAGAAAAGTCCCCAAGGGCATTGGAAAATGGCGTGGATCCGCAGGTGGTGGACCGTTATACGGCAGAGGCCAAGTTTTTCAGGGCTTGGGCATATTTTAGGTTGGTCAAGCGCTATGGAGATGTGCCGTTGATATTGACGACCCTTTCTGAAAATGCTGAGGAGCTATATGCACCTGCAGCCCCTCGAGCGGATGTTTTGGATGTCGTGTACAATGACCTGGATGAAGGCGCCCAATACCTCCCGGCTCCGTCTGAGCTGTCCGGAGGGGATTATGGCCGCGTCACCAATACTGCTGCATTGGCTTTTAAATCCCGCGTGGCACTTTTTGAAGGGACAAGGGCCAAATACCATGGCTATGGCGATCCAGCAATGCACCTCAGGCTTGCAAAAGAGGCGGCCGAGGCATGTATAAATTCGGGAGAACACACGTTGTATGGTGAATATTTTGACCTCTTTCAGTATGTGGGCGAAGGGCCCGGAAACAAAGAAAATATTCTAGTGAAGCAGTATGGGGTAAGTGTTTCCGAATCGATTGTAAGCCATACCAGCCAAAGGACCCTGGAAACAGGAGCGGCCAATCCCACCAAGGCTTTGGCGGACGCTTACCTGATGGTGGATGGATTACCGATGGATAAATCGCCACTATACACCAATCCAGAAAGTATCATGGAGGTATTTCAAAATAGAGACCCGAGGATGCTGGATACTTTCTTCAAACAAGGCGATGAGTATATCGGCACACAACCGGTATTTAATGTGCCCAACCTTTCGTTTCAGCGTACGGGTTTTGCCAATAGGCGTTATGCTAATTTGACCGATTGGCAGAATTCCCGGTCTTATATTGATTACACGATAATCCGTTATGCAGAGGTGTTGCTGAATTTTGCCGAGGCTACTTATGAGCTGAACGGAAGCATTACAGATGATGAGTTGGATGGCAGTATAAACTTGCTTCGGCAACGGGCAGGAGTTGCGCAGCTTAGTAATGCCTTTGCCAGTGCCAATGGCTTGGATATGTTAGCAGAGATAAGAAGGGAAAGACGGGTTGAGTTGGCACTGGAAGGGTTCCGGTATTGGGACCTTATGCGTTGGAAAACTGCTGAGGATATTCTGCCACAGTCCGTCCTGGGTAACTATTATTACGATGAGTATGGTACAGATGTGACGCCAAACCTTACCGAGGATAATATCATCCTTTTGCAAGCAGCAGAAAATAGGAGCTTTGATCCTGATAGGGATTATTTGTGGCCTTTGCCTATCAATGAGCTGGGGTTAAATCCAGCATTAGAGCAAAACCCAAATTGGTAATACAAGTTTTAAAGAGGACATTGACGGTAGTCAAGTCCTCTTTTGGTTTACACTAAATCAGTTGACAATGAGATGGAAAAAACTTTTGGTGCTTGTATGGTTGGGTTTGAGCATACAAGTGCCACTATTGGCCCAAAATGACTTTGATATTATAATGGACAGGATATTTGCTGATTTCCAGCGAATACCTTCGACGAGCAGCTTGGACAGCCAAGTAGCTTCTCTACGTGCAAGCATGGATGTGGATGGGAGTTGGCCGGATATCGATTACACCGATCAGTCCCAGACCAACTGGCAGCCTGTGAAGCATTACGAGCGGGTCAGTGTATTGGCCAAGGCCTATTCGCGACAAGGAAGTTCTTATTACGGGGATGCCTCGGTGCTGGCAGACATTACCGATGCCATGAATTATTGGCTCGGGCTGACCCCGGTTCCCTATAGCACCAACTGGTGGTTTTTAAGCATTAAAGTGCCCAAAGATATTGGCAATATCCTCATTGCACTGAGAAATGCTCCGGTGGGCATAGATCAAGCGTTGGAAAACAGTATGATCACCTGGATGACCAAAGGGGTGTCCATGACGGTCTCACCGGGAAAAGACGGTTCTAACCTCACGGATATTGGCCAGCATTATATCATGCGGGCATGTCTTACCGAGGACAGTGCATTGATGCAACATGCCGTGACCGAAACCGGGAATTCGATTAAGGTCAGCTCAGGAGAAGGCATCAAGCGGGATCATTCCTATATGGCCCATGGTGCGCAACTTTACATCTATGGCTATGGCAGGGAATACGTGTCGGGCATCCGAAATATCGCAGTAAACATTACCGGAACTTCCTATGCGTATCCTCCCGAAAAAATAGCTATTTTTTCTGATTTTGTCCGTAAAGGATTCATCAAGACTTCCCGAGGTGGTTTTGCCGATTTCAATGCCTTTGGCAGGAGCATCACCCGGTCAGGGGTAGGGCGTGCGGATGTCAATTTGATTGAGCAAGTTCGGAATTTTGACTTGCCCGCGTATCAAGCGAGTTACGATACGGTCATTGCCAGAATGCGGGGCCAAGAAGCTCCCGATTATGGTGTCACGCCGGAGCATCGACATTATTGGCAGACCGATTACACGATCCATCACCGGCCGGGCTATATGGTAGGACTTCGGACTGTGTCGGTAAGGACGGTGAAATCCGAAATGGGCAACGGTGAAAACATCAAAGGCCATTTTTTGACTGATGGAGCGACGTATATTGCCGTAGACGGCGATGAGTATTTTGGTATCTACCCCGTGTGGGATTGGAACAAGGTACCCGGTACCACCACTCCCGCTTGGACTTCTTTTCCGGCCCGGTCCTCTTGGGGTACCAATCCCGGGAAATCTTCTTTCGTGGGAGGCGTGTCGGATGGAGAATATGGGGCATCCGTTTATGATATGAATGATTATAGCACCAGAGCCAAAAAGGCTTGGTTTTTCTTTGACGATGAGGTGGTCTGCCTTGGGGCAGGGATCTACTCTTCCTCAGCGGAAGCCATCAATACCACCGTCAACCAGACATTGCTGAAAGGAAATGTCGTAGCGGATGTGGGTGCCGGGGGTGTTTCCCTTGGGGCTGGTGAGCATGCGTACCAGGATGACCTCAAGTGGGTGTGGCATCGTGATGTGGGGTATGTGTTTCCGGATGGTGGCCACCTGAAATTAAGCACTCAAAGCCAAACCGGTACCTGGAACAGCATTAACCAAACCCAGTCTACTGCGGAAGTATCCGAAGAGGTGTTTAAGCTATGGTTTGAGCATGGGGAAACCCCTGTAGATGATGGCTACGCCTATGTCTTACTTCCGGGGGCTACCACGCAGGAAACGGCTGATTTTGATGTCCAACGTTTTACAATTTTGGCCAATGCTGATACGGTACAGGCAGTCGGGCATCCTGCACTGGATATGGTTCAGGTCGTGCTTTATGAGCCAGGTGAATATGACCTGAACGGGCTACAATTGAATGTCAATCAACCCTGTGTCTTGATCTTAAGGGATGCCGGTACGGCAGAGGTGAAGGTGACTGCTGCAGATCCCTCGCAGGGAAATGCAGGAAAGCTAAGGGTAGGGTTAAAAAATGAAAGCTTTAGTGACATGAAGATGGTGGATTTGGAATGGCCAGCAGGTGATTTGTCGGGAAGTAGTGTGGGAGGTACGATCGACCAGCAGTCTCCTGCATTTGAGGAATTAACATTGCCGCAAACACTGGAGGCCGTGGCGGATGCTTTTGTGCGGGACGGAAGCTATGCCGACACCAATTATCCCACAGGTAACTTGGTGGTAAAGAAAGACGGTCCCGGGTACAGTCGGGAAAGTTTTCTTAAATTTAATTCAGCAATCTTAAGCAATCAACTGGACAGTGTGAAGCTAAGGCTGTGGGTAAACAATGCGAATACCACCGTGACCGATACCAATTGGGAAATTTACCATGTAGCTGATGACAGCTGGCAAGAGACGGCTATTACGTGGAATACCAAGCCCGTTCAGGATAGTCTTTTGGGACATATTCCGGGTGTTCCGGCAGGGCAGTATGTAACCTTGGATGTGACAGAGGCCGTTTTGGAGAGCTTATCGGGCGATGGGGTGTTTTCGGTGACGGTCAAGGGGACTTTCCAAGGCAGCAAAACCGATGCGCAGTTTGCCTCCAGGGAGGATGCTAATCCCGCTCATCGGCCCGTTTTAGTGGTATATAAAACCATTGCTCCGGGTGGGGAGTCGGGGAGTTTGCCAGCAATTGCAGACACTTTTGTGCAAAAGATTGACGCCAATGGGGATGCCGGTAACAAGAATTTTGGGGCGGCAGGTTTTCTTGCAGCCCAAAATGGAGGCTATGACCGGGAGGTTTACCTGAAATTTTCCGTAAGCGACCTTACCAGTCCTGTACAAGAAGCCACGCTACACCTGTATAGCTTGGGCGCTGCAGGGAGCAGTTCTTGGGAATTGTATAGCCTGGAAGATGTTTCCTGGGAAGAAGGCATTGGAAATTGGCAGGGAAATAGTGAAGAAGGGTTAACTTGGAATACTAAACCTACTGGAGGTACATTGCTCCATTCCCTTCAAGGAACGACACAGGGAGGTCCAGTGGTGATTGACATCACGGGGTATTTACAGCAGGTGGTTACTCAGCAGGATACCATTGCCTTTAGGGTGACTTCATCTGTTCCAGGAGTATATACGTCATTTGCCTCCCGGGATGGAAGTGATGCCAGTCGGTATCCCAGTATCCAATATGTATTGGAGCCTGAACCCGATACCGTTTTGCGGAAGCCTGCTCCTAAAAACAACGTGCTGTTATTTCCCAATCCATTGGAAGGGATGGGGACCATCACCTCCGAGCGAATCATTCGTCAGGTGGTGATCCGAAAGCGGTCAGGTGAGGTGCTCATGGAGCATAATGCTGTTGACGGCCACACGTACGAGTTGGATTTAAGTGGGATGAAGAATGGTCTTTACTATGTCCTCATTATCGGAGATGACTACACCGAAGTACGAAAGGCAATTAAAAGAAATTAAACTAATGGGAGAAAGGGCTTGTGATATTTCATAACTCCTTTCTCCCAGCATAAACGAATTGATGATGAAATGTTGTGTAATTTTTACTACAAAAGGTATTCTAGGCTGTTGTTTGTTCTTTTGTGCGGTAGTAAGTGGCATGGCCCAAGAGAAACGGGACCTGTTGACCCAGGGAATTTCCGAAACCATACCGCTATCCGATTGGGATATTGACCCCCTCAAGGCTTTTCCATCCGAGGAGGCTGTTCATGATCAGCTGATACAGCTTCCGGAAGAAATCCGCGGGCAATTGATAGAAGAAGGAAACAAAGCCTTGGCGTACGAATGGCCGGTCATACCGGCATCGGCTTACTTGGATTTTGTCCGCAATGGGGACCGCACAAGAATGCAATCTTACCAAAACCAGCGGACGAGTACTTTAAAGCGTTTGGTATTGGCAGAACTGGCAACCCAGGAAGGTACATATGTAGATGCCATTATGGATGGGGCTTGGGCCATGTGCGAACAGTCCACTTGGGTGCTTTCCGCCCACTTAAGTGCCCAAAAAGACAAATCCGGCTTGCCAGATGTGGAGGAACCCGTGATCGATTTAGGAGCGGGCGAAGTTGCCAATTTACTGTCGTGGATTCATTTTTATTTTCGCAATGATTTTGAATCCATTTCTCCCCTGTTGGCGCGAAGGATAGAAAAAGAACTGGATGAGCGGATTATCAGCCCCTACCTGGCCAGGGATGATTTTTGGTGGATGGGGTTTCGTTCCTCCTTTGTGAACAATTGGAACCCTTGGTGTAATTACAACGTGCTGCTTACCACTTCACTGGTAGCACAAGACCCTGAGCAATTGCAGCAAGTCGTGTTAAAAACAGCCCGTTCAGTGGACCAGTTTATCAACTATTATAAGGCTGATGGTGCTTGTGAAGAGGGACCGGCCTATTGGGACCATGCTGCGGGAAAAATGCTGGAATACCTCGAGTTGTTAAAGAGACTGTCCAATGGAAAAGTGGACATCGGACAGCATGCGCTAATCCAGCATATGGGTAACTATATACGAAAGGTACATATTTCAGACGATTACTATGTGAATTTTGCAGATGCCTCAGCTAGGCTCAAGGCTCATCCGGGTATAATTTTTAGATATGGGCGCTACATATCAGATGAAAAGTTAAAAGGATTTGCGGCCGGCTTAGCGCAAAAAGAACCTTTGAGCCAATGGTTGGTGAAGGGAAGTCTGGACCGGGAGATCCACAACCTCCTTTTGTATAAGGAACTTGAGTCTCAAAAGATTTACCAGGATAAAGCCCCCTTCTTTTGGTATCCAGAGACTGAAGTAGCCGGTGCTCGGACAGCCAATGGTCTTTTCTTTGCAGCCAAAGGCGGTCATAATAATGAAAGCCACAATCATAACGATGTCGGCTCGTTTGTGCTTTTTTATAGGGGAGAGCCTGTGTTGATTGATGTGGGCGTGGAGACGTATTCGGCAAAGACTTTCAGTAAGGATCGCTATGACATTTGGACGATGCAGTCCGACTTTCATAACCTTCCCCAGATCAATGGCGTGTCCCAAAAAAATGGTAACGACTTTAAGGCGTTATCAGTGGCTTTTGAGGAAGGAAAACGAAATGCTCGTTTTAGCTTGGACATTAGCAAGGCTTATCCTGAGACGGCCGATGTGGATTCATGGAAGCGAAGTTATGAGCTAGATCGGCAAGAAGGAACATTTGTAATGGAGGATCAGTTTTCACTGAGGCAATGGAAGGTCCCTTCCGAAAGCCATTTAATGAGCCTTTACCCGCCGACAAAGTCAGCAGCGGGAGAAGTCGTCATTGCCTTGCCAAGTGGTCAGGAGATACTGCTGCACTATCCCGCTGATAAGTTGGTCCTTACAGTGGAAGAATGGCCGATGGAAGATCCTCGGCTCCAAAGTGTTTGGGAAAAGGAAAAAGTCTACCGGTTGGTCTTTGTCCAATTGGGTGAGCTGTTGAAGGATAAATGGACATTTCAGGTACATACTCCATAAACCCGATGCTGGAAAATATTAGCCAGTGGGTTTATGGAGTGAAGGAGAGTGGCTTAGTTGTCCTCTTTCCAGGCATTTTTGCCGGTGATTGGCACAAAATACGGATGGGGAAGTTGGGCAAGCCACTGCTCATACTTCCCTTTTAATTTTTGGTATTCCGCAGGTTGGGTTTCCTTTAAGTTGTTGCTTTCTCCAATATCATTTCCCAAATGGTAGAGTTCATGGCCGTTTTGGTCGATGATCAGCTTCCATTGCCCAGCCCTGATGGCTCCACCATATTGGCTAGTGTGCCAAAACAGTTCGCGATGTTCAAAATTTTGCGGATTATGAATCAGCTCTAGAACTGATTGACCTTCCAGGTTTCTTGCGGTATAGCCTACTGCGTCCAGGATGCTGGGCAGGATGTCAAGGCTTGAAGTAATGGAATGGCAAACCGTTTTGCCTTTGATTTTTCCTGGCCATCGTACCGCAAAGGGTACGCGAATTCCTCCTTCATAGAGTTGGCCTTTATAGCCTTTTAGGGGGCTGTTGTCGGCGCTGATGTGTTTTGATCCGCCATTGTCATTAATGAAAAAGATAATGGTATTGTCCAGTTCGCCCATGGCTTCGAGCCGATTAAAGATTTTGCCGACATTTTCATCCAGGGAATGGGTCATGGCGGCCAAAATTTCCCTTTTTGGATCATCGGGGAATTTGCCTTCGTACAGGGCGATGTGTTCAGGTTTTGCTTCCAATGGGCTATGGACGGCATTGTAAGCGATATACAGGAAGAAGGGATCTTCTTCATGCGCCGAGGCGAAGCTTAACGCCTCATCCGTTATGGCATCGGTCATGTAAGGGATGGTGGTGGGATCGACGGGTTTTCCATCATCGATGACATCGATGGCTTTTCCGGTATGGTAATGATTTGCGCCCCATAAAAATCCCCAGAAATGGTCAAAGCCCTTTTGCTCAGGCTGAAACTCTTCGGCAAAGCCTTCGTGCCATTTGCCAAATGCTGCAGTGGCGTACCCCAGAGGTTGCAAGTATTCCCCTATGGTTTTGATGTTATGTGGGATGCCATATTCATGTTGCTGGATGGAGTATTCTACCCCTTTGATGTAGTTGTAAATATGACCAAATTCAGGTTGGTTCGTTCCGGAAAGAAGCCCTGCCCGCGAAGGAGAGCACACGCTTGCCGTGACATAAGCATTGGTGAATTTTGCGCCTTCTTGGGCAATACGGTCGATATTTGGCGTGGTGGTGAGTTTGGTAGATTGGAAGCTGAAATCTGCATAACCTGCATCATCACTGACGATGACGATGATATTCGGTCTTTCTTGGGCAACAACTAAGGCGAGAGGTAGCCAAATAAAGAGTAGGAGCGTGAAATATCTTTTCATGGAGTGTTGTTTAAAGTTGGAACAGAACTTTTAAAGTATTATTAATACTTTTGAAATGAAAAATATTTTTAATAAAAATAAGGAATTGAATGTTTTTATGGTAGGGATGGGCGGATGGAAGAGTGTTTATTGATCTTTAATCGGTGAAAAATATTTTTGAAAGGTTATTATGGGTGACAAGGTTGAGTTGGTGAAAAATGATGATCGTTTTGTAGTTTTATAAACTTTCATTTGGTTTAGGTGTATAATTGTATGGCTAATTTTCACCTTTATTAAGCTTTGTTTTATGTATTTTAATGGTTTTCAAAACATAAAAGGTTTTATTTTATTGTTTTTTTTAATTTATATTTTTTATGTTTAAGAAATATCTTTTTATGAGAAAGCTAATCAAATATACGGAAAAGCGGTTAGTAGCCCTAGTGAGGGAAGGGGATTTAAATGCATTTGATGAACTGTATCATCGATATGCACCGCGCGTATATGGTTTTGCAAAGCGTGTTTTCCATGATAAAGATGTGGCAGAAGAAGCTGTTCAAGTAGTGTTTGTGAAGTTATGGGAAAAGAGGAAAGGGCTGAATGAACAGCTGAATTTTAAGAGTTACTTGTTTACGGCCGTGAAGCATCAAGTGTACAATAGGTTAAGGGAAGTGAAAAACACGGTGGATTTGGAAGAAATGGTGACGGATCACACTTATCAAGGTGTTTCGGGGTTGGAAGTCCTCGAATACAAGGAATTTGAGGAGTCAGCCTTGGGGTTGATCGAGCGTCTGCCAAATGTCCAGCAGAAGGTGTTTAAGTTGAGTCGGTTAGAAGGTGTGAGCCATAAAGAGATAGCGGAGAAGCTTGGGCTTTCCGTGCGGACTGTTGAGCACCATTGTTACCTAGCGACCAAATTTTTAAAAGGGCAGCTGCTCAAACAGGCTTCTGTCGCCACGTTGATTTTTTGTTTTTTGAATTTACTGCAATAGCATTCTTTTTTTTTAATCAACCCTTTCCCAAAAAACTTAGCGTTAATTTATTTATCTCAGCTGCCACAACGTTCAAAAGGCACTGATTGCATGCTGTAACCTGCACAGAAAGGGGTTCATTATTGCTTTGTAGTTTGACGCGTCGGTGGTGAATCATAGTGCCGATAAATAAAGGATCAAGCAATAGATATCAGGCCGAACGCCCTCCTACTGAGGCAAGCGCTTAGGATGACTTTCGATGGAACTTACCCTTTTGTGTGTAATCATTTTTGGTGCATGCTGTCACCTGCAACTTCTATATGCCCCTCCGCCATTCGGTAAGATAGGCTACTGTGGTTTTCAATGTACAAATCGGGGCAAAGTGCCTGCGGCACGATAAATTTTGTAACCTGCGGATTCATCCGCAGGAACTTAAGCGCTC
>JGI2924J29684_1078307_pt1 | contig 40362 bp, 39 predicted proteins | sample BenlonsequencITS_FD_29684 | JGI IMG/M metagenome (IMG submission 29684)
CCTGGGCCTCATATCACTGACGTGAAGTTCTTTACATTTCCCATATATTTTAGTGCCCCCCCCGCCATACCCCACCACAGTTACTACGTCTTGGGGTTTGATAAAATCAAAATTACCTTTTTTGTAAGTAGAAATAGATTTTTCTTGGTTCAGATAATTGTTAATTAAGGGTTGAGAAAGAGCATTAAGTGCAGCAAGGCACAGCGACCTCATTTGAATTTCTTTGCGCTTTAAAAGATATTCCACAAACTCAAACAAGCTTTTGCCAATGTACTGCTGCAGTCGAATAAACTGCTCCATATCATCAACAGGTCCATAAACTGAATGATCAGCGGTAAAATTAAACGCTAGTCCCACTTGGTTTCCTTCGGCAACAATGTAGTTCCATTTATTCCTATAGCCAATTTTCCTAAGTTTAACGGCATCTTTGTTTGCACAACTATAACCCTTTAGCACTTGCCCATAAGCTTTTTCTAAATCAACATTTGAATTTATCATTGGTATACATCTCCGTCAAAACTATTAAAAGAATGAATTGTATTCCTCATCGCTGAGGTCATAGTTATAAAAAGTTTTAAAAAACTCCTTTGTTTCTTTCTTTAAATCTATATCTTTTGTGTGTTCCGGATAAAGTATAGTTGCCAGCCACATAAAGCCCAAAGGGGCTTCGGGGGAAGGCCTATCCCACCAAAAAGCGCCGATGGGAACTTGGTGCACCCGGCCGTTTTTAATTGCATCTAAATCGCTTAACCTTGTATCCTTTTTAAGTTCTCCTACGGCATTGCCGCCCTTTTGTAAAATAATAACGTCCGGATCCCAGGTCATAATCTGTTCGATGCTAACCTCTCTGCTCTCGCTGATATCGGCAGCAACATTAACACCTCCCGCCACGGCAATAAGGCTATCCCCCCACACATTTTTACCTGAAACCGATTTCAGGCCTTTGCTGGCGTAAAGAACACGCATTTTTTTATCTTCCGGCACTTTGGCAAGCATTTTATTTATATAAGCTATCTTATCATCCCAGTAATTAACTAATTCCTTGGCCTTTTTCTCGTTTCCTAACAGCGTCCCCATCTGCAAAAATTCGTTTTTGAGGGTATCAATATCAGCCCAGCCGATAAGCATTGTAAATGTCGGAAAACCCGCTTCTTCGATGGCTTGATTACCCTTTTTCGATGAAATACCAACTAGAACTATATCCGGATCGGCTTTAATTATTTCCTCAATATTAACATCATCAAATGTCCCTGGGTTGACGATGTCTTTATACCTGGGGAACATTTTGAGCAACTGGGGAAAATTATTCATTGGTGCCTGAGCGACAATCTTATCACCCGCACCCAAAATCGTCACCTCTTGGGCGGTTCCTCCTTGACAGGTAATAGCGATCCTGTCTATTTTCTCCGGCACAGTTACCGTTCTACCGTTGGCACCCACCACCTGTTTAGCAGCTGCAGCCTTATTGGTTCCCGCTGTGGAGCCGGGCTCTTGCCCCGCTTTATTATCGTTTTTTACCTGACCGCAACCCACAACCCCTAATAAAAACGCAACCAATAACAAAACTACAACATTTTTTTTAATATTAATCATCTTAACTCCCCCTGCATTGTTTTTCATAACCATTGACAACCAATTATTTTTATACACCCGGCATGGATGCGGTAAGTCCTATGTCACTAATCCTTGTCGGTCAATCTGAGCTTTGGGAGAGGTTGCAACTGCAGTCCTATGCTGCCATCAAGCAAAGAATCGACCTTCAGTGTAAATTGCCATACCTAGATCGCGCCCAAGTCGGTGAATAAAGCCTAAGTTTTCCATATCTCCCCATACTTCATCAAGTATTAAGCAAACAGCAATGTGAATGGATCGCTTACTGTAGTTACAATGTATATTTGTTTTCCGTTAATGGTTTTATGTAATAAAACCTTAAAATCCCTACCATGATACTGATACTCTATAACCTTGCCGTATATTTCCAGCGATATATAGCAGGACTAGCATTAATTTTGGGAGTGGCCAATTTACTCTTGACAATCTATTGTCAGTTAATTCATAATATACATAATAAAGAACGGTGTACACCATGGTGAACATTAACATTGTTTAAGAAATTTTGAGGGGGTAATATGTATTTTCGGATTTTGGGTTAGTCGCCTTTGGTAAGTTGGATTACCGGAAAATATCAAATGCAACAAAAGCATGACCAGTATAAACGGGATGCTGAGAAGTTATCGGACACCCGACATCGCTACAATGAGTTGATATGGGTAACCAAGGAGGATAATTCGATGAAAACGCCAGTAAAATTGAACGTCAATCGTCAGAGCCACGAACTTTTTATTCCTGAAAACAAGACTTTGCTGGAAGTACTGCGTGAAGATCTTGGCCTCATGGGCACCAAACACGGTTGTGAATTGGGAGAGTGCGGGGCTTGTACCGTTCTGATCAATGGCGAACCACACCTTGCCTGCCTGACTATGCCTTTAGAAGTGGAAGGTAAAGAAATTTTAACGGTAGAAGGAATGGGCACCTTGAGCAAACCCCATCCTTTGCAGACAGCTTTCGTTGAAATGGGAGCTATACAGTGTGGTTACTGTACTTCCGGCATGCTCCTTACTTCTAAAGCTCTGCTCGACCAAAAGCCTCTGCCTTCACGTGCAGAGATTAAAGATGCTTTATCAGGTAACATCTGCCGCTGCACCGGTTTCCGAAAGATTTACGACGCGGTGGAACTGGCTGCTAAAAGAATGTGTGACCAAGCGTCGGCCGACCGGGCGCCTACATTAAAGGGGGGAACAAGCAATGAATGAGTCCTTCAATTTGATCGGTAAATCTTTGCCCAAGGTTGACGGTCTAAGCAAAGCTACCGGGAAAGCCCAATATACCTCAGACATTTCTTTTCCCGGCATGCTCTATTGTAAGCTGTTGCGCAGTCCCTTCGGTCACGCGAAAATTATCGGCATTGATTATGATGAGGTGTTGTCGCAACCAGGTGTAATAGATATTATGCTGGGAGGAGAGCTGACGATTCCTTTCGGCATTCTGCCCGTCAGTGAGGACGAACACGCTTTGGCGATTGGCAAGGTGCGCTATGTAGGAGATCCTGTGGCCGCAGTAGTTGCTGTCGATGAGGCCACTGCCGAGGCCGCATTAGCCCTTTTTAAGGTGGAATACGAACCCCTGCCTGCTTTTTTGACTGTGGAAGATGCTTTGCTGCCTGCCGCGGAACCTATCCACACTTATACCGGAAAGGGTAATATTCACAGGGAAATAGCTCTGGAATTCGGAGATGTGGAAACCGGTTTCAACGAGGCCGACCACATCAGGGAAGACCTATTTTTCTACAGCGGCAGCACCCATATGTGTCTGGAGGAACATGCGTCAGTGGCGGTGCCGGAAAACTATGGACACCTAACTCTATATACAAGTTCCCAGACTCCCCATTATTTGCATCGGGCTTTAGCGAAGGTTTTGGGTAAGCCCGCGGCTCATGTTCGGGTTGTAAGCCCCTTTATAGGAGGAGGGTTCGGTGGAAAAAGTGAACCTTTTAGCCATGAAATGGTAGCCTCATATCTAGCCTTAAAAACCGGCTGTCCGGTAAAGATAACCTTGACCAGGGAAGAGGTTTTTTATACCCATAGAGGGCGCCATGCCACCTTGATGGCTGTCAAAACCGGAGTTAAACGGGATGGAACAATCACTGCCATGCAGTTTACCAACTTTTTAGACGGCGGCGCCCATGGCAGCTTTGGGGTGGCATCTTCCTATTACACAGGTAACTTGCAAACAACCACCTATAAAATCCCCAACTATAAAACAGATATAGTGCGGTGTTTCACCAATAAACCGGCGGCCGGCCCCAAGCGCGGGCATGCTGCGCCCCAAGGCCGGTTTGCCATAGAATTGCAACTGGATAAACTCGCCGAGGACATTGGAATCAGTCCTGTAGAAATTCGAAAAATCAACGCTATTGAGCCCAATTCCCTTACTGTAAATTACTTGCGGGTAACCAGCTGCGGACTGTTGGAATGTATAGAACGGGTAGACCGGGCATCCGATTTTACAGCTAAGCACTCAGCCCTGCCTTACGGCAAAGGCGTTGGTTTTGCTGTAGGCGCCTACATGTGCGGAGCAGGACTGCCCATCTATTTTAATCCCTTGGACCATTCCCAGGTTATATTGAAGATTGACCGGGGCGGCGGAGTAACTCTTTATTCTGGTTCTACTGATATCGGGCAGGGCTCTCTCACTGTTCATGCTCTCCTGGTGGCAGAGATTTTGGGCCTTCAAATGGAAGATATTTATTTGGTTGCAGCCGACACAGCCCTCACTCCTGTCGACATGGGGAGTTATTCCAGTAGGGTTACTTTTATGTCCGGCAACGCTGCAATTCAGGCAGCCCGGCAATTGCGTGATACAATTGCCCAGGCTGTTGCTGAAAAACTTCAGGTAGACAGTCAAAGCTTAGTCTTTAAGGAAGGCAAAGTGATGGAAAGGAATAATCCTGATAAGCAAATACCTTTCAGTACGGCCTGTGCTCTGGCCGAGGCCCGCTCGGGGCTTCTTGTAGGCAGGGGGGGGTACAAACCACCCGATCTGGCCGGTCCTTACCGCGGTTCGGGCGTTGGCCCTTCACCTGCTTACAGCTATTCCGCCGCCGTAGTTGAAGTTACTTGTGACCCCGTAACAGGATTGGTTAAGGTGGAAAAGGTTTGGGTGGCTCATGATATTGGTATAGCCCTCAACCCGCTTAACGTGATTGGACAGATTGAAGGCAATGTGTATATGGGTCTCGGGGATGCCTTAATGGAGGAGCAGACAATGCGCCGTCATCTTCTAAAAGCTCCGTCAATGCTGGACTACAAGACTTTTACCACTCTGGATATGCCCCCCGTGGAAAGCATTTTAGTAGAAACTGCTGAAGCCGAAGGACCTTTTGGAGCTAAAGAAGCGGGTCAGGGACCCTTGCTCCCCGTTGTTCCTGCCCTGGTAAACGCTGTTTATAACGCAGTCGGCGTCCGTATTGATGAGGTACCCGTTACTCCTGAAAAAATACTCAAAGCACTGGACGATAAAGCCAAAGGCGGCTCCGGCCGCTATGGTAGAAAAATGGTACCGCAATATAAATTTCCCAAACCGCAACGGGTGCCCAGACCCTGGGATGATCAGCCAAAAGACTGACCGGCAGTCAATGCCGGTTTCTCATTTTATGAATAATGGAGGCGGTATTCATGCTAAGGTTGCCTGAATTTAATATGATTACCCCAAATACGCTGACCGAAGCACTGGATTGTCTGATTGAGCCCAATACTACCGTTGTGGCCGGCGGTACCGACCTTTATCCCAACTTAAAACGCCGTCAGATAAAATTTCGCAACCTGATATCACTTTCGCGCTTGCGCGAACTGCGCGAGATATCCGGTGATGAAAAAAAAGGACTGGTTATTGGAGCCACCGTATCCCTGACAGAGGTTGCCGGCAACCCCGTGCTCAAGAGCTACTACCCGGCCTTGGCACATGCCGCGCATTTGGTTTCCACTCCCCAGCTGCGCAATGCCGGTACTCTTGGCGGCAACGTCTGCTTAAACACCCGCTGTATGTACTTTAATCAAAACGAGCTCTGGCGCCGGAGCCTGGGGTATTGCCTGAAAGCCTTCGGCTCCGTCTGTCAGGCGGCGCCAAAGAGCCGTCGTTGCTTTGCCGTTTCGTCGGCAGACACCGTTCCGGTACTGGTTGCTCTGGCTGCTCGTTTGCGTCTGCGCAGCTCTACCGGAGAGAGGGAAATCCTAATTGAAGATTTTTACGGGAAAGACGGTATCAACTACTTAACTAAAAAGCCCGACGAAATCCTCACTGCCATTCTGCTGCCCCCGGCAGGAGGTCTGCAGATGAATTATATTAAGCTGCGCTCCCGCAATGCTTTCGACTTTCCCGTTGTCGGTGTAGCCGTGGCTTTGGAAAAAAACGATGCCAATAAGGTGGTCAGGGCCAGAGTAGTGCTGGGCGCGGTAGAATCCAGGCCTTTGCTAATAAAGGAAGCGGAGGTTATGATGGGTAATAAGTTAACGCAGGAGATTATTGACACGGTGGCCAAGGCAGCTTTCAAACAGGCCAGGCCGCTGGACAATACCGATATGGGGCCGGCTTACCGCAAGCGAATGGCCCGTGAATTAACGGCTCTGGCACTTAAACAGTTGGTGTAGTTGCAATATGCTCGGGTAGTTTTTTGGCCTGGCATTCGAACGTATGGCAACAGATTAGGTAGGGGATTCTATTATTTTATATATGACTCATTATCGGAACCAACATTGGTAATGTCAAATAGTGATAAAATATGGTAAAATTAAAAGCGGGAATACATAATTAACAGACGGGCCTCACCTACCGGGGATGGAAACATCTTTGAAAGGGGGTGAGGCAGGATGCAAACTATCGCAATATCAGATACAATCCAAATCGTGATAGCAATTATCCTCCTGGTCACCCTTGTTGTGCTAATCGCCGACCGCAGGCGTTAAAACGAAACCCCTTAAACTGCTGGAACAGTTTAAGGGGCCGTAATTAAACCTCGGTAAAGTGAGGCACACCGCCGTTTTTTTAATTATCAGTATTCCCAACTATATTTTTATTATACAAAAATCCAAAACCTTTATCAATAGGAAACATAAGGGGGAGAAACCATGCTCGAGCAAATTGCGAGAGGCCTGGCCGTCCTTCCAAAATTCCCAAAAGGAGTCAGTCCGTGCGCCAAGCTAAGGGCGTATCATATAGTGGGTGGGTGGCTTCGGCAATACTTTTCCATTATAAAGTTAGCACAGTACAGTGGCGCGATGATGTTTAGTTAACACAAAAAGAAATTTTCCGCCACCCAAAGGAAGCACAGGGCTGTGCCGTGCTTCCCACGACGAAGTTTTATAAAAATGTCTTTACCACTGCCCTGACGAATTCCCGAAAATCATCTAAATTCATTTTCAGGATTAGGTATACCTCTTTATCGTCAACATCATGATACAAGTGAACTACCCGGTTGCGAAACTTAGCCATTTGCAGAAAAGCCAACCCCTTCTTTTGCGGTAGAATCTCCTGCTCTGTCAAAATTAAAAAAGCTTCAGCATAAGTCTTGGGGGTTCGGAAACGTTCCCTGGCTATTATATGGTGGGCAATATCAAGCATTGCTTCAATGGATACTTGTAATAGGTGCTTTGCGGATTCGATGTAGTAAAACTTATCTAAAAAGTTTTCAGGGGTGAGCTCGGCCAGGGTTTCCAATTTGGCCAAATTGTCTTCAATAATACCGATTTTGTGTTGGACAACCTCTTTATCCACCATTGGCGTAAGCCTCCTTCAACGCCTTACTCCTTTCACGGTGAAAATTTTTTAGGTGGTATGCGTAATCAAGATAGTATTTATACGTTTCCTCCAAGAAATTACTGGTGGCTACGTAATCCCCCTGGTAGATCAAACAGCCTTCCGAGATAGCACGGTAACGCAGTTGGATGGGTGATCTGTTTAGATTAACCACGTCAATTTGGTCTGTTCCCATTGCTAAACTTAAAGCAACTTCCAGTTCCAATTCTGTCCTTAAATCAGCATTAACTTCCGGCAGAAAGATAACACCCAGATCAATATCGCTATGTTTGGTTTGAAACTCTGTTCCGTATGAGCCAAACAAATATACCGCCGCTATATCTCTTCTTAATTCCAATATTTTTACCAGCTTGCTAATAAAAACATTAATCTCCTTTTCCCTTGACTGCATGGGAATACCTGCCTTTTCATAAAATACGCCAATAATCCATAACGCCCCAAAGCAACCCCTTAGCCTATTTCTACTACATGGATCGCCTTATGGGAAGCGGAGAACCGTCCCCGTTCTGTTCAAAAGTAATTTTATACCATTTTACCCCCTTGGACAATACGAGCTAGCTAATTAAATATCACTATTTTACAAAGAAGCCATGGTTTAGTTTTGATAATATCTAGACCCGGGGGCAAATCATTTGCCATAGCCCAGCAATCCCATAACCAGAGCCACCATACCGGCGGCGATGAGGGGTCCCACGGGCACGCCCCGGAAGAAGGCCACCCCCACGATGGTACCCACCATGAGCCCCACCATTACCTGTGGCTGGGCGGTTAGAAAACCAACCCCCCGGCCCCCTAAATAGGCTACAAAAACACCCGTAGCCAAAGCCACCAGCCCGGTGGGACTGGCCAGAGTTCTGTACAATTCCGCCCAACCAATCCCCCCGCTGGCAAAAGGAATTAATATGGCCAAGGTGATAATGCCAATACCCACATTGAGGGCGTTTTTTTCCAATACGGGGAACAGCGCCTCACCGTGCAGTAGGCGCAGCGCCAGCAACACCCCCGCGGCGGCGGCCACCACGTAATTATGTCCTACAATGCCCAGTAAAATAATGACTAAAAGAAGAATACCGGCTTGTCCCAAAGATGTCAAAAGGGTCACCCTCCTATTTGAGCTACAGACGATTGTTAGTTTTCGTAGAGCTCATGTTTAAAGCCGACACCCGGTCACCCTCTTATATCAGTACGGCTACCTCGTCCCGGTCCAGGGTGTTCCGAATATCGTGCATCACCTGTCTAAAAGAGCGGTCCTCACCGGCAGCCCTTTCAATCTGCCGCAGTACGTCGATTTCCCTGCGAATAGTGGAAAATATATCGCCCTCATGCAAATTACAGCGTTTCTGCAGTTCTTCAAAGGTGGCGCCATTGTACCAGCTTTCAGACAGCGGTCCCGGCAGCGGCGACCACACACATAGATGCTCGGGCACACCGGCGTCCAGCAGATCATTTCTTAACAGTGCCACATTATCCATGTTGTATGCACCGGGCAACACCACTTCGTCCCGGCCGGGCTGGTAATCAATGCCCGCTAAAATAGCGGCTGCTTCCGCCGGTGACGCTTCCCGCAGAATACCTGAAAATACCAGTTCGGTAACCAGTATTTCCTGAACGTGTACATGCAGGGCAAAGAGCCCCCGGGGCAATAGCGTCTTACCTTCGATAAATCCGAGTTTTTCCAACAAATCACACATGCGGCGAAATTCCTGGTGGTAATCCACGGCATATCTTTTCAGCTGGCGATTGCGCCGCACCAGTTCCTTTTTGCGCTCCACCAAAGCAGCGATTTCATCATGGGCGTCCCGGCAGTCATGGTGCAGACACCCCTTGGCAGGCTGGGCCAGGATAGACTTAATTTCCGCTATCCGCCCCGGTATCTCGGGCTTATGACGTCGCTTGCGATTGCGCAGGCGGTTCAGTTCTTTTTTCAATTTTTCCCGCAGCATAGGACAGGATGGCCCGTCTTTATCCTCACAAAAGTGTTTGCGCAAGGTGAAGATTTTTTCCTCTACCGTTTCCAGTTCCCCGGCCAGGCTGGCAATTTCCCGGTTGTTCTGGTACACCGCCAGGTTCTGGGAAAGATAGCGCTCTATTTCAGCATCGGTTTTCCAGTGCAGCAGGCTGAGAGCGGTATTGGGGGAAATCACCAACCGGCCCCTTACCGGCTCTACCTGGCTTTCATCAAAAAAGCCGGTTTGCTCGGGGAATTTTTCATCTATATTGACATAAACATGCCCCACCTTATCGAAACCGCGCCTGCCGGCCCGGCCGGCCATTTGGAAGAATTCCCGGTTCAACAATCCGCGGTGATTTCGCCCATCCCATTTGCGGGTGGCATCGAATACCGTACTGGCCGCTGGAAAATTAATACCCACGGCAAAGGTTTCGGTGCAAAAAAGCACAAAAATAAGCCTGGCCTCGTAAAGATTTTCTACCAGTTCTTTTAAAGCAGGTGACAGGCCGGCATGGTGGTAGCCGATGCCCTGAAGCAGCAAGCGCCGCAGATGCTTGCGCCGCCCCCCGAACAAACCCGGGGAGACCTGTTCCGACTTTTCAATCAGCTCATTAACCCTGTTCTTTTCTTCGGACAGCAAAAAGTCCCATTCCCGGCTCAACTCTTCGGCTAAAAGTTCCGTGCGTCCCCTGCTGAATACAAAGTAAAGGGTGGGCAGGTGGTCCTGGATCGACTCAATTACGCCCACACAAGCAGCATTATTCACCAGTGCCATGTTTAATCCCCCTTCCCACCGCTACCATGTAAATACCGGCGGCGGCTGCCCACCTGGCGCAGCGCTTCAATTTCATCAAGGGCCTCATCTTCATCCAGCACTTCGTTATCCGGGGAAATCCAGTTGATTTCCAGCGGCACAGCCCGACGGTATTCTTCCACTACCAACACTTTGCTGCCTCTCACTTCCTCCATCCAACGGGCTATTTCATGAATATTGGGCACGGTGGCGGAAAGACCCAGTATTCGTATATGGGGGGGCGCAAAAATGATACTCTCCTCCCAGGCCGTGCCCCGCTCCACATCATCAAGGTAATGTACTTCGTCAAATATTACATGAGATATATTATCCATCCACTCCGGGTTGGCAAAGCACCAGTTGCGAAAAATTTCAGTGGTCATCACTAAAAGCTGAGCCCGCTCATTAATGGATACATCACCGGTAATCAACCCCACCTGGTAGTGGCCGTACTGGCGGGCAAAGTCACGGTATTTCTGATTGGAGAGGGCTTTTATGGGAGATGTGTAAACAACCTCACGGCCCTGCTCTAAAATACTGTTCACCAAACGCTCGGCAATCAGCGTTTTTCCAGTGCCGGTGGGTGCCGCCACCAGCACCGAATGGCCATCCATCAATGCTGCAATGGCTTTTTGCTGGTAATTATCCAGCACTATTGGCCCGGGTACCCGAACAGATTCGCTTTTGCTCCGCCTGGGGCGCCGTTTTTTGTGCCGCACCGGCCGCTCAGGGCTTTGGCCTGGTGATTCGCCCCATCCCGTCCGAATATCATGGAGGCGGGCCAGTAAATCCTCCACATCGCCGCGGCGCAGCTGATACGCGCCCCGCTCCGAACGACCCGCGCTGCGCAGGTGTCCCTCCCGGATCAACCGTTTGATCTGGTCCTGGGATATGGCCAATATCCTGGCGGCGTCGGCCGGTTTTATTTTCTCGGCCCGCCGCAGCAGTCTTTCCATATTAGGGGAACGGTGCAAAGCATCTGCGGGAACACGCCAGTAGCGCACAACCCCTTCCATTTGAAAACCCTTCAGGTGTCCCAATTCCCGCAAACCGGCCACATCGCCGGGATGTATACCCAGCAATCGCCCCACTTCCCGGGCAGTGTACGAGTTATCTATGAGGTAAGCCACCGGTACCGTTGGGCCGCCCCGGGCAGGCAAATCCAACCCGGTAAATTCATTTAACTCCCGGGCAATTTTGCCCGCGTCTGCTTTGATGGGGGCACAAAACAGCTCCCGCCGCCCCAATTTCACTTCCACACAGCCGGCCTGCAACGCCTCCTGCCGGGCCAGTTTACGCTCCCGGGGGGCAAAGTCCTCCAGGGTAAAAAATGAACGACCGCCCATCTTTTGTTTCAATGTATAGTGCACATAAGCCAGTATCTCCCGGCGGCGCAATTCCTCGGCACCTTCGGGCCGGGTATCCACAGTAACGCGCCCGTCGGGCAATATAACAAAGGGCGGCTCCTCCCGCCCCTTTTTAATTTGGGCCACCAGTTTCTTATGACGCTTGAACATGCGGACAAATTCCTTGCGGCTGATGGGCTCGCTGCGTGACAAATACCTCCCCACCTCGTCCCAGGCCGCATCGCTGTCCGGGTGGGCATAACGGCCGCCGGGCAGGCAAATCAAGTGGGACACCGCCTCGGGCAGCAGCTTTTCACCCAACGATTGGCTGATTTCTTCCCCCGTCATTACTTCGTACTCTTCAAGCAATTCATCCACCTGCTGGCGCTGCCGGCGAACCCATTGGCTGTGGGCCCGCGCCTCCTCAGACCGCCGGGCCATTTCAGCCTGCCCCGCCGGAGTATCCCGCAGTGTAAAGGTATGATCCGGCCGCATAACAACATCAGGCATACCTCCGGGCAGCCTGGACGGCAATTCCACCGGAAGCATTTCCGCCAGTTGCTCCCGCGTCCGGGGCACTCCGTCACCCAGCAACTCCCTGATCATTTCCTGTGCCTGGGTCAGCAATTTAGCCTTCAACACGGGCATGTTGGAAGCAATAATTTTGGCGGCCAACCGTTTTTCCTTCCCGTCAGGGACTCCGGCACCGTTGGGGCGACTCAATATAACCTGCTCCGGTGGACCGCCCTGAGTGCCCTGCACTGTCACCTCGCCCCGGGTAGCCAGGGATTGCAATGCACCGGACAGCTCATCAAGACAGCTTCCGGCCCGGTTCCACAATTCGGGTAGGGTGATCTGCCCCTCCGCCGGTATATGATCCAGCAATATTCTTTTTATTTCCTCTGTTCTGGCGTTTGCCAATCTAACAACTCTCCTGATAGCTCATTTTGATAAATTTACCAAGTATTTACAGGCTGGTATCAGCATCTACCATACCGTTGCCAAACTTTGAAATTACGCGGCCGTCACCTGCCGGGAGAATCCTGACAACCTACAATGAAACAGGTATACAGCCTTATTATATCCAAGATTTTGACATTTACTACACCAGCAAACCTTTGCTAACCAACTGATTTACTGTGTAATATATCAAACCAAGTGTCGCCTGAGCAGTACATTCCACAATAAGTCCATGGTTTCACCGGCCCGGCGATTGATGATAAGATTGGCCTTACTGTCCGCTACGGTGGCATCAAGATTGATTATTGCCAAACTGCCGGCCATCATGGGCAGGTAGTTGGCCGGCGCCACTTCAAGGCTGGAACCTATGACCAGCATTAATTCAGTGGTGGCTACCTCCCTGGTGGCCTCAGTAAAATCCCGGGTCAGGGGATCACCGAAAAAAACGCAGTCGGGCTTATAAATCCCCTGGCAGTCATTGCAGCGGGGCGGTATTTGACTGGCCATCACTTTATCCATTAAGTGGTCCCAAACTATTTGCCCGCCACACTGCATACATGTTGCTGAACGCAGGTGCCCGTGCACTTCCCATACTTTTGTTGAGCCGGCACGCTGGTGCAGGCTGTCCACGTTTTGAGTGACCACGCCGGCCAGCAAACTTGCTTTTTCCAGTTCAGCCAGCACTTCATGGGCCCGGTTGGGACGGGCTGATTTAATGGAGGCCAAATGGGGCAGGCCGGCCTGGTAAAAGGCCTCAGGCCGGTGAGTAAAGGTTTCGGCCGAGAATGCGTACATCGGGTCGACCTTGGACCACAGACCGCCCGGGCTACGAAAATCAGGAATGCCGCTCTCAGTGGATATCCCGGCACCGGTCAGTACCACTGTTTTTTTACTGTTCAGCAACATGTCGGCCAGTGTGGCCACCTGCTCTTGCAAAAGCATAAGGCACCGTTCCTTTCACTGCAAAAACTATTATAAACCGATATAACCACTACGCTTGATTTGTTCAACTACCTAATAGCTGAACCCCCAATAGTTACATCTAATTTAATAACTTTTGCGGGAAGGCGATTGCAAACATTTTATCATTATATCTTAGATCAACTTTCTACGTTATAAGTTTACGTTACCAATGATATTCTTTTCCCACACCCGGGGCAAGTGCCATCTGATATTTCTCCCACCTGCGTTCGATATCCCTCCCGGTCGATAAGCACTGTACCGCAGCCCGGGCAGGTTGTGCTGGAAGATTTCAGCTGAGGTGCATTGCCGATATAAACATAGTGCAGTTTTTGCCGGGCCAGGTCCCTGGCCCGCATTAAAGTTTCCTCCGGGGTGGGTGGCAAATCCAGCTTGTAGTTGGGAAAGTAACGAGAAAAATGCAGAGGCATATCCGGATCCACACCGGCCAACCAGTCCACCAGACTGCTGATTTCCTCCTGGTTGTCGTTTAAACCGGTTATCAATAAAGTGGTTATTTCTATATGACAGTGCCCGTGGGCAACCTCTACAGTACGCAAAACAGGATCCAGCCGGCCTGCACAAGTAGAGCGATAAAAATCATCGGTAAAAGCCTTAACATCAATGTTCATAGCATCGATATAGGGAAGCAGTTCCCGCAGCGGCTGTTCGTTGACATAACCGTTGGTTACCAGTACATTTTTCAGGCCGGCATCCCGGGCAAGCTTGGCGGTGTCGTACACATATTCATACCACATGAAAGGCTCCGAGTAGGTATAGGCCAGGCCCACACAGGGGTAACCGCGCTTTTTTTGCTCCAGTGCCAATTCCACCGCCTGTTCCGGGCTTATGCGGGTGGTACTGGGAGTTTCCTGGGCAATTTGCCAGTTCTGGCAGAAACCACAGCGCAGATTGCAGCCCACAGTGCCCAGAGAAAATATCAATTTACCCGGGTAAAAGTGGTAAAGGGGCTTCTTTTCAATAGGATCAAGGGCATATGAGGAGCACTCAGCGTAATTGGTAGCATAAAGAATACCACCCATATTTTCCCTCACCCGGCAAAATCCCCGCTTGCCCGGGGGAATATTACACAGCCGGGGGCATACCTGGCAGTTAACCTGTTCCTCAGGTCCTTTGGTATAAAACATGACCTCGCGCCTCAACCGACCAACTCCTTACCATATATAATGCATGTAATGTACCCTTACCTTAAGCTACCGGTACCTGACCACCTTAAAACGTTCCAAGCGTATTTTTTCTCCCGGGCTAATGCCCGCTTTTTGCCTGGCGATGGCCACCTGCTCCTCCACGGTGTCAATGCCCTCTAAATCAGGCAGCAGCAGTCCCCGCCTGCTGCCTGCGGAGACAATAACCCCATACCGATGGGGATCCAGCTCATCCATACTCTGTACAGGCTCCGGGTCGGTTAAAATATCCACCGAAATATCAAGTTCCGGTAGTTCTTCCGGCTCAACCGGATTAAAGCGGGGGTCCCGGGTGGCGGCGCTAATGGCGTTCTCGGCAATTTCTTCGGTTATATTATTATATGTTGGAGCAATGGTGCCGATACAACCTCTCAGGTGGCCGTGTTTTTTCAGTGATACAAACACCCCCGCCCGGCGGTTGGCAAATTCATCCGGCACCCCGGAAGTCTCATAAGGTTTATCCTTTGACCCGCCGTAATAGTGCTCCAGCACCGCCCGGGCAAGCTGCACAGGGTAACTTTCAGCCGATCTCCTCTGACTTGCCCGGACCAGTGCCCCGTGACGCAATTTTTCCTGCCACCGGCGCTTATCATTCCGCACACCAGGCACCAGCGCAGCTACCATATAGCCCACCCCGAAGGGCCCTTCGTAGGACAACACCTCGCTGTTTATTTCCACCCCGTCCAGTGCGCCCAACATCATAATGATGGACCTCAGCCCGCATTCCCCGGCCTTTTCCACCAGGTCCGCATCAATCCCGCAGATACCCTCCACATCCGCCGCACCAACCAACTCCACCAATTGCAAGTCAAAATCCTTCCCGGATGGGTGATAACCGGCCGGTGCGTCCGGGGTCAGCCGGTGGGAAAGATCCGAGCTGGCCAGCACAGCTACTTTTTTATCTAATGCCGCGGCGGCATCCCGCACAGCCACCCCGAAGGAGTAAAGCTCGTGGAAGGGCAGCAGGCCCATGGACACATGCACCAAAGGCATACTCACACCAGCTTCCCGGATGAAATACAGCGGCGCTGTAATACCGTGGTCCAGCTCGGTGGATACGCCAAAGCGAGCGGCCAGGGCATTATCTATACCCGCAGTGGTAATGCCCTGCAAACCGGCCATTTCCTTTATCTTATGCACCAATTGCAAATCATTGGGCAGCGTAAAGCGCACCCCGGCAGCGCCGAACTGGCTCAGGCTGCCTTGAAGCTCTTTTACCGCGCTGATACCAATACCATCGCTGAAAACAGTGCCGTGCGGGGTAATCATCACCAAAGTTTGGGCACCGCTTTCATTTAATCGCCGGCCTAATTCCAGCATGGCTTTTTTAGTGCTGGCCACTTCCTCATCCTGACCACGCCCCACCTCGGGCACCATCACGGGAGGGTGGGGACAAATACCACAAAATACTATGGACATAGGCATCCCCCAATAACGTCCGGCCGTTACGGGTAATCAGCTCCTTTCATAAAAATCCGGCATATGCCATATTGTGCTTTAAAGCAGGCCCCGGTATACAAAATAACCGCCCAGCCCGGCCAGAAAAGCACCACAAAACGCTATCACACCGCGATAGAGCTGCTGGTTCAAAAACCGGCGCCCGCCGGCTACCGCGCCCGATACCAGCCCGTACCAGATAAAATCCGACAGCAGGTGCCCGCTCATAAAAGCCAGCAGCCCGGCTGTTCCCTGCGCCATGGAAGTAGTGATATAAACCAGCCCTACCGTAGCCCACCAAAGGCTCCAGTAAGGGTTGGATAAACTCACTAAAACGCCCGCCGGTACCGGGTGCAGCCTGAACCGTCCGTTGCCCACCCGCTCACCGGCGGCATCCTCATCATCCGAGGCCAGCTGCAACGAAACCCTGCCCCGCCGGGCATCCCGGTACATGGTCCAGCCCATGTAGATTAGAAACGATCCCCCTACCACCGCAATCACAGTTTGCACCTGTTTCTCCAGCAATAAATCCGCCACTCCCCAGACCAACAACAGCACCAGCAAAATTTCCAACAGGGCGTGCCCAACCATTAAAAGGGGACCGGCTATAAAACCACGCCGGATGGATTCCCCAATGGTCACCGTCAGCAGCGGTCCCGGCATGATAGCGCCTGAAAAGCCAACCACAAGGGCCGTCACAAAAATCGTTTCTAAATTCATTCTCCTCATTCCTCTTGCGTATTTTACAGCTATTGTTAAGCAAACCGGAGCATCTGTAATTCAACATTATTCTTATTTTCGCCAATTAACTGGCAAAACCTGCCGGACCGTCCCAGTTTCATAATATAACTTTTAACTGCTCACAGCTTTTAGCATTGCAGCCAACAATGCCGGATCCCCATTGCTCATACTATATTATCCACTTTCAACAACCAGCCAAAAGTTTCTATATCATTTCCGCGAATTGTCGCATTCAGGCTGCGAATGGTGGTTTTACAATAATGAATGGTAGTTCAGCCATGTTGAGAGGTTATTTGGAGCCAGCCCGAACTGTTGCTTTTTAGATAAAAATGAAATATCCTATTACTACAATACTGACTGAACATTCAGTCATAAATACTTTTAACCTTTTTGGCAATTTAAAACCCACACCACCGTACGGGTTCAATAAACAACTATGGACAGTAAAAGGAGGAACGCCGAAGATGAAGTGCAGCATCAGCAAGGCAGCAGTTCTGGGGGCCGGCGTTATGGGCGCAACCATTGCCGCGCACCTGGCCAATGTGGGCATTCCCACTTACCTGCTGGACATTGTTCCCAAACAGCTGACTCCTGATGAGGAAAAAAATGGGTTCACACTGGATAGCCCGCAGGTACGGAACAGGCTGGCCGCCAATTCCATCGCCGCCTTGCTCAAAGCTAAACCGGCACCGTTTTACGTACCTGAAAATGCGGCTCTGTTAACTCCCGGCAACTTTGAAGATAACATGGATGTACTGGCCGAGTGCGACTGGGTTATTGAAGTGGTCGTTGAACGGCTGGACATTAAACAAAAGCTGTTAAAAAAAGTGGCATCCATTGTCAAACCAGAAACCATTGTTGCTTCCAATACCTCCGGTATATCCATTAATCAAATGTGCAAAGGGTTGTCCAAAGGTTTCAAGCAGCATTTCCTGGGTGCCCACTTTTTCAACCCACCCCGCTACATGAAACTGCTGGAACTGATTCCCTGCAGCGAAACCCTGCCTGAAGTCGTGAAGTTTATGCAGGACTTTGGCGAAAAGGTACTGGGCAAGGGTGTAGTCATTTGCAAAGACACCCCTAACTTTATCGCCAACCGTATCGGCGTATATGGTATGTGTGCCACCATTAAATCCATGCTTGATTTCGGCCTGTCCGTTGAAGAAGTGGACGCACTGACCGGCCGCGTGCTTGGCCGGCCCAAGAGCGCATCATTCCGTACCCTGGACATGGTGGGTCTTGATATTATGGTGCACGTGTCGCAAAACATTTATGACATGTCCACCGACCCCAAGGAAAAAGCCATGCTGGAAACTCCCGCATTTGTACAAAAAATGCTGAAAAATAAATGGCTGGGTGATAAGAACAAACAAGGTTTCTATAAAAAGGTTAAAACTGAAAAAGACCGCGAAGTTTTGGTGCTGGACCACAACACCATGGAATACCGTCCCAAGCAAAAGCCCGGGTTTGCTTCCCTGGAAGCCGCCAGGCAAGCCGGCAAGCCCGCCAAACAGATGAAAGCACTGCTAATCGGCAAAGACAAGGGTGCTCAGTTTGCCTGGACCGTGCTAAGGGATACCATCGTCTACGCCGCCAACCTGCTGGGCGAAATTGCGGACAACATTCAATCCATAGATGACGCCATGCGCTGGGGCTTCAACTGGGATATGGGTCCCTTCGAAGTTTGGGATGCTCTGGGCGTTCAGTCCGTGGCGGAGCGTATCAAAGCCGAAGGCGGCACCGTGCCCAAAGTGGTGGAGGATCTGCTGGCTTCCGGTAGAACCAGCTTTTATGAAAAACAGGACGGCTGCCGTTATTATTTCGATCAGAATAACAAGGAACTTGCCCAAGAACGGATTCCCGAAGGGGTTATTATACTGACCCCCCTTAAAGAGCAAGGTAAAGTTATTAAATCCAACAGCGGTGCCAGCCTGATTGATATCGGCGACGGTGTGGTTTGCCTGGAATTCCACAGCAAGGCCAATTCCATCGGAGATGATATAGTTAATATGATTAACTATTCAGTTAAGGAAGTGGAAAAAAATTACGAAGGACTGGTTATTGGTAATTACGGGCGGCATTTCTCGGTGGGTGCCAACCTGTTCCTGATACTGATGGAAGCGGAAGATGACGAATTCGATGAACTGGAAATCATGGTGGAAGAGTTCCAAAAGTCCAATATGCGCCTAAAGTACTGCAAAAAACCTGTGATTGCGGCGCCGCACGGCATGACGGTAGGTGGCGGATGCGAAGTCTGTCTGCATGCCCACAAAGTTAATGCTGCCGGCGAAACTTACATGGGTCTGGTGGAAGTGGGTGTAGGCTTGGTACCAGCCGGCGGAGGCTGTAAAGAGCTGGCCTTCCGAGCTGCTGAATTGATGACCCCCACCAGCATAGTTAATGTCGGTGGTACTAACACCATGCAGCCTATGATCAACCGAGCCTTTGAAAACATCGCCATGGCCAAAGTGGCCACCAGCGGCAGAGATGCCATTAAGCTCGGCTACATGCGATCCACCGACCAGGTAAGCCCCAATCGCGACCGTATTATCGGCGATGCCAAACGCCTTGTCTTAGAAATGGCTGCCGGCGGATTTACCCCACTACAGCCCCGGAAGATGCAGGCCGTAGGGGAATCGGGTTACGCCGCCATTGAGTTGGGTGTGCAGACGCTGCTCTGGGCTAAACAAATTAGTGAACACGATGCCAAGATCGCCAAAAAGGTAGCTTATATCGTGACCGGCGGCGGTGTTACACCCGGTACCACGGTTACCGAGCAGGACCTGCTGGATCTGGAAAGGGAAGCCTTCCTGAGCCTGCTTGGGGAACCCAAAACCCTCGACCGGATGAGATACATGCTCAAGTTCAATAAACCACTAAGGAATTAAGGGGGTAGCATAATGCGAGAAGCTGTAATTGTTAGCGCTGTACGTACCGCAGTTGGTAAGGCACCCCGGGGCAAATTAAAAAACACCCGACCGGAATACATGGGTGCCGAGGTTATCAAGGCCTTAATAGCCAGAACGCCCGGCCTTGAGCCGGCTGAAATAGATGACGTTATCTTTGGCTGCTCCTTCCCGGAAGCCGAACAAGGTATGAACATAGGCCGCATGCTGGTGCTTAGGACCGGCCTGCCCCACTCCGTGCCTGGTGCCACCATAAACCGCTTCTGCTCCTCGGGCCTGGAGTCCATCGCCATCGGTGCCACCCGGGTGATGGCGGGATTCGCTGATATATACCTGTGTGGCGGCGTAGAGAACATGAGCATGGTACCCATTGGCGGCCACAAGTGCATGCCCGATCCGGAATTGATGGTTTCTTGCCCCCAGGCGTATATAAACATGGGCCTTACAGCAGAAAATGTGGCCCAAATGTACAACATTTCCAGACAAGAGCAAGATGAATATTCCGTGGCCAGCCATGCTAAAGCCGCTAACGCCATTAAGGAAGGGCGGTTTAAAGAACAAATCGTGCCCCTCACCATCACAAATAAAACCCGTTCCAATGGCCGCCTGGTGGAAAAAACTTTTACCTTTGATACCGACGAAGGCGTCCGCCCCGGCACCACCCTGGAAATACTAGGCGAGCTCCGTCCCGTATTTAAGGCCGGCGGTTCGGTAACCGCGGGTAACAGCTCCCAAACCAGTGACGGCGCCGCCGCTGTAATGATCATGAGCCGTGAAAAGGCCGATTCCCTGGGGTTAAAACCAATGGCTGTATTCCGATCCTATGCCGTTGGCGGCTGCCCGCCGGAAATCATGGGTATGGGGCCCACCGTTGCCATTCCCAGGGCTCTAAAAATGGCCGGCATTGCCAAGGATCAGGTGGATGTATTTGAATTAAATGAAGCATTTGCCGTGCAGGCGCTGGCCTGTATCAAAGTTCTGGAACTGGATCCCGGCAAGGTAAACTTTAACGGCGGCGCAGTGGCCCTGGGCCACCCCTTGGGCTGCACCGGCTCCAAGCTGACCACCCAGCTGGTGTATGAAATGAAGCGCCAAAACGCCCACTACGGCGTAGTAAGTATGTGCATTGGCGGCGGCATGGGCGCGGCCGCTGTATTTGAAAACGTTGACTAAGTACAGTGCCGCGCCTGCCTTCCCAAGATTTGCTTATTCCAACTCCTGACTGATTACTCAATAATAACAAAATAAAGAAAGGGGTAGCCAAAAATGCAAAAGGGTGCTATGTTTTTTCTGGAAGATATCGCCCCGGAACAGGTTTTTACTCCCGAAGATTTTACCGGCGAGCATAAGATGATTGCCGATACTGTGGCCGGTTTTGTAAAAAACGAAATACTGCCCAATGTAGAAGAGCTGGATAATCAACAAGAAGGTTTAATGCGCTCCATGCTGGAGAGGGCAGGTGAGCTGGGCCTGCTGTCCGCAGACATTCCCGAAGAATATGAAGGCAGTGAAATGGGTAAAATTGCTGCCGCCATAATAACCGAAAACGTATCCGCCGGTGGATCCTTTGCCGTCAGTCACGGCGCCCATACCGGTATCGGGTCACTACCCATTGTGCTTTTCGGCAATGAAGAGCAGAAGAAAAAGTACCTGCCCGGTCTGGCCTCCGGAGACCTGGTGGCCGCCTATGCCCTGACCGAGCCCATGGCGGGTTCCGATGCACTGGCTGCCCGGACCAAGGCTGTACTGAGCGAAGACGGCAAGTTTTACATCTTAAACGGTGAAAAGATTTTTATCACCAACGCCGGTTTTGCCGATGTCTACATTACCTACGCCAAAATTAACGGCGAAAAATTTACCGCCTTTATAGTGGATAGGGATACCCCGGGCTTTTCAGTTGGTGCAGAAGAAAAGAAGCTGGGGATTAGAGGTTCCTCCACCTGCTCGCTGATTTTTGAAGATGCTAAAGTACCCGTGGGTAATGTTTTAGGTGAAATTGGCAAAGGCCATGTTATTGCATTTAATATATTGAACATTGGGCGCTACAAGCTGGGTGCCGGTGCAATGGGTTCCTCCAAAGCGGCTCTCGCCATAGCAGCCAAGTATGCTGTAGAGCGCCAGCAGTTTGGCATGCCTATCGCTAAATTCGGTATGATTAAAAACAAACTGGCCCAAATGGCCGTCAAAACTTATGCTTCGGAAAGTTTGGTTTATCGCATGGTGGGCGATATTGAAAAAGCTTTGGCAGGAAAGACCAACGGCAGAGAAATCGGTGCCGCCATCGAAGATTATGCCATTGAGTGCTCCATTGCCAAGATACACGCATCGGAGACCCTGGATTACGCAGTAGATGAAACATTACAAATCCACGGCGGCTACGGTTATACCCAGGAATTCCCGGCCGAGCGTTTCTATCGTGATGCCCGCATCAACAGGATTTTTGAAGGTACTAACGAAGTTAACCGGCTGATCATCCCCACCACCCTGCTGCGCCGTGGTATAAAAGGTCAATTGCCTCTGTTCCAGGCCGCCCAGGCACTGACCTCCGAAGTTATTTCATTAAGGGCTAAAATCCCCACCGGGGACGAGGCGCCCTTTGAGCTTGAAATGGATATCATCAACCGGGCCAAGAAACTGTTCCTGATGGTGGGCGGTAGCGCGGCTCAAAAATATATGCAAAAAATCGCCGAGGAACAGGAAATCATCGAAATCCTGGCTAATATGGCTATTGAAATTTACGCCATGGAGAGCACCGTACTGCGGGCCAGGAAAGCCCTGGAAAAAGATCCGGAAAACGCTGAAACAAAAGTTGAACTGGCGCTGGCCTATGTATATGACGTATTTCCCAAATTGGATGCCTGGGCCAAGCAAGCATTGGCTCATATGTTTGATGGTGACATGCTGCGCACCAACCTGAGCATTGGCAAGCGCCTGGCCAAATTCACACCTGTCAACCTGATTGCCATCAGGCGGAAAATTGCCGATAAAGTACTCGATGCAGGCAAATATGTAGTGTAATTGATAAACTCTCCACGCGAGCAAAACTTGCTTACTAAGTTATGACTTATGAAAACTGGCTTTTATGAAATCGCGTCCTACGTTAATAAAAAGAGAGGAGGTGGCACATGGCCGCCAAACGCACCGGAGAAAAGTATGACGCTATTATTGAAGCAGCCGTCAAGGTTATTGCGGAAAATGGCTACCATAACTCCCAGGTGTCCAAAATCGCCAGGGAAGCCGGGGTTGCGGACGGAACAATCTACCTATATTTCAAGAATAAAGAAGACTTGCTGGTATCTTTATTCAAGGTAAAAATGGGTGAATTTACAGCCGGTGCCCGGCATGAATTAAAGGAATTGCAAGATTCATTCGCTAAACTGGCCAGACTAATTTATCTGCACTTTAACCGTCTGGAAACCGACCGCTACCTGGCCCTGGTTTTACAAATCCAGCTGCGCCAGTCGGAAACCTCCATTCGTCAAGGCATTGCCGGCCCTTTAAAACTTTATTTCAATATCATTGAAGAGGTAGTCTCCCATGGTATAGAGAGCGGTGCTTTCAAACCGGATATCAACCGCAAACTGGCCCGGCAAATGATCTTCGGTACCATGGATGAAGTAGCCACCTCCTGGGTGATGTCCAGTCATAATTACAAACTTACTGATCAAATTGAGCCGGTTTACTACCTTCTGGCCCGGGCCCTGGCACAGGATGGAAAAGTTAAATCTTTCTCTATATAAAAAACCGGTGTTTATCACCCGGCTTTTTTTGAAAAAGATAAGCCTTCGACCACACATTTATCTCGCTGTATTCGAACTTTAAAACCTCTTTAACTGGTTTATTGCCGGCGCCTTTTACGATTAAATGCCCACATTAAATAAATGATCAGCATCAAAAAACCGATGAACATAGTTAATAAAGCAAAATTTGAACTTTCCAGGAAATTAACTGCGGCGCGGCCATAAATGATAATTAGCCCCGCTTCCAAAAAAAAACGGGCTCCCCGACCCAGGGTAGACCAAAACAGCAGTTTTCTGAGGGGTAAATTTAGTACCCCCGAAGTTATGGTAATCAACTTAAAGGGCACTGGTGTAAAAGCCACAATTAATACAGCCATTGCCCCATAGTTTTTAATAATTTCCTCCGCCCGAATGATTTTTTCTCGGCGGAAAAAACGCAATAACAAAGGTCTACCACCTTTTTGACCCAGCCAGTAACCCAACATGGCCCCGACCACGGACACACTGGTGGTAATCAACGCCATTAACAGAGCACTGTTGGGGTTCATCAAACATAGAGGAATAAACAGCACCTCGGGCGGTATGGGGCTGATAAAAGAATCTAATAGAGTCATTAGCACCAGGCCCCATACCCCATATTGTTCTATAATCGACAAAAGTTGCTCCGTAACGCCAAACATAAATAAACAACCTACCTTCGCAACACACTTATACCTTATTTGTTTTACTATATTTGTTTTACTATAACACCGTGAGGTTATTAAACCATGCATACGTCATAGAACCATTTGGGTTAACCAGGAACGTGAGGAAATTCACAACCTGCCACTTAAGCTCAATCCCTTAATAATAAACAGTTATTATTAATATTATTGAACAACTGTCCTGCAATAACCGCTCCTATATTTTACATTAAACCCATATAAACTGTACAGTTTAACGTGCGGTGACCATAACCCCTCTAATCATCAATCCATTATTCCTACCACTATAAACACATGTATCTTTCATCTGATATCCTGTCTTTGTCCCAGCTTAATATCAATGCATCGAACAAATTAACACAGGCCATGATAATATAAATGCAGCGGCTTTTTGTGCAAATTATTTACAGGAGGGCATAACATTGCTCAAACACCCCCACACCATAAAAACGGATGAAATATCAGCCCAGCTGAATACTAACCTGCAAAACGGGTTAACCGGAGAAGAAGTCCAAGGCCGCCTGGCCCAGTACGGTGAAAACCGCCTGGAAGAGAAAACCGGCATCTCCCCCTGGGCTATTTTGGCCAGTCAGTTTAGCAATATCATTACGGTGTTACTGCTGGGTGCCACCGCTATCTCCCTTTTGCTGGGGGATTATGTTGAAGCTGTGGCAATAATGGTAGTGATAGTACTAAATGCCACATTTGGTTTTATCACCGAATACAGGGCGGAACAGGCCATGGAGGCACTGAAAAAAATGGTCACGGCCACAGCCAAGGTAGTTCGTGACAGCAAATTGCAGGAGATTAACGCTGAGCACCTGGTACCAGGCGATGTTCTTGTGTTGGAGGAAGGAGATCAGGTTACTGCCGATGCCCGGCTGGTAGAAGCCGAAAATTTAGCAACAGTTGAAGCCTCTTTAACAGGCGAATCCCAGCCTGTGGATAAGAAAACAGCTGTGCTGGAAAAAGAAAACCTGCCGGTTGGGGATCGTGTAAACATGGTTTATATGGGCACCATGGTGGTGCGGGGAATAGGACGGGCCGTGGTCACCGCTACGGGTAAAGATACTGAAATCGGCCACGTATCCACTTTACTGGAACAAACCGGCGCCGGGCAAACCCCCTTGGAAAAGCGAATGGCTGATTTAGGCCGTACACTGGCCTTTCTCAGTCTGGCCATTGCCGCGCTGATGGCAGTCGTGGGCATTGCCATGGGACGCCCGGTGATTGAAGTTTTGGAAACGGCCATTGCCCTGGCCATCGCCGCTGTGCCTGAAGGCCTGCCTGCTGTATCCACTATTACCCTGGCCATCGGCATGACCCGCATGGCCAGGCAAAACGCAATTATCCGGCGCTTGCCGGCGGTGGAAACGCTGGGCTCCACCACTGTAATTTGCACCGATAAAACAGGTACACTAACCGAAAATGAAATGACCCTGGAGCATATTTGGCTGGGCGGGCGCGCTATCCAGGTAACCGGAACAGGCTATAAACCTGAAGGAGATTTCCTGGCCGGTGAACAACGGGAACAGGTGCAGGGTGATTTGGAGTTGTTTCTTATGGCCGGTGCCCTGGCCAGCAACGCTTCCGTGAATAAAAACGATACAGGCCAGTGGGATGTGGTAGGCGACCCTACGGAAGGCGCCCTGGTGGTGGCCGCTATGAAGGGTGGCTTTAACCCCGAAAACGCCAGGCGCTCCGGATATAAGGAGTTAAAGGAAATTCCTTTCAACTCCGATGAAAAACGTATGGCTGTTTATTACCAAATGCCCGACGGTAAAACAATGGTCATGTCCAAAGGGGCTCCCGGAGTAATCATGGAAAGCTGCTCTGCAATGCTTAAAGATGGGATTCCGGTACCCCTTGATCAGGAGATATGGCGGCAGGTGGAAGAAGCCAATGACCAGCTGGCCCACAGAGGCTTACGGGTGCTGGCCGTGGCTTACCGCCATGTACAATCAGTGCAGGAGGAGCCTTACCGGGACCTGATATTAATCGGCCTGGCGGGCATTATGGACCCGCCCCGGGAGGAAGCTAAACAGGCCATCGCGGAAGCCGCCCGGGCAGGTATACGCACCATTATGATCACCGGGGACCAGCCGGAAACTGCCAGTGCCATTGGCAGCCGGCTGGGATTGGCGCAAGGTAATATTGTGCACGGTTCCTCCCTGCACGCCATGTCTAAAATGGAATTATCCGACGAACTGGCCCATGCCAGCATATTTGCCCGGGTTAACCCCAAAGACAAGTTAAACATAGTAGATGCTTTACAAGAGCAAGGGGCCATTGTCGCCATGACGGGCGATGGCGTAAATGACGCCCCTGCTTTAAAGGAAGCGGATATCGGTATCGCCATGGGCCAGGAGGGTACCGTGGTGGCTAAAGAGGCGGCTGACATGGTGCTGCAGGACGACAATTTTGCCACTATTATTAAGGCCGTCAAGGAAGGCAGGGTGATCTTCGATAACATCACCAAGTTTATTCACTATCTGTTTTCCTGCAACCTCAGTGAAATACTCCTCATTTTTGTGACACTGCTGATGGGAGTGCCTTTGCCCCTGGTGGCATTACAAATACTATGGCTTAACCTGGTGACTGATGTTTTCCCCGCCCTGTCCCTGGGCTGGGAACCGGCCGAAAAAGGTATTATGGACCGTCCGCCCCGCGACCCCTCCCGGGCCATTTTGACCAACCGGTTTAAACTGCGCCTGTTGATCCAGGGCATTGTGCTGGCGCTGGGCACTCTGGCAAGCTACCTGTTGACCCTTAACGCAACCGGTAATTTAACTGAAGCGCGAACCGTGGCCTTTGCCACACTGGCAGTGGTACAGTTGTTCCACATTTTCAATGTTCGCCATGGCGGGGTAATCAAGTTGGATCGTTCATTGTTCAGCAACCCGTACATGTGGGGAGCCATTGTACTTGTGTTGGCCTTGCAAGCACTGGCCATCTACCAGCCCCTGTTGAACCGCGTACTGCAAACCGTACCTTTAAATATGAGCGATATAATGATTGTATTAATAACCACTATAGCTTCTATTTTGATAATTCAAGTCATGAACCGGTTTAAGTTTTTATATGACCCTGCTTAATAACGATGTTCGGCACTTCAACGTTTCAGCGTGCAACGCCACATCGCCAAAAATCTACTTCATATCATGCAACTGGTGATGTGTATGACCGGTCAAACTTTAATAAACGCCAAAACCGGCCTGGTCGGTGCCTTGATAGGTGCCAGGTGTTGAAAGGTTGAAAATCTTTGATTTTCAACCTTTCAACACCTGGCACCAAAGCCTACCTTTTCGAACAAGCTTTTAGAGTGTATGTCAAGTATGTTTAAAGATTATTCCCTACCACCGTAAGTTTAAGAAAGTTTAAGCCTGACCCCTACGGTGCTCCGTAATCTTTACCTTCGTTTTGCATAAAAGTTTCCAACGCTTTCTCTTTATCCACAGAACCGCTGGTGGGGGTAGCGTTCTCAGCAAAATATTTAACCAGACCCGCATATATCGCATAGGCTAGCTTTGCCTGATAATCATCGTCGCACATCAGCTTTTCCTCTGTGGGGTTGCTGATAAAGCCGATTTCCACTATTACTGCAGGCATTTTAGCATTGCGGGTGGTATAATAATCCACTGCCTTAGCTTTGCGATTGGTGTTCTTCAGTAACCGAACCAATTCACCCTGGACAGCATTGGCTAATCTCTGACCTTCTTGAGAACCCGGCTGGTAAAATGTCTGTGCCCCGTGTTCTTTGGGGCCGGACTTAAAACTATTGACATGTACACAAATAAAAGCGTCAGCATTGCGTTCGTTAGCCAGAGCCACTCGCCTGGATAAATCCTGTCTTTTACGGGTTATTAGCTGACCACCATCCGCATCACTAAGATCAACATCGGATTCTCTGGTCATTAATACAATGGCACCGCCCTGCCCCAAAACAGTGCTCAGCTTGCGCGAAACCTCGAGGGTTATGTCTTTTTCTATAACCCCGGTCGCACCCGTCGAGCCGGGGTCAATACCACCGTGTCCCGGGTCAACAACGATGACTTTGTTGGCCACCGACCAGGATAACGCAGCCACCCGGCGGTTCTCCAAGTTATCCCCAATTGAACGAGCAATAAAAAAACCTGCCGTCATGATAAGTATGGCCAGCAATACAAAACGAAGCTTTATCCTGAATACCCGCAGCATTTACCCACCCCTTCCGCACTTGACGGGGCTTTTTTACCAAACCCTCGTTTTAAAATATGCAAGAGATAAACCGGATATGAGGGAAAAGCAGCAGCGGTAACGGAAAATCCAGCAAATTGATTAATAAGCTTTGGTGCCAGGTGTTGAAAGGTTGAAAATCAAAGATTTCAACCTTTCAACACCTGGCACCTATCAAAAGCAGCGAAAGTTTGTTGCTTGTTGCAGTAACCATGAAGGCTTTTTGAACAAAAAAAAGACCACCTGCAATATGGTGGTCCCGGTTTTTGATTATTAGCTTTAAGATAGTACTAACGTACTAGCGCTTGGAGTATTGCGGAGCCCGGCGGGCTTTTTTCAGGCCGTATTTACGCCTTTCTTTCATGCGTGGATCACGGGTCAAAAATCCCGCTTTTTTAAGCACGGGCCTTAAATTAGGGTCTGCCTCAATCAATGCCCGGGCAATGCCCATTTTAACTGCACCGGCCTGGCCGCTGACACCGCCGCCCAAAACCTTGGCTATAACGTCAAAACGACTCCCCGCACCGGTTAATTCCAATGGCTGGCGGGCAACAATTTGCAATGTTTTCCTGCCAAAATATTCTTCCAGGCTTTTATCGTTTACTGTCATCTTGCCTTCACCGGGACGAAGAAAAACTCTGGCTACCGCATCTTTTCTGCGCCCGGTACCGTAAAACTGAACTAGAGCCACTCATGCTCCTCCTTCCGACCGTTACATTTCCCAAACTTCAGGCTTTTGGGCCTCATGGGGATGTTCACTACCGCGGTATACCCTTAATTTTCTGGCCATGTCCCTGCCCAGGCTATTATGGGGCAGCATGCCGGTAATTGCTTTGTAAACGGCCAGTTCGGGTTTGCTTTGCATCAGTTTTTCATAACTGGTAGCCTTTAATCCACCCGGATAACCCGAGTGCCGGTAATACATTTTCTGGCGTAATTTATTACCGGTAAGTACTACTTTATCAGCATTAATAATTACTACATGGTCACCGGTATTAACATGGGGCGTGAAAGTTGGTTTATGCTTTCCCCTCAATAACCTGGCGGCCTCAGTTGCCAGGCGTCCCAGCACTTTGCCTTCGCCGTCGATAATGTACCACTTGCGCTGTACATCGGCGGGCTTGGCCATATATGTCGTCCTCATACTATTATTACCTCCCGTGTGTTGAAAAAAGGAACCAAACCTTACTGGCCAACCGGGGGCTCTTCGGTCGCCATTAGGTCACACATAAAGTTATTTTAATACATAGTATTACCAGTGTCAAGGCAAATGATTTTATAGTTATTAATACTCGACATGTTCCAGGCATAATCCCTGTGGCGGCATGGTCGGCCCGGCCTGTGCCCGTTGACGGGACTCAAGCAGATTTCTGATTGAATCGGGGCTGGCTTTGCCCATACCCACCTGCAAAAGTGTACCTGTCATTATGCGTACCATATTATACAAAAAGCCATCGCCTTTAAAAACAAAATGTACCAGAGTGCCCTCGCGTATCACTTCCGCCCGGTACAGCGTACGTACAGTGGTTTTTACAGTGGCTCCCGATGCCTGAAAACATTTAAAGTCATGTCGGCCCAACAGGTGGTCACAGGCCTGGGACATAGCTTCATCATTTAGGGGTACCGGCCAAAAACTGCTGTACAAGCGATTAAACGGGGAGGGAATGCGATTATTCCATATGGTATACCGGTAGATTTTAGCCCGGGCGGAAAAACGGGCATGAAAATCCTGCCCCACCTCCCTGGCTTCCGTCACTACAACGTCACCCGGCAGTAAGCCGTTCATCGCCAGGGGTATGCGTTCCACCGGTATGGGCCATCCCGCAGCATCAAAGTTAACCACCTGCCCAAGGGCATGCACCCCGGCATCAGTACGACCGGCACCGGTTACCTGCACTCGCCGCCCCGCCAATCTCCCCAGACAAAGTTCCAGTACCTCCTGCACGGTAGCCAACCCGGTGCCCCGCTGCTCCTGAAAACCGTGATAATTAGTGCCGTCATAAGCCACGGTTAGTTTAACATTACGCATGGGACCACCCCGTAAAAAAAAGATTAAAGCGATAGGCAGGATCTTTTCACTACCTGTTACAGCATACGCATAGCCACCACCACTGTCAAAATAACCATACTTAGCAACATGGCTGCATAATCCGCCGGCCCAAAACGCAACACATGCATGCGGGAACGGGTGGCACCCACCTGGTAGCAGCGAATTTCCATAGCCAGGGCCAGCTCATCGGCCCGGCTAAAAATACTGGTGAGCAATGGTATTATAAAGGGGGCCAGTTTACTTACGCGTTCCTTAATACTACCGCTGGTAAAATCAGCCCCTCTTGATCGCTGCGCCAGCATCAAATGCCTGGCCTCATCAAAAAGAGTGGGCACAAAACGCAGCGCCAGATTAATCATCATAGCCAATTCCCCTACTGGTATCCTCACCCTTCGCAGGGGGGACAAAAGCCATTCCAACGCTGCAGTCAGTTGCAGGGGGGTGGTGGTAAAGGTAAGCGCGGCCGCTACCAATAGCAGCACACTGATACGCCACAACAACCATCCACTGAGCAACAGTCCTTGCCGTGATATTTCAACAAACCCTGCAGCTATGAGTGGATCGCCGGGGGTGAAAAAAACTTGTAATACAAAGCTGATCAACAGCAGCACCCACAACGGCTTTAAACTTCGCCAGTAAACGCCGGGCTTAATTCCCGACAGTGCCGCGGCCAAAAGTGTCCACAGGGATACCAAAGCCAGGGCTAATAAGTTAAATGTTATAATTACTGCGGGTACCACCAGTGCCGCACAAATTAATTTAGTCCGGGGGTCCAGACGGTGCACCGGTGAGGATGCAGGGAGATACTGCCCCATAGAAAAACCGTTCATCACTGTTCCCTCCCCGGCTCGGCTCGGGTGGTCTGTACAAGCCCGTGCAGCAGCCGGGCGGCATCATCTATGGTCAACGGTATATCAGGTATTTCTATGCCCGCAACGATTAACCGGTGGGCCAGTTCCACGGCAAATGGCGCTTTTAAGCCGGCCTCCTGCAGTATCCGGATCCGGCTAAGGATTTCCCGTGTTTTCCCTACACATAAGAGACTTCCCCGGCGGAGCACAGCCACCCGATCGGCAAAAACCGCCGCGTCTTCCAGGTGATGAGTAATTAATATAACGGTAACACCATGCTGCGCCTGAAGTTTCTTTAAGCCGGCCAGAATTAACTGCCTGGCCGCCGGTTCAAGGCCGGCCCCGGGCTCATCCATGATTAAAACCCGGGGACGCATGACCAGCACTCCGGCTATGGCGACCCGCCGGAGTATACCTCCGCTGAGTGTCGCTGGATCCGCAGCCTGGATTTGTTCCGGTAGCCCCACCAGACCCAGTGTTTCCTTCGCCAGCTTTTCCACCTTCGAAGCATCCCATCCCATATTCAGGGGCCCAAAGGCAATATCATCAAATACCGTAGCGCTAAATATTTGTCTTTCCGGAAATTGAAAAACTAACCCAACCCGGCGCCACAGTCCCTGGCGGTGTTTTTTATCCATGGTATTCCCGCCAAATACCCGTACAGAGCCCGCGGTGGGCAACAGTAAACCGTTAAAGTGCTGTACAAGTGTGGATTTGCCACTACCGGCTGCGCCCGCCAGGGCTATAAACTCTCCCTCATCCACCGTCAGATTTATATCCCGTAAAGCCATGGTCTCAAGAGGCGTGCCGGGAAAATATATATGAGTCAGTCCCTCTACTTCAATACACGGCATAAATACTCCACCATATCCTCCATGGTGACAATGCCAGTGGGCAGTTCAAAGCCCCGTTCGGTCATGCAGCGGGCCAATTCGCCGGTATTGGTCAACGTCAACCCCAGATCATGCAACAGTTTAACTTGGCTGAATACCACCTCGGGTTCAGCATCAGCCAGCAAACCACCACGGCCCAGCGCCCAAACCCTATCTGCACTTGCTGCCTCATCCATATGATGGGTAATCAGCACCACCGCCGTGCCTGTGTCTGCCAGATGGCGCAACACCTGCACAACCTCCTGCCGTCCCACGGGGTCAAGCATTGAAGTGGGTTCGTCCAGCACCACGCATAACGGGTGCAGAGCCAATAAACCGGCTATGGCCAAACGCTGTTTCTCACCACCGGAAAGCATGTGGGGCGGGCGGCTGCGCATCTGACTCAAACCAACTGCGGCCAGCGCTTCTTCCACCCGGCGGCGCACTTCAGCCGACGGCAGGCCTAAATTTTCCGGTCCAAAGGCCACGTCTTCTTCCACCACTGCAGCCACCAGTTGGTTATCCGGGTTTTGCAGAACCAATCCCACCTGCCGGCGTATTTTTTTACTATTAGACGGTAAACCCGTATCCATACCGTCTACCAGTACATGTCCCCCGGAGGGAATCAATAAACCGGCGATTAAACGGGCCAGGGTGGATTTACCCGACCCATTGGGGCCAATCACTGCAATAAATTCCCCGGCATTGATATTATTATTAATTTCCCGCAGCACGGGGTTTTCCGTGCCGGGATATATATACGTAGCGTTCTGTAGTTTGATAAAAAGCTTGCTATGACCGGGCATAAAAAACTCCTTGCCTATAAATGCCAAGAGGAAACCGCTATTGCGATTTCCCGGTCAGCAGATCTATTAAACCAATTCCAAAAGGGCCAGCTGGGCAGCGTCGCCACGCCGGTAACCCAGCTTGACTACGCGGGTATAACCGCCCTGGCGTTCAGCATATTTGGGCCCATAAGTATCAAACAGTTTACGTACCACTCTTTCCTCGTAAATATATTCCAGTGCCTGGCGGCGAGCGGCCAAATCTCCCCGCTTGGCCAGGGTCACCATTTTATCAGCTATCCTTTTTACTTCTTTGGCTCGGGTCTCGGTGGTGGTAATACGTTCATCACGGAACAGAGCAGTCACCAGGTTACGCAACATAGCCTTTCTATGGCCGGTGTTGCGGCCCAACTTAGCGTAAGCCACCTTTATCCCTCCTTAATCATCTTCATTGCGCAGTTTCAAATCCAGCTCGGATAGTTTATTCATGACCTCTTCCAGGGATTTTTTGCCCAGGTTGCGTACCTTCATCATATCCTCCTCGTTGCGCTGAACCAATTCTTCCACGGTATTGATTCCCGCCCGTTTCAGACAGTTATATGAACGCACACTTAAATCCAGTTCCTCAATGGGCATTTCCAGTATCTTATCCTTTTGCTCTTCTTCCTTCTCTACCATTATTTCAACCTCGTCCGCAGACTCGGTTAAACCAATGAACAGACGCAGGTGCTCACTTAATATTTTGGCGCTTAAGCTAACAGCTTCATCAGCTTCAATACTGCCGTCCGTCCAAACTTCCATGGTAAGTTTGTCATAATCCGTGCGCTGACCCACTCTGGTATTATCCACATGGTAGTTAACCTTGCGCACCGGAGTAAATATAGAGTCCACCGGAATAACTCCAATGATATGGTCACCTTTTTTATTACGCTCAGCTGATACATAGCCACGGCCTTTGGAGACGGTCATTTCCATAAATAACCGCCCGCCCTCGGCCAGGGTGGCTATGTGCATATCGTTGTTCAATATCTCCACATCCGGGTCGGTCAGAATATCCCCGGCTGTTACTGGACCCTCTTGCTGGGTCTCAATACGCATAATCCTTTCCTCGTCCGTATGCATCTTTAGACAAAGGGATTTGAGGTTTAGGATTATATCGGTGACATCTTCCTTTACACCGGGAACAGTGGAAAATTCGTGCAGCACCCCTTCAATTTTAACCGAGGTTACCGCCGCACCAGGTAGTGAGGACAGTAAAATGCGCCGCAGCGAATTGCCCAAAGTTATTCCGTAGCCCCTTTCCAGCGGCTCCACCACAAACTTACCATAATGTTGTTCATCGTTGGTTTCCACACATTCAATTCTAGGTTTCTCAATTTCCAACATAGCTGAGATTCAAACCCCTCCTTAGGACGGAATGGGATTACCCCTGATAAACCCGTACTACTTGGAGTATAGCTCCACAATCAGGGTTTCTTGAACGGGGGCATCTATCTGTTCCCGAGAGGGAAGCGCTACCACCCGACCTTTTAATTGCTCGGCGTCGTATTCCAGCCATGCCGGGGGTGTGTTGTCAGCAGCACGTTCAATTAATTCCTTAACCCGCGGCGATTCCTTACTTTTTTCCCGTACAACGATTTCATCCCCCACCCGTACCAGGAATGAAGGGATATTAGTCTTCCGGCCGTTTACAACGAAATGACCGTGGCGTACCAATTGGCGGGCCTCGTTACGTGAAGCGGCCAAACCCAGGCGGTAAACCACATTATCCAAACGACGTTCCAATAAGCGTAAAAGGTTTTCACCGGTCACGCCCGGCTGCCTGGAAGCTTTGAAGTAATAGTTTCTAAACTGCTTTTCTAAAATGCCATAAAAGCGACGGGCTTTTTGCTTTTCCCTTAACTGCAAGCCGTATTCGGAAATCTTTTTACGACCCTGACCATGCTGACCGGGAGCATAACTGCGGCGATCAATACCGCATTTACCGGTATAGCAGCGGTCACCCTTAAGATACAGCTTTTGACCTTCGCGACGGCACAGCTTGCACTGCGCACCCGTATATCTTGCCATAAGTTGCTTACTACACCTCCTCTTATACTCTCCGGCGCTTGGGCGGCCGGCATCCATTATGTGGAACAGGTGTAACGTCCTTGATTACACTAACTTCCAGGCCAACAGCCTGCAGGGAACGAATGGCAGCCTCGCGACCCGCGCCAGGCCCTTTTACCGTTACCTCAAGCTCCTTCATACCATGTTCCATAGCTTCCCGCGCAGCTTTTTCTGCAGCCATTTGAGCAGCAAAGGGGGTGCTCTTCCGTGATCCTTTAAAACCAACCCCACCGGCGCTGGCCCAGGAGATGGCATTGCCCTTCGTATCTGTAATGGTGACTACGGTATTGTTAAACGTAGACTTAATATGCGCCACGCCGCGATCAATATTTTTACGTTCACGTCTTCTGGTTCTGGTTGCTCTGCGAGCCATTTATTTCACCCCCCTACTTTTTCCTGCGTACGCCAACCGTGCGCTTAGGTCCCTTACGGGTCCTGGCGTTATTTTTGGTATTTTGTCCGCGTACCGGCAGCCCACGGCGGTGGCGCAGTCCTCTATAGCAGCCGATTTCTATAAGCCGTTTGATATTCAGGGCTATTTCCCTGCGCAGGTCACCCTCGACACGATAATTCTTTTCAATGGCATCCCTTAGTTTATTTACTTCATCCTCGGTTAAATCCCTGATACGGGTATCGGGGCTAACCCCAGTTTGCTCCAATATTCTTTGCGAGGTGGGCTTACCAATGCCGTAAATGTAGGTAAGGCCAATTTCCACTCTTTTATCCCGCGGTAAATCTACACCCGCGATACGTGCCATTCCTATTAAACACCTCCAGCTTACCCTTGCCTTTGTTTATGCTTAGGGTTTTCACATATCACCATTATCTTGCCTTTTCGACGTATAATCTTGCATTTTTCACATATTGGTTTCACAGAAGGCCTGACTTTCATTGTTCAACCTCCTCGGGCCCTGCTTTTAGTACACACTATTTGTAGCGGTAGACAATGCGCCCCCGGGTTAAATCATAGGGGGACAATTCCACCATCACCCGGTCCCCGGCTAAAATTCGGATAAAATTCATCCTGATTTTTCCACTCACGTGGGCCAGTACCTTATGGCCGTTTTTCAGTTCCACTCGAAACATAGCATTGGGCAATGGCTCAATTACGGTACCTTCCACTTCTATAACATCCTTACCTGACATTAGATAACAAACCAACCTCCTTTAAAATGGCAACTCTTCCTCGTTGCCCACCAAGCGTTCTATCGCTCTGCGTATATCGGCGTTGCTAATACTATCGCCTGATTTCAGCTTATCAACAATCTCTCCGGCGATTCGCGTATGCAAAGTGAGATGTTTAATATTTTTTTTCTTGGGATTTTCCAATCGCCTAACCGTTCCGTCAGCAGCAAGCACGTAATGATCATCAAGAACCTTAATCACCAGGTAATACTTGCCGCTATCCCGCCCGGCCCTGGGTTGCACTAGTTGTCCCGGGGTTACATTAACCTGCATCACCGTTCATCCTCCCGATCAACCAGCGTATAAAAACCATCGTCTCTTGCACTGCACCAACTTGCCCGCGCAGCACTACGCCAAGTGTATGATCACCAGGCGCATCCACTATGGCAATGTTAGTATCACCGGTTCGCTGTCGGTAATGACAATGGTATGCTCAAAATGAGCCGATGGCTGGCCGTCCCTTGTTACCACCGTCCAGTTATCCGGAAGAGTTTGCACATAATAAGCTCCCATGTTTACCATCGGTTCTATCGCTAATGTCATGCCAGCTTTAAGCCGTGGCCCACGTCCGGGCCTACCAAAGTTAGGTACCTGGGGTTCCTCATGCATTTTTGATCCGATACCATGCCCCACGTAATCTCTAACCACCGAAAAACCGTTTTTTTCAACATAACTCTGTACTGCATGGGATATATCGGAGAGCCGGTTACCGCTTCTGGCCATTTTAATGCCTTCTGCCAGGGATGTACGGGTTACGTCCAGTAGTTTTTGCTGTTCAGCTGCAATACTACCTACAGCAAAGGTTCGGGCATGGTCTCCAAAATATCCATTTATTTCCGCACCAACATCAATACTAATAATATCTCCATTTTCCAGTTTTCTTAAACCAGGGATGCCGTGTACCACCTGTTCATTAACCGATGCACATATAGTAGCCGGAAAACCGTAAAGACCTTTAAAGGCCGGTTTGGCTCCCTTGGAAAGAATGTACTCTTCGGCAATTTGGTCCAGTTCTGCAGTGGTTACCCCGGGCTCTATCGCCTCGGCCAGCTTGTCGAGGGCTCCCGCCACCACTTTACCAGCCTCCCGCATGTAGGACAATTCCCGCTCGGATTTACAGATAATCATACAAACACCCCGGTTACTTAATAAATCCCTGGTAGCTGCGCATTAATAGTTGTGATTCAATTTGTTTCATAGTGTCCAAAGCCACGCCAACCACGATTAATAGTGCGGTACCACCGAAATAAATATTGGGTATTCTGGTGGCCAGCAAAACAAAGTTAGGCAAAATGGCTATTAGCGCCAGAAATACAGCTCCGGCCAATGTAATACGGCTCATGACCCGGGAAATGTATTCCGCAGTGGGTCGCCCCGGCCTGATGCCAGGTATAAAACCGCCGTACTTTTTAATATTGTCAGCCATATCCACCGGGTTCATAATTACTGCAGTGTAAAAATAAGTAAAGCCAATAATCAGTAAAGCATAGACTAAGGTATGTGCCGGTGAATTCCAGCCAAAATAATTTACATAAAATTCAGCTATGGCCGAGCCCTGAAACCAGCGAGCTATCTGTTCGGGAAACATCAGCAATGATGAAGCAAAAATTACAGGTATCACACCGGCTTGATTCACTTTGAGCGGCAAGTGGGTGGTTTGACCACCGTAAACCCGGCGACCCACTACCCGCTTGGCATATTGCACAGGAATGCGCCTTTGGCCTTCCTGTACCGCCACTACAGCGGCGATAACCAATGCACCGATTACCACCAGTATAAGCAGGCTCAATACATTGATAGTGCCCGCTTCAAGCTGCAGGTAAAGGTTTTGGATACCGGAAGGCAGGCGGCTGACGATACCTGCAAATATCAACAGGGATATACCATTGCCGATACCCCGCTCGGTAATCTGCTCGCCGATCCACATCAACAGTGTCGTACCCGCAGTAAGAGTGAACACAATGACAGCATAGCTGATGAAGCCCGGGTTATGCAAAACCCCGTAGTTGCCCATCATAACGCTCATGCCGATGGCCTGCAGAAAAGCCAGCATCACCGTAAAATAGCGAGTATACTGGGTGATCTTTTTGCGCCCCTCTTCGCCTTCCTTGGCCAACCGCTCCAAATGGGGGATAACCACGGTGAGCAGCTGCATAATAATGGAGGCGTTAATATAGGGGATTATGCTCATAGCAAATACCGAAAAACTCTTAAAGGCGCCGCCGGATATAACATCAAAGAAGCCTAATATTATACCGGCTGTGCCAATCAGCTCACGAAATGCGTCTACATCCACCCCGGGAACAGGTATATGCGCCCCTACACGAAAAATAAAGATCATTGACAGGGTGAACAATAACTTGGTGCGCAGTTCACTGACCTTGAAGGCACCCTTCAAGCCATCCAGCAGCTGAGCCACTTTAAATCACCTCGGCCTTGCCGCCGGCGGCCTCGATTTTTTCCAGCGCCGACTTGCTGAATGCATGGGCCTTAATGGTAAGTGTTTTTTCCAGGTTGCCTTCGCCCAAAATTTTAACCCCGTCCCGAATTTTTCTGATCACTTTAGTTTCCAGCAAAATTTCCGGGGTCACCTCGGTACCGTTTTCAAAGCGATTTAATTTATCCAGGTTTACTGTAATAATTTCCTTTTTAAAAGGTGCATTGGTGAATCCCCGCTTGGGCATACGGCGCTGCAGGGGCATCTGGCCACCCTCAAAACCAGGTCTTACTCCGCCGCCGCTGCGGGCCTTTTGACCTTTATGCCCGCGACCGGCAGTTTTACCCAATCCCGATCCGATACCCTGTCCTTTACGGGTGGGCTTGCGCCGGGATCCAGGGGTGGGTTTTAATTCATGCAGGTTCATGGTGCACCTCCTTTACACTTCCTCCACTTTAAGCAAATGGGAAACTTTACTGATTGCGCCCCTCACCTGAGGTATGTCTTCCCGAATGACAAAGCTGTTTGTTTTCTTTAGACCCAGGGCGCGTACCGTTCTTCTTTGGGTCTCCGGCCTACCGATAACACTCCTGACCAGGGTAATCTTCAACTTGGCCACAAAATAACCCCCTAACCCAGCAGTTCTTCCACTGATTTATTACGCATGCGGGCTACTTGCTCAGGCGTTTTCAACATTTTAACTGCCTCAAAAGTGGCACGCACCACATTATTGGCATTGTTGGACCCCAAAGACTTGGTTAAAATATCCTTCACACCGGCCAGCTCCATGATAGCCCTTACAGGACCGCCCGCAATGACACCGGTACCGGGTGCGGCAGGCTTCAAAAGCACTCTGCCGGCGCCAAACCGTCCAATAACTTCATGTGGAATGGTATTTTCAGCAAAAGGTACGCTAATTAGTTTTTTCTTGGCATCTTCAACTGCCTTGCGTATAGCTTCGGGTACTTCATTAGCTTTGCCCAGACCGTAACCGACCGAACCTTTACCGTCGCCGACAACCACCAGGGCCGAAAAGCTGAACCGCCTGCCACCCTTAACCACTTTAGCCACGCGATTAATAAATACTACTTTTTCGGAAAACTCGGACTTGGGTGGTTCAAATCTTGACACCGTTTCCCCTCCTTTTTGACCGATACATCTTAAAATTCAAGGCCGCCCTCTCTGGCTCCATCGGCCAGAGCCTTGACCCGCCCGTGATAAACATAACCGGCACGGTCAAACACCACTTGTTTGATACCCTTTTCCAGAGCCCTGGCAGCAATCAGCTTGCCCACTGCCGCAGCCGCCTCCCGGTTACCTCCGGACATAGCACCTTTTATTTCGGGCGAAAGGGATGATGCGGTCACTAAAGTTTCACCACGATCATCATTGATAATTTGGGCGTATATGTTATTAAGGCTGCGGTACACATTCAGCCTGGGACGCTGCTCGGTACCATTGACCCTATTGCGCACGCGCAGCTGACGTTTCTTGCGCAGTGCATTACGGTCGGGTTTATTAATCATGCCACTTCACTCCTTCCCCCGTTAACGTTTAGCCCCGGCCTTACCTACTTTACGGCGGATATGTTCACCCTCGTACTTAATACCTTTACCCTTGTAGGGTTCGGGTTCCCTTACCGACCGAATATTGGCCGCTATAGCGCCCACCATTTCCTTATCGATCCCTTTAACCGATATTTTAGTAGGGGCGGGCACTTCTATTTCTATTCCCGGCGGAGGGG
>JGI2924J29684_1078308_pt1 | contig 40362 bp, 35 predicted proteins | sample BenlonsequencITS_FD_29684 | JGI IMG/M metagenome (IMG submission 29684)
CGTTTCCGCCGCTTCGTTCAGTTCGTTACGAATAAGATCCTGGTACATGAGGATATCCTTCAGCATGAATGTAAATGACAGTATGCAGTGTACCGGATAGCGGTACAGGCGAGAAGCATAAGCCGAATTAACGCCTCGCGCTTTTGATTTTTCGTGCCACCAAAAACGGCAACAATGTGAGCTTTGTTGTAATTATTTTGTAAACACATTGCTAAAAGATTTTACATCCACTACAACCTAATCATCACAAGTGGTCAGACCTCCTACAAGCAAGGGAGCTTTTCGTTATGATGATTTTGAGTATTTTCGCGACTATTGTCCTGCTCGGCGCATTGTTCTATCACCGCGTGAGTTTATTTCTCAGCAGTCTGATTCTGCTCGCCTGGACCGCCGCACTTGGCGTCGCTGGCCTGTGGTCCATCTGGCTGCTGGTTCCTCTGGCCATTATTCTCGTGCCGTTTAACGTCACGCCGATGCGTAAATCAATGGTTTCCGCGCCGGTGTTTCGCGGCTTCCGTAAGGTCATGCCGCCGATGTCGCGCACTGAGAAAGAAGCGATTGATGCCGGTACAACCTGGTGGGAGGGCGATCTGTTCCAGGGCAAGCCTGACTGGAAAAAATTGCACAACTATCCGCAACCGCAACTCACTGCCGAAGAGCAAGCGTTTCTCGACGGTCCGGTAGAAGAAGCGTGCCGGATGGCGAACGATTTCCAGATTACCCATGAACTGGCGGATCTTCCGCCGGAACTGTGGGCTTACCTGAAAGCGCATCGTTTTTTTGCGATGATCATTAAAAAAGAGTACGGCGGGCTGGAGTTCTCAGCTTATGCGCAGTCCCGCGTACTGCAAAAACTGTCCGGCGTCTCCGGGATTCTGGCGATCACCGTCGGCGTTCCAAACTCACTCGGCCCCGGCGAGTTGTTACAGCATTACGGTACGGAAGAGCAGAAGAACCACTATTTGCCGCGACTGGCACGCGGTCAGGAGATCCCCTGCTTTGCGCTGACCAGCCCGGAAGCAGGTTCGGATGCAGGCGCGATTCCGGATACCGGCGTCGTCTGTATGGGCGAATGGCAGGGCCAGCAGGTGCTGGGTATGCGCCTGACCTGGAACAAACGTTATATTACGCTGGCGCCGATAGCTACCGTGTTGGGCCTGGCGTTTAAACTTTCCGATCCCGATAAATTGTTAGGCGGAGAAGAAGAACTGGGTATTACCTGCGCCCTGATCCCCACCTCAACGCCGGGTGTGGAAATTGGTCGTCGTCACTTCCCGCTTAACGTTCCGTTCCAGAATGGTCCAACCCGCGGCAACGATATTTTCGTACCTATTGATTATATTATCGGCGGCCCCAAAATGGCCGGGCAGGGCTGGCGTATGTTGGTGGAATGTTTGTCGGTAGGACGCGGTATTACCCTACCGTCCAACTCCACTGGCGGGGTGAAATCCGTCGCGCTGGCAACCGGCGCCTATGCTCACATTCGTCGTCAGTTCAAAATTTCTATCGGCAAGATGGAAGGCATTGAAGAACCGCTGGCGCGTATCGCTGGTAACGCTTATGTGATGGATGCCGCCGCATCGTTAATCACCTACGGCATTATGCTGGGTGAAAAACCAGCAGTACTGTCGGCTATCGTGAAGTATCACTGCACCCACCGCGGTCAGCAGTCCATTATCGACGCGATGGATATTACTGGCGGTAAAGGCATTATGCTGGGCGAGAGCAACTTCCTGGCGCGCGCTTACCAGGGCGCGCCTATCGCGATTACCGTGGAAGGCGCGAATATCCTGACCCGTAGCATGATGATCTTTGGTCAGGGCGCCATTCGCTGCCATCCTTATGTACTGGAAGAGATGGCCGCAGCGCAGAATAACGATGTGAATGCCTTTGATAAACTGCTGTTTAAACATATTGGTCATGTCGGCAGCAATACCGTTCGCAGCTTCTGGCTTGGCCTGACCCGCGGCTTAACGAGCCATACGCCAACCGGCGATGCCACGAAGCGTTATTACCAGCATCTGAACCGACTGAGCGCAAACCTGGCGCTGCTGTCCGACGTGTCAATGGCAGTACTGGGCGGCAGCCTGAAACGCCGCGAGCGTATCTCCGCGCGTCTGGGCGATGTACTGAGTCAGCTTTATCTGGCCTCAGCCGTACTGAAGCGTTACGACGATGAAGGTCGCCATGAAGCCGACCTGCCGCTGGTGCACTGGGGCGTACAGGATGCGCTGTATCGTGCTGAACAGGCGATGGACGATCTGCTGCAAAACTTCCCGAACCGCGTCGTGGCCGGCTTGCTCACGGCGATGATCTTCCCAACTGGCCGTCATTATCTGGCGCCGTCTGATAAGTTGGATCACGCCGTAGCGAAGATCCTGCAGGTGCCAAACGCCACACGTTCACGCATTGGGCGCGGTCAGTATCTGACGCCAGCCGAGCATAATCCGGTAGGTTTACTGGAAGAAGCGCTACGTGATGTCATCGCCGCCGATCCGATTCACCAGCGCATCTGCAAAGAACTGGGTAAAAATTTGCCGTTTACCCGTCTGGATGAACTGGCGCGCAATGCGCTGGCGAAAGGGCTTATCGATAAAGATGAAGCCGCCATTCTGGCAAAAGCGGAAGAGAGCCGTCTGCGCAGTATCAACGTTGATGATTTTGAACCTGAAGCGCTGGCGGCCAGGCCAGTAAAGCTGCCGGCGAAAGAGCGTAAAGTCGAAGCCGCATAATCGGTCTCGCGTCTTTCCTGCCCCGCTTTTCGCGGGGCTTTTTCTTGCCGCTTTTTTATTATTGCTCATGCTACAGTGTAAAGACGCTGTTCAATGAGGAGCCCCGATCGTGTCTGGTTTGAAAATTACCCTGTTGCAACAACCTTTAGTCTGGATGGACGGCCCGGCGAACCTGCGTCATTTTGACAGACAACTGGAGTTCGTATCAGGCCGGGATGTGATTGTTCTGCCTGAAATGTTCACCACTGGCTTTGCGATGGAAGCCGCTAACAACTCGCTTTCGCAAGATAGCGTGATTGCGTGGATGCAGGCCAAAGCCCGACAAACTGACGCTCTGATTGCCAGCAGCGCGGCGCTACAAACTGAGCGCGGCGCCGTAAATCGCTTCTTACTTGTTGAGCCGGAAGGCAAGGTTCATTTCTATGATAAGCGCCATCTGTTTCGTATGGCGGATGAACATCAACATTATACCGCAGGCGACGAACGCATCATCGTGCAGTGGCGCGGTTGGCGTATCCTGCCGCTGATCTGTTACGATCTGCGCTTTCCGGTATGGTCGCGCAATCGCAATGATTATGATCTGGCGCTATACGTGGCGAACTGGCCCGCGCCGCGCTCGCTACACTGGCAAACATTACTGACGGCGCGCGCGATTGAAAATCAGGCTTATGTCGCTGGTTGCAACCGGGTTGGCACCGATGGCAACGGGTTTCATTATCGCGGCGATAGCCGGGTAATTAATCCCCAGGGCGACATTATCGCCACCGCCGATCCACACCAGGCGACACGCATCGATGCCGATCTTTCTCTCGCTGCCTTGCTGGATTATCGCGAAAAATTTCCTGCCTGGCGCGATGCCGATTCATTCACATTGTAACCAGCCTGCCACTCACTGCTGTGGGATTGTTTCACTCCGTAACTCTCCGTAAAACAAATTCGCGTGGCGCAATGTGGCAGGGGACGTATTCTGACTAAGATAATCACTCGCCATTCGCGGGCGATAAAAAAGGTTAATCATTCCTTTATCAGGATATCTCCATGAAAAACTTTGTACGCACAGCTTTACTGGCAGCAACTCTGGCGGGCGCTTCTTTTGGCGCTTTCGCCGCCGCTGTCCCCAATCCTCCCCTTCCCGACCAGGATCCTATTGTCCAGCACCTGAAACTGACAAACGATCAGATTACCCGGATTAAAAAACTTCACCAACAACTGGAAACCGACGTCAGTCAGATTTCGATGAAGGGAATTAAAGACGGCGCGCTGATAGAGGTGATTAAATCCGGCAAATGGGATGACGCCGCCGTGAAACAGCAGCTTGCAGCCTTCAGTAACATAGAGCAGCAGGCGCGCTATTATCGGGTCAAGTATTATTTTGATTTAAGCAAAATCTTAACACCAGAACAGCGTCAACAGGTACAACAAGATCTCGCCCAGGCGCTTGAGTAAATATTTTTGCCCGTTATTCATGAATGACGGGCTTTATCCTGGGTTAGGTATAAATTCGTCTTTCTCCTTTTCTTACGGTGTACCGCCCCAGAGAACAACTCACTGATAGCAAAGCACTATTTATAAAATATTTTTTGAGACAGAAAAAAATATTTCTGTAAATAGCGCTGCCCATTAAAATACCTTCAAATAATATTAATAAATTCTTATTATTCTTCCCTATCATAACGGGCCAGTTACCCATGAAATTTAAAACAGCTAAATTGTTCAGCATCAGTCTGGCTATAGACTATTCGCTTTATAGTTATAATGCATTTGCTGATACCAGTAATCATATCAGCATAAAAGGCGATTAGGTTGTAAATATTCCTGATATAGATATTACTGACGCTTACTGTTCTTATTATACTGACGGCAGTATTGATATGCAGGCGGGCGTAAGCTTCCAGTTATACAATGTAGAAGTGAAACCGTGTGTTGAGCTGGATTACGTTTGGCAATTTGGAACGGAGACAAATTCCCATACCGACGATTATCGTTTTACTTGTCAAAATTTTAACAGTGTTAACGCCGGACCGGGAGTGGAAGTGAGGTTTGCAGTGAAAAGGGGAGCGCAAATCCCCATATCAATACGGAATTTGGTCACGATGTTGACAACGAAGTAAATGCTTATATCGGCGCAAAATATCAGTTTTGAGCCCGTCATTATGCGCCATCAATCTGAATTTTCAGATTGATGGCATTTAATAACATAAGCCTGAACGTCACAAGGTACACCGGTATTAATGTGATAACAAACCCAACACCGACCTTTTAAGCTATATCATTCAGACGTCTCTTAACCAGAAATAGCTTATCGCATTGTTATTTAAAATTTTCATCTCATTTTTTCACCAGATTACAGGAAACCCGACGTCGCAATACCCAGCTTTTTGGGCTTCGTTTATGTAATCGTTATGTCATAACATATATCGTGAAACTTGTCTTTCACCCCAATTTTAAGGCAGGTTTTGAAATGAAAAACTTTTTCGCAGTCTGCATCGCTTCCCTTCTGGTAACCCATGTCGTTACTGCATCAGCAAAAGAAGGGGCCTATATCACCGGGAAAGCGGGGGCATCCGTAGTAAACCTCTATGGCATCAACTCAACCCTCATCGATGATGACGTAGTCGTCAATGGCCAACCAAAGTTACCTGACCGCACCAAAGGCGTCTTTGGTGGCGGAGTTGCTATCGGCTACGACTTTAATGATCAATTCCAGCTTCCAGTACGTTTAGAACTGGATACCACTTTCAGAGGCGAGACGGATGCTAAAGGCGGGCAGGATTTCACTGCGTTTGATGATACAGTACATATGAATGTAAAAAACCAAGTCCGGATGAGCACTTACATGGTTAATGGTTATTATGATTTCCATAACAGCACGGCATTTACGCCATATATCAGCGCAGGCATTGGCCTCGCTCGTGTGAAGCTAAAAAATAACACCATGTCTGAGGACTTTGACATCAACGAAACCCTGGCTGCTTCAAAAAATAACTTTGCCTGGGGCGCGGGTATCGGTGCAAAATATGCTGTAACAGATAATATTGCCATTGATGCCAGTTATAAATACATTAATGCAGGCAAAGTAAGCATTTCAAAAAATAACTATGCAGGTGATGAGTACACCTCTTATTATGCAGACACAAAAGCTGCATCCAATGACTTCATGATTGGCATCACTTACGCATTTTAAATAATATCAGTAAAATAGCAGGAGCTATTGATTCCAAAAGGCGCAATGGCGGATACCAGTAATTAATCCCCCCTGCGCCATCAGAAAACCGTTGAATACAGGAAAATTGCCCTACAAGATAATGGTATGAAAGATTCAATTTAGACACTGATAACGAGAACACCCGCTTTTTAGCGGATTACTCCGATAAAAGATGTTCCTCCCGTAAATAATCAAATTCTCCTTTGCGCCATTCTCATGCAGGGCCGTCTGCGTTCAGCCGCCGCGCGCCTGTTCTCTGGGCATAATTGTAATGGGTTTCCCGCTCCGCCCGGCTTTTTGACCACACCTCATACCCCGTCAGCCACCCCGATTTATCCCATGCATACCGGTGCTCCCCCTGCGGCCACCACGACGCCACGCTCTCATGACTGCCCGCCAGCCACGCTTCCTCACCTTCTGGCGACTGGCTGAAAGAGACGGGATTTTACACCGGGCGTGGCGTGACGGTGAAAATATCGGAAGAAGGTTTACCCCCTCGTCTGGCTGGACGCCATTCACTATAAAATCCGTGATGAGGGTCGTTACCAGAGTAAAGCCCTTTACTGTAGTGCGCCTGCATCAACACCTGTTCCCTTTCCGACCAGGGTGGCTGCATACCCCGGGACAGACCGGAAAGCTAAACAATCCGGGCCACCCCATTGGCAGATCGGCCAAGCCGCTCCCCGATTTCACGGGCAGACAGCTGACCATAGTGTTGTTCCACAAACGTAATTTCATCGACCGTCCACTGTACCCAGTGATTTCGGGGGGCTCCCTTTTTATCTGACATGCCCGACTTCCCTGCTGTCAGTCACGCTGTTTTTCCTGTGCCAGAGTAGATATTTGCGCCCGGAGTCGCTGCTCAGCCTGCTGGACCTGCTGCTGACGCTGCAACGAGTCTTCAGGGAGCAACTTCAACTGCCGTAGCTGTTCTTCCACCGGCACGGTCTGCCGGAAGCTTGTCAGCATGCCAAAGACCTGCGATTTAAGCTCACTGACGGTAATGTATTTTCCTCTCTGACCATCTAGCGCATTCAGTTTATCGGCAAGTGCCCGAAGCTGTGTCATCCCTTCATGCCAGCCGTTCATTGTATCGACAGGAAGTACTGAGATATTAATCTGTTGCTGCCACTGCTGTACCAGGGGCTTAGCCTGTTCCGGCCACAGCGACTGAACCTGTTCTGTAAGTTTTCTTGCGTAAGTGATATTCCAGTCAGGAGGTAATTTATCCAGCCATGCAAGCTGCTGCTGTGACTGGGCAATAAGATCCTCCGGTAACGGAGTCTGCTGACGCAACATATCCAGTTGTTCAGACGAGAGAGGTGCAGGGAACGGAACCAGCGAAGCAGCAAGCTGAGTCTGTAACGGGTCTGGCCGGTGAAGAAACTGCCAGCCCCACACTGCGACAATACCTATTACCAGCATGGTACACATACCGGCGACGAAGGATTTCCATTTTTTTACCGGAGTGGGCACAGCTGCCAGCACTTCCACATTCGGCTGCTGTTCCGATTGCGCAACGTAAACCCACTTCACTGCACTACTCTCTGGCGTATCTTCATCCGGACCACCAGCATAGTCTCTCGTGGATGTTGTCGCATCATTCATCATGGTGGCAGGCAACACAACACCAGGCTGAATGTTCGACCCGGTGCTGTTTATGCCATCGCTGTTTTCCAGCCGGACAGCGCTGTTGTGCATCAAAGTACGCAACGTATCGAGCTGGCTCAGATGCTTAAGCTCCAGGCGCTGCAGTACTTCTCCTAGTCCGGTAAGCAGTTGCTCCGCCCGGTACAACTGGCTGAGGTCACTGTAATTCAGCGGGAGCGAGCGCATCCGTTGCTGCAGACGCTGACTCAGACTGCTGAGAATTTCCATGCGGGCATGGACTGGCTGAGGCCACAGCGCTCCCCACTGATGGCTTATCAGGGCATCGAGTATCGTCAGCCCTTCATTGAGCCCGAATAAGCCGGCCAGTTGAGTACGCGCAAGCGTATACCAGGCTGCCGTTTGCAATTCTACGCCGTTCTGCTCAAACAGTGAGAGACAGAGTTTTTCCGCATAGCGCCAGTTCACATCCGGGCGAGCCGGATGCGTCAGTTTGTTCAGTTCATCACGCAGGGCGGCATAATCCGGTAGCGTGCGCGGGTCGCCGCCGGTCTTGATTTTATGCGGGGTGATGTCATTCATGACCCGTTGTCCATTTAACGTATAAGGAGCGGTTGAAAGTTATTGCTTATGCGGCTTCGCTTTCTGCATATTTGAGACTCTGCAGATACTGTAGCGCCACCGGGTCGGCAATATATTCAACCTGCCCATGGTGACGCTCAACCTCATCGATAATTCTGCTGAGCTCAACCCGGAAAAACTCCTTACGCAGATTAACCCGGTTAATCCGGTAGCTTTCAAGATAGTCGTGAAGTGTCTTTTCAAGCGCAGGAGCGTCATCGCAGGAAATCATGGCGTGGACGTCAAAATCAAACGGCACGGCTGCCCCGCTTAATTCCTTCACGCGCTCCATCGGCTCCAGCCGTCTGGTCATGCCGATTTTAAAGACGTTTTCACCGAAAGAGCCAATATTCGAAATCACATACACATGTCCCTGCTTCGTGAGCTGGGCCATAGACTTGGCGCGTTCATACTGCTGATGCACGTCCTGGATTTTCTGCTCCAGCTCCAGACGCTGTCTTTCCAGCTCTTCCCGGTGAGCACCTTCAGCGGCGAGCAGAGCTTCTTCCAGTAAACGCTGCTGCTCAGCAAGGCGTTGCTCCTCCTCTTCCGCCTCGCGCTGCTGCTGGTCCAGCTCATCCTGTCGCTGTTTTTCCTCCCGCATCTGACGCTTGAGCTCAGCCTGGTATTCTTTTTCTTCCTGCGCTTTTTCCAGCAGGGCGACCTTATCCAGAAACTGCTGTTTTACACTTTCCCAGTCGGCATTATCTTCAAGCTCCAGAAAGGTGATTTTCTCGCTGATGCCCGCGTAAGCCTCTCTTTCCTTCCTGAGCTGGTCGTACTTGCTTTGCCAGTTATTTACCGTAGTGCCGGAAAGCAGTGTTTTGACTTTGAATTTATACGCGGAATCTACAATACGCTGCAGTGCCCGGGAGGCTTTATTTCTGGCATTGTGAAAGTCATCCCACTGACCGGAAAGCTGTTTCTTTTCCTGGTATATTCTACGAGCCACTTCAGTACTGACCGTTTCTTCAAAGGCTTTCTCTTTCTGCGCCAGGTCCGACACGGCCCGTTCGAGCTCTGCTGTTTTCTTCGTAAAACCCCGGTAAATAAAAACCCGTATTATCAATGCAGTGGCTATCAGTAAGCCAAAGAACAGACCGATGACTCCTGCAGGATTCGACACTGATTCAATAAATCGCTCATTAAGATTAATTAATGCTCTTACCGCGACATAAACACCCCAGGCAATGACGCCAATAATAACCAGAATAATACCCGCTGCATTGTCATCTTTTTTTCTTCGTGCCATGCTTTTTTTCTTTCCTTTCTTCTTACAATCCTGACTATTTAATGTGAATAACGGGCAAAGAACCTTTCCTGTACCCGATTAATACTGGTTCCCTGAGCAAATTGGTAAATGGGTGTATCCGGGCTTGTTGGCCATGTAGAGGGGAGCACATGTTGGCTGTCGGGGTTGTGCACTGACCGGTTCGTCGTTTTCTGCAACACTTTGCGGTTTCTGTTTTTTCGCCGCTGTCACTTTATTCGTCTGTGTTTTGCGGGTGGAATTGGACGGTTTTCCCTGATTGCCGGTGCCAGAAGAACCATCCCCTGAACAGAATCGCTTAGACTGACTCAGACTCCCGTCATTACAGACAAAACGACCATCCGATGTGCAGTGCGCTATACCGCCTTTTGAACCTGAGCAGGGCTGCCTTCCACGCGCAGCATCAGCCTGTGCCGTAAACAGCATTCCTGAGACCACAAGGAAGATTAATTTTCTCATTTACATATCCGTGATTTATTTCGTTACTTTGGGGCTAAGTAATCCGAAAGCTATTAACCGTTTCGTCAGGAAAACGTGCAATGATTCAAAGCAAAAAAATAATGATTCATTTTCAGCGCCCGCTATGGCAGAAGCGCTAAAATCAAATCAAAAAACGTGCTCTCATCAAAATCCTGCCCGGGACGGGATAAAGCACCAGGCGAAGTAAAGGTCCACTTGTTCACCGTTCCAGACCGCATAAATAATCGCCCCAGAGGCGTCACGATCCCTCCATTATGGAAGGTCCCCTCCAAACACCCGGTTACACCCTGACCATAAAGGAATGCCGGCACAAATTTTACAGACCGGTCGTCGATACGCAGAACGAGGGTGGCAATATCAAATGCTCCCCCTCAACCAGCAGGTCCGTAACGGGTGTATTGAGCGTCTCCACATTCAGTCCGGTACCCACCAACCACGCGTCCATCTGCTCCTGAAGCTGTGTCATTCGCAGGCGAAAGTCTGCGATATCGGCCTGAATCTTGCTGACAGATGCAGCCGAAGCAGACTGTCTGGTCTGCAATTTTTCGAGAAACTGTAATTTTACTGACATGATGTTATCTGGCCTTACAGACGGGTTGTGGTATCGAGATACTGCTGTTGCTTCAGGTGTCGCAGGAGAACCCGCCCTTCGGGCATAAACTCGGTGCCATAGCGTACGAGGCCAATGCCCTTCAGCTCAGCATCAATGGCATAACGCAACTCGCCGGGGACGTTCTGCTCCAGCAGGACAACCATTATTTTTTTCAGACGAGGCTCATATTTGAGCAGAACAGCAGACAGGGTGCCCATCAGCTCATGGGCAGTACCCGGCATCCCCTGCAGGATTTTAGTCATATCGGGCAGGCCATAGTCTGGCAGATGCGCCAGCGTGCCGGCACGGCAGTTGAGGATGCGCTGCATATTGTCAAGCACTGACAATATGACCTGGTTCTGCTCGCTGACCTGATGCAAATCGAGGCCGCCAGTGAAATTGCCGTAGAGCGTTTCATACAGTGACGGACGGGGTGACTCACTCATCTTTCAGCGCCTTTAGCGTTAGTTGGTTATTACCGGCCTCAATCACCCGGGCTTTATCCGGGTCAAGGTCGTCACTACTCAGCACTACCCGCCAGGTGTTGTTCTCCTGGTCCGGTGACATAAACATCCCGGCCACCGCCACATACTGCGCACTGTCCTCCATCGGTATATCGACCGTCACCGCCCCGCCCGGCTGCAGGCGGATATCTTTCTCAGCTAGCAGGTCTGCTTTAATAGCCTGGCTGTCAGCTTTAAACAGTGACAGGTAGTCCGTCGTGTCGAATGTTTTGCGGTCTTTGAGCTGGTAAATACGCACTACCGTGGATAGTGCCACGCCGCCGGCATTGCTGTTAACGGCTTCCCGGGCGCGAATATCAAGATGCAGGGTTTTTACCTGCTTATAAAAAATCGATTTAGTCACGGCAACCGTACCGTCCGTGACTTTTTGAGTCAGCCCACAGCCCGCCAGTATCAGAGTGATACCTGCGGCCAGCGCAGCCAAGGGAAATTTACCAGCGGTAATCGCCATCTTCATCGGTCTCCCTGCGGTGAATATTTTCCTGTACCCGCTCATAGCGGCCAAGATTGATGGTTATGGTTTTGGGGTGAGTGGCAGTATTCGCCGAGTTCAGCGGTCGCATCACGGCTGTACGACCCAGTTGCACTGCGCCAGCTTCAGGCTTAGCGCTCATTGTCGCGTCCGGCAGCAGGCTACGGTCGACACACAGCTGCAGACGCACATTAAGCCGTGACCCAAGATACACATGCAGCAGCGCCATTAAGTCACCGTGCAGTTCACCGCCGGGCAGCCAGCCCTGTACTTCCGTAGGGTCGGAGGTGGTCAGACGCATCAGTACCTGGCTGTTCGCGTCAGTGGCATAATTGCCCATCACCGGACGGTTTGTCAGGGTGACAGGCTGACGCACACTCATGGTCAGGGGGCTCTTCAGCGGCACACGGCGTTTGTCGTGGTGCCAGATCTTCGCCTGCGTGTTGGGTGCCAGCAGACGCACCAGCGAGGCCATACCTTCTGCGGTTCGCCCCGGCAACAACATCACCGGCAACAGCGCCAGAAAGCGGGACGCCGGAGTCGCGATACTGTCCGTGCAGCCGTCAATTCCGAGCCCGGCCAGCCCCAGCAGATACTGCGAGGTTTTGTCTTTTCCCCCTTCCTCAAAGGTCGCAGGGTATGAGTATTTACGCCAGATGCGGTAGTACTGGGTAATCAGCCGGTGGTTGAAGATATCAAGAAAATCGACTGTGGCTTCATACCCTTCCCGCCGCTGGGTGATGTCATCGATATAGTGCGTCGGCAGTGGAGACTCCACGCCGTAGAGCCCCATAAACGTGATGCGGACCGTCGGTGGCAGGTGCGGATGTTCAGGTGGCTCCGCCCCTTTGATTTCAGAGGCCGGGAACCCCATCCCCGGATGGGGGCGGAAGCGTACCGGCTCATATCGCACCTGCCAGGTGCTGCCGGTGACCGGTTTGTCCGGCTGGATCTGCTCCAGCAACTGGCAGAAGCGGTAAAAATTTATGTAAGGCAGCCGGTTGCCCAGCTGTGCTATCAGCCGGGCAGGCGCGGACTGTGGTTCTCTTTCCACCGGATGCATTTTCCTTCTGGCTGAACGATGAGGGTGAGCTGGTTAAACTGATTCATGTCAGCATAGAGCGCAAAGAAACGGTTGAGCATTTCGCCGAACAGGTGGATATCGCCCTCCCCCGTAAACCCGTTGCTGTCGAGGGTTACTTCGATATCCAGCCCCCGCAGCAGGTAACCCTGTTCAAAACGTTGCAGGCGGTGATGCGCCACCTGCTGAATCGCCTCCAGACGCCGGGTGTTCAGTTCATCTTCCTGCCAGTTATAGAGAGCCAGCGTCCCGCGCAGCACTTCGGCGGTGCTCATCATGTTCAGGAACCCGGAGCCCAGGTGGCTCAGCACCCGCCAGTGGAAACGGTCTTCCGCAGGCGGGTAAACCGGCAGCGTCGGTTTGCAGAGGTTGCGCACCGTCAGTGATGTACTGACTACCTGTTCACAGCGGTCGAGTAGTGTGCTCTGCAGCGCCCGGCGCGGTAACTGTCCATTGGTGCCGGTGATTTGCAACGACACGGCTTCGCGTTCAAACTTCCGGTCCTCTTCCCACTGGTGCCCCCCCAGAATCAGCCAGGTGTCATACAGCCCGGTGACACCCCGCTTAATGCGGGTGTGGTAATAGCGGGGTGGCGCATGACGGCGCATCATCCCTCCCTTGTGGCGGAAGCTGCTGAAAGGCACATACTCCGCGTCACTGGTCCGGTTTGAGCCGGTTACCGAATCTACGGAGTAAATCTCAGTATGCCCATCCTGCAGACGTTTAGGACGCAGCAGGTATTCGCTTTCAAGACCAGAAATAGTGAGCGGGTCCGCTTCCAGCGTGAACAGATTAATTACCGGTACACAGTGCAGACGAACCGCGTCATCGGCGACCGGCAGGTCTGATGGCCACGGCGTGCTGAATACGACTTCAATATCAAAGTACTCCGTACCGTGTGGTGGTGTGATCCCCTCCAGACCGTTAAGGTGAACAAACATAAACTTGTCGCGGAAGGTGAAGTACTCCAGCAGCAGCTGGTAGCCGCTGAAGGCGGTATCGCCTTTCGGCCACAGACCGTCCTCTTCAGCAAATCCTCCCGGTGAGAAATACCCGTCAAGCTGAATACGGTCGGGCTGGCCAGGCAGGCGCATGTACAGCGCGGCCTGTCTTTTGGTCAGCATAAGATGCAGCTGGCTGCTGACCGGCGCATCCGCCCCGAGATACAGGCTCAGACGGCTGAGATCTGCACCGGACCAGTCTGCCTGGCTGCTGCAGGCAAAACGCATCCGTAACAGCGAACGACCGTCAGGCTCAGTGGTCATGGTAATGTCCGAAACCCCCAGGGGATTAAGCATCACATCCCGGGTGGTACGGTAACGACAGACTGTGTTCTTCGGCCCTACCGGACGGGAATACATCTCAAGGCCTGCGGGCACCACTTCCGCCATTTTCATGGCATGCAGCGCCGGGGTCAGCGCCACCACCGAGAGGGACGGAATAGTTCGCAGGTAGTGTGGCCAGAGCATGCTGACCAGACCTTCAGTCAGTTCCGGCAGGTCGTCGTCAATCTTTTCGCGCAGCCGCCCCATTGAGAAGGCAAACCCTTCAAGCAGGCGTTCAACATACGGATCGGGTGTGCCGGCCTTATCCAGGTCGAGCATCGCCGCGCGATCGGGATGGGTTTGCGCGAACTCTTTCGCGGCTTCACGCAGGTAGCGCATTTCTGCATCGAAATAGCGCAGGGTTAAATCTTCCATAAAAATAAATCCCTCAGGTAATTAATTCATCGAATCAGAAGATGAGATCGGGTGTTTTATTTTTGTTGGTTTACTACATAACCAGACCAGGGCAAAAGCAACCATAATGCTGGCACTTATGGTGAAACCTTTAACTACCTGCTGGCTTGAAACCTCATCCAGAAAATGCCTGAGGACGTAATACATCAGGACAGCTAACATTGGTAAAATAAAAATTTCCAGGAGCATCAGGCCCCCAAACCACCATCCGGACTTTCCAGTATCGTGCATGCGACGTACACCAAGCGCAAGAAAAGGAAAGAGTAAAATCAAAGGTCCAAATGTGCGCAAAGGAAGATAAATAAAATAGGCCCAAACCAATACCATGCCTCCGGCACTGGTTTTATCAGCCATGACATCAACGAGCAGGAAATAGCTCCCTGCACCGATAAGAAAGAAAACAATCAGGTTGATAATAATAAATGACCAAAACTCCTGCCGGGTAGCTCCTCCTTGATATATGAAACTTTTTTTCCACGCAGACCAGTAGCAACCCCAAAGATTCTCTGGCATAAATCCCTCTAATTAGACATGCAATGTAATTGACAACGTAATCCATGATGAGATGTGGTATATCATCCATTCATCATCATTAGGAGATATAAAGGAAGCAGCAGGATGTCTCCGGTCAGAGTGACTGGGGTCATCAATACATTGAATGCAAGCTTCCCTCCGTCCATACCTGCACTGGATGTGTACCTATAAAAACGAACCTGATAGCTGTCATTGAGAGATGCTTCACCCGGTATGGCTCCTCCGAATCTTGACTTATTGATAATCACACCTCTGATCTCAACAGACCGTTGGTAGAATCCGTCTTTTAATCGAAAAGAGGCATCCGTAAGCTGGGTTCTTTCTTTAACCGTTAATAATGATGCGGGTTGTCGAGTTTTTACATGAATGAACTGATTAAATCCGGCGTTACCATAGCCCTGATAATCGCTGACAAGACTAATATCTATATACTTACTGCTTCCGATTGCCTTAAGCGGAATATCTTCCATTAGTTTATTGAGTGATAGCAAAGCATTGCCATTCTGAGTGACAAAATACACATTTTTCTTACCAATAAAACCGACACCTTCAGATGGAAGCTCAATACTTCCTGTTGCGCCTGAGAGCGACTTAGTACTCAGATTGACATTTTTGTATTCAAAAGCAGACTGGATTTCATCACTATATGCTTCAACTCGTTCAGAATGTCTGCTGTTATCATTTGGATTATTCAAGGCCCAAAGAATTGAAGTACACCCACTTAATATCACGGTTGATAAAAATAGCAGTACAGCTAAATATTTTTTGCTCATTTCTTTTTCATTACCTTATTAAAAAATAAATTACGCGCACAAGACAGAAGCACGAACCGGATCAACCGCAATCAGTCCAGCCAGCAACTGTTCCATCAGAGGATTCAGGCGCACTTTGTCAGCCTCACTGCGACCGGCCTTCAGGCGCAGGAGTTTCAGATGGCGGGCCTGTACCTCGAACAACAGCTCAGGCTCCCAGTCGCTGAGCATTACCTCTTCGGCACGCTCTCCCAGTTCGGCAAACAGATGTATCGCCAGCTCATTCTTCCCGTACTGCTCCGCGATACGCCCCATCAGCAGACGCAACAGCCAGCGCTGACGTGTTGTTGTAAGCCCCGGACGGTTTTGCAGCCAATTCAGCGCCGCATCCAGGCCTTCGCTGTCAGCCAGCGCCACCGCTTCCGGCTCCAGTGCCAGAATGTCATCGTTACCGGCGGTTACCGGGACTGATTGCGTATCGTTGTCCCACCCACCAGTGGTATCAAGCACGCTCTGCTGGATCCAGTTCAGCGTCACTTCATCCGCAAACGGGGTACCGTCACTGAACGCCAGCGTTTCAAGCCCGGCCAGACGGGTCAGCAGCCCTTTCAGGTCAGCGACAATAATGTCGGCCAGCGTCTCCTGCCCCGACTTCGTCAGCGCCTAGTGGATATACCACTGCAAATCCAGCCACAGGTGATTGGCACCGCGGGAAAAGGTGCTGTCGGCCGCGTCCAGCATTTCAGCCCAGTTCTGTTGCAGATACAAACGTTTGAGCAACGCGCGCTGGTCTGCTCTTGGCGGTTCGATACGAGTACGCCCCTGTGCATCCGGCGCGGGAATGGCCCGTAGGGTATCGTGCCGCAGACTCTTCATCAGATGGTGCGCTGACAGCCAGCCGTCGGGCTGCTCGCGCAGGTATTCAGTGAGGGTGCGGGCCTGTGCCAGCAAATCCTGGCCGGAAGTGATTCGCCCGATTGCCGGGGCATCGCTGTGGTCTGCCGCGGAAGGTGTTTCGCTGGTACTGGCGTTCTGCGGCACGACCGCATCCACACCACCCGCTTTCTGCAGACGGCTTTCCAGGGCGCCGTATAGCGCGTTCAGCTCAGGGCGTATTTCATCCGGCTCATCTTCGGTAAGCTGCGCAATCAGCAACAGCGCCCCTGTGGTGCGCATCGCATCGATCCTGACCACTTCCGGGTACAGGGAGAGCGAATCGATCATACGCGAACCCGCCAGCCATTCCAGCGCCGCCTTACGGCTGCGGTCACGCTGCGGGTGCAGTTGTGTACCAAAGCGCTCCAGTAGACCGGCCAGCAGTTCGAGTCCTTCGGCCAGCCCCTGCTCGCCTTCCCGGTGCAGTTTCGCCCAGCAGTAGTACGTCACGACGCGAATGTCTTTGGCGGTGGTAGTCAGCAGCTTTTCAGCCAGCCGACAGATAAGCTCTGTGTCTGCTCCGGAGAGCTTGTTGACCTCCTCGCGCATCTGCTGGAAGTCATCATCATAGCCCGGATCTTCACCAGCGGGCGATGAACCGGACAGCGGCTGCAGCCAGTTATCCCACTGCGCCACGCGCTCACGGGTCGCCGCAAGCAGTGGCACCTGCTCAGTCTGGCAGGCGTTCAGCAAAGTATTAAGGGTGCTCATCAGTAGACCTCCTCTGCATCACTGGCTGCACTGACGACTGCGACGCCGGTAGTGCTGAAGATGGTCTCAGGCAGGCGGAAATTCCTCAGTTTCAGCAATACCAGAGGTCCCTCTCCCGCTTCGGTTCGCAGGGTGTAATTGAGTGTGCGACCATCCTGGGCTTTCCAGCTCAGGCTGTAACTGCTGCCGACGCCCGGATACGCCTTCACCCTCGCTTTATCAAGCAGGCGTATGAGGCCCCAACTGCCCGGAATATCCGCGTACTGGCGGGTGCTTGCCTGCGTGCTAATCCAGCTCAGGTTCGCGCCCGGCGCTTCAGTATCCGCAGGCCAGGTGAAGCGCTTCCACGCCGGAAGCTGGTTCACATAGGTCAGTTTCTGGCTGTCGATAATTATGTCGGTCTGCATCACGCCGTCGGCGGTACCCGGACGCAGCTCGAAGTTTACGCCAGCATTGCCTTCGGTGAAGGCCACATCCGAGATATAGCTCAGGGTGTTGATGGCGTTAAGGAATGCCGGGCTAAACGCCAGCCCCTGCGAGTTGATACTGTCCGGTACCCAGTGGTTGCCCTCTTTATGCAGCACGCCCTTGAGGCGGTTCTGCAGGAACTGAGCGATACGTCCGGAATCCGCATTGAGGTATTTGGCCAGCAGTGGCAGGGACACATCGCTGCTGGAGTTGCTGAACGGATAGCGCCCGCCAAAGGCGGAGTTCCATTCACTCACCACTGCCTGCTGCCACTGGGCGTTGAGGCTGTCGGCGGCCGGGGTCAGAACCTGCTGCCAGGCCTGCTCCATCGGGTTCACAAACATCGTACGACCAAAACCGCTCCATTCCTGACCCAGGCCTGCTGCAATCAAACTGCCGTAGTCGCGGGTTTCGGTCAGGTCAACGGCTTTACCCTGGAATACGGTCTGAGCGATGGTCTGGGTCATCGCCTGCGGGTCAGCGGCATTGGTCACCTGCTGCAGGCGCAGACGCACCTGTGTCACACGGGTCAGATAGGACTGCAGACTCAGTTCCTGTGCCCCTGTGCGGTTTTTGTCCACCAGCGCCAGCACCGGGCCAAAGGCCGCATCCAGCGGACCATGAACACCGACGCTCTGGTCAATGGCATCCTTGTTGTCACCACCCAGCAGATTTTTCGCTGATTTCACCAGTGAATCCGAAATCGCCTCGCCGGTCTGTCCGGTACGTCCCTGCGCGTTCAGGGTGTTCATCAGCGCCACCAGAGGTGACTGACGCACATCGGCCATCAGGGTCAACTGGTCAATGGAATCCGACAGCGTAGCGGCCTGGTTCCAGTGCAGGCTGTTGAGGAACTCAAGCCAGGCACCGCCAAAATCGGCGAAGTAACGCTCCGTCAGACGTTTTTTCAGCGCTTCCGGCGAGGTCTCATCCTGTTTATTCACCTGACGCTTGCTGTCAGTCAGCACCCAGTCAAGCTCGTCCCGGCGCGCCTTCACCACCTTTTCGATGGCGGGCTGAACGGCCTGCTCCCAGGCCTGGCGGGTAAACATACCTGGTACGATTTCGGGGGTGCTGAACAGACGGGATGCATCAGTATCCCCGGTCATATCTTCGAGACGCATATCGGCATACAGGTGCGCCACCTGAGCGAGCATCTTCTGGTACAGGGTTGATTCACTGTTACGTACGCCCATCAGGCGAACCAGCAGGGAGCGCGCCTGGCTGACCATGTTTTCATCGGCACGGAGCTTCCACTCAGGATGCGTCACCAACTGTGCGCCATAAAACGACAGTAGCGACGGGGCCACGCCCTGCCAGACGCCGTCTTTCACGCCATCACGCTTTGGCCAGTCGTGCTGCAGCGCAGAACTGAACCAGGCGGCGTCCATGTGTTCCGGGCGCGCCAGCATCAGGTAGAGCTTAAGCTGGTCATAGGTGTTTTTTGCCATTTGCTCACGCAGCGGGCTGTCCGGCGGCAGTGCATTAAAGGCATTAATCTGTCTTTGCAGATGGTTTGCAGAAGCATCCCGCAACAGCGGCAGTGCGCTGTCCTGATAGCGTGGCCAGAGTGCGGCTAGCAGGGCGTTATTCTGACTCAGCCCGGCCCGTTCGTACCACGGCACGCCATGCTCTGAACGGTATTGCAAACGAGCCAGGGTTTTCTGGAGTTCAGACAGTGCATGCAGACGCTGCGCCAGGGGCTGATTCTGTCGGGCAGCCGTCGAGGCCTGTACATTAGCGCCATCTATCTGGCTGCGGTTAGTGACATACGCGATGCCCATCCACACAGCCCAGCCCACCATCGCCAGGGCAGCGACTGACACAAACACTTTACGCCATGGAATGCCCGGCTTGCGCGGGCGCAGCCCGGCAGCAAGCGTGCGGACAGACTCAGGTAAAACATCCCAGCGTTTATCCATGCCCCAGTGGTGCGCCACGGCACGTTCAGCGCCGGCGGAGGGCTGACTGAACACCACACCGGCCAGCGGCAGCGGGCGGTACGGATTGAGCATCACCGACAGCGGTGTGGTCACGCTCTGTGGCTCACGAATGAGCTGGTCGGCAAGCGTCAGTAAGAAGTTATGTTTCACTTCACCGCAGGTCTGCTGCAGGCCCAGTGAGGTCAGATCTGGCGTCAGGGCGGAGAGTTGCTCTGCCAGCCCTTCGGTGAGACAACCGGCAGGCAACAGACAGCCGGTCGCCTGTACAACCCGTCCTTCCGGCTTACCAGCTCGCGGGTGCAGGGACCAGACATATAGCGGGGTCTGCCAGCCAAGCGCTTCCATACGTGCGCTGATGGCGTGAGACAGGGAATCCATGGTGCTTTCAGACGGTACCGGCAGCGGCGGCGCCAGCCCTGGTGCTGAGAGCTGGTCAAAGGCCGAGGTGACCCACACCAGCCCATCTACCGGGCGACGGCGCAGTTTGCGCAGCGCGGTCAGCCAGGCACTGTCCGGTGGCGTATTGAGGTCACCGCCCCACAGCAACAGTGTGCCGCGGTCTTCCTGCCAGAGCTGAGTTGTAAGGCCCGGAGTCAGTTGCTCCACTTCAGCGGCCGTACCGGTTATCAGCAGGATGCGAGTTTTACGCCCCCAGCGCCGACCGTAGAGGTTACGCATGGCTTCACGGATGGTGTCGACCGTGACGTTGCGCGGCAGGGTCTGCTCAACGCGACCTTCACTGGTTGGCAGTTCTTTCTTACGTTCAGCCTGAAAACGTGACCAGCGTTGTTTGAGCGCTAATCCGATAGCCCTGCCATGACGAATTAACAACAACAGGATCATCGCCCCGACAATACCCAATGTTTTTAATCCTTCGCTGTTCAGGCCAATTGCATCCCCATGCGACCAGATGGCCCATGCCAGTATAGCAGCGATTATCGCGGTAAAGCCGAGACCTCCCCAACTACCACGCCACGCTGAACTATCCTTTGCCATTCGCCTGCTCTCCTGTTGTGACGATATTCATAAATCGCTGTTTTTTATTATCAGAAAGCATCAGGCAGTTCCCCGTCAGTGCCACAGTATCACTGGCGACAGCGGCCATAATCCACGGCGAGAAGGGGCCGCTGCGTCCTGCGTACTCTTCCAGCCAGTGACACTGTTGAGGTTTCCAGTGGCCTTCGTAGTTTTTAGCGCTGCCCAGCAGCGTGGAAAATACCTTGCCCCACGCGGTACCGTCCCCGAGAAGCACGTCTGTTTTGATAGCCTGCGACTGAGTGGATAAAAAGGTATCAAAGGCCAGGCTCAGATCTTCTGTCGGCTCGATCGACATGGGCCGTAGCAGACGGGCGTGATGATCGAAGCGGTATTTGGTGGCCACATCGTCAGAGGTCAGTAACAGGGCTGCCAGCGCATCACTGTAAACGTCGCCCCCCTGCGTCTGATGGACCAACAACAACTCGACATCCAGCGTCGGCGTTTTGATCCGCTCTTCAACCGACGAAAAGGAGCGGGTATTCAGGATCGTCAGTAAAGGTGCTGAGAGCGTGAGGCCGAAATGTTGGATCCAGGCGGCAGAAAAAGCCTTCTGCAAATGCTCTTCGGGATCCGAAGCATCAGTGAGCAGTGTTACCCCAAATGGCAAATCAGCACAGAGTTGTATGAGTGATTCATCAAGGCCACCAAGAAGGGCCGAAAACACATTTTCTCCCGGGGGGAGCGCGATACGCCTGCCAAGCGCATTGCTCTGTTCAAGATCAGCAGGAGACTGTATAAAGCGCGCGGGCGTGAGTTCAGCGGGCAGGATCACCCTGCTGTACAGAACCGCCAGATAGCGTCCTGCCCAGTCAGTCCATTGTTGCTGCGCATATTCCGCTTCATCGGACTCAAACTGATGTTTGTCCATCGCATGGTTATACAGCCAGCTTCGTAAGCAAATCATCACTAACCAGAGAAAGAGTGGGCTTCCCGCTACGATCCAGAGATTAAATTTTTGCAGTGTTCCCAGAAACTGATTGGCATGGAGAACAAAAAGGAGCACTCCGGTGATTATTGCAACGAGACAGGCCATCAACCACAACATGGTTGATGGCTCTTCCGGCTCTGCGATGATAGTGGCTTTCTGGCGTTCCCAGCTCATTATTTATCCTACTGAACAGTCCGGCGCACTGGAGATAACATGGCAGCCGCATTCACATTCGCACCCATCGACGACAACTTGTTTGCCATCAGATATCCATTCCGGTGACCCTTCGATAATGGCATTGATACCATGTCCTTCGACAGGACAATTAATCTCGTCGCCAACAAGTGCTACCTTTTTTCCATTCACGATCATGGTCGAAGAGGCAGAAATAACTTCGCCACCATGTGTTGTTTTATCTCCGAGTAATACAAATCCTTTGGACATATATCCTCCAGTTAATATCATTTTCAATGTTAATTCTCTACACAACGAAAACCATCACCAGGACCTTCATAATCATGTTCACTTTTCCCTCGTGTAATATCATACAATCCAAACATGGAGCCCAAATAACCTCGAATCACTTTTTTGTCACCTTTATCTGGTCCTTGCGGATTTTTTTCAGGTGAGTTTTTATAATAATCTTCAGCATACCAGTCATTCACCCATTCATTTCCATTCCCCATCATGTCATATAAACCTAAGGGATTTGGAGGATACGAACCGACAGGAGCCATGTCATGAGTGAAGTTAAGTTTATCATCTGGATCGTCAGGATTATATTGATTGTCACTATTAGCAAACTGAAAAAACTTACCTCGGCTACGAGCTGCATATTCCCATTGAGCCTCGGTAGGTAAAGTAATAGATTTCCCTGATACTTTCCCAATCCATTTACAGAAAGCGCTTGCGTCATCCCAACTCACTGATGCAGGGTAATTATCACCAATATTGCGTAGAATTTTTTTATCATATTCATCTTCAACCTTTCTACCCTTTATTTTTTTATAGTATTTATTATATTCTTTTTTATTTAAATTCAACCAAACATTAAACTCCCTCCAAGTAACTTTGTTTTTTGTTATTTTAAAATCAGAAAGCTCGACCCAATGCAATGGTTTATTATCCAATCCAGGACTAAAAGGTAGTTTTTCGCCAACAAGCGGCCCAAAATCCCCCATTTGAAACCGCCCCCCTTTAACTGTCACCATGGAATTGACAATATCGTTGGCTAATTGTTGTTTATTAGTATCATTTTTAGAATTATCACATCCAACAAGAATAGTTCCAATGAGTGACAAAGTAATCAATGCTCTATATTTATTCATTGTAATCACAACTCCTGACTACCCACAATTACACGAGTACAACTTTGCATTAGCACTGGAGAAACTTCTTTTAATTTATGCAATTCAGTCCCATTAACTTCCTCTGTGCTTGGTAAACTGGACCAAATATCCATAAGATTTTTAGCATAATGGCTGGGTAATATATTTATTTCGGATGCATTAGGCACGATGTTTTTAGAGCCGTAAACTCGCGACTGTTCCCCCAGAGCAAGAAAATCCGCAACACTTTGTTGGTTTCCTTGCCATGAACCAACAGCTACAAAATTTTTAGAGAGGTGCTGCATTACATTTTCGTACTCACGTTTGGATTGAACCCAGCGAAGGCACAATAAAACGGCACGTTTTCTGGCGCTAAACATAACTAATCCCTCACAATCAGTTTGTGCATTCGAGGCAGGGCTAGCGAATTCATCCCAAAAACCATGTTCTATTAAAGAAGCAATTGCTGCGCCTTTGCTTTCAGGAGGGGAGAATTTCAAACACTCTCCCTGAGTGTCGATAATCTCCTGCATAAGCCTCACTCTTTGTTCTTTTATTTCCCAACTATCTCGAAGATTATCGAGAAGTCTGTCTGTTTGACTCCACGCGCTATCCACCAAAAGATTAACCCCATACATTGTGGATAATAATGGAAGTGCACAGAACGCATAAAAATCCCCATCACGGATCACAGTACTAGACAGTTTAATGTAGTCAGCATTGCGTAGCATATATGTTAAGCAAGGAAGAAAATCGGTAATTATCGCTATTCCATCGATATCAAAAGCAACACTTCCTTTCCCTCCTCCGCCCCAGCACATCCCGCCACGTGCCAGAACCTGTACTTTTCCATCTTCATAACTGAATCTGAACGTGCCACTCCAGCCAGCTCCGATTTGGGCAGTTGCTCCCAAAGATACTTTCGCAAGATAGGTATATTCTTTGTTTTTCTCCGGGTTGCACCATTTGATTGCCCCTGAAAGGTTTGCTGATGCTTGGGCCCCGGCAAAGACGGTTAATTCCCCTGTTGCTTCCGGCTCTTTCACCACCTGGCTAATATCAATTTTACGTTGTCCGGGAGCGGGAGCAGTTCCATCACCTGAAGAGCCTGGGACGCCTTTTGCCCAGTTACTTTTCACCGATACACCCAACTCAACGCCTAAGCTTGCACCAACACTGCCCGCCAAAGTCAGTTCAAAATCAAAACGTAATACCCCCAGGCTTCCCATTCCTCCGCCCATTTCGGGCTTCAGGGGATAAGTCATCGTAATACCATGCATGTCTGGAAGTGACAGGGTTAATTTGCTTTTAGACTCAGCGAGAGCGAGACTTGCATATGCACTTGCTTTTCCGCTGGTGACAGCTTCTTTTTTTACCTTTTTACCTTGATTACGAAAATCTACTTCAAACGGATTTAATTCTTCCGTCAGACCTGCTCCATAAGTCCAGCGCATAAGCTGAGACTGAGCATCAAAACCCAATCTCTCTCCCTGATAAGGGGAATGTTTGAGGCTGTCATTAATATCCCTCGCCCATTGTCCAAGAACACCTGTGTGCTGTTCTAATAAATCCTGCTCAGCCTTCAGCATTTTGGGTTTTACTTTGCTTATCTGCGTTTTCAGCTTATCGTAATCGATCTTTTCTCTTGCCCTTGTATTTCCCTCATTGTCAGTATATGACTCTGATATAACAAAGCTCTTACCACCGGACTTTTTATCGCTATCTTCAAGCGGATAACGTCGCCATTTGCTGTCAATTTGATCTGAACGGACATAAATGTAACGAGCACCTTTCATGCCACCCCGGACTTCGATTAACTCCATCAGGCCAACAGCACTTTTGCTGCTATTATCAAGGAGTGTGGTCTTCGGAAGTTCCTCTGTTGCTGAAAGCGTCGTCAATTTAACTTTCAATTGTTTATTCAGATCATCAAGTCGCTGGGCTTCCTGTTGTATTTGAGTTTGCAGGGCGGTACGTTCACTAATTTGCCCCCAGTTTAGTCTGGTGCACTGCAAAGTTAAATCATCAATACGCATCTGCGTATCAACCTGGTGGCCTAACAGGCTATTCAGGGCATTACTTTCCTGTTCCAATTCATCACCATCAACAGCCAGAAATGTTTCACTGTCAGCATGAAAATAAAGACGGGTACCTGATACATGGCTGGCTTTAATGCCCTTTGCCTGCATCCCTGTTTTGCCACTGCCATGAACGGTTGCTGTATTCCCCATGAAGGCAACTCCTGCTATTTGTGTTCTGATTAAATCTGGATTTCTTATCCAAGTTCAACTTTGATCTTGTCAGATAAAGCCGTGAATATTTCGGCAGTATTCCCGTCTGAATCCGTTATGCCGGAAAAAACATCGCCTTTACTGGTCGTAATGCGATAGCGCGTATTCGGAGCAAGCTGTCCTGTTTTTTCGTCATGCGCAACAAAATATTCACTGTATCCACCGGGAAATTCCGGTACAGAAGAGGTATAGTTTGCGGTTCCCATTTTCTGCGCATTAGCACATTTCCACAGCACATTACCTTCACAGCCAAGTATGATGTTCTTACCCGTTATCTGGATAAATGAGCCATCCAGGTTTTTCAGCACTATATCTTTCGCCGCAGTGATCTCAATCCGTCCTTCCGTACTGGTCACCGTGACATCCTTTTTGGCAATGGCCTCCAGCGCATCATCCTGCGCCTGGATTTCCACTTTGCCCTTAGCCGCAAAGAGTTTCATCCCGGCCTTTCGGGCCAGCATGCTCACGGCTTCACCCGCCGCCACCGTAAAGCGCTTCAGCGCACTGATGTCCGTATTCTGCTGGGATATAATCCCGACGCTTGCACTCCCCGATGCCATACGAACTGCCTGCGGGCTGGTGATACTCACCCCTTCCGGCGCATTCAGCACCATACCTGGCCGGGCCAGCTCTTTCAGGGACTCCGTCAGCTTAACCTGGCTCTGGATATCTGCTGGCAATGCCTCTGCCGTTTCAGCAGCATCAGAAAGACTTCTGGCAATACTCAATGCATTTTCCAGTTGAGATATCGCTTCCCGCATCGACAGCATCTTATCGCCGGCAAACGGCTGTTTATCGGCGGTAATGAACACCCCGGCACCACCACGAATGGAAACATGCCGGTCGGTGCGCAGTTCTGCCCCCTCACCACGAAGATCCCTGTAAGCGTCTACATTGTGCCCTAAATTAAGCTGCGTCTTACCCCCGTACTCCGTACTGAGTTTAACGTGCTCTTCGCCGCGTTTGTCTTCCATCCGCAGCTTGTTCAGACCCGCTGTGCGGATAACATTACGCGTGCTGTTCAGCTCCGTGACATGGTCAACATGGCGGGAGTCGTGCATGGCATGGGCGATATACGGCCGGTCCGGGTCACCTTCATGGAACGCAATGGCAACTTCAGTACCCTGTATCAGCGGGAAGTGGAAGCCGTACTTGTCTCCCCCGTAAGGCTTGGCGAAGCGCACCGGCATACTTTCCATGCCCTGACGTTTATCGTCACGGTCGGCATCAAACTTCACCCGGTACATGCCGGATGCATCCTGCCAGGCGTAAATATCGTTCTCCTTGGCGCTGGTGACGCGGGCCATCAGGGTACCGCTGACCACCGGGCGCTTTTTAGCAGCAGGACGCCAGCATCGGTTCTCGTAATACGGCATCCCCTCCCACATCACGATCAGGGCATCTTTACGACTGGCGATATAGCCCGTGCGGGTAATGATAATGCCGTTGTCCGTTTCTGATGGCAGTGTCGGCGGTACCACACGTTCACTGATGGTCAGCACCTGGGCCGGAAAAAGCAGGGCATCATTGCTGCACCCGCTGATGGTCGTCTGTACAGACAGAAAACGCTCATGTTCAAGGCGTGCCCAGAAGTTGCCAGTTTCCGCTGACGGTGCGATTTTGTCGCCGCGTTCAAGATGACGCGGCAGGTAGTGATAAACTTCACCATAGGTAACACCGTCACCGTCGCCACGGGTCATGTCCGCCGGTACAGAGGTCAGGATATTCTGGGCTTCACGGTGGTTGTAATCACTGGCGATGACAGAGCGCTCAACCACGTTCTGCCGGACGTTAACACCCCACACCGAGTCCGCAGCATTATCACTCATTCCCGATGGGCTGCTGAGCGGCAGCGATTTTCCGAATGTCCAGGCACTTTGCTTATCCGCAAAGTGCACCACTTCGGTCTGGGTATCGGGCTGTAAAGTGAAGAAGTAAAAAATCCCTACTTCAGCCAGCAGACGCTCAATGAAGGCGAGGTCATTTTCCTTGTACTGATTAATCTGTTCACGCTTCGGATAGTCAGCTTTGAGAGTGAACTCATATTCCCAGCCTTTCAGGCCATGTTCCTGCAGCACCTCGGTGACGACTTCCGGTACAGACTTATTGACAAAAAAGCGGTGGGTACGGAATTGCTTGCGCAGCAAAGACAGGAATGGCTCAATAATAATCTGGTACGTCGCCTGGTCACGTGAACCACTGATACGCTTAAAATGCGTCACCACACCATGCACCACTTTCTGCCCAGTCAGCCCCATCAGTGGCCCGGTTCCCATGGTCAGCGTGGCAGGCCTGGTCAACAGTTGCGCTGAACTGATATTCTGGTCGCTGCTGGTAAAGATAACTTCGTAGTAGTAGAGCTCACTCATGAACTCCCTACCGTTAAACTCTTCCACATCCAGTGAAGCTGTGCAGGACGGAATATCGAGGCGGTAGCGGTTCAGTCCGCCTTCAGTTAGCGCAGACAGGGTGTTCTTAAGCGTATCTGTCAGACTCATGATATTGACTCCATGGGATAACCTGCAGTCCATGACGTTCTTGCCGACGGGCAAGTAACAGGTTTAATCAGGGGTGCTCAGCGAGTACGAAAAAGCGTGATTACGGCTCCAGCCCCGAGGGCGCAGGCAAGGGTTTTCATCAGCAACACGGTCATTTCAAAATTGTTCATGCCGTATTCGCCGTCGCCACTAATGGGGATAAAGCGCTTTACGAATGTGTAAAAACACGTATCCGGAAGAAACAGCACTCCCGTCATCACTAAAATTAAAAAGATAAAAATCTTCATGACTTTATGCCGGGGCACTATTCAGAAACTTCAATTGAGCCATATGGTCTTAATATTTCTTTATCCGTCAGGGGAAAGTTATATACTTGGCCATGGTCTATCCCTACACCAACAACGAACTTCCTTGGTTCATCAACATTTCCGGCAGAGGTCAAAACAAAATCAACGATGTATTTCCCATTATCTGCAAATTGATAAAACGATGGAGGGATACATAGTTGCTCTGATCTGATTGATAGTGATGGATTATCAATAAACCCTTGTTTCTTCGGGGGCGTCCCTCTGAGATTTATCGATATAATTGCAGGCTGATAATCCTGCGGATTTGTAATGCGGAAACAAATGCTATCACTAACCAATTTAACCTGTGTCGTTTCATCAAGCTGAAGTTGATCCCCTTTACCGGGACACCCTGCCAGCAGAAAAACGAAGGGCACGGTTAACCCCCTAAAAAATAGAGCACTATATCTTTTTATCACCATGGAAACCCTCTTAGCGCCTCTTTGTAATGTTGCCGGATAGCACTTTCTGAAATATCTCCATCCAAAGTAACGTCATTCGATCTTCGTAATGTAATCCATGCTTTATAACCATGCGCCTGCAAGGTGAAATGATCGGCAATTATCTGCGCCTGCTGTTCCATTGGATAATCACTCAACAGACGACCGTCAAGGGTGTAGTGGTAGCTGACCAACCAACTCACCAGACCTCTACCGATGACGTTCATTCCCCTGGCACGTTGCCAGACATGACTCATCTCATGAATGAAGAGATGCTGAAGGTCATCCAGCGTCTGAGAAAAATCCTCTCTGTATAACGTGGTACGAAAATACAGTTCGCCATTAGGCGTCATTGCCACATTCTCGTTCTGCAATCCAAATGGCAGATAACTGCCATGATGAATTTTCACCTTCTCGTAATCGATCCGGTTGCCGAATACCGTTCTGGCTAAGGCGACTTCCCCGGTGGTCAGTTTTCTGACGGAATCATCGTTCTGCTTCTTGTCGTCCTTCTTTTTCTTTTTGCTGGCATCATGAATGGTCATTCCCTGCCTCCGGATTAACGTTCAGCCGCACCTGAAAATTCAAGCCCAATCCCTTCTTCATCACTCCACCCCAGCGTCAGTAAAGTCGGTTTCTGTTTCGCCACCATGTACGTTAAAAGCTGCTGACTCAGCACCGGTAGAATCTGCTGATTGAGCAGGCTGTCAACGTTACGCGCACCGGTATCCGGCAGCAGGCAGGCGGCAGTCAGCGCGTCATACAGGCTTTCGTCAATTTTGGTGGTCAGGCCGTAGTGACGGTGCAGACGCTTACTCACCTGAGCGAGCTTCATTTCCACGATGGTGCGCATGGCGGTCTCTGCTAACGGACGATAAATCACGGTCTGGAAACGGGCCAGCAGCGCCGGCTGGAAGTGGTCGCGTAAAATCGGGCGCAGCAGTTCGTGCAGGTCGGCTTCAGTGGCTTCCGGCTGCTCAGCGAGCAACTGCATCAGGTGGTCGCTGCCGAGGTTGGAGGTCATCAGAATAACGGTGTTACGGAAGTCGATTTCACGTCCTTCGCCGTCGCGCATAAAGCCGCGGTCGAACACCTGATAGAACAGGTTCATGACGTCGCGGTGCGCTTTCTCCACTTCATCGAGCAGCACCACGCTGTACGGACGCTTGCGTACCGCTTCGGTGAGAATGCCGCCCTGGCCATAACCAACGTAACCCGGCGGTGAACCTTTCAGCTGCGACACCGTGTGCGGCTCCTGGTATTCCGAGAGGTTAATCGTGATAAGGGATTTTTCACCACCGTACATTACATCGGCCAGCGCCAGCGCGGTCTTGGTTTTACCCACGCCGCTCGGGCCAACCAGCAGGAACACGCCCTGCGGACCGTTCTCGGAAGTGAGGCCGGTTTTCGCCGCACGCAGACGCTGAGCAATGGCTGCAAGCGCCACTTCCTGACCCACAACCCGTTTGCCGATTTCGTTTTCCAGAATCAGCAGTTCGGTCTGTTCATCTTTCATCAGGGAAGACAGTGGCACGCCCGTCCAGTCGGCAATGACAGTGGCGACGGTGCGCACGTCCACATCAACGGAGAGCAATGGGTTGCCGTCCTGCATGCCGTTCAGCTCCTGTTGCAGCGCGTGAGTCTCACTCTGGCGAGAGATGTCCTGGCGGCATTCCAGTAACTGTTCAGTAAGTTTCAGCTCCTGACCATACCGGGATTCCAGATCATCGAGTTCGACTATCAGGCGTACCTCCTCCTGTTCAATCCCGCTCAGGCGTTCGCCGTGGATCTGATTGCCAACGGCAATATCTTCCAGCAGCGCCTGCTTCTCCATTTCAAGGGAGGTAATCTGCGAGCGGATGCGGGTCAACTGTTCGGGTACGGTATCGAGGCTCATACGCACGCGGGTAGCGGCGGTGTCGAGTAAATCGACGGCCTTATCCGGCAGCTGGCGGCCCGTCAGGTAGCGGCGCGACAGGGTGACAGCGGCTTTGACCGCATCGTCAGTGATATGCACGTTATGGTGTTCGGCGTAGCGTGATTTCAGGCCTCTGAGCATCAGGCAGGCGGTGTCGTCATCCGGTTCGTCGACCTTCACCATCTGGAAGCGGCGCTCCAGCGCGGCATCCCGCTCAAAATACTGCTTATATTCGGACCAGGTGGTCGCGGCAATAGTGCGCAGTTCACCACGGGCCAGGGCAGGTTTCAGCAGGTTGGCCGCATCCGCGCCACCAGCTGAATTTCCCGCACCGATAATGGTGTGTGCTTCGTCGATAAACAGCAGAATGGGGGCCGGCGAGTGCTGTACGGCATCAATCACGTTTTTAAGGCGCTGTTCGAATTCCCCTTTCACGCCCGCCCCCGCCTGCAGCAGACCGAGGTCGAGGGTACGCAGAACAACAGGTCTGAGGGATTCCGGCACGTTGCCCTCGGCAATTCGTAATGCCAGCCCTTCCACCAGCGCCGTTTTGCCGACACCCGGCTCACCGACCAGAATCGGGTTGTTCTTGCGGCGGCGGGAGAGGATATCCACCATCTGACGGATCTCAGTATCGCGACCAAATACCGGGTCGATTTTGCCTTCCTTCGCTTTGGCGGTAACGTCGAGAGTGAACTTATCCAGCGCGTTCTGTAGCGCCGGGTTCAGCTCACCGTCTTTAAGTTCTGCACCTGCAGGGCGGCCAACAAACACCACCTCTCCACCGTGGCTCTGCGCCAGTTCCTTCTCCAGTTGCACTTCCGGACGCTCATCTGACTGCACATCGAGCAGTGGTCGCAGACGCCCCAGTTGGCTCTGACCGAGCGTCAGCAGCGGCCACAGACCATCACAGCGCACCAGATTTTGTTTCCCGACCAAGGCCATCAGCAGATGATGACTGCGGATCTGCTCTTCACTGTTGAGCGAAGCAATCAGCCAGGCTTCCTGCATCAGCGTCTGAATGCTGTCTGAAAGCTGCGGGCGACTGCGAACAGAGCGGGGAAGTGAATCCAGCCAGCCGAGCAAATCCTGCCACAGCGCATCTATATCCCACTCATAACGGCGCGCCAGCACCGTCAGGTCACCTTCTCCCTGTTCGAGCAGTTTCAGCAGCCAGTGCTCAGGCAGAATTTCCGCATGGGCGCGGGTCTGGCAGAGCGAGGCCGCCCCTTCCATCGCACGGGCACAGTAAGGATTCAGGCGACGTAACAGAACGGCTGGATTTTCCATGGATTTCATTCCCTCTCTTTTTGATACGCTACCGCCCCTGGCCGTTAACCGATGCCCATAAGGTCAGTACTGATAAAATGTGTGACTGTTTTGCAGAACGTCCGCGAGGCAGGCGTTATGCAAAACAAAAAAGCGGACAGAGAGACTCCGCCCGCTCGTGACTTACGCGGTGGCGCGTTCGTTCCAGGAATCGGAATGAATGATGTTGCCGTCTTTGTAGGTCCAGGTGATTTTTTCGTAACGCAGCTCGATCTTTTCGAGGTGGTTATGCTTCTCGAAAGAAGGATCCTTGATGTCATGCATCACCGGATTCACTTTCACCACCTTCACGTTTTCCAGTTTGGTGTTGAAGTACTCGACTTCCTGGCCCGCGTCGTTGATTTTGTACCACTTGAATTCCGCAGACTTGAGGGTCTGACCAGTGGTCACCGCCTTGTACAGGTACGGGCTGGACGAATCGATTTCCTTGGTGAACAGGAAAGGCGAGTGAATACGGGTACCGGTCAGCTTGCCGGTATTGTTATCAGTCGGGATGTACAGGTTGTGCTCCTGGGCAACCACTTCGATACTGCCTTCACGATCCTGAACGTCTACAGACCCTTTAATGTCCGCGCCGCCGTCGTCTTTCAGCCAAAGATAAACAGGAATTGCCATGGAATTACTCTCCATTGTGTTGTGATGCGCCATCATCCTGCGATGACGCTGGGGTTTTGCCGGGTATCTGACAGGCATTGGCCTGCGGTACCAGACTGATTTCGACACGACGGTTCAGCGCACGGCCTTCCGGGGTGTCATTGGTTGCGATCGGACGGCTCTCGCCATAGCCCTGCACCGCAAAACAGCTTTCCGGTACATCACCGGTATCACGCATCCAGTTGCGCACCGCTTCGGCACGCTTAAGTGAAAGCGTCTGGTTCAGTTTTGGGTTGCCGGTGTTGTCGGTGTGACCTGACACCACAATCAGCCAGCCCGGCTTCGCTTTGATACCGACCAGTGAGTTGACCAGCATTCTGGTGGACCCGGCTTTCAGCGCCGATTTGCCCGAATCGAACAGCGACATGCTGTCAAGGCGAAGGGTTTTCGGACCCTGAATGATTTTCTTAATGACCGGAGGAGGCGGTGGCGGAGGTGCCCAGTCGCTGACGGCGGCCTCAACAGGCGGCACCAGGCGCAGCCCCTGATACAGACCCAGGCGATAACACAGTGGCTCCCCGCGACGCGCCCAGTCGTCCAGCAATGTACCATCGGCTCTGAGGCGCTGCTGCGCCCGCAGTTTCGGGGCAACAGGCTTCCCCGTCAGCTGGTGATACAACGCAAGGTGATCGCCAACATTACGGATGAGACGCTGGTTATTCATCCAGGACGCCAGCATGGCCAGTGCCAGAAAAATCCCGCCCAGTAATCCGGCATAACGCCAGGACACCATCCTGCGGCTGACACCCCGTCGGCGCGGTAACGCCGGCAGCAGCAGTTCAGGCAGCGGCAGTGGCCCGGTGGTTACGGCGGCATCCGGTGGCAGCGCCGTCACAGCGGTGATGTGCTGTTGCCAGAGATTGCCCGCGATACCGCTCACCGGCACCATGCACATACCCTGCACGCAGGGCTTCATCACCGGCAGTTCACCCTGGCGAACCGACAGCAGGTCATTCACCGCGCTGTTTTGCCAGGCAAGCATACTGTCCAGCCACAGACCCTGACTCAGGCGCGAAAGGTGTCCGTCTGAACCGGTTTCCCGGGTCCATTCCGTCAGTGACACATTACCCTGACAGGGCTGATATACCTGAATGCCGGTCCGCTGACTGACCGTGGTAAACCAGACAGGCTCAGCCTCCACACAGGCCGCCGACGGCGATACCCAGGTCACAGTCCACAGCGGGGGGATCGTGCCAAATGCCGCACGGCACTGGACGACAGCACGCTGCCAGCTCCGCAGAGACTGGGTAAAATCATCGCCGGAGGTGTGCTGTTCAGGTACCACCGCCAGCATGACGGAGATTTGTGACGCCAGCGCCGGACGCACCAGGCTCAGGTGTTGTGCCAGGAGTGGCAACTGCTCCGCATCCTTCACCCACAGATACCAGCCCTGTCGGGTTTCCCGGTGACGGGAGCCGGACACAAACAGTGGGCTGTTGTCGCCACAAACAAGGATCACCGCACCCTGAAAATCTTCCGGCGGCAGATTTTCATCCACAATTTCCCGGACAGCGGTTGCTCGTGCCTGAGAAGCCCGGCGCTGACGCCAGAGCATCGCCCCGCACACCAGAATGACCAGCAGGCTGAGTGCCACACGGCTCCCGACCGACAGCGGCCAGAAGCCCAGGATAAGCCACAGTGCCAGTACGCCCGCCAGGGCGGTTAACAGACTCCGGTAAACATCACGCATCCTTTACCCCGGACTGACCGTCTGACTCACCAGTTCGGTGAGGGAGGAAGAAAGGAAGAACCACAGCACCACCAGTACGGCCGCCCCGATAATCCAGGAAACCCAGTACAGACGACCGCTGCGCAGACGGGAAGCCCTTGCGACAATCGGCGCATCCTGCGAAAGCGTAAAGGCAGGCACACGTTCACCCAGTGCCCGTACCACATCTTCACGTCGTTCATCGTCTTCAGCCCGGTACTGCCCGACAAAGCCCAGCTGCAGGGTACGGTACATACAGGTCAGCACCGCCATGTCCGGTGCCGTTTCTTTAAGCAGGTTGCGAATACGCTCCCAGAGTTCTTCACCGGCATTCAGGGTGCCAAAAAAATGCGCCTGCAGCGGATCGCGCCGCCACGTCAGGTAACCGTCATCTGTCGACCCGCGATTCAGGACGCTCTCATCCAGCAGGGCACACAGCGCATAGACCATGTGATCCCGGCTGATATCGCTGTAGCCCGCCTCCGTCAGCGTGGCTTTCACCTCCTGCACCAGGCGGCACGCCCGGCGGTAGAGCCCTTCCCCGTCGCGGACCTCCTGTCCGCCCCGGAGCTGACTGACCATCAGCCAGCCGGGGTAGAACGTACGCTCAATTTGACTCATTTCTGATGTATTCATGTGCGCAGCACCGCAAAGAGTTCAAGTTTCACCTCTCCCAGAGAACGCGGGGTATAGAAGGTACAACTGCCCATTTCAAGCATGGTCCGGGCCACGTCAGAACTCAGGTCCAGCGAGAAGTACTGGTTCTCCAAGCGCAAAGGGATCGCGGCGGGAACATGCGTCAGAGGTTTGATCTCTATTCCGCTCAGCGCCACGTTCACCACATCCGAGACATCCTCAAAACTGCCCGCCTTACACAGCTGCGGGAACCGGGTCTGGAGCTCGTGATTCGGCATGGAGGAACGCACCGAGAGATAAAAATCAGCACCTTCGCGCAGGCGCGCATCGTACAGGGCACCTTTCCAGATCTGATCCTGATGCTCCAGGTGGATACTCACCACCCGTGACGGCAGGCTCGCTTCCAGCAGCTTATCGAGCAGTGCCAGCAACGGCGGGAATACCCGCTCCGGTGCATCATGCTGATAAGCAGGAATGTCCCCGGCATCGTGCTCCAGTGAGAAGGTCAGCAGGCTGCCGGCCAGACGGGTCAGTTCGCGGTACAGCAGTTCCGGGTGACGCTCAGGCGTCTGAAGCAGTTCCGTCAGCACCGGCTCGGTGCTGTTCAGGGCATTGAGCAGCCAGAACAGGGAGACATCCGCGACCGCAAAGTCGGCCATCCGCTCATTGCTTTCCCGGCGCATGGCCATCAGGCGACGGCGACGGGCCTGCAGACGAACCAGCAGATCACCCAGTTCAGTGGTCAGCAACGGGCTCGCAGAAACGGAAAGCATCGGCGGAATGAAAGCCGGGTCCCGGCTCCACTGCCCCTGCGCATTACGCACCAGACGGGTGACCGGACAGGTCAGGTATGCGGTATTTTCCTGAGTGGACAAACGCAGTGTGATGGCATTACGCAGAATGGCCAGTTCACCGCTTTCATGCCCGGCCAGCTCCTGGACCATCACACGTTCCGCTTTCCAGCGACGCGGGCGTTCACTGTCCTGCCCGCTATCAAGATTGCCGCCGCTGGCGCTCAGCAGCGGCAGTGCGACAACCACGTCAACAGACTCAGAGCCGCTTGCCGTGGATAAATCACAGACTGGCGGAAGATTATCTGCCAGATCTGTATCAACAATCGTGCCATCCTGGAAACGTACCACCAGACGGGTGGCATTCAGGCGAGACAGCGCAAGCGCGGCATCATCAAACTCTGCGGCCACCACACCCCAGGGATAAGAAACCCCCATCCGGGCGACCATGCTGGCAACGTGCTCATTCCAGCGGGCCTGCTGTTGGAACTGTTGCGGGGCCAGAGCGGCCCCGTCCTCCCAAAGTGGGCGGTAAATTTTCATCCCTGGTTTCCCCTCGCCTTAGGATTTGGCTTTCGGCATCTGGGAAACCAGTGACAGGTTGACGTCCATCCCTTCCACCTGGAAGTGCGGCACGGCATACAGCTTCACGCGGAAGAAGCCCGGGTTGTCTTCGATGTCTTCCACCACCACTTTGGCATCGCGCAGCGGGTGTGACGCCTGCAGTTCATCGCCCGGATCGGTCATTTCGGTGACCAGACTTTTCACCCAGGTATTGAGTTCCAGCTCCAGCAAACGACGGTCCTTGGTGGTACCAATGTTTTCACGCTGAATCAGCTTCAGGTAGTGCGCAATACGCGACAGCAGGAAAATGTACGGCAAACGGGCATTGATGCGGCTGTTTGCTGTGGCATCAGCGGTATCGTAGATAGCTGGCTTCTGCGTGGAGTTTGCACTGAAGAATGCGGCAAAATCGCGGTTCTTGTAGTAGGACAGCGGAATGAAGCCGAGATTCGCAAATTCAAATTCACGGGTTTCCGGGATCATCACTTCTGACGGGATCTTGACCTGATTGCCGGTGCCCAGATCGTACAGATGGATAGGCAAATCCTGAACGGCACCACCGGCCTGCGGGCCACGGATCTGCACACACCAGCCGTTGTTGATGAAACTGCGTACCATGTTGGATGCAAAGGCAAACGAGGCGTTAGTCCACAGGTATTTGTCGTGATCCGGGCCCTTCACTTCTTCGACGTAGTTGAAGCTGCGTACGGGCACGGTGTCCGGGCCATACGGCAGGCGGCCCAGCACACGCGGCATCACCAGACCGATATAGCGGGCATCGTCCGTCTCGCGGAAGGATTTCCACTTGATATATTCAGCGCGGTCAAAGTAGTTACCGATATCTTTAATGGCGGCGACTTCTTCCATCGAATTTTTCAAAAAGAACGCCGGACCCGCAGAACCGATAAACGGCATATGGGCAGCAGCGGCCACTTTTGATATATTACGCAGCAGGGCAACATCCTGCGCAGAGGCATCAAACTCGTAAGCAGAAATCAGCGCGGCAATCGGCTCACCGCCCGGGGTGTCATATTCATCAATATAGGTATGTTTATACAGTCCACTCTGGATGATTTCCGGGCTGTCTTCGAAGTCCTGACGCAGGTCTTCTTTGGACATATCCAGCAGTTCAACCTTCACGTTCTGGCGAAAATCGGTTTTGTCGACCAGCGATTTAACGCCGCGCCACAGACTCTCTACCGCCTGGAATTCTTCGCTGTGCATGACCGCATCCAGCTGACGGCTAATCTGGTAGTCCAGCTCAGCAATATGGTGGTCAATCAGGTTTTTGTCGAGTTTTTCAACCTTTGAGCCCGCTTTCGTCAGGCACTCCAGGAACACCTGCATGCCGGCCGTTAAACGTTCATCCGCAGTCGCATCCGACATCGCCTGCGCGTCCTGCCAGATATCCAGCGCACTCAGCTCAGAGACCGGGTTCAGGTTGATTTTTTCAAACAGGGACGCATAAACGCCACCTGCAGCAGGACGTTCCAGCACCACACTCTCGCCACCGGCCGCATTCTCATTTTTTACAGACATCAGCATCTTCCTTAATTAATCCGTTAAATCATCGTGACCGTTATGGCTGTTTCGGGGCCAGAGCAGACAGCTCTGTGCGGAGTTCTGCACTTAACGCCGGGTCGAGCAGAATTTTTTCCAGTTCCTTTCGGAACGCCTGGTTATCTAAAAGGTTGGCCTTGAGGTCACGGAGTAAATTGCGCATGGAAAGCATGGCCTTCAACTGAGGGATTTGCCGGGAAACCTGTTCCGGCGAGAAGTCCTTCATGCTCCGGAAGGTCAGACTGATATTGTCTTCGCTACCGTCATCAGCCAGCGTGTTTTTAACGGTAAGATTGACGTTTGGGGAATATTCGGAAAGCACTGAGTCGAAGTTATTTTTATTCAAATTAACTTTTTTTCGCTCAGACAGTGGTGCAGACTCCTGACCGTTACTGAAGTCGCCCGCCACCAGTAATTTCAAAGGGAGTTCCGTTTTCTTGCTGGCTCCCCCGGTATGCAGGTCAAGTTTTAGATTAATACGTGCCTTTGGCACTTCATTCTGGAAACTGTCGGCCATCTCATCATCCCTCGGTTTATCGCTGTGTATCGTTTTCACACTACATTTCTTTACACGCAATAATAGAACAATGATCGACTTAATATCAAATATACAGATCTTTAATCCGAAATAAGGAAATTCTTAAGAACTTTCCTCTAAATGTTAATGGTGGATAGTGCTGATACGTCAGTAAAACAAACTCCCACTAACCCACTAAACAAACATTTATGTCGCAGTAGTTAAAATGAACAGGTGGTTGTTAATAAAATGATCTTGGGTTGATCTAAATCAATATCAAGAAGATGAAAATACCCATGTCTTTTTCAAAGATACAGTTTTAAATCAGAAAGAGATAAAAGGGGCAGAAAGTCATAGCCTTGCTTCAAGTGGGAAACACAGCAATAGCCATAAGGAAAACATCAGGAACATAAGCGGTTTTATGTCCCGGCAGAGAACGTTTGATTAACTGTCAGGGCTGTATGGCAATCCTGTCAGGCTTCAGCACGACAGCAGGGAGTGCATGGGTCTGGAAAACCGCCATACAGGATGACAAATCATCAGTCACAAGAAATTCAATCGGTGCAATCAGCTTGCCCTCATCAGAAAATCCATGAGTCAACGCTGACTTTTTTACCAACAGTGCATTCGTATCGCTTTATTCCTGGACCAGAAGCGCTTCATTGTTCCAGTCCCCGTCACTCACCACCGCCTTGCCCCAGCCCTGTGGTTTAAGCTGTTCAATAGCGTAAGTCAGTTGATACAGATCCGATTGAACGGAAACAGGGCCTGTGCAGGAGTTCCAAAGATATTCAAGACGATTAAGCAAACTGGCAGCAAGGCCTTTGTTGCGCCCCAGCGTCAGTAACCCTTCAATATCGTAAGCAATAGTACGCGGAAACCGTTTACGCTTATACGCCACCGTTAACCAGCGCAGTAAAAATGCATGCGTGCTGAGTGGCGACAGCGCCTGCCCATTCTGCTGCGCGGTCTCTGCAACACATCCGGTCAGAATAATCACAGTTCGATATTCACCCTACGCATAAGCGCCAGCCCTCACCGGCTGGCATTTTACTTTATATAAAGGATATAAACTATGTCAGAACTCACCATCACCAAACCCGAAGTTTTAACCGATCACACCGACGTGATTTGCTCCACCAGTATTGAACGCATCATCACCGGACGTAATAGCGCACTTAAACAAATTGAGACACTGATACAACACGTTGCCGATATATCGACGCTGACCAGCAGTATCGGCGGTAAAACTGCTCTGGACTGGGCCATGAAGCAGGACTTCCGCTGTGGCTGCTGGTTGATGGAAAAAAGAGAAGCGGCAATGAAAGCCATTACCCGCAATCGCGATCGCGATATATGGCGTGACTTAATGAAGCGTTCAGGGATGCTTTCTATCATGGATGCCCAGACTCGTGACCAGTGGTACAACAGTCTGGAGAAAGACGATATTCCCGCTATCAGTGAAGAAAATATCCTTAGCACATTTAAGCTATTGCATCTGAATAAAGGTGAAGTATTTGAACGTGGTGTGATTAACGTGTTTAAGGGTCTGAGCTGGGATTACAAAAGTAATAGCCCGTGTAAGTTTGGAAAGAAGATCATCGTAAGCGGGCTGGTCAAATACGACAGATGGGGATTTGGTCTGAACTGGAACTGGGGCTGGCAGCGTGACCGCCTGGCTGACCTTGAGCGCATGCTGATGCTCCTGGATGGAAAACCTGTCCCCGACAACCGCGCCGATGTCACCCGACGCCTCAGCGATCATATTCATGAGAACAGGCACAGCAACCGATATGAAGATGAGATGTTTGCGATTAAGTATTTTCAGAAGGGAACCGCACATATCACGTTCAAACGTCCTGACCTGGTAGACAAGATGAACGACATCATCGCGAAGCACTATCCGGGGATGCTGGCTGCGTTATAGCTCAGAGAAAAACGAAATATCGTCCAGGGAGAAACGATCGTGCCTCATACAAGCCGAAAGCTGATGGCATACTGGATGGCATACCGAAAAAATAACAAAGAAAAAAGGCCATGCTAATCAATAGCATGGCCTCAAATAGTGGCGGAACGGACGGGACTCGAACCCGCGACCCCCTGCGTGACAGGCAGGTATTCTAACCAACTGAACTACCGCTCCGTAT
>JGI2924J29684_1078306_pt1 | contig 40256 bp, 52 predicted proteins | sample BenlonsequencITS_FD_29684 | JGI IMG/M metagenome (IMG submission 29684)
ACGTCTTGCAGGGGTGCGCTTGTGTTGGACACACTTCGCGCACCCTGCTGCTTCGTACGTGACGCTTTCTATGACACGCTCTTGAGTTGCTGAATCGTGAGTTCGGCGCGTTTCGTGTAGTGGTTTGAGGCGTGACTGCGGTCGAATCCCGAAGCATCGATTCCCGCAACGCCGTTGGTCGAGAGCAGTGAAATAGAGAGATTGAGCAGCACTCGCCAGACAGCCAGATCGAGTCTATCGAACGCTTTGCACAGTGTTGATGGGGCTGGCAGTTCAGTGAGATTGATCGCGTTCCGGATACGTGTCATCTCGATGAGTTCGTCGAGGAGTGTACGATAGGTTGTGTTCTTCCGAACCGTGAGACAGAGGAGAACGATGTGTTAATGGAGCGTATAGCGTTGTTTCGAGAACTTCGAGGAGTATCGAGCTACGGCACATTTCGCTAACTGAAATGCTTCCTCGACAAATCGGAGCAACCGAGACTTTGGGAGAGTCTGCATCCACTCAAACTACCGACTGAACCTGTAACCCACTAAGGATTTCAACAGAGCCAGCGGCGACGTACGTGGAAGACCACGGGTTCACACCGTCGACGCGCTTCACCTCGTCGAATCAAACGGGGACACTGTCGTTTCCAGCGACGACACGTACGAAGATGTCACACCTCGTCTTGACTTGAAATCAGTCGACGAAGCGTGACGCTCCGCAATCCCTAAACGCGACTCTCACCAATCACGTTTCAATGAGCGACTGGACCGAGATGTCTATCAGAAACGATGTAAGACTGATGTAATGGTAATGGCTACCAAACAGAGTATTTAGAACAACCAACCGAGAACCCACCCAATCGAATACGGGTCATACCCCGTCACCAAGACCCCTTCATAATAACCAGCGAGATTATTCACGAGGACCATCGTGTAAAACCCGATAACGAACGAAAACCCGACGAGACAAGCGTAAAACACCTGTCTATCGCCTTTCTCGATATAGTCAACTACAACCCGGGACGCCATTACCAACACCCCTACCACTGCGATTGCAAATCCGAAAAACAGTGGCCATCCTCCAAGAGTCAGCACTTCATACATCACTGGGTTCCCTTCGTTAGCAAATGAGCCGTGCGCGGAGATGGCCATGTACTTAGAAATCCTATCCAGCAAAATCATCACGATAACTGCCCCGGTCAATGCATACACGATACGCTTTGCTTCTATGTTTGATAACATATATTGTAACTAAGGTATCAAATCCCATTAGTTTACTGCCGTTTTGGACTTAAACCTTAGTTCTTTGACTTCCTAGTATATCATACATGTATACTAGTCAAAGAGTGAAAATAACGAGCATAGTCATCGCTTTTCTCATCGGATTTTCGGTGCTGACCTTTCTAACACTGTCAGCCTCGGCATCCGCTGAGGAAGCACCCGAAGACGCAATCGAAATCGAAGACGTAGATGACCTCCAAAGCATCGAAGACGAACCCGGGGAAGACTACATCTTAACTGATGACATCGATGCTTCCGAGACGGAAAATTGGAATACAGATACCATAGACGTGACTGACGAAACAATAGGTCCTGCTGATAGGCAAAAACTCAGCACAAACTATCCTATTGAAGAAGGGACTCTAACAGTCTATCTCGAAGAGAACGGCACTGAAGAAGTCTCAGAAGACGAGTATCAAGTTAACCACGAAGATGGGGAAATAATCTTTGAGGAAATGCCGACAAACATGGACATAGCAGAATATGGTGACTTAACACTCCAGCCGAGCGGAAATATCGCAGTAGACTACACCACAGCGGAAGAAGTACCACACGGGTTCGACCCTATCGAAACGTTCAACGGCACTTTAGATGGTCAAAATAATAGCGTCGATAACTTGTACATCGAACGAGCCGATGAAGATGGAGTAGGCTTGATTTCAACCAACACTGGTGAAATCAGCAATCTTACTGTCAATAGTCAAGTAGCTGGAGGAGATTATGTCGGCGGAGCCGTCGGTATCAACGATGGAGACCTCACCAACGTACACAGCGAATCACACGTCATGGGTAATATCCACGTCGGGGGTCTCGTCGGTCAAAACAACGAATCCATCACCCAGTCATCCACATCCGGGGGACTGGCACTCGACGTTATCGGTGATACAGGTGTAGGTGGATTAGCTGGCCACACTGACGGAGATATCAGTGATAGCCACAGCGAGAATAATGTCCACAGTACAAATCTAAATGCAGGTGGATTCGTCGGGTCGATAGATAACGATGGTTCCGTCGATAGCTCTATGGCATCCGGGACAGTCAACGGAGCCACATCCGTCGGAGGGTTCGTCGGTAACATCGATGACGGGTCAATATCTGAATCTAACTCATCTGGAGATGTAACAGTCGAGATGAGTGTTGGAGGCGGATTCGCCGGAGGGGTACTACACGGAACCATATCAGACAGTTACACCACGTCTGATGTATACACAGAAGGAGGCGGATTGACTGGTGCAGATGGTGTCGAAACTGGTATCGACGGGATAGGAGGATTCATCGGCGTTGCCCAATCCGACAACGGAGTCACGGACAGTTACACAGCGGGGGAAGTGACTATAGGAGACAACGATAGTGGAGGGACGTTTGCTGGTGGTGTTGAGAAAGGTTCTGAAACGACTGCGATAGAGAATAGTTACTATAATGCTGAAACGGCTGATGAAGAACTAAGCGAAGTAGGGAGTTCAGAAGGAGAACTCGAAGAAAATGAAGTCACTGGACTATCTGAAGGTGAAATGACTGGTGACAATGCTGAAGAACACATGGAGCTTGACTTCGAGGACACATGGTATACCGGGGATGCCTACGCTCTCCTTTCCGACGACATACACGATGTGGAACTAACAGTCATCAACAACGGAGACCCTGTTGAAGACGCTGAAGTAGAAATCATCCAAGGCGAGGAAATCGTTACTGAAAGCGAAACTGATGAAGACGGTCTTGCAGTAACTTCCGTTCAAGAATCCGCTTACACAGTGAGTGTGGAACACGGAGAGGACGAAATCACTGAAAACATCGTCGTAGACGATGACACCAGTGCAACCCTTGAATTCACAAGCGAAGCTGGCGGAGGTGGTGGCGCAGGTGACGACGGGATACCACTTGTCCTCGTTGGAATCGTCATCGCAGTTATCACAGTTCTCGCAGGAGTTATCGGACTAATCGTCTTTGCGTCTCGTCAGTAAAACAGACGTTACACTTTCTCTGGATGTTCTGAAAGCACATGCTCCCACATGTTCGAGTAGCGACCTGATTTGTTCGCTTGAGTCATGTGGCCACACACTTTGCATCTGCACTTTCCAGTGTCACCGGGTTGGACTCCATCAAACAATTCGAACAACTCTTTTCTCCCTTCTTTCACTTTATTACCATCCATATATAATAGTTATTTTATAAGAATAATGGTTTAGGGGAGAACCATCATTGAACCGAGCTTCCAGACCTCCACCTAAACATAGCTCAATGGGGGGTGGGGTGGGGGGCTATAGATAGGGGCTTAAACGGCTATTTGAATGAGAAGAAGCTCTGAAACAACAATATTCTATTGCAATGTGGTGCCCCCCCTACCCCCCAGAGAAAAATGTGTCTATAGCAAGTTCCATTATCTCAACTCACACATTATTATGCTGGGTTATATATTACCTAGTTCCTCCGAATTATATATTATTTTATATAAAATATATTATGTTTGTATATAGAAAAAGGAAAATATTAGCTTAGATACACACATTCTGTTGAGGGGGAGGGGGGACCCCCAAGCTCAAATCGAATTTTCTGGTCTGAATACGCTTAGACATATGTGAACGACAGTGTTTGCCCTATTGGGTGCCCCCCTACCCCCCACCCTGAGTAGAACTCAAATACAATAGTTTAGTTTTACTGTATTATGGTTATATCAGCCCATCCTTCTCAACAAAAAACTAATATACCTATAATGTTTCTAGCCAGATACGGGAAAATTTCAGACATCTCTGGTCGATTTGAACAAAGTCCCACTCGGCTGGAACCCGAGTGGTGAAGTGAAGAAGTCGGACGCCCAAACCAAGGACGTTACCCATGTAACACTACGAAACCCACGTATATAGGGCTTTCGTTCATGCGGTTCTATCCTTCTGGTTTGGGTCGTCTACTATGAAAACAAACAATCCAAACCATGATTACAAGACCAACATTCGAAGACTACCCTGACGCAGTGAAGGATAGTTACACAAGCGATGATAAATACGAAATAGATGATGTTTCGCCGTATTCAGTTACTATCGCAGTTGAATATTTTGACTGGTATTTTGATGAAAATGAGTGGGATGAAGAGGTGGATGAACTTAAAGAACAGTATAGGAAGTCAAATAAAGCTAAATATATGCCAGAACAATACGGTGAACCACTCGTAAATGATATGAGTGTTGCGATGTGGATGACGTATTGGCAGGATAAGGATGATGATTACATCGAGTGGGAAGATATCGAGTCTGTTTGGTGGATACGTTGGATGTTCGCTAATAATCCTGTCGCAGCGATGCAGTGTGCGACTTACGCCCTTCGATTAGTCCGTGAGGACCCGTATGTAGATGCCGTCATTGGAGACCTCCCAGAAGAGCCGACTACAAGTATCGAAAACATTCGGTCGCCAAAACACGACTACAAGTTGATTTCACTCGACGTTAAGATTTCGTCGCTTTCAGCATCCTATCCCTTGCTCTACCGAGTTCGGGGAAGGTGTCCAGCTTGCACAGAAGAACAAACAGTGTGGCAAGATAGGTTTGCTGGGCATGTAGATGAACCCGAATCTTGTGATGTAGAGAATTGTAGTGGTAATATAGTGGTCGATGACGAACACATGGATTACATCACTTCACAGGAAGCTGTTGTTCAAGATATGCACAAATATAGTTCGAAGAATACACCTGAAGACATTACAGCTAGTCTGGATAAACCGTTAGTCGAAAATGTTCAGACTGGGGATGAAGTTTCCATAGCGGCTATTTGTGAAATAGATGATAGTGTCCAAGGGCCACGAGGGAACTACCATCTGCATATTGTAGGTCTTGACCGCAACGGAGATGATTACGAAAAGGTAGAAGTGACTGATGAAGAGCGAGAAGAAATTGAAGAGTTATCTGAAGACCCAGAAATTTTCCAAAGATTGGCGGACAGTATCGCACCGACCATATCTACTGAGCCTATTGATGGAGAGGATTATTCGCAGGAGGAGCTAGCGAAGAAAGCAGTTCTGATGCAGTTGGTCGGCGGAAACGACATTAATGATGTCGATGAACGAAACTACATCAATATCTTTTTCGTGGGCGGTCCTGCAACTGGAAAAACTCAAATCGCCAGAGCAGCAGTCGATATCTCTCCAGTAGGTATTGAAGTCAATTCTCGGTCTACGACAGAAGTTGGCCTTACAGCGACAGTAGACCGAGAAGAAAGATTCGGGAGTGACGAGTGGGTGGTATCTGGTGGAGCTTATGTTGCTGCTGATGAGGGGGTAGTCTTCCTCGATGAGCTTGATAAGGCTGATGACGGTATCGTAGATGTTCTACATGGCCCCATGGAAAATGGAACGGTTACGAAGCAAGCTGCAAATATCTCTGCTGAACTAAAAGCAGAAACAGCTACTGTAGCCACTGCAAATCCTATAGACACCCATTTCAATCTATACGAGCCGTTTCCGGAGCAGATAGATATAGTTCCCTCGATGCTATCTCGCTTTGACTTGATAGTGCCGTTTGTAGATAAAGTAGATGAGGATAAAGACACGGCAGTCATGTCCAAATATGCTCCCGGGAACGACCACGACCCTGATGAAAACGACTATTTCGATTATGATTTCATCCAGAAATACGTCGCAGTCGCACGACAATACCAACCAGAATTCACTGGTGAATCCTACGCTTTATTCGATGAATATTATAAGGAATTACGGAAGAAATCAGAGCGAGATGAAGGCAGGATTAGTGTTGATGCAAGAGATGGAGAAAGCCTCCGTCGTCTATCACAAGCATCCGCACGAATAAGGTTATCCGAGGAAATCGGTGTGCGAGATGTTGAGCGAGCAATGAACATGATAATGGCTAGTTTAGAAATGGTGGCTGAGGACCAATATGGTAATCTCGACAAAGGTCTACTGAATTCTGGCGAATCCGCTTCACAGAAACAAGAAAAAGAACAAGTATACGAAATAGTTGAGGCCCTGAATCAGACGAAAAATGTTGTTCCTCCTGAGAACATCTACAAACAGGCTGACGAACAATATGACATACCAGATTACCGGGTGGACGCTTCCCTCCAAAAACTCGTCGGAGACAAATTGTGGAAGAATGATAAAGGGTTCGGCGTCATAGATTGAATTCCTTTGAAATTCGTTTCTGAGGGAGTTTTGTAGATTGTTTTGATGGAAACCCTTCACCCAAGGGTGAAAACCCGAGTATGAACTGAAGAGATAGGTCTACGAGTCTATTCTTGTCCTGAGGAACAATCACGGGCGAAAAAGAGCTATTCAAAGATGTAGTGTTCTTCATTCACATGGAACGTTTCATGGAGTTGTGTTTCCCGCTGAACGTATCCTTGCCGTTCCATGTACCGAAGGACATCGTTAGCCGTGTGAACGCTAACACTGGTGTTTCTGGCGATTTCGGTACTTGTGATGCTTCCTTCTGTATTCAATAAGTACAGTGCTGTGTGCCATGCTTCGTCTCTTTTCACCATATTATTTACTTGTTTTCTATGAACTAAAGTGTTGTCCTAACCCACCTATATGGCTCGGGTAACACCTTTATTCTTTGTAAGTTATTTTCTAAATGCGATGTTTGAAAAATATGCTCCAGACGACCGATGTACGGCGTTTGAGGACAGTGTTGAACAGGCGATTGAACGAGATTCGGGCTGGATGATAGTTCCAGAAGACGACGCTGAGGTGGTAGTATGACTCAAGTCGGTTACGAAGCCATAGAAGAGGCTACTGAAGGAGATATTGTGGTCGCTGGTCTTGATGAACAAACAGCATGGCCACACGTGGTCTATGATACATTTGAGAAGAATCAAGGAACGACGAAAGTAGTAGTGTTGGATTCCGGTGAACATCTACAAATGGGTGGACATGGCGGAATTATAGATAACACTTCTGACGACGCTGAAAACTATTATGTCGAACTTTCGGTGATGTTCGATGAGTGAGTATCAATTCCACGCACGGCTTCGCCGTGATATAGTTGATACGGAGTCTGTCTGGCCGTCTGAAGTTAACTCAGGTGATTCAAAATGATACGAGATGAACGACCTAATAGCGACTTTCGAGACCGAGAAGCATTGTACGAGTATGAGTGTGACAATCCATCCTGCTCAGAGGATGTTGTGTTAGTGCCGATAGAATACTATGATTACGCTCATTGCCCTCTGTGCGAGGGTAATGATTTGTCTCAAAGTGGAGAATACGACTGGGAAGAAGGATTCAGAATAGCTTCCTTCAACACTCGGATTTACCCACGAGAAAACAATGAGGCTGTGATTCAGGCGGATATCGTCCGTGGATTACAAAATGTCAAATGGATGGGTTCACACCGTGCTGAGTACATTGTTGGTCAAGTAAACGCAACAGAGTGGACAGACTTGCTCGATTCTTCGGGAGACCTTCGTACATGTATTAGAGAAGCTGTCAAGGGTCCTGTAGATGAATCTGATGTAGAACAACTTGTCCGGAAAAAGGCTAAAAAACACAATCTAGACGAATTCAGGGAACTGAATCGGGGTGATAATGCATGAGTGCGAGTCGGTCCCCCGGAGATGCTGGAATCAAGAACCCGGAAGAAGTCTTCGAGCTATGGGAAGATGAAGCTGAAGAAGTTCTAACAGAAGAAGAGCTTCGATTGGTGGAAGAGTGAGACGGTTAGTTTTCTATTCGCTTTTGGATTTCTACTTCCCGACGTTGGTTGATTTCTTCTCGACTAATATCATTTTCGTCTGCTATGATTTTCTGGAGTGCTACTAAAGCAGCAGAGTATCTGATTAGGGTCTCTTCGAGTTCGTCCACACGTTCTTCAGTACTTCTACGCCGCTGCCGTTCCTCTTGAAGCTCTTCTTGTAGGTCTTCTACAGTGGTTTCTTGTTCCAGTTCGGATTTGGTCTCGAACAGTAACCCTTCAGAAATTAGGCGTACAGATTCGTCGGTCAGGTTCGCTACGTATGGGTTTCCTTCCCCGGTGTTGGATTCCTCTTGTTTTAATTCAACGAGACCGTCTTGTTGGAGGTTTTTCAATCGGTTCCGGATTTGCTGACCATTAATATCGTCTGCTGTATTATCCCTGAGAAAAGACTTTGAAGCCGAGCCGTCGCACTCATGAATCGCATTGAGTACTTGGAGATAGCTCCGTTTATCGTGATATTTATCTAATTTCGTTGTTCGTGCCATGTATGTATTTATGATATTTGAGGAATATTGGTGTTGGGCTGAAACTCCCTTAATTTAGACCGTTAAAGAGTCATCTGGAGTCTTGATTCTTGAGTGTGGATTTTGGACTTGATGAGACTGAATTTCCGAGTACGACACCGCTAGTGGAACCCCCGGTGTGTCTAAAGAAGAATATGGGGTTCAGTTCATGCAGGAACAGTATTAGGGGTTCAACTCTGGGAGAAACAGATTGACTTACAGCTCTAGCGCAAGTGTGGGGGTTCAGGTCTGCTACAAGAGGACCGTCTATCCACATAGAAATGCAGCGCACCGCAGGTTTGGATTCATCCGGGAACAAGCCAATAGGGATTCATATCCTATAGTACAGTATGTCTTGGGAATATAATTCAGAAAAGAACGTCTGGTATCATCCAGAGAAGCCATCGACATTGGAAGCTCTTGAATCTGAAGTAGAAGAACAACCATTAGAGCAAGAACAAGAACAGAACAATGAAGATTCACACGAGGTGGAAGAGTATACTGTCTACCGATATCAGGTTTACAATGATGTGAAGAAGCGATATAGCAATGACTGGACTAAGGACTCATGGACCGTTGAATATGAGCAACGAGGTCCGTTCACGAGGGTTTCGAAATCTTGCTCGTGTGGTGGGTATGGTGATTTTGTGGGTCACGAGGAGTCAAACATCTGCGTTCACAGATACCGGGTAGAGTATCTGAGTCTGGCACAGCATCGAGGTCTTCTCGAAGACCACCCAGATTTCCCTAGCTCGTGGGAAGAGACTTGGAATTAGCTATTTTTGGTGTCCACGAGTTTCCAACAGGAGATTCCTCACTGTGTCCTAGCTCTCTTACCTACAGTTTTCTGGAGGTCTCCACGACCTTCCACGAGGTGGACTTCCCCCGGTCTCCTACAGGTGGGGTTCCACTCCTTCTAGGCAGAGACCGACTTTCCTTCTTGAATCGAAATTGCGGTGCGGCCCTGTCGGAGAGATGCATTTCAAATCGTGACAAGTCCTTTAGGGTTTGCCATCCAAGTTTATGTTGGAGGTGATGTGTTAAATACTGATTCGAACTGTGTACGTCTGTTTCAGGGCTCCTCGTTCGTCATACGTCTGGAATCTGTGTCAAACTCAAAAGCCCTGCCTTGTTGATTTCGCGGGTGAATATCCCGTTCACGCCCGTTCTCTCCCCGCTTTTCAACTGTAGTAGCTAACCAGTTTAATTCACACTACTATCCATCCGACCATAGACATTTATTCTTAGCTCTCATATGTATTAAATGCATTATGAGTTTAGATGACATAACGACAAAGGTGTTTGCTATAATCAATAGCATTGTAGTTGCACTGTACGGTTTAGAACTGAATATCGGCGTAGAACTCCTGTCACGGCTTGATACAGGCGGTGAAGTGATTGGGTTGTTCTTTGTGCTGATTGGTATTGTAGCGGCTGTGATGGCTGGTAAAGGGTTCGTAGACGACCTTTAAACACGGGTGACTTTCAATTTATGAGATATACAAAAACAAGACGACGGCTAGTGGCTGTGACATTTGCCCTCGTGATGGCATTGAGCATGTTCACTATGCCTCTCATGGGCGGTTTTAGTGGTATTGGAGACTCTTCTGAGTCAATTAATGCACACTCTGGTACAGCAGTAGCGGACGATGATGATGGAGTATGTGATAATTCCTACGCTTGGATAGTTGGCGGGGGCGCTATGATGGGGGCTTATTGTGTGGCATCATCGTACTTAGATGACCCCGATGAAGCTAGTGACGCCTTCGAGTTAGAACAAGCTGCATACAATCACCACGCCTCGCTGGACCAGATGTGGGCCGAACTCCGTGGAGACATGGCTGACGACCGCCACGAAGACCTCGCGTATTTCGCCTTTGCCGATGGTGAACAAGAGGTTGTTGAACACCGCTACGAGGACGAACCGTTATCTGAGGCAGAAGTGGCAGCTAATAACGCTATACTGGACTATTTCAACAGCACGTATCGGAATTTCGTCGGTGACTTAGAACACGAAGATGTGGGGGCTCACAATGAATTCTGGTCTGAGTATCATAACTGGGACCAAGCAACCTCAGAAGCCGATAACGCAGATAATATCTACGATATCCAAATCTCACAAACGACATACCACAGAGGGACTGCTACCCTTTACCGTGGACAGATGGATGTTACAGTGGATGTGACTGGTGATTCTGAACTAGTCACAGACACGATGACGACGGAAGCTGGCGAAGAATTAGAATACATCACCGCTATCGAGGATGTTGAAATGACTGACGACGACCCGGGATTCGCTGACCCGTGGGATAATACAGGCGATACTGACGCCACTGAGCGTACTGACCTCGTGTTTCAAATAGACCCTGATAAACAACATGAGAACGGTGTATACGCAACACTCTACCACTACGAAGATGCTGACGCTGACGCTCTTTCAGAACCGGATACAACGAGTATAGCGGAAACAGGTAGTGATGATAGTTACTCAGTTTCGATAGTAGCTGAAGACCCTAACTCGTCTGAAAGTAGCGAAACAACAGTTTCAACGCTCGACAATAACCTTCGAACCCATCTTGAGTACGTCCAAGAAGAGCGAATTGAGGCGGTTGAGATGATGTCTGACCGCCCAGAAGAGTACTACGATAATGTAGATGCGGGAGAGAAAGCTCCTGATGAATATTTCGGACCAAGAGAGTTTGTGACAGAGTACGGTTCTGCTATGGGCACACAGGCCGCTGTGGACCTGTATTTCGAGAGGATGACAGGAGCTAGTGTAACTGACCCTGACCAACAGATGGTCGTGGAAGAAGACGGTGATGAATACACTGGAGGTCTGGTCATGACTAACCCGGATGACGCACCACGCCTTAATGCAGATGAACCACAAGACCTTGCCGATTCGGAAGGTGAAGTCAGTCTTACCGATTACCAACACCGTGACGAAATGGAGTTTGAGGACGGTGTTCTCGAAATTGAGTTTGAAGACAGTTCAGGGTATGATACCGAAGAAATCGGTGTTGATGTGATTAACGCTGATGAGGATGCTGTATCTATAGATACAGATGGAGACATAATCACTGTTGAAGTAGACGAAGACGGGCTTCAGGACGATGAATTCGCCCTGTTTGAATCGTTTGTTGAATTCGATGATGATGGTGAAACAGTTACCGAGTCGTCTGACACGTACATGCTGGTTGCTGATGACCGCCTAACAGACGTGTACGGGTTCCAGACGGGCGAAGAATACGACGTTGGGGCTGATATGATTTATCAAGACGACGCAGAAGAAACCGACCGTGTAACCCTTGATGACGGTTGGACTCTGGAAGAAGCATACGGTGATTCTGGAGACGAAGTGGATGTTGTTCCAGTGGACGAAGGAGTGGACACATCGTACGATGGTGTGACTATCGTAGACCGTATCGATGACACGCAGGACATCCGTGACGCAGTAGAGCATAATGACCACATCTCGGCGGGCGGAGACGATGATGGCTGGGGACTCTGGGAAGGTCTCGGTCTTGGTGCTGGTGTAGTGATTGTATTTGTCTTCATCGGCGGAGTCCTACTTACTATCGGATACGTGGTGTTCCGAGCCCACCCCACTACGTGAAATCAACCTTCCTTTCGGCCACACACCTTAGTTCTTTTATAACATATTAATTATTGTATGCTTGATAAATCAAAAATAGGTGCAGCAATTGTAGCAATCGCTGTTATCATGTCTGTTATGACTGGTGCAGTAGCAGCAGAAGAATCGACTTATGAATTAACAGTGGAAGTTGAAGACGAAGATGGGGTAGCAATCGAGGACCCCGATGTGACGGTCGAAGACGAAGACGGGGAAGAAGTGGATAAAACTGAGTTAGAGGATGGTGATTACACGGCCACAGCCGACGCTGATGGCTTCGAAGAGGGCGAAGAAAGCGTTTCCATCGATGGAGAGGACGAGACCGTGACGCTCACTCTCACTGCTGAAGAGGATGACTCTGACGACGAAGACGAAGAAGAGACTACACACGAGGTCGATGTGGACGTTTCTGACGATGATGAAGCTGTAGAAGAAGCAGAGGTCACGATTGGCGAGGAAACCATTGAGACTGACAGTGACGGGCTTGCTACGTTCTCAGAAATCACAGACGGAGAACACACCGTGGAGATAGAAACTGAAACCATCGAGGAGACCTTGGAAATCACTGGAGATGGCACTGTGACCGTTGATACGAGCGAAGAAACAGTTGAGTTCGAGGACGACGAAGACGCTGGTGGTGGCGGTGGAGAATCCGGGGACGAACTTAGCATGGAAGCCATCGCTCTCACTGGAATTGTAATTGTGGTTCTTTTCGGTGTAGTAGCTATCCTAGGAATAGCTATACGGCAGTAAAATCGCTAGATTACACTCTTCTCGTCGGTGATTCTTTATTCTTCTAAAACATATATAATAATGTATGTTTAGAATATTGAAAATACTTGTTGGAGTTGTAGTTCTCTTGCTTGTCGCCGGTCTCCTCATGGGGTTGGTCTCCGTCGAGGTCTCGGCGCAAGAACAAGAGGACGAAGAAGTTAACGAGGTACAGAATTACGAATTCGAGTTTTCAGACAGTGTGAGGCTTGTTGAATACCGGGAAACGGATGATGGTGAAGTAGAAGCTGTCATCGAGTCTGATAGGGCAGGTGTTTCGGGTTCCTATGCTGATGATGGTACATCTGGTGGTGGTGCCCTTCCCCCAGTGGAAGATATGCGCTTAGAGCAAGGTGAGAACGTCGTTACTGTCGATGTTGAGGAGGACCCCGTTGTGACATTTACAATCGATTCGTCACGGTACATGACCGACGACCTCTCTGACCCGCCTATACGTGGGCCACCGTCTGGTGATGAGTGGAGTCCAGTTTACATCGTATCTGGGATTGTCTTCTCCTTCGGGAGTATCGTGGCTTCAGGGCTTCTCTTGTTCAGTTTCATCGATAAAATAACAGGTGGTAAAAAGGTGTTTGGCAAATGACGGGGAATACTTACCAACATGAATCTGAGGAAGAGAAAGAAAATCAAAAAACGAATATCCAGTACATTGGAGAAGGAATCAGAACGGTACTCTACTGGGTGAAAATAGCTGTTATAGGTATAGCACCATTTTTCACTTTGCTGGTGATAGCGTTCTTCGGATTGCTCGATGTGCTTGGATTTGGACTCTTTGGAGACCCTTACGGTGGGTTTCTCAACATTGCCTTCTGGTTCATCATACTGAGTTTGATACCGGGGACGGTTGTTGCCTACATGCTGTACCGTACGGACGACCGGGAACTATTCGCTACTAACGTCGCTAACGGCGGTGTTGGTGGAGGCTTCGAACTTTCAGAACGAGACTGGAGCGACCTAGATGTGTATCTGTACGATTCAGACGCTCCACGATTTATGGGTGAGAAAACGAACACATCTGCACTCAACTTCAACGGCAATTTCTACGAAGCAGTAGCGTACTATAAAGACGATAACATTGCTGTTGCGCCCGATATCGGCAATATGTCTATGTATGAACTTCGAGTCCACGAGGACAAGCTAGAGAAGGTTATAGAAGACCGAGACGGCAAGTACCAAGCTGCCGTTGAAACAGACTCACGGCGGAAAGATTACGCCACAGAGGACGCCGCTCGTGAGACTAACCGGATGATTCGGGACTTCGAGCGAGAGACACTTGCGGAAGGTGAACTTCCGAACTCTCCTGTTCGAGAACACATTGAAGAGACTGAACGTAAGCGGGAAGAAGAGGACCACGACCTGCGAGAAGGGCAATACCAGCTTCCCGACCGTGACAAGGACGACTCTGAAGGAGGTGATGACGAATGAGCGCAAACGCCCGTGAACGCCCGATAGAAGCCGAATTCAAAGAATTCGTAGATGGAAATCTTCCCAAACAAGACGAGTCTCCACACTACTGGTGGACGGGGCTTGTAACCGACGAACGAACGTTGAACCATCTCCACCAGTGCGCTCTCCACTTCGAGCCGTACGGTGATTACGACAGCTTCGGAGAGACGCCATACTGTCACTGGGTAGTGCAAAAACACGCCACGAAGAGTTCAACTGAAAGTATCCTCCGGGGGAACATGACCCACTTATCCTACCAGAGTGGGATTGTGGGCTACGAGACTGATGCAAGCGGATTCAAAGCGTTGATGAAGTTAGTGAAGGCAGTCGAATCCCAACCCGTGTTCCTCGCCTATGTGTTCGGAGCGATGGGTCACGGGAAAACAGACTTCTCAGCCCTGATGTTGGAGGTTTTCCAGTTCATCTACCGGGACCAAGACATCATCACAGCGGCGAACATGAAGTCTGATGATATTGATATGGAGATTAAACGTTATTCTCGGCTAGTCGAACTACTTGAAGACCGCCGTGACAGGATGCAGGCAGGCGAAGACCTCCCGCCGTTTGTGATGATAATCGACGAAGCGGCGCAAATTTTTACGGGAGTCGGAGCTGACCAACATCGAGCGAAACAGTTAGCGAAAGTGCTGAAGCTGGCCCGGAAATCTAACGCTCATATGTTCCTTATAGGGCAGGATGGAAAGGATATAGACAAGGCTCTACGGGCACTGTGTACCGTGTTCGTCCATAAATCGGCTCTCACACAGGCTAAGATATTCAAGACGCTGAAGGACAGAGAAGGTGGAGACCTCATGGAACGACTTGACGGTGTTCCTCCGACGGATATCCACTTTGAGACCTACGACGAAGGGAAATTCATTTTCGATGACGAGGACAAAGAAGAAGATGACTTCGCTACGAAGGAGGAATTTGAGGACTTCAAGCAGGAGAAAGAAGACGAGAAACTTGCTGCGGTCTACGCTTTCACCGACAGGTCCATGTCTGATATAGTAGCGTTCTCGGATTACGATAGCAAATCTACTGTTCGAGAGAAAATCAAGCAACACAAAGACGAATTGCTGGAAGAAGATGCCGACTTGATTGACGATAAGAAGCTCCAGACACTCCAGAATATGGAGTGAAATAGCCGAAATTTTTCCATTTTCCTTTCTCTCGCCCGTGCGAGCGCCCGTATACACCCGCAATTGGAGAGGGGGGCTCTCGAACACCGAACGCCGAACGACTCGATGCCGTCCAGTGGTTTCTGTCAATCCGTGTTCGAAGAGCGTTCGAGAAGAGATTTTGAACGTTCGGTAGTTATCGGAATCGAGCGACTGAATCGGTTTACGAGGTTGGTCGAAGATTGGTCCGGAAGTTTATATTGGGCGAGTAATGAGAGTCGGTTATGAAACGGATTATGATGGACACAAACTACTGGATTTTTCTAAAACATAATCCTCAACGGTTTAAACAACTTTTTGATATTACGTCAAGAGAGGATGTTCAAGTTTACTTTGGCTCAGGGAATTTCATCGACTTAGTGAAGGCAGACGAACAAGACTTGATGTCTAAAATAATCGTAGCTATTGCGGACAAAGCCCTCCCACCGACTCCCGTAGACGGAAATGAATTCTATGTCAGTGATTCTGTGTTAGATATAATTCCAAACCATCAATATCGGCGGTATGTTAGAAGAAAAACTCAGGGCTTAGGTCAGGTAGAAACGCTCCAGCGTGTATTTCGAGATTCTACATGGAGTGCTACAGAAGACTACTTCGATGGGATGGAACAAATACGAGAACTCTACCAAGAGTGGGGCCATGACAATCTAAAGGGGCTTGCATTTGAGGATTACTTGAAGGAAGAGGGTGAAAAGTACATTCTTCACGAGCATGAAGTGGATATTATTGAGTATGTGAAAAAGCAAATATTTCTACATCGAGTTTCTATGATGGACCCGAACGAGACCGTCAAAGAGAACGATTTTGCCGATATGCTTGTTTGCACACAGGCCATTCTTTCTGATTGCAATATGCTTCTCATAGAAGCGAAATGGGCGAATTTGGAACTAGTAGACGCTGTAACTGAGAATATTGAAATGAGTGAAAGTCTAGATGTTTACAAGGGGTTTGATGTGTTCCTCCAAGACTTGAAGGATTAGCCGACTGGACCCGTTTGAGCGAAGAACATAGGAGTAGTTTGATATGACACTCGTGAATAGGGTGAGGTATGCACAGGAGGGCGTATCTGGGTGGGATTGCAGCAGCAGCAGGAGCGATTGGACTAGCTGGTTGTTCAGAAGAAGAGTTATCGGCGGATACAGGATTCGGTGATGGAGACGGCATAGAGCGTGTACTCCAACTCGAAGACGGAACGTACTATGACATGGATATCTCCGAAAACGGCCACACGATGGTTACTGCGGCTACTGGAGAAACAATACTACACGACCCGGATGGAGCTTCGAGGACGATTACTGAAGACAACGCCGATGTGCATCTTTCCCCGGATGGAGACCAGCTTATCTCAATCGTCCACGGCACTATCACACTCTACGACCGAGACGGAGAGTCACAATGGCAGCGGACGATGGAAACCGCAGAAGGGAACGAAACTGAAATCGCTGGGTCTGGAGTAACTGATGGGTTCGAATCGGTCACAACAGCATCTGTTACATCATTAGTGGCTCTGTCAATGGATGACGCTGTTCTATGGGAAACTGGACTTCCATCAGGGCGTGTGTGGGAAGCTGATACTTCTCCCTCCGGCGAATATGCTATCGCTCGTACGGAAGACCGTGAGGATGAACCTGAAAACGAAGATGCAATTCATGTGGCCCATGATGGAGAACACATCTGGTCCGATGAGTTTGATGAACCACCTATTAGAGCCGCTATCAGCAATGAAATAGCTGTTGTTGGGTTAGACGATGGAAGGCTCCTTGTGTACGACCTTGATGGGGATATTCGGTGGACAGACCAAGACCTCGGCGGTTTCTTTGAACTTTCACAGAATGGAGAAACCCTACTCACCCATGATGTTGAAAATACAATCGCATTTGACCCGGATGGGAACGAACAGTGGACTCACAACGAAGTCGGGCTCTGGTGGTACGATGCCGTGGATATCAGCAGTAGTGGACGGAGTATTGCCCGGTATGAAGACGCCACGGAAGGCGTACATACCGCAAACGTCTACGATGGTAGCGGAGATGTGGTTTGGCAAGATGAGTTTGAGTCCCGGGATGTCAGTGTGAAAATCTCTGGAGATGGTCGAACGTGGATGATTAGCACGGATTCGGAAATAGACGTGTACCACGATTACGACGGATAGCGACACGGAAATGACGTTCGTTCAATAGTTACCGAACCTGTTCGGAATTTTTGCCTCTGTGTGGTATGACAGTCGAAAAGGAAGATTTTTCTATAATTAGTCTCTGCCCTTAGTTGGGGATGACAGGCCTTAGCGAAGATGCGAAAACGCACTTAGAACAGGCTCTCCAAGCGAATGAAGCTAGCGAAAAAGATTACCACATCCGGAATGTTCTACAAGCTCACGTAGCGTCGGATGCGGATTTGGACGACTGACAGTCTTCGTTAAGCCTGCTCCATGCTGGATTCCCTGTCGCCAAGCTTAATCTGATTAGGACCTACTGTGACGACCTCTCCTTCGTACTCAAACTGAACCACAACATCATAGCCTCTGTCTACAATCGACTCTAAGGCATCTGGCTCGACAGTTCCGTATATCGGCTCTAACTCCTCGTGATGGACTCCTTTGTGGTCAGCAACAGCTTGGACAACAGCAGTGGTTGTGGATTCGTCGCTGTCAATTTGATATACCATGGTGGTATGTGGGCGAAATGGAGGAATCCCCCATCCCCCGGGCGAAGGTTGATTCCTGACACGTATAACGCTGGCGGATTAATCAACTAACTTATCAGTTATGTACATACTGCGTAATATGGTTAAAAAAGTGTTTTTGACAATCTTGCGTTGCCACTCCACGATGACGAAGAAGACAGTGAAGGTGCGTGGTCGGAAGGGAACTGCGACGATGGATATCTCTATCCCAGCATCTATAACTCGAAAACATGATGTGGAGCGAGGAGACGTATTCGCCATCGAGGAAACTGAGGACGATGAAGGACGCTTGATTTTGAAGTATACCAGAGTCTACGATGGAGAATAGTTAGACGAGAAGTATTATTTTGCCCGGGTATAATCAATTCTATATGAACAGGCGAAAGGTGCTTTCCACGATTGGGGGAGTTGGAGTCATTGGAGTGGCTGGGTGTACTGCTGACGATACTGACCAAGAAGACCCAGAAGGTCCAGAAGATACTGATGGTGATGATGAGGAGAACGGAAACAATGGCCAAGATGAATCTGATGATGATGATACTACTGGGGATGATGACGACTACGAAACCGGCGTTGTGTTCGATGACACATTAACTGACCTACGTGACTGGCACGTGGATGTAGTCGATGGGCAAACTGTGACTGTCCAAGCAACAGATATTGCCGAAGGTGAAAGGTTGCATTTTCAGGTCGGAGACGGTACAGCATTTGTACACAGTCATCACTTCTATCCAGAAGACGACGGAGACACCAATGAGTATGAAATTGAAACAGAGGGACAGCACCAACTCCAGTTAAATGCAGAACGACACGAAGCACCGATGGACGAAGATGTAGAAATAACGGTGCGAATGGAGTTGAGTGAACCATAACGTAGTCTAAGTCCGATTCTGAGACGGAAAACCCCCATCTGTTACAGTGTAGAATCCGAAAACCACGCCTGATTTTTTACTTATACACAGTGGAGTGTAATATAATCGGTCGTATAAGTTAGCGTAGGCCCATATACGTGTGTATGTCATACGACATGGAGGATTTAGAAGAGTTAGCTAATCAGCCTGTTATCCACCAGCACTCGGTAAATTACATTAAAGCCCATATTGGTCCAGAATCGTCTGCGTACATCGATGATATGTGGGCCGATGCCGGGCGTGTCACCATACATTTTCCTCACTTAGCTGTCCTAAGTGTCCGAGAAGACCATCCAGAGATTCGGGAGGTAGACACGTACGGGGACGGGATGTACCTGACTTTCGACCTGACTACCCCCATCGAACAAATCGCAGAAGGGCTAGATATCAATACGTGTCCACAGTGTGAGTGGGATTTGGAAGACCCCGTAGAAAATAAACATGAACGTGTGTGTACAGGGTGCGGGGATAGGTATGTGGTTAACACAGTGTCGTTCATCAAACGATTAGCGTTCGCACGAGAGTAATTTCTTCTCCCGGGCGATTCCTGATTTTTTACTTGTACACAGTCGAGTGAAATATACTCGGTCGTATAAGTTCTCGTAGAATCATATACGTGTGTATGCCTGACCGTGACGACCTCCGTGAGCTAGTTGACCCGCCACGAGTGACTGAAAAATCAGTAGACTACATCTCCTCGATAATATCCACTAATCCAACATGCACTATAGAAAACGTAAAAGAGGAAGAGGGCAAGGTTACACTTCGATTCTCGGAAGACCTCGGTCTTCGCATTTCATCGGATTCTCACCCACCCATTGTACGATTAGATACGACTGTGGATGGAGTTCTGATGACCTTTGACTTATCAAACACTATCGACCAAATCAAACAAAAATCAGCCGGGCTAGATACCGATACGTACCCTGATTGCGATACCGAACTAGAGATGTGGGCAGCAGGAAACATGAACGAGCAACTAGAGTGCCCGGGGTGTGGAGAACGATACGTTATTGATTCAGTGACGTTCCTTGAAAGAGTCGGAGAATGCTAGAACGGAATGGTGTATCAGGGCAGGTCTCCGACCACGCCGAATCCGACTACATCACTGACGAACGGGTAGTTGATTACCAACACATCCAAGTCTACCGCCTACCCGGAGACGACACTCACGTACGCCATCGAGACCCCGATGCCAAGGCTCACGACGTAGTGATTCGGGAAGCTGAAGACGATGATGGAAATAGAAAAATAATCGAATCACACGGGTTCTTCAACTCCGAAGCCGAAGCTGCCCAACACGCCGTGGAGCTAGCTTCAGAACGGAGTTGCGTGGTCTGGGATGAGATATTTCGGCTCGAATAACTGTTTTTGAGGTACAAAACCCCTATCTATTGCGTGATAGAATCCGAAAACCACGCCTGATTTTACCAACACAAGGAAGGGTGAAAGATAATCAATCGTATAAGTTATCGCAGCATCATATACGAGTGCGTATGGATTAACGACCGTGACGACCTCCGAGACCTTATCGACCCGCCCCGAGTGACAGAAAAATCAGTAGACTACATCACCTCGGTACTCTCTACATCCCCTTCTTCTGAATTGAAAAACATTGATGAAGAAGGGGGCAAAGTCACACTGCGATTCTCAGGAGATATCGGATTTCGAGTTTCAGGAGACGACCATCCGCCGATAATCTACGTGGACACCACAGGAGATAGCGTTTTACTACGATTTGACTTGACCGAGCAAGTCTAAGATAGATTCTCTATCTTATCCGGGAAAACCCTTTACTAGCAGATTGTGTAGTTATGAATACATGATACTAAAATTACTAAAATACTTAGTGATACTATGGCTGATTCCGCTACTCGGTTCAATCGTCGGAGGCGTTATTTCAGGGATTATTGCTGCTACAGGACATCTCCCCATGGAATATGACCCGCTGTGTACCCCTGAAGCGTGGGGTATTTGGACGCTGATTGGGACTGTGATAGTTGTGTTCCTAATGATTCTGATTAAATTCGGAATCCTTGACTGATTTTCTTCGCCCGGGCGACGTGGACGCAACAGGAGATGGGGGAGGTCTCCACAGCGGAGAGTCTATTTTTCTTTTACCCCCGATAACTATAACACTACCCCGGTTCAATAGACCAGAAAATGGAACTGAACCTCGAAGGGGTCCACATCCAGACGGACGGAATGGACGAGTTCCGAGAAATCTCCAACAGCCATGATGAGCTTGTGGAGGAAGATATCCCGGGTGTTGATGAGACGGACGCAGCACGTCTGCTTCAGGAGTACCGTTCTCTTGATGCTGTGGCAACCTCTTCTGTTGAGGAATTAGCTCGTGTCGATGGGATTAGCGAGGACCAAGCTAAAGCAGTTCACAAGCATTTTCGAAATTGACTATACAGTGTCGGCTGGACGGAGGTCTCGCCATCTGAAACCCATTTCCTTGCCGTTATTTAGTTGTATTTGGTAGAGTATATTGTCACGTGGGTCTCCAGTTTCTGACCCTGCATCATCTTCGATGATATCTTGGACTACCCCTTGCTCTCCGTGGAATCTGTCGTGGTCTGGGTCAGTTTCATCGGGGATATCAATTCGAACTCGGTCTCCTTTATGAAATCCCTTCACCATACTCTATTGGCTTCGTCACTTCACCAAATAGAGTTATGATACAGTAAGATACAAGCCTCTAGTATCTCAACAAGTCTAAACATGGTGACCAAATACCATGAGTGAAGCTGATATTCATTTCGATTTCTACAGATACCTCGAAAACGCAATTGAAGAACAACCAACTCGTGGTGACATCACATTCGGACATGCCCGTCCAGAATACAATGAAGGGATTTCTGGTCGTGCAGACCTTGTGGTATTTGATGAAAATGGGAGTCCAGTATTTGTTATTGAGGCTAAACGTCCAGACGGTGGCCGAGATATTGACCCTTATGCAGCCGACGTTATCCGCCAAGCGTTTGGATACGCGGGAGACCTCGGAGCCCCGTATTTCTGTACATACAATGAAGAGCGATTAGTTGTCTTTGACGCCTTCGAAGAAGGTGTGCCGTTACTTGAGAGGTCACAGAAATCATACGAAATTTCGGACCCAGAGGAGTTTGCAAGTACACTTCTCGATGAAATTGGTCGATTAGCTGCGGGCGACCAGCGTTGGGACGCCCTTGACAACATTTTCATTGACCGTGTTAATACCCTTCATGAGTACGTCACTCCTCGACTTGAGGATTCAATGGAGGAGCATTTAGAACAAGATGACGAATTCAATGAGGATTTTAAAAAGTGGACTTCTAAACAAGGAATAGATTATCCCGGAGATAACCCAAGCGAAGTTCGGAGAGAATTCGCTGAACAAGCCGCATATCTCCTAATCAACAAGATAATTTTCTACAAGATTCTAGAGAGTGCTCCTACATACTCCCAAGATGTAGAGCCATTGGCGGTGAGCCCTCATCGTGTTCAAGAAGACCTTCGTGACTACTTCGACCAAATTGTTGATGAAGTAGACTTTGAAGCGGTATTCGAGCATGACGATGTATATGACGAAATTCCGCTTGACCCTGTTTCATCAAAGATTCGAGACTTCATAATAGAACTTGACGAACAGGACCTCAGTCAATTCGACAGCGACGTTATCGGGCAAATATATGAAGGCGTTATACCTGCCGAACGACGCCAAGATATGGGGGAGTACTACACCCCACCACAAATCTGTGACTTAATTACGAGGCTAACTATCGAAGATGAGAGTGCTAACGTCCTCGACCCCTCGTGTGGTAGTGGTGGTTTTCTTGTTAGTTCTTACCACCGCCTCCAACAATTATTATCTGAACCACAAGGGAGCCATGAACGAATCCTCACCCAGATATCTGGAGTTGAAATCAATCGGTTCCCAGCCCACCTCTCAGCAATTAATCTCGCCATCCAAGACTTGACTTCGTATACAGAAGACGTTGATATCGAGATTACTGACTTCTTCGACGTAAAACGCTACCAGCGGTTTGAGAGAACCCGGGCGAGTGCTGAAGGTGAAGAAACTGAAGGAGCTGAGACTGAGGAAGACCTTCAGGAACAAGTTGGAGGTTTTGATGCTGTTGTTGGGAACCCACCATACATCCGGCAGGAAAACATCGATGACAAAGAGAAAGTCAGAGACCACCTTAGCAACCGAGAGATAGATGGTGAGTATATCTCAAAACGCTCTGACATCTATTCATACTTCATCACACATGCGACGGAGTTCCTAGCAGACGGTGGGAAGTTAGGATATATCATCAGTGACCGCTGGTTAGATACAAAATATGGAGAAGACGTTCAGAAGTTCTTGCTAAACAATTACAGAATAAATGCTATTATCAAATTTGACCGACAAGTGTTTGACGACGCACTTGTAGACTCCAGCGTTATCATCCTTGAAAAAGAAGATAATGAAGAGGAGCGAGACGACAATATAACAAAATTCCTCCGGGTGACTAACGAAATGGATATTGATGATATTGTCACCCTAGTCAAATCTGAAACAGATACAAATCAGATGATTTCAGAGGATAACTACCGACTTGTTACTCGGAAACAATCTTCTCTCTATCATGAGAGCAAATGGAATACATTCTTCTTCGGACCTCCAATCTACTTTGACCTCCAAGCTTGCCCCAATGTGGTTGAACTCTCTGAAATAGCTAAAGTGAGCCGTGGTATTACGACCGGAGCTAACGCTTTCTTTACAGGCCATACGGAAGATATGCATGACCTCGGACTAGAGCCATATACGAGTCCATTGCTCAAGGCGACTGGGCAAGTAGAAACAATTCCAGTCACCGAAGAAGAAGCTTCTGAGTGGGTTATCCTAGATGTTCATGATTACGTGAGAGAAGCTCTTGCTGGAGATGCAGATTTCGGAACAACTGAAACTGAACAAGTAAAAGAGTGGTTGGAGGAGAACGACCATCACCCTCTCCTTGAGTATATCGAGAGTGGAGAAGATGACGAATACCATGAACGTAGAACACAACAAGCTCGGGATATCTGGTTTGATTTAGGGACGTTACCTCGTCCAAAACTTCTCTCTACCATGTTCACATGGAGAGTCCACCGTGTCTTCTGGAACGATGTTGAAGCTGCGACCAGTGACCAATTCTACTACATCGAACCACCCGAAGATATTGATGAAGAAGTCCTCGGAGGAATACTGAATTCCCGGATTGTCGGGATAGCGAATGAATTACTTGGGCGTCGAGCAGGTGGCCAAGGGATGACTCGTCTCCAAACAAAAGTATACGAGACTGAACAATGGCCTGTTCCAGACCCGAACAATATCGACGGAGATACGAAACAGGATATCAAAGAAGCGTTCCAAGACCTTCGAAACCGTGAAGAAGAGGTTGAAGACGCTACGTTCGAGAATACTGAGGAAGAACGGGATGCACTTGACCGAGCCGTTCTCGAAGCACTCAATCTCGAAGGCGATAATGAGGAGCTTCTGAGTGAAGTAAAGCAGTCTCTTGAGGCACTAATCAGTATGCGAGATGAAGGTGCTGGACACAAGACGACAGTTCTGGTCGAGAGAAGTGAACGTGTTGACGAAGATACTGGAGCTATCGAACTACCGGGTGTTGAAGCAGCCCGTGAGAGTACGACTCTAAACGATTTCAGCTAACTCAACTATCGATACTCAGTTATTGAGTCTCCTAACAGAAGCACCAACTGAGGTGAAATTTGAATCTGTAGCTCTCTGATTTCAATTTTAATCCACCCAGTGGTAGATTGTATCTAGTAGTAATCGATACGAGATACAAATATATGTGTATGGTCAACCAATACGACCAAAATGAAAACCGGCATCCTAATTTATGGTACTTCTGAACAAGATGTGGATAGTTCTATCAAAGCCATAAAATCCGAAGTTGAAAAACGTGGATTAGGTTATTCTGGTCCGAAATCGTTCAAAGAGATGAATACTAACCATTTGAAACAAAAGATACGAGAAAGAAACGGGGAACCCAAGTCACTACACAATGTTCAACAACACAGCTACCCTGTAGATGCCTTCATAAATTTCGGAGGGGTGGAAATAATCAAACCAGATGAAAGTTGCACTCTGTATTCGACACTCATTATCATTTCTGGTAGTACTGAGTTCTTGAAAGAGACTCTACAAGGAGTAGACTCTAACATTGAATTCGCCATCAAAACAGGTCCGTTCTCAGATGCAGATATTGACAGCGGTGACACCCCGTTCTCCTATGACCCGAATCAAGACTATAAAACCGAACAGTAATACTGACTCCTTGACCCCCTGATTTCACCTCCAATTCTCATTTTCTGCAAAACCAACAACTGACTTTCCGGATGACCCAAAGCCTTAGCCCACCGACATACTATATTATAATGTATATGTTTAAATGGGGGAAAATATTCCTTAGAAATCAAATCGAAGAGCTTGATGAAGAGACAGATGACCTTGAGGAAACCGTCGAAAGTACGAACTTTGAACGGCTGGACCAAATTGAGAGGAAGCAGTTCGTTATACAACTACACGAGCTTGAGAAGATGAAAAATCGTCGTGATGACCTCCGGATGATTCTGAAGGAGGTGAGCGATAATGAGTAGTGTCGATGCTGATGATATCGGAAACAAGGTCACTTTCACATACGCTACTGGTGGATTTGCGGTACTCGGAAGTTACCAAGCTGCGGCTAGTTCCGACGTTGGACTACTCCCAATTGTACTTGGATACCCACTCATCCTCGTAGCAGGCCTGTGGTTCACACACTACATTTTCGAGGACGTAGTAAACGAGGTGAGTGATGATGAGTGCTGAGAGCGAATTTAGCTGGTTAGAAGGTATCCTCGTATTCGGATTTGTGGGAATATTCTTGCTCGGATTATTAACTGCAATAAATATAATTGACGCTGGTCTAGTATTCCTTTGGAACGAACTGGAGTATGCCTACAGCTACGCTGTATACCTACTCCAGACAACTGATGAACTGACGATAACCATCCCAACAGATGAACTCACAATAGGTCTCGTAACTGGATTTGTAGTCGGAATAATTGGACTTCTCGTACTGCTCAAGCTTCGAAATCTAATTGTGCGTTTCAAAAACGAGGTGGTGTAACATGTCTTCTGAAGGTCGTTGGAACGACTGCCCGGAGTGTAATAACCGCAAGATGTTGTATCCAGAATTCGGTTACATCTGTCAGTCTTGTTTCGAAGAAAGAGGGGTCGAAGACCAGATACAGATACGAATTGATTCCATTGAACGGTATGAGATAGACGAGAAGAAGTATTGGTCCGAAGAAGCGTGGCCAGCAGAGTGATTCCTATTCTCTTGAAGGTTGTAATTTGATGGTCATCTGTTTACACCCTGTAAACAGAACGGGGTCACTTATATAGGGTAGTAGATGTAAACTAGAAATGGAAAATATGTCTGAAACTCTGGAAAACGTAGCAACATATATCCGAAGAAGTACAGCCGAACAAGATGATGAACACCAACTCGCTGATATCAAAGACTGGCTTGACCGACATAACCTCGCCATCAAAGATGTAGAAGTTTATCCTGAACAAGCATCGGGAGCGAGTGAAGACCGAGACAAATTCTTGAACCTCATTGAAGACATCAAAGAAGGCAAGATAGACAACGTGGTTGTGTGGGAAATATCCCGAATCGCCCGGAAAGGACTACTTGCACAACGATTCTTCGACGCCTGTGAAGACAACGAAGTTGTTATTCACGTCTCAAACGGGAGCGTACGTGAAATCCGTCCAGACGGAACTGGAAGGCTTGTGGCAGATATCATTGCTTCTGTAGCTGCTGAGGAACGTCGAACGTTGATACGGCGAACACGGTCGGGGCAACGACGGGCCAGAGAAGAGGGAAAGTGGCTTGGGAACGTTCCGAAGGGATTCACACGGCAAGATGGATATCTCAAACCAAATCTCAACCCAGACTACGACGAAGGTGAAACTGGATATCTGGATATCGTTGAAGCATTAGAATTGATAGAGAACGGGATGAGCTACCGCCAAGCTGCTGAAAACACCCCACACGTCACACGACAAACGCTTTCCAACATCGACCAAGACGAAGAGAAACGTGCGTGGTATACTGAACAAGAAGCAGAAGACGACCGTATTCAAGAAGCCCTCTCTGAGATAAGTTGTTGAATCGAACCACCCCAACCCCTTTACTCCTGCCTTTTAATTATATTATATATGATTGAAACAATCAAATCCGTTCTTGGGTTCGACACCGAGCAAGAAAATACTGAAGAGGACTTCGAAGCATACGAAGACGAAGAAATCCCAGACCCGTTCCAACCATTGGAGTTTGAACCGTACAACGACGAGAAGCGGCTTGACCCCATCGAAGAAGACGAAAACCCGTTCGACGTACAAGTCTAAGCGACCAACATCACGTAATAATTCTCCCACCCTCCTGACGCTGATACACTCCCCGTGAACACTTCTTCCTCCGGAACAGCAGTCGCAATATCTTCTATATTGTCACTGACTACTGTGGCTCCCCTCGTGTAGACGTACTCCCTCAACAGTTTCCGAGGCTTTGAATCATCCGGGACCATCATCAGTAGGCCATTATCGACATGAACATTACCAACATCCACATCCTTCACTGTCTGAACGTACACTCCAACATCGTAGTCATCCGTCTTCAGACCCGGTGTGTATTCGTTTTCAACAAAATCGTTTCCGAGAATCGCTAACTCGTTCCCCATTGCCTCAGCGAGTGAAAAATCGTCGTCATCAGGGTTCATAACGGGTAATGCTCGTCTGATGGATACGATGGTTCATAATGCAATCGGACAACAACCTCGCACATGGGACAATAGACCATCCCTATCGTATCACGTTCGTTCTTGACTGGCTTCATCTGGCCGTCACAGTTCCTTGTCAAACAATTCAGTTCGAAATCCTCCCACTCGACTACCTCAGGAGTCATTTAAGGTAGTCTGTGAACCCCATCATCATCCTGCTTCAGGACTAGTTCTCCCCCATCCTCCGGAGACACATCAATCCCGTTGCGGGCTCGGTCTCGGAACGCTGTCGCAACCATATCAACGACATCCTGCGTGTCGTCCCCCGGCTTGCCCTTGACTGAAATCGTTAGCTCACGAGGGTCTTGATTGATAGTGACTTCAGGGCGCTGTTCACTCGAACCGGAGCTACTGAACAATCCGAACATGACGTGAGAAAATGAGAAGGCGAGAGAACTTATACGGCTGATTTTAATTCGGTTTCTAAATCATGGAACTATATTCTCGTTCAGCTTCTTCAATATCATCATCACGGAATTTCAGATAGTGTTCTTTTGTAGTTTCAATATCACTATGGCCCAAAAGCTCCGTCAAATACGCAATTGGCATCCCTTTTTTCGTACGGTGTACACCGTACGACTTCCGGAAAATATGCGAATGAATCTGATTACGTTCCCGGCCAGACTTATCAGTGTAAATCGTCTCTTGAATCCCAGCAGCTTCGGCTCTCTCATTAACAATCTCGTTCACTCGACCAATCGCCATCTGTGGTGCCTGTTTTGTTACCAACAAATGTTTTTCGTCCTTATCTTTGTCTTCCTCAGTTCCGAGGTATTTGAGACGTTCCCCATCATCAAACCACCGCACCAGTAAACGTTCGAACGACCAAGAGTAGTAGACAGTTCGTTCGTCCTTTGACTTATACTTCCCATCTTTAACATTCTCAATAGTTATTGACCGATTCTCTCTGTCGATATCATGCTTGGTTACTTCGATTGCTTCCTGCGCTCGGAGACCACACTCCCATAAGAGTTGAATCAGAATTCGGTCACGGAGGATATCACAAGCATCAAGAATTTGTTCATATTCATCAACACTGAGATACTCCTTCGTGCTGTGTTCTTCTAATCGTGTTCGCTCCAAGTCATCTATATCATCCACGTCCTCGACAGGATTTGAATCAACATAGCCCCTCGACTCCCAACGCTGGTAAATGCTTGATAATGCGTATAACTTATTTCTAACAGACCGGGGCGCATAATCTTGGTCGAGCATTATATTTTTCCAGTCCTCCACCACGAGGTCATCATCAGCAGATGTTTCTTCGAGGTTTAATGGGTCAACACCATAATAATCACAAAATTCAAGGAACTGACGTAGTACTACCTTCCGGTTGCGGAAAGTGTTCTGAGCTTTATTCGTCTTGTTATGACGGAGGACACGTTTACTGGCTTTCTTCAATTCCGCTCCAAACATCAAGTCATCATAATGCCCATCATCTCCAAATGTTTCTAACCACTCTTCGAACCATTCATCATCTTCTAACTCTTGTATCTGACTCATTCTAACCTCTCGTTCAACCGTTTACGGCGCTCTTCTTGCAATTTGGCTATGTCAACCAATTCATCCGAGGGCTCGTCATAATACGTATCTATATCCTCAGCTTCAATCGGCTCTGAACCCGAATGGAGATTTTTCAACAGCAACTGCATAGTAACAATATCGGGAAGTTGTTCCGTGTGAAGACGGACTATATCTTCAATCTCGTCGTCATGTACAGTCCGACGATGGAGCTTGTCCAAACTATTTTCCAAATTTGCGGTTCGGGAATCGATAGACTCCAACAACTCCATCATATCCTCATCAACAGCATTGTTAAGGCCCTCTGGCGATGAATCGTCACTAGTTATGTATCGCTCAACCGCCGTTCGAACCATTTCCGAAAGGCTCGATACAGTTGGGTCTTCCTCCACATGGGAGTCCCATCTATCCTTTTGCTCGTCATCGACTGTGACATTAATCCGGGGCATTTTGACGGTCGGTGTATTCCACATATCACCTATAGACACTTCAATGCTTACATCAATCTGGGGTCAAAAATGAGTGACTGGACCGAGAAGTACCGGCCGACGACGCTGTCGGAGGTACGCGGGAACAACAAGGCCCGAGATAAACTGCAAGAGTGGGCCGACACTTGGGACGAGCACCGAGACGCGGTGATCGTCCACGGCAGCCCCGGCATCGGGAAGACCTCCGCCGCCCACGCGCTGGCCAACGACATGGGCTGGCCCGTGATGGAACTCAACGCCAGCGACAGCCGCGGGGCGGACGTGATCGAGCGCGTCGCCGGCGAAGCCGCCAAGAGTGGCACGCTCACCGGCGGCGGTGCCGGACGGCGACTCGTCATCCTGGACGAGGCGGATAACTTCCACGGCAACGCCGACTACGGCGGCTCGAGGGAGGTCACTCGCGTCGTCAAGGAGGCCGACCAGCCGGTCGTTCTCGTGGCAAACGAGTTCTACGAGATGAGCCAGTCACTTCGCAACGCCTGCGAGGCGATCGAGTTTCGCGACGTCTCGAAGCGGTCGATCGTTCCCGTCCTGCGGGACATCTGCCGCCGGGAGGGGATCGAGTTCGAGGAGGAAGCCCTGAAACAGATCGCCGAGGAGACGAGCGGTGACCTGCGCTCGGCGGTCAACGACCTTCAGGCGGTCGCCGAAGAGGCCGAGCGCCTGACGGTCGCAGACGCCGTCACCGGCGAGCGCGACACGACCGAGGGGATCTTCGACTACCTCGATGCCCTCATCAAGGAGGAAGACGCCGAGGGGGCGCTGCGGGCTTCCTACGACGTCGACGAGACGCCCGACGACCTGCTGAACTGGATCGAGGACAACGTCCCGAAAGACTACGAGGGTGACGAGCTCGCAGACGCCTACGAGTTCCTCTCGAACGCCGACCGCTGGCTCGGGCGCGTGCGGTCGACCCAAGACTACTCGTTCTGGCGGTACGCGACCGACAACATGACCGCTGGCGTCGCCGCAGCCAGACAGGAGCCGAAAGGTGGCTGGACGCGGTACGGGCCGCCCAGTTACTGGCGAAAACTCGGCAGCAGCAAGGGGAAACGAAACACCCGCGACGCCATCGCCGAACGGATCGCCGAGCGTGAGGGAACCAGCGTCGCGACCGCCCGCCGCGAGATCCTCCCGTTTCTCTCGGCGATGAGCCACCACTGCAAGAACCGCGAACTCACCGTACAGATGGCTGCCGCTTACGAACTCGACGAAGCAGGGGTTTCGTTCGTTACCGGCAGCGGCAAAGACACCAACAAGGTCCAGTCTATCGTCGAAGACGCCGAAGACCGCCGGGAAGAGACGGCGGTCGAACACTCGGGTTCTGCCTTCTTCGACAACAGCGAGAGCGAGGCGGAAGAACCGACCGACGACGAGGACCAGCCGACGGTCGCCGCCTCGAGCGGCGACAGTGAATCGACGGCCGAGACGGAGGCGACGTCGAACGCGCCGCCCGAAGCCGACGAACGCGAATCCGACGACGACCAGTCGGGACTGAACGACTTCCTTTGATACGGATTGCTGTCAGTCAGAGGCGGTGTAACCGCGCCCCGTCTTGCGGTTGTACCAGTAAACCGTTACAACAAACCGTCTGAAGCGGATTGCTATCCCGACGTCCCAGTGTGGCTTCGGGTCGCGGTTGTTCCGGAACTGACGGACAGTACACTACGAGACGGTCTGTGGCGACGCCTGACGGTCACGTTGCAACTCGGCTGCACTGATCCCTCACCACCTGTGAAACGGCTCGAGCGAGACAGTCGACCGTAGCGCGCCGATCGCGGACCTGTACCTCCTGTCTGATGAAGTGTGGAATCATCTCACGTGAACCGATCGGCCACGGGAATCCGCGACCCCATCATATAAATCACTGACTCGAGTCACGTAGGATATGGAACGCGTTGCAATTATCGGAGCCTCGATGACCCAGTTCGGGCAACGCGAGGGAGAGTGGGTTCTCGACCTCCTCGCGGAGGCCGGACTCGAATGTCTCGAGGACGCAGATGTCGACGCAGCGGATGTCGAGCACCTGTACGTCTCGAACATGGCAAGCGGTGAGTTCGAAGGACAGACTGGTATCCCGAACGCGCTGGCTCACGATCTGGACGCGATCCCGGCCTACACCCAGCGGGTCGACCAGACCAGTTCCAGCGGCGGTGCGGGGATCTACGCCGCCTGGCAGTCGGTCGCCAGCGGGGCAAGCGACATGACGCTGCTGGTCGGCGGTGAGAAGATGACTCACCGCACGACGGGCGAGGCGACGGACGTCATCGCGTCACTGACTCATCCCGCGGAGTACAAGACCGGTGTGACGCTGCCGTCGTTCGCCGGCCTGACCGCCCGGCACTACCTCGAGAAGTTCGACGCGCCCCGCGAGAGTCTCGCAAAGGTCGCAGTCAAGAACCACGCAAACGGCGTCGACAACCCGAACGCGCAGTTCCAGAAGGAGATCGACGAGGAGACGGCGCTGGAGTCACCGATCGTCGCGGACCCGCTGCGACTGTACGACTTCTGTCCGATCACGGACGGGTCGGCCGCGCTGATGCTCTGTCCCGAAGAGGTGGCACAGGAGTATACGGACGACTACGCCATTATATCGGGTATCGACGGCGCGACTGACACCCACGTCGTCCACGAACGCGAGGACCCGACCGTGATGGGGGGTGTCGTCGAGAGTGGAAAGGGCGCATACGAGATGAGCGGCCGCGACCCCGACGACGTCGACGTCGCGGAACTCCACGACATGTTCACCATCCTCGAGTTTCTCCAGATGGAGGGACTCGGCTTCGCCGAACAGGGCGAGGCGTGGAAACTGGTCGAGGAGGGGTACACCGAGCGAGACACCGGCGAACTGCCGATCAACACCTCCGGCGGGCTCAAATCGAAGGGCCACCCACTGGGCGCGAGCGGCGTCGCACAGGGAGTCGAGATCTACGAGCAACTGGTCGGCGAGGCTGGTCCACGACAGGTCGAGGCCGAGGTCGGCCTCTGCTGTAACGTCGGCGGGTTCGGGAACTGCGTTATCACCACCATCATGGAGGCAACACAATGACGATGGAAGCGACCAGATACGAGGATGGCACGATCAGCTACCCCGGTCATCCGCGCGGTCCCGGCGGCGCGGAGCCGGTGGCGACGATCGATCTCAGCGAGTACACCGCCGAGGTCGTCACGTGGACGACGTCGACGGCGACGCCACCGGGCGTGCGCGAGCCGAACCACCTTGCGATCGTCGAGTTCGACGTAAGCGATGCGTTCGCCGACGGTGACGACACCGTCCGCGCAATCGTCCAGTTGACGACCGACGATGTCGAAACTGGCGACGGAGTCCGGGCGGTCTCCGAGGAAGAACTTCGCGAACCGGGCGCGGGCATTCGGGAGCCCGACAGCCAGTCCTGGGACGGCTACCGGTTCGAACCGGTCTAATTTTCGTCGTCTGACTCCCCGCCTTCACCGTTCGAATCCGCTTCTGACGAGTCGTTCGCTTCGGAATCGTCGTCCGCTCGGTCGGCCAGCGAGTCGTCGGCCCTCTTTTCTTCCGGCCCGTACTGATCTTTGAGCGTCTCGAGTTCGGCCTCCACGTCGATCGAGGGGTCTGGCTCGTCCTCGTCTTCGCTCGAGTCGGGTTCTGGCGGCGCACCCTCTTCGACGTCGATACTGACCGGCCCGGTTCCCTGCCAGTTGCTCGCCTCGTCTCCGGACCCGGCCCGATCACCCTGGAGTCGGTCGTCGACCTCGTCACGAAGACGACGCGCCTCGGTGAGTAGGTCCCGCGCTTCCTCGTCGGCCGGGAGTGCCCCCTCGGAAGCGGCCCGCTGGAGGTCCTCGAGGACGGTGTCGAGCCGCGAGAGTGTCGTCTCTCGGAACTGTTCGGCACGGTCGCTCGCTGCAGTCGTCGCCTCGGTCGTCCGGTCGCTGGCCTCTCGCTCGGTTCTGACGAGTCGGAGTCCTCGCTGGAAGGTCTCGAGAGCGCGAACGCTCGCTTCGAGGACCGAGAGGGCTGCGGGAAGCGCGATTTCGTCGGTGAACGCGAGCACCTCTCGTGGGGTTGGCGGACGAAGTCGCGGTCGCCTGCGCGAACGCTCAGGCTCGAGTTCCTGGCGAAGCTCGTCGATGGTCTGTCTGAGTTCGCGGACGGCCTCGGCGAGCTCCTCGTCGGTGTCGGCCATGCCGGCTCTACGGGAGCCGGTATGAAAAGCCGGACGGTCGGGCAGTTGCCCCATCACGGCGACGACGGTAGCTGCAGCCGGTCTGAACTCGAGTATACCGACTTCTGGCCGTGCTATTGCCTCTCACGAATTTTTAAACGAGCGGTGGCCGAAATATTTATTTCGGAAACGACTGTGTACTATCTCGAATGGAGAGTGAACACGGGATGCGGGGGATCGAAGGAGCGGCATTTGCACGCACTCTCGAGACGCTCAAGCGACACGGGAGCAACATTCTGCTCGTCGGCGGCGACGAAGAGTGTCACGACGCGGTCTGTCACCGACTCTGTGGGCTTCGAGGATCGGAGCCACGGTACCAGTTGTTCGTCACCGACCACGACGAACGGCACCTGACTACCCGTGTGGTCTCGCGGCGACTCGAAGACGGATCGATGACGCTTACCCTCTCGACGGGGACCGGAGATCGATCGTCGCTGGAGCCACTGTCGCTCGAGCTCGTCTCGGCAATCGACGAGTTCGAGGGTGTCGCCGGGGGGTTTGCTCCCTCGGAGCTTCGCGTCTGTGTGGACCCCCTGGGTCGACTGCTCGACGTGTACGACGCCCAAGAGGTGTTTCGCTTCCTGCAGACAGTTACGTCCCGGATCGACGATGCACGCGGCATGGGACACTACCACCTGCCCCGCGAGCACGGCCACGATACGCTTTCTCTTCTCGAACCGCTGTTCGATGCCGTCGTCGTGCTCCGAGTGCGCGACGGGAGCTACGAACAGCAATGGCACCTCCGGGACGGGTCGCCAGGAGCGAAGACAAAGACCGACTGGCTCCGACTGTAGTCGCGGTCGATCCAAGTGTTTTTGTCGTTTCCGCCCGCCCACACTGCTGTGCGCATCGAAAACAGTTTCATCCCCGTCCACGGCGTCGGCGAGACGACCGAACGCCGCCTGTGGGAGAACGGGATCACCCACTGGGAGGAGTTCGACGGGAGCGTTGTCGGCGACACGCTCGCCGACCGGATCGACGCCTTCATCGACGACGGCTGGACCCACCTCGACGACGGCGATGTCTCCCCGTTCGCCGAACGGTTGCCGGCTTCGAGTCGATGGCGGCTCTACGAGAACGTCAGACAGGAGACCTGCTTTCTGGACATCGAGACGACGGGGCTGGACGCGTCCTGTAACGACGTGACGACGGTCAGCCTCCACCGGGGCGGTGACACCAAGACGTTCGTTCAGGGGCGTGACCTCACGGCAAACCGCCTCTCGCGGGAACTCGAGGAGTCGGCGCTGCTGGTCACGTTCAACGGCCAGCGGTTCGATGTCCCGTTTCTCGAAACCTGTTACGACCTCGAGATCTCGGTCCCTCACGTCGACCTGCTGTACCCTTGCAAGAAACTCGGACTGGACGGCGGCCTGAAAGCGATCGAGCAAGAGGTCGGCATCGAGCGCGACCACCCCGACATCAGCGGCCGTGACGCCGTTCGGCTCTGGCACGAGTACGAACGAGGCGACGAGAGTGCACTGGAGACGCTCGTCGAGTACAACCGTGCGGACACGAAAAACATGCAACCGCTGCTGGACGTCGTCGCGGATCGGCTCCACGAGGCGGTCTTCGAGGCCGCACGGCAACCAGAGTGACGCTGGAACGCGAGAACGACAGCCATACGGCCGTCGACTCCGTCTTGCCCGCCATGACAGATGACGGCTACGAAGCCGAGGTCGACGTCGATGTCCGACTCCGGGACATCGATTTTATGGGCCACGTCAACAATGCGACATACGCTACCTACCTCGAGCAGGCTCGTAAAGCGTATTTCCGAGACGTACTCGACGTCTCGCTGGTCGAGGTCGGAACGGTACTGGTGAACCTGGAAATCGATTACGCCCGCCCGATCGAGGCCGACGACGACGTGACCGTGGCAGTCAGAGCCCCGGAGCTAGGCGAGTCGAGTCTGCCCCTCGAGTACGAGATTCGTGCCGACGGGGAGCAAGCGGCGACTGCCCGGACCGTCCAAGTCGTTCGAGACGGAGAGGCTGGAACTTCCCAGTCGTTGCCGGCCGAGTGGCGAGAACGGATCGAGCGCAACTGGAACTGATCGGTCGTCGCCACTCGAGTGAGCGGACAGACTCGTACGGAATGCTGTCCCGATGTCCCGGCGCGACCGCGAGCACTCCTGCGGTCGCGTCGGACGTGACTGACACCAAATCGTACACACGGTCCGTATCAGTCGTCGAGTTCGGACACCTCGACTTCTCCTTCGCCCGTGACGACGACGTGATAGCCACAGAACGGGAACGAGACGTGTCCGTTCGTTCGTGCCGTTCCGTTTTCTCGTGTTGCAAACAGCGCGTCGAGTGCCTCTGGATTGACGACTTCGTAGAGGGCGTCGTACTCCGGCGGCTCGATGTCGGTCGGGTCAACCCCTTCTCGTTCGGCGACTGCAACGATGACCTCGAAACTGAGTGACTGAAGTTCGTCGCCGTCCGAACGATCGACTGAGGGTAACATCGACCGGAGACTTTTTCTGGCCACATATAAAATCACTGGCCCTAACCCAGTATTGATGACCATATATGTAGAATAGTGGCCAAAAACAGACACTAGTGAATTTAATTCTGGTCGAATAACATACAATTATACGATAGTTATTCCGATCAGAGCGTTTCAGGCGGAAACTTTCGAGCTTCAGGCACCACTTGTAAAGGTGACTGCCGACAGCAGCGTGTGGCCACTGGCCGGCGACGAAACGACACAGCCGATCAGCATAGATTGTGACAGCCGTCAGTATAATACCGACCGGTCAGATACAAGGCGTATGCCAGTCGTCGCAGCAGTCGACCAATCGGACCGGGCAGTGACGGTCGTCACGCAGGCCGCCGAACTAGCCGACCGATACGACGTCAAGTTACACGTCGTTCACGTCGGCGACCCAACCATCGATTTCACCGACGTCTCCGCAGACGCATTACGATCACAACACGAAGAAGCCGTCCCCGAAATCGTCGAGAACGTCCAGCAAGCGGCATCCGAGGTCGCAACCAGTACTGCAAACCAGGTCGACGACCTCGAGGAGTACGAAGCCGTCGGGCTGATCGGCGAACCGAGCGAGGTCATCCGAGCGTACGCATCCGAACACGACGCCGACTACATCGTCGTCAGCGGCCGGAAGCGGCGAGCACTCGGTCAGGCGCTGTTCGGAAGCGTCAGCCAATCACTCCTGTTGAACGCCGACTGCCCGGTCGTCTCCGTCCCCCACGACGCGACAGACTCCTGATACGAATTGTTGCCCCGATTTTCCGGTGCAACCGCCCCGGGGCGCAGTCGCACTCGAAACGACTGCTACGGACTGCTGTCCCGATTTGCCGGCGCGACCGCAGGAGAGCGGTCACGCCGGAACTGACGGACAACAAACCGGATGACAGTACACCGTTCGAGACCGGTCGGCGACAGCCGACGGCCGCCACCACGCTGGCACACCGAAACGCGGTAGCGACTGCGGCGTCGGTATCACCAGTCTCGAGCGTGATCCCGTGGACACGCTCGAGGGTCGGACGTGCGTGACCGTCCTCGAGCGCAGGCCGACTCGACGCCACACGACACAACAGTCTGTTTTCTCGTTGCCGCCTGCCTGTTCACTGGCTCGTTGGCCACAATGGCTATAAACCGAAGGGATAGACCGTCCGCCGTGACGATATGCGGCCGAACGTCGACATCACGCACCAGTTAAATGGGCGCGTCAAAGAGTATGCTGACGCGAACGATCTCGACGTCGACGCAGCCTACACGGAAGTTATCGAAGCCGGAGTAGACGAGCTCGAAGATGACAACTGACAACGAATCAACGAACGACGAAGGAAACGCAGACAGAACAATTCAGTCTCTCTCGGTACGACTACTCGCAGTCGCAGTTCTCGTCGCCGTCGTCTGGTTTCTCCGCCCGCTCTTTCACCCGCTGCTCTACCGTATCGTTCACAGTCCTGCTCTGTTAATTTTCGGTGGTGGAGTGCTTCTCGTCGCCGCGTTCTTGTTCTTTTCGCCGCCGCTCGAGTCAGATCAGCCGTCTTCCACAGCGAAGTTCTCGGTTCTGACGACCGCGGCCATCGTATTACTCGTCGTCGGTGCGGCATACGGCGTTCCGGCGGCGGTCGTCGAAGAGCGCACACTCGCACAGGAGACGATGGCCGAAGCCGAGATCGCCGACGACTTTCCCGAAGTGAACGAGGAAAACGCTCGAATCACGCCGCAAGCGGTCTCTGACGTGCAGACACGCGGGAGTGTCTCTTACCGCCAGCATCAACTCGGTGAGTCGGATATCGCGAGGATGGACGACGGCCGGTTAGCGTGGTCGTATCCCGTAGAGCCCGATCCGTTCCGCGTGCGACTCTCCGGCCACCAGCGCGGCGTCTTCCTGACGGATATGACGACCATGGAGTCGCCTGACATGCAGGCCTACGACGAGCACGAGTTCGAGCACGGCCAAAACATGCTCCTGTATCGGAGTGCCGACTGGAACCTCAAGCAAACCGACTACTGGAGCCAGTACAACGACGAGCCGATCGAGTTCGTCCACGATGGCGAGGCGTATATGGCCTATCCGAAAACCGGTCACGAGTGGCAGCTCTCGCCGATTCCGCACACGGTTCCCGTCTGGGATGGCGTTGCACTGGTCCATCAGGATGGCACGATCGATCACCTCAGTCCCGAACAGGCCCAGGAATCCGAGGTACTCACCGGACAACGGCTCTATCCGCTCGACGTCACCGAGGCGAGGATGGACTCGCTTCGCTACCGGAACGGCATTATCAACCAACTCTCGATCGTCGGCTCCTTCGAAGGAGTCGTCGAACCAGCGTCGATGCCCTCCGAGGTCGGTAACCACCAGCCGTTCGTTATCGACCTCGAGGACGAGCAAATGAGTTACGTGATGGCGATGGAACCACACGGAGACAGCACGCGCGGTCTCGACGAAGTGTGGTTCACTGACGCCGAAACGGGTGAGTTCAACTACTACAGCAGCGGCCGCGAGTCACTACGCGGACCCGAGCGAGCAATGGGCATTGCTCGCGGTACCGACACCCGAACTGACTGGGGGCCAGGTGGCGACGCAATGGCCGTCGAGCCGATCCCGGTCACCGTCGACGACGAACTGTGGTGGCACACGAAAGTCGTCACGCCGGACCAGACAGACGTCGTCCGGAACATCTTCGTGAACGCCCACTCCAGTTCGGAGTCCGAAGACGCGGCCATCCTCTACGATACCGCCGAAGTATACGACTTCATCGCCGGGACTGACCTCGAGGATCTCGACGACGCAGAAGCTGTCGACGAGGACGGCGACGAGATCGATACCGAACCGGCTCCAGACGCTCCGGATGTCGCGTACTACCTCGTCATCTACGACGAGGACGGCGACGAGATCGATCGCATCGCGATCGAACCCGGGCAAGATGTCGCGTTCGAATCCGAGCACCAAGACGACGACCGAGACGAGTAACTCATCGGCTGGACGCGTGCGGCAACTCGTGTCCAGGTGATCGATTCTTCGATCGAGGCTACCGGCGCACCGCCGACCGACTCCCGAACTGGGGTTCGACACTCATACGGACTGCTGTCCCGATTTCCCGGCGCGACCGCAGGAGCGCGGTCACGCCGGAACTGACTGACAGCAAACCGTATCGAGTTCGGACAGTGGGGTAGACTGTGGCTCGAGTCTATCGAAAAACACTAGCGGCGGCTACGAAACGACGGACCAAAGCCAGGGCAGGGCTGGAAACTCAAGGTTCAAAGCCATAACTTTATGAAACTCAGGAAATTCTAGCGGTTCATGGGACACGATCCGCGCAACCAGATTGAGAACCTCCGGGAGCGCATCGGGGCCGGTGAGGACGTCGGCGACAACGATCGCGACTTCCTGCTCGAGTTCAGCGACAAGCTCGATCTCCTCGCCCAGGAGTACAGCGACTACCGACACCTGAAACTGCTGCGTCACTGCACTATCATGGCCGAAAATCTCGAGGACGGCACCCTCGCAGCCGCCCTCGAGAACCGCGACGCCGCCGAGTCGATCGTCGCCTGGATCAACCGCAACTACGACAACGAGGAGA
>JGI2924J29684_1078305_pt1 | contig 40234 bp, 33 predicted proteins | sample BenlonsequencITS_FD_29684 | JGI IMG/M metagenome (IMG submission 29684)
ACCGACTAGTTGAGAGTTGGCCCAAACCAATCACGATTCTCGATCAGGAGTAGAGCGCACTAGTCAGAGTAGACTTGGGACGCTACTAGAAACTGTCTGCCCAGCCGTACTGGCCGACTGCTCGAGTTCGAACGTTACTCTCCAGAGGAAAGGCCTCGCAGCGACTCGTCGCCGATCTCCTCTAACACATGGTCGTGAAACGCCTGCAGGGCTGCACTCTCGTCTTCCGCGAGGACGACGTCGCTTGCCGACAGCGTCGCGAGACCGAACGCACGCGGCGTCGGCGAGTCGACGAGTTGGCGCTCGAGGTCGATCTCGCCCGACTCGAGGCCGGCGACGACCTCCCCGATCTCCTCGACGTTGAGTTTGTCCTCGAGAATTTCGCGGTAGGTTTCCTCGATGACGGCGAAGTTCTCGAGGTCTTCCGCGAACCCAAGCAGCATCTCGCTCGAGACTTGCTGTTCGCTCGCGGATTTCTCGTAGCCCTTGTAGCGTTTGAGGATCAGCAGCGACCGGGTAGCGTTGATCCGGAAGTACCGCTGCAGGAGGTCGGTGCCGTCGAGTGCCGCGCGCAGGTCCGCTCGTACCTGATCGGGGTCGAGGTCCTCGACGATCCCCGCAAGGTCGACTTTGCGGTTCAGCGGCATCGAGAGGACGAAGCCGTTGTCGGCGACGGCGACGCGGACGTTGGCGGTGGCCTCCTGTGCACAGTGGTAGGCAAGCAGCCGCGAGAGGCCGTCGTTGAACTGCCGGCCGTACGCCGAGTGGACGTAGTAGTGGCGTTCGTACTCGTCGCGGTCGCGTTCGACCTCGATCGTGAGCCGATTCGGCGTGCTCACGCTCTCTGTGCCTGCATACCGTAGCTGGTGGTCGAACAGACGTGCGATGGCGCGCACGCTGTCGTCGTCCAGCGGAAACTCCCGGAGCCAGGCGCGAACTCGCGGCGGCCCACCCTCCGCGTAGTGTTCGAGCAGTTGCTGTTGGAAGGCCAGCATCTCGCAGCCGAGGTCGTACGACAGCGGCAGCCGTTCGGAGTACCACGAGGGGACGGTCGGCCGCGCGCTCGTCCGGTCGACGTAGACCTTCGAGCCCCGGCGGTACTGGTACTCGAAGTGGTCGCCCCCGAGGACGAAGACGTCGCCTTTCTCTAAGGTGTCGAGGTAGCTTTCGTCTAACTGGCCGACCCACTCGTCGCTCGCGCGGGTGTAGACGTCGCAGGTAAAGGAGTCAGGGATGGTGCCGATGTTCGTCATGTAGATCACCCGCGCCAGCCGTCCCCGTTTGCCGATCAGGGGCTGGCCGACGGGGTACTCCTCGTGGTGGTGCTGGCCGTCCGGCGGATCGTTCTCGTCACACCAGATCTTCGCGTAGACGTTCTTGTCCTCTAAACCGGCGTAGTCGGCGGTGAGATAGCGCACGAGTGACTCCCACTCCGCTTCGGAGTAGTTCCGGTAGGGGTAGGCTCGTCGCAGAATTTGTTTGACCGCCGATTCCGGCCGAATCTCGGCGATCGCCATCCCGTAGACGTGCTGGGCTGCGACATCCTGGGCGTTCTCGGGGATCGACACCGAGTCGACGAACCCGTCTGCGGCCTTCTGCAGCATCACGGCACACTCGAGCAGTTCGTCCCGGTCGAGCGCGATTACTCGCCCAGTGACGGTCTGGCCGACGCGATGTCCTGCACGGCCGACCCGCTGGAGGAGCGCGGCGACGGATTTGGGCGAACCGACCTGCACGACCAGGTCGACGTGGGGCATGTCGATACCCAGTTCCAGCGAGGTAGAAGAGGTCACCACGTCGAGACTCCCCTCCTTGAGCCGTGCCTCGACGTCCTGGCGGACCTCCTTCGAGAGGCTGCCGTGGTGGCAGGCGGAGTTTTCCTCGTCGTAGTCGTCGAACCGCTCGCGGAGGTTGTGCAGGACGCGTTCTGCTCCCGATCGAGTGTTGGTGAACACGAGCGTGTTCGTGTGCTCCTGGACGTGCTCGTGGAGCATCCGGTAGAATCGCTCCTGGACGACCTCGCGGGACGTGTTGATCAGGTCGTCGGTCGGACACTCGAGTTCGAGGTCGAACTCGCGGGCAAAGCGGGCGTCGACGATGTCGTACTCGCGCGGTTTCCCGCCTGGTTCGTCGCCGCCTCCCGTGTCGCTTCGCTCCCCGGTCGACCGTTCCGAGACGCGTGGCGTCTCGCGCCCCACCAGAAACTCCGCTACGTCCTCGACCGGTTCGATCGTCGCCGAACAGCCGATCCGCGTGATTTCGTGGTCGGTCATCGCCTCGAGTCGCTCGAGACTCACCGAGAGGTGGGTGCCGCGCTTGCCGGCGGCAAGCGAGTGGATCTCGTCGACGATGACGTACTCTACCGTCCGGAGCTTCTCGCGGAACTTCGGTGCGTTCAGCAGGATGGCCAGCGTCTCGGGCGTCGTGTTCAGGATGTGGGGTGTCTCTTCGAGCATCTGCTGGCGGTCGCTCGAGGAGGTGTCGCCGTGGCGGATGGCGTGACGGATCTCGCCCAGTTTTTCACCGCGACGCTCGGCGATTTCGTCGATGCCTTCGAGTGGGACCGCGAGGTTGCGGTGGATGTCGTTGGCGAGCGATTTCAGCGGGGAGACGTAGAGACAGTAGACGGAGTTTTCCAGGCCAGTGGAAGGGTCCGTCTCCCGGGCAGACGGGCGCTGTCCGTCGCCGCTCGCCGACTCTCGATCACGCCTGTAGAGTTCGTCGATGATCGCACAGAAACTGGCTTGCGTCTTCCCACTGCCCGTCGGCGCACAGATCAGCGTGTTCTCGCCGTCGTGGACGTTTGGGATGGCCCCCCGCTGTGGCGGTGTGAAGAACCCCTCGTTTTCGGGGACGTACTCGCCGAACTCCTCGAGCCACCACTCCTGTACTGCGGGCTCGAGGAGTTCGAAGACGTCACCGTCTTCGATCGTGACGGCGTCTGGATCGAACGGCAACTCGCCGTCGGTGGACAACTCGAGATCCGCGATCCCGTCCATTGTCGTCGTCTGGGGAGCGTGCGCGTAAGAGGGTTTGGCTACCGAAGTGAACGTCACTCAGACAGCGGCTGCGACGATCGTCAGTCCGAGAAACGCGTGCCAAGCGATCGCCGCTGCTTTGTACTGTACCGATTCCGTCGGGATTGGTGGATTCCGGAACATCGCCTCGTAGACGAAGATCGTCGCGACGATCGCACCTGCCGCGAGCCCCGACAGGAACGCGACCGGCGTCGCGAGTCCGATCGCCATCCCGAGCGCGAGGCTGCCCGCGATAGCGACCAGCAGCTTGTCGTAGTAGCTGAGGCGAGCCATACCAGTTCTAGCATCTCCTCCTCGAAAGATCCTCCGCCGATTACACGCCGACGGGAATCGGGCCCGGCTATCGAGTCGCTCGAGCGACGAAGAAAACTATCGTCTCGCGACGAGCCAGCCACGAACCACGTCGGATCGGATGTCCGTCACTCACAGGCACACATATGACTCTCGAGCCAGTAAGAGTGGACGATGGTCGGCCGCTCTTACGTCCTACGTGTGGATCTCACTGCGGGAACCGTCCGGAAAGAACGGGTTCCCGAACGGTGGCGACGCCAGTTTCTCGGCGGGAAGGGGATCGGTGGCCGGTACCTCTATGCAGAGCTAGACGCGGGTGTCGATCCGCTGGGACCGGAGAACGTGCTCGCGTTCTGTGTCGGACCGCTTGCCGGGACGCTCCCTGGCGAGTCCCGATACGCGGCAGTGACGAAGTCGCCGCTGACGGGACTGTTTCTCGACTCCTATGCTGGCGGCACGTTCGCCGAACGGCTCGCCGGCTCGCTCGAGGACTGTCTGGCCCTGCTCGTAACTGGCGAGAGCGACGAACCAGTTCACGTCGTCCTCGAGGGTGGGACGGCCGCGATCGAGCCCGCGGAGACGTGGAGTCACGATACCGTCGAGACGGCCGAAGCGTACTCCGACGCGGCTATCGCGTGCATCGGCCCCGCTGGAGAGAACGAGGTCCGGTACGCGACGATCGCTTCCGACGCTGGCGACCACCACGCCGGACGCGGCGGTGCCGGCGCGGTCATGGGTTCGAAACGGCTCAAGGCTGTGGTCGCGGCAGGGCCACCAGCCGAACCACCGACGGCCGAACTGGCCCGACTCCGCGAGGAGTACACCGAGCGATACGCGAGCGACGACACCGGGATCTGGCAGGCCGCCAGTGGGACCCTCGAGTCGGTCGACTTCGCCGACGAAGTCGACGCCCTCGCGACGGAAGGCTGGCAGGAAAGCGCGTTCGAGGGAACCCCGGAAATCGGCGTCGACGCCGTCCGGGAGGCCGCGAGTGGCCGCGAGTACCCCGACGAGTCGGTTCCGGGCGGCTTTCGCGTCGAGACCGAGGGCGGCGAGACCGTCCCACGTGGAGCGACCCAGATGAGCCTGGGCGCGGGGCTCGGCATCGACGACTTCGATGTCGTCGCGATGCTTGGCGAACGCTGTGACAGACTCGGCGTCGACGTGATCTCCGCAGGTAACGTCGTCGCGTGGGCCGTCCGCGCGAGTCAGACGGATGCGATCGACGCCGATCTCGAGTTCGGTGATGGCGACGCGGCGCGGGCGCTCGTCGAGGCGATCGCGGTGGGAGCCGACCCACCCTGCGACCAGGAAGTCGTCGAGACGCTCCGGGAGGGTGTCGACGCGGCTGCGGCCCGGTTTGGGACGGAACAGATCCCTACGGTAAAGTCGATGGAACTGCCGGCGTACGACCCTCGTGGTGCGGCCGGGATGGCGCTTGCGTACGCGACCAGCGACCGGGGTGGCTGTCATCGCCGTGCCCGCCCCATCGAAGCGGAGGTCTTCGAGGCGTGGGACCGCGACGAACGGATCACGGCCGTCAAAACCGCCCAGGATGTCCGCTCCGTGCTGTGGAGCCTCGTCGCCGACGACTTCGCTGGCGAGACGATGTGGCACGACTGTGGTGCGACTTTTCTCGAGGCACTGGACGAAGCCAGTGACCTGTCGTACCCGACCGACGCCTTGAGGCTATATCGGACCGGCGAACGGATCTGGACGCTCGTCAGACTGTTCAACGTCCGTGAGGGAGTCGATCGGAGCGACGATCGGCTTCCCGAGTCGCTGCTCGGCATCGACGACAGAGTCGATCCGGACGCCTTCGAGCGACTCCTCGACGCCTACTACCGGACGCGCGGCTGGGGGACCGACGGACGACCGACCGAGGACACACTCGAGCGACTCGCGCTCGCGGCCGTCCGCGACGAAGCGACGCCAGTGGGGACGGTGTTCGACCGATCGATCGAATAGTATTTTCCCGACACGATTCATTTCCGTACGCTATGCAGACAAGTATATAGAATTGTATTAGTATGTCTATCATTCTACAAAATACGAAAAACCAAATATATAGCGCGTATCTGTGATTATACATTCAGTATGCAGAGTAAAGCAAGTATATTCTTTATTCGATCGTGTCCACAAATCGAGTAAAAATAACATTAGAATGTCATATCAAACTTATTTTGTACTAGCTATATCGCCACTTGTCGTCGGCCTCTCCCGTACAGGCCCGACACCCAGTATTACAGGAGTACATGTGTAAACGCCGCGATCACAACCTCTCGGGGATGAGACTGGAATAGTTTCCTCGTACCAGCACGGTCGGTCCGGAACCGGAGAGGTTTTTATGTCGCCGTAACCGACTCGTGTGCATGACGCTGTCACGCGCATCGAAGTCACCCACCGTTCGGGAGTTCGAGACGACGATCGCGGCAGTCGACGGCCGCGACGTGGAACTCGAGGAGACGTACTTCTATCCCGAAGGCGGCGGTCAGCCGGCCGACCGCGGCACGATCGGCGGGATCGGGACCGAGACAGTCCAGAAACGCGACGGCGCGGTCGTTCACACGCTCGCATCCGAGCCGTCACTCGAGCCCGGCAGCGAGGTCGACTGCACGGTCGACGATGCGTTCCGAACCTACTGCATGCGCGCCCACACCGCGAGCCACGTCGTCTACGGGGCCGGCCGACGGCTGTTCGACGGCCTCGGCTACGCCGGGTTCGACATCGGCGAGGAGAAAGTACGGATCGACCTGACGACGGCTGAGCCGATCGACGACGCCGATCTCGTCGAACTCGGGCGGCGCTCGAACCGGGCCGTCTGGGACGCACGATCGGTCACGTGGGAGCGACTACCGGAAGCGAAGGCCCGCGCACTCGAGGAGATCTCGTTCAACGAGAAGACCGAGGCGGGCGCGATGGCAGAGGGACAGGCCGAGTCGGACCAACGCGTCCGCGTGGTGACGGTCGGCGAGTCGACGATCGGCGACGAGAGCGACGGCAAACCGTGGGACGTAGCGGCCTGTGGTGGTACGCACGTCGACAACACTCGCCAGATCGGTCCGATCGAAGTACTCGACCGATCGAATCCCGGTGAAGGAGTGACACGCGTCGAGTTCGCGGTCGGGCCGACGGGAGTCGACCACGCCGCAGACGTACGAGCCGCAGTACGCGAGGCGAGTCGAATCGGTGGCGTTCCCGTCGACGAACTGCCCGAGGCGGTCGCTCGCTTGCAGGAAGAGAAAGCGCAACTCGAGTCCGAACTCGAGGAACTGAAAGCGGAGGTCGTGGTGAGTCGCCTCTCGGAACTCTCGACTGTCGAACGCGACGGCGCGACGTGGGCCGTCGGCGCGCTCGAGGGACTCGAGTCGAACGTCGTCACCGAGGGTGCACGAGCGGTCGTCGGCGAAGAACCGGACGAACCGGACGTGGTTGCAGTCGTCGACGGTGACGGTAACGGTGCACCCTCGGTCGTCGTGGCCTCGACGGGCGAGGTAGACGCCGGCGAGGTGATCGACGGTGTGACGGACGCCTTCGGCGGCGGTGGCGGCGGCAGTCCGACGGCCGCACAAGGTGGCGGGCTCCAGGCCGATCCGGCGGAGGTCGTGGCTCACCTCCGCGGAGAGTAATTAGATCTCCTCGCGGATCGCGTCGTTCAGTTCCGGCACGACCTCGTGGAGGTCACTGGTGACGGCGTAGTCGGCCTTCTGGACGATCGCCGCCTCGGGGTCCGTGTTGATCGCGAGAATGTTCTCGGCCCCCTTGCAGCCGACCATGTGCTGGACTGCGCCGCTGATCCCGCAGGCGATGTAGATACCGGGACTGATCTTCGCACCGGTCTGGCCGATCTGGTCGTCGTGTGGCCGCCACCCCTCGTTGACCGCGGCGCGGGAAGCACCGACGGTCCCGCCCAGCAGGTCGGCCAGTTCCTCGAGTTTGTCGTAGTCCTCGGGGCCGCCGACGCCCCGGCCGCCGCCGACGACGACGCGTGCCTCGCCGAGCGGGACGCCCTCCTCGTCGGTCGTCTCGACGCGGTCGACCTGCACACGGAAGTGGGCATCCTCGAGCGACGGCGAAAATTCCGTGACGGCGGGCTCCGTGGCCGTCTCGGCCTCCTCGATCGGGTGCTCGTGTTCGGCAGCGCTCACCAGCGTCGTCTCGCCCTCGAGCCGGGAGTGTTCGAGCAGGCTGCCACCCCACCGCTGGCGACGCAGTTCGTACGCGTCGCCGTCGGCCTCGATCTCGAGGCAGTTCGTCGCCATCGGCGCGTCGAGGGTCGTGCCGGCGTGGGCCAGCACCTCGTGGCCACGGTCTGTTCCGGGGACTGTGATCGTGCTCACGTCGACCTCGCGGGCCAGCTGTGCCAGACTCTCACCCCACGCCTCGGGCGCGTAGCCCTCGAGTCGGTCGTCGATGACGTGGTGGAGTTCGTCGACGCCGTACTCTCCCAGTTCGTCGGTCAGCCCGGCCGCTTCGTCACCGAAGGCGACGGCAGCGAGGTCCACCCCCTCGTTCGCTGCCAGGTCGCGGGCCATCGTCAACGCCCCCAGCGACGTCTCGTCCGGAACGGCGCTCTCGTGTTCGACGAACGCGAGGATCATAGCACTTCCACCTCCTCCTCGAGGACGTCGACGACGTTCGGTACGGCGTCGGGGCTGTCGCCGAGTATCTCGGCCTCCGAATCGTCCGTCTCGGGTGCCTCCAGCCGGACCTTCTCGAAGGTTCCCGCGCCCGCGGTGCCCTCGGGCTCGAGCCGTGGGACCTCCTGTTTTCGGGCCTGCATCTTGGCACGCATGGAGGCGTAGCGAGGTTCGTTGATCCCCTCCTTGACCGCGACGACGGCCGGTAAGTCGATCTCGTAGACTTCCTCGCCGCCGGCAACTTCGCGTTTGGCGATCGCGGTCCCATCCTCTACGTCGAGGGACTTGATCCCGGTCACACAGGGGAGTCCGAGTGTGCGGGCGACGCGGACGCCGACCTGGTAGTTGCCCGCGTCGGCGGACTCGTTGCCGAACAGTAAGAGGTCGAACGCGCCGTCGTCTTCCAGTTCCTGGATCGCGTTCGCGATCGCGTCGGCCGTCTCGCGGGGGCTCCACTCTTCGCCGTCAGTCTCGAGCAGGGTCGCCTCGTCGGCCTGCATGGCGAGTCCCGTCCGGAGCTGTTCGTCCGCTTCCTCGGGGCCGAGCGTGAGGACGTGTGCCGTGCCGCCGTGGTCCTCGATCAGCTGGATCGCTTCCTCGATGGCACACTCCTCGTGGGGGCTCATGGTAAAGCCCAGGTTACTCGTGTCGATTCGTTGCCTGTCCTCCGTCAGTACGATCTTCGCGCCAGTGTTCGGGACGCGTTTGATACAGGAAAGAACGTTCATGCGTAATGCTAGCTGCGGATGCGGTCGTTCTCGGGGTCGAACAGCGGTCGGCTGCCGACGACCTCGACGGTCACCGGGTACTGCTCGCCCATGTACTCGACCTGCAGTTGCCGTCCTTCCTCGGCGTGTTCGGGCGGAAGGTACGCCAGCAGCAGGTGTTTGCCGACGCTCGGGCCGGTCCCCGCGCTCGTGACGTACGACTCTCGGCCTTCCTCGTCGACGATCACCTCGCCGTCGTCGAGGACCGGTTCGTTCCCCAGCATGAACCGGCGCTCGCCCGACTCCGAGGTGTGGTCGTCGACCGAGAGCGTACAGAGCGTAGCCGCGTTCTCCTCGTCGATCGCCTCGGCGTAGGCCTCCTTCCCGATGAAGTCGGCCTCTTTGACGCCGTGGAAGGTCAGTCCGGCTTCGGCCGGGTCGTACTCGAGTTCGAGTTCGTGGCCGAAGAGCCGGTAGCCTTTCTCCATGCGCCCGGTCGTTCCGTAGACGCCCATCCCGACGGGCCGGATGTCGTACTCCTCGCCGGCCGCGGCGATGGTGTCCCAGAGGCGGCCGCCCGTGGCTGCGGGAGCGTAGATCTCCCAGCCGAGTTCGCCGACGTAGGAGAGTCGCATCGCCCAGGCGTCGACCTCGCCGACGGTGATCTCCTGGGCGGTGTACGGCGGAAACGCCTCGTGGGACATGTCCTCCTCGGTGACGGACTGGACGACCTCGCGGGCGTCGGGCCCCCAGACGCCGAGCGTACACAGCGACTCCGAGCGGTCGATCATCGTGACGTCGCCGTCCTCGGGGAGGTGGCGCTCGAACCACGCGCGGTCGGAGCCTGCTGCTGCACCGCCGGTGATAACTCTGTAGTGTTCCGGCCCAAGACGGGCGATCGTCAGGTCGGAGACGAAGCCGCCGTTCTCCGCGAGGATCGGCGTGTAGACCGTCTTCCCGATGTCGACGTCCGTCCGCCCGACGGCCATCTGCTCCACGTACTCGACGACGTCCGAGCCGACGAAGTCGAACTTCCCGAAGCCCATGTCGCCGACCATGGCGACGTGGTCGCGCATGTGGAGGTGTTCGCCGAGGATGATCGGCGACCACCACCGCGAGTCCCACTCGTTGCCCCGGAGTAGTCCCTCGAGTTCTTCGTTGTACGTCCGGACGAGGTCCTCGTTGGAGCTGTACCACTGGGGTCGTTCCCAGCCGGCGGCCTCGAAGAATCGTGCGCCGAGGTCCTCCTGGCGGTCGTAGAACGGACTCTGTCGGAGCGGCCGCGAACTCTGCCACTGCTCTGCGGGGTGGACGATCCCGTAGATCTTCTGGAACCCCTCGTGGCCTCGGTTCTCGACGAACTCCTGGGAGGTGCCGTACTCGTAGAACCGGTTGACGTCGGAGCCATGGAGGTCGATGTCCGACCAGCCACGCGTCATCCACTGGGCGACGGCCTCGCCGATCGCGGGCGCTTCCTTGATCCAGACCGCGGCACACGACCACAGCCCCTCGACGTCTTGCAGCGGGCCGAGCAGGGGCGCGCCGTCCGGCGTCACCGACAGCAAACCGTCGATTTCGTGGCGAACGCCCGCCTGCGGGTCGTCGAGCAGTTCGGGGACGATCTCGAGTGCGTCTGCCATCGACTGCTCGAAGGCGTCGTCGGTCAGCGGCGGCTGGGTCGGCGACAGCGGTGCCTCGTCGATCGACGGCACGTCGTCGACGTCCCAGAGGATCGGTCGGTGCTGGTAGGAGCCGACCTCCAAGTCGTTCCCGTGCTGGCGCTCGTACATCTGGGTGTCCATGTCCCGGACGACGGGGAACGAGATTTCGCCGTCGTAGTCCTCGAAGAAGGAGATCGGTCCGACGCTGACCATCTGGTGGACGGCGGGCGTCAGCGGGATCTCGACGCCTGCCATCTGTGCAATCTTGGGGCTCCACAGCCCCGCGGCGATGACGACCTCGCCTGCCTCGACAGTGCCACGGTCAGTCTCGACGGCCTGTATCGCGTCGTCCTCGACGTGTAAGTCGAGCACCTCCGTGTTCGGCGAGACGGTGAGTCCGCCGTCAGTTTCGTGATCGGCTCGTGCCCGCATCACTTCGCCGGCCCGCAGCGGGTCGCAGGTGCCGGCGCCCGGGCTGTAGAACCCGCCCTCGATGATGTCGGTATTGACGTAGGGCACCATCTCCTCGACCTCCTCGACGGAGAGCAACTCGCCGGGCTCACCCCAGGCTTTGGCCGACTGGACGCGCCGTTTTAGTTCCGCCATCCGCTCGTCGGTTCGGGCGACCTCGATTCCGCCGCTGTTCGTGAACGTGTCCATGTCCTCGTACTGCTCGATCGAGCGGCGGGTGAGGTGGGTCATCTCCTTCGAGTGCTCGACCGGCATCAGGAAGTTCGACGCGTGTCCCGTCGACCCGCCTGGGTCCGGGAGCGGTCCCTTGTCCATCAGGAGGATATCGTCTCGACCCTGTTTCGAGAGGTGGTACGCGAGGCTGTTGCCGACGATTCCGGCACCGATGATTACCGTCCCCGCACTCGAGGGAAAGTCGCTGCTCATCGTCGCTCACCACCCGTCCGGCGTGGTCGTCCGTCCGCTGTCCACGGGCGCTTTCCGTACAGTGTCATCTTCGTCGCTAGTGATCATCCCACACGCTATTAAATGGACGTACATCTGACACGCAGGTTACGTGACGAGGGACGAGGTCGTAGGGCCCGAGGACGAATCTTGCTCGGAGCGTAGAGTGGCGATGGAACGAAACGAATCGGTCGGTAGCCCACACCACAAGCAATCAGGTCGGTTATGGGTCGTGTTTCGGTCGTTCGCTTCCGTGTGTCAGATCTCGTTCCCGGCGACGAGCGCGAACGGAACCTCGTCGTATCCGGAACGCTATGCGTGGCGTCAACACTTATGAAGCGATCGGGAAAAGGGACCGATATGAGTGCAGACGAAGGCGGATCGATACCGTCGGACTACGAAATCGCACAGTCAGTAACCACGAAACACATCACCGACGTCGTCGAACCCTACGGCCTCGAGGCGGACGACCTCCAACTGCTCGGCGAGGAGACAGCGAAGGTCGAACTCGAGGCCATCGAGCGGCTCCGCGAGGAGGGCGACCCCGCGGGCAAGACGATCCTCGTCACCGGGATGACGCCGACGCCGCTAGGCGAGGGGAAGACGGTGACGACGGTCGGACTCGGGCAGGCGTTGAACCAACTCGGGGAAGACGCGCTCGTCGCGATCCGGGAACCGTCGCTTGGCCCCGTCTTCGGCGTCAAAGGCGGGGCCGCGGGCGGTGGCTACTCGCAGGTGCTCCCGATGGAGGACATCAACCTCCACTTCACGGGCGACCTGCACGCGTTGACCTCCGCACACAACCTCATCGCGACGATACTGGACAACCACATCAAGCAGGGCAACGAACTCGACATCGCGGTCAACTGGATCAACTGGCCGCGTGCGATCGACATGAACGATCGGGTCCTCCGCGAGACGGTCGTCGGCCTGGGCGGCGACGTGACCGGCATCCCCCGCGAGGACGGGTTCATCCTGACCGCTGCCTCGGAACTGATGGCCGTGCTCTGTCTCGCCGACGGACTCGAGGACCTCAAAGAACGCATCGCACGGATCATCGTCGCCTACGACGAGGACGGCGACCCGGTCACGGTCGACGACCTCGGCGCGACCGACGCCGCCGCGATCCTCTTGAAAGACGCACTGAAACCCAACGTCGTCCAGACGATCGAGGGGACGCCGGCGTTCGTCCACGGCGGTCCGTTCGCCAATATCGCCCACGGCACCAACTCCCTGATCGCCGACGAGGTCGCCGCCCACCTCTCGGAGTACCTCGTCACCGAAGCCGGCTTCGGCTCCGACCTGGGGGCCGAGAAGTTCATGAACATCGTCTCCCGCTTCGGCGACGTCGAACCCGACGCCGTCGCTCTCGTCGCCTCCGTCCGCGCGCTGAAGTACCACGGCCAGGACATGTGGCCGCCAGACGTCGACGCACTCGAGGAAGAAGACGTCGACGCCGTCTACGACGGCCTCGAGAACCTGGAGAAACACGTCCGGAACCTCCAGCAGTTCGGCGTCCCGGTCGTCGTCGCCGTCAACCGCTTCCCGCAGGACACCGACGCCGAGGTCGAGGCCGTCGTCGAGCACTGCGAGGACGAACTCGGCGTGCCGGCCGCAGAGTCGACCGTCTTCGCCGAGGGCGGCGAAGGCGGGATCGAACTCGCCGAACACCTCGTCGAGGCTGCCGACGCCGAGTCGGAGTTCGAACCGCTGTACGACCTCGAGGCTTCCATCGAAGAGAAGATCGAGACCGTCGCCACCGAGATCTACGGTGCCGACGGCGTCGAGTTCCACAGCGACGCCAGAGACGACATCGACCGGCTGACAGAACTGGGGTTCGACGACGTGCCGATCTGTCTCTCGAAGACGTTCCACTCGCTGAGCGACGACGCGAGCGAGAAGGGCGTCCCCGAGGACTGGACGCTCGAGGTAAACGAGATTTACCCGTCGGCAGGAGCGGGTTTCCTGGTGGTGTTGACCGCCGACGTGCTCACGCTGCCGGGGCTCCCGGCGGAGCCAGCAGCCGAGAGCATGGAACTGCACTCCGACGGGAGTATTTCGGGGCTGTTCTGAGCGAGCGGTCTTTATTCGCTCGTTTCGACCTGCCACAGCGCCCGGTACAGCGTCTGCAGGTCACACTCACATCGGTCGGCGACGTCTTGACACGTCTCGAGGTATCGTTCGTACGCCGCCGGGGACGGCTCTTCCGGGTACGGCTCCTCGAGTTCGCCACAGTCCTGCAGGACCCCCCACTCCCGGTCGCTCAGCACGAGATAGCGGCCGGGGTCGAGAAACTGCAGGAACGCAGTTGCGACGGAGGGATCGACGCCGGACAGCGTCGTCAGGGCCTCGAGTTTCGCCTCGGTCTCGTCGGCCGCGAGCGCGTCGTCGATGGCGGCGTGGACCGCCTCGTACTCGTTGTCGCCGAAGGCCGCCTCCCTGCGGCGGCGAGCGGCGTTGTCGTAGTCGAGGCGTCGCCGATAGTACCACTGGACGACCCACTCTACGTCGCGCCAGCCGTAGTCGCCGCTCTCGAGCGTCGCCGGCATGATCTCGCGGTGTTCGTCTTCGACGGTCGCGAACGGGTGGGCGTCGGCGTACTCGTCGGCGAGCGCGTCGACGGTGTCTGCGGTGAGTTCCATCCTGCTCGCGGGGTACGACGGCCGACCGTGTGAACGTTTCCGTCACGACGACGGTCGATACTGCGGCGCGGCGGCGGTCCCGGAGAAACTTTGATTGCCGTCGGCCGAGACGATACGGTATACCATGACCAGCACTCACACAGGTGATCCCGATGTCGACTGACGACCCCGAGTCCGGACCGACGAAGACGATCTGTCCGTACTGTGGCGTCGGCTGTGGCATCCAGGTCAAGCAGGGGGAGGAACCGGGCGACGTCCAGTTCATGCCGTGGGGCGACGCGCCGGTAAACGAGGGTCGAGTCTGTATCAAGGGCGGCGCGGCGACGGAGGTCGTCGACCACGAGGACCGACTGACCGAGCCGCTGATCAAAGAGGACGGCGAGTTCCGAGAAGCTAGCTGGGAAGAGGCCTACGACCTGGTCGTCGAGGAACTCGAGCGCATCCGCGAGGAATACCGTCCGGACGCGATGGGCTTTTTCGGCTCCTCGAAGACGATGAACGAGGAGAACTACCTCCTCCAGAAGATCGCTCGCCGGTACGGCACCAACAACGTCGACAACTGTACGCGGATGTGTCACGCTTCGACGGTCTGGGCGCTACGGACGAGCCTGGGCGCGGGCGCGATGACGAACAGCATGGCCGACTTAGAGGAGGCGTGTGACCTGTTCTGGATTCAGGGTGCGAACCCGGGCGAACAGCATCCGATCGCGAACAGCCAGTACTTCCGCCAGGCCGTCCTCGAGGGCGCGACGGTGATCCAGGTCGACCCGCATGCGAACAAGACGACGCGCTCGTTCCAGATCGACGAGACGGATCGCCACCAGCACCTCCAGTTGAACCCCGGCACCGACATTCCGCTACTGAATATCGTCCTCGAGACGATCCTCGACCACCACGAAGAGCACCCGGCGGACGGCTGGATCGACGAGGAGTTCGTCGAGACTCGCACCGAGGGGTTCGAGGATCTGAAAGAGACCCTCGAGGGCTTCGACAAGGAGGCCGCCGCCGAGGAGTGCGGGCTCGATCTGGAAGCGATCGAACTGGCCGCCGAGAAGTACGCGAAAGCGGACAACGCCGCCATCTTCACCGGGATGGGGATGAGTCAGCACGCCTGCGGCGTCGACAATGTCCAAAACGAGATCAACCTCGCGTTGATCACGGGCAACATCGGCCGGCCGGGGACGGGCGTCAACCCGCTTCGGGGACAGAACAACGTCCAGGGGACTTGCGACGTCGGCGCGATGCCGAACGTCCTCCCGGGCTACCAGCTGGTCGACGACGACGAGGCCCGCACCCGCGTCGAGGACGTCTGGGGGTTCGAGGTACCCGACGAACCGGGCCTGACCAACGTCGAAGTCTCCCACCAGTTCGGCACCTCGGTCCACGGTCTGTACGTCATGGGCGAAAACCCCGTCATGTCCGAACCCGACGCCAACAGCGTCGCCGAGCGCATTCAGGAACTCGAGTTCATGGTGGTTCAGGACATCTTCATGACCGAGACGGCGAAGTACGCCGACGTCGTCCTGCCGGCGACGACCTGGGCCGAACGCGACGGCACCGTCACGAACACCGACCGGCGCGTCCAGCGGATGCGCGGCGTCGACAAAGTACACGAGAACACGAAACACGACCTCGAGATCCTCTCGGAAGTCGGCTCTCGGCTATTCGGCGGCGAGGAGTCACGTTCCTCGGAGAGCCGGACGGAGTCCGGCGAGGGCTTCGACTTCGACGATCCCGAGGAGGTGTTCGAGGAGCTCCGCGAGGTCTGTCCGATCTACCACGGGATGACCTACGACAACCTCGGGGAGGAGGGACTGCACTGGCCCTGCTACCAGCCCGGCGACGAGGGCGATCCATTCCTCTACGAACACGAGTTCGACACCGAGAGCGGCAAGGGCCACATCGAGGGCGTCACCCACCAGCCGCCGAAGGAGACGCCCGACGACGAGTACCCGCTGATCCTGACGACCGCGCGTCTCGAGGAACACTACAACACGGGGACGATGAGTCGCCGCTCGCCGACGCTGAACCGCCAGACGCCGGAGAACTTCGTCGACGTCCACCCGAACGACGCCGAACGGTACGGCATCGAGGACGGCGAGAAAGTGGGCCTCAAATCGCGCCGCGGCGAGATCACCGTCGAGGCACAGGTCACCGAGGACACCAAGGAAGGCGTCGTCTGGACGACGCCCCACTTCGCGGCCGCCTCCGCGAACAAGTTGACGAACGACGTCCTCGACGAGCGAGCGAAGATTCCAGAGTACAAGGCCGCAGCCGCAGAGATCGAGGTCGGCCTCGAGCCGGCGGCCGACGACTGATCGGCTCTCTCAGGAGGTCACCGCTCGTCGTTTTCTCTGTTTTCGGACAGTCTCGAGCGGATGGCAACGACGATCGATCGGCGTCCGCGTTCGCGCTCGCGAAGCGTTCCGGCGAGACCGACGAGCGCGATCAGGGCGAGGAGTGCGAAGGGAGCGCCGGTCAACACGGCCATTGCCTGCAGGAGTTCGGCGCTGTCGGTGACAAGTACCGAGATGGCGACGACACCCTGGAAGATGCCCCAGAAGAGGATCGCACCGGTGGTCGGGGCGAACTCGCGTCTGGTCGCCAGGACTGCCACGACGAGCGTCGACGTGTCGGCGGAAGTCGCCATGAAGACGACGATCAGCGCCAGGAAGACGAACACGAGCAACTGGCCGATCGAGAACGCCTCGAAGACCGGAAAGCCTGCGACGGCTTCGGACCGACCGTGGGCGTCGATCGCCGCGAGCGCGTCGACGGTACTCGTCTGCTGGAGGTGAAGGGAGGTAGAACCGAGCAGGAGAAACCAGACGATCGTCGCAAGCGACGTTGCGACGAATCCCGTCAGGACAACCGTTCGAATGCGCCGACCTCGGGAGAGCGCCGCCAGAAAGAGGCCGGCAAACGGTGCCCAGGAGAACCACCACGCCCAGTTCCAGATCGTCCAGTCGGCGACCCAGCGGTCGGCGACCAGTCCGTTCCCGAGGTGGAGACTCATCGGAACCGCGTGTCTCGCGTAGCTTCCGACCGCATGCACACTGCTTTCGACCACGACGGTTCGTGGCGCAACGGCGAAAAACAGCGCAGCGAACAGGCCGAACAACACGACGTTGACGCCGGCGATCCGCCGTATTCCTCGATGGACGCCGCTCTGTGCCGAGACGACGAAGACGAACGTCAATCCGGCGACGAACAGGACCGATTCCGCGACGCCGAACCCGACGCCCCACTGGACGTCGATCCCCGTGAGAAACTGGTCGCCGACGAGTGCGATCGAGGTCGCGATGCCGCCGATCGTCGCGAAGACGGCGAGCAGATCGACGAGTCGACACCAGACCGAATCGAGGTTGTCGACGCCGAGAAACGGCGTCAGTATCGTCGATACCCGAAGCGGTGCGTCCTGCTGGTACACGTAGTAGGCGATCGGCACGCCGACGGCGATGTAGACGCTCCAGGCCCAGAATCCCCAGTGAAACAGCGCGTAGGTCAACGCCGCTCCCGCCGCCTCCTCTGACTGTGGTTCGACTTCGAAATACGACGGCGGCGTTTCGTAGTGAAACAACGCTTCCGCCGGCCCCCAGAAGACGATTCCGGCGGCGATGCCGGCCGTGAAGACCATCGTGAAGTAGACCGGATACGTGTAGGCCGGTTCGACGTCAGATCCACCAAGTCTCACCGATCCCCAGGGCCCGACCAGCAGCGCCAGACAGAACGCTACTGCAAGCAAGACGATTCCGGAGAACAGCCAGCCTGCATACGTCGTGACGGCCGCCTGTGTGGCAGCGACGACCGCCATCGTCGTCGACGGCAGCAACAACTGCCCGAGGAAAAAGAGCCCGAACGCGAGGACTGGCACGCCGACCGTAACCGGATCTTGTCGGTCGAGAAACCCCTCGAGAACGTCACCAACCTCGAGTCGGCGAACGCGAAGCAGGTAGTCCGAATCGAACGCTTGTTCGCGCTCGTCGCTTGCGGTTGGTAACACTGCAAGGTAGCTCAGACCGGAGGCGAAGAACACGAGCGAAATAGTGAGCCAGGCGCGACCGGATATCGTCTCGCCGACGAGTTCGGGGAAGAAAAATCCCGACACGACGACGATTCCCGAGAGAACACAGAGCGGGGCCAGCAGCTTCCGGAGCATCCGTTCGGCCGTGCTGACGCCCTCGATGCCCATGTCGGCCGGTCAACAGCCGGTCCTAAATCAGTTCCCCACCACCGAAAGCGGTATTCCGGTTCCGGGTGGACGAAAGTCGACCTCGCCTTCGATCGTCGCCGAACACGTCCTGTCTGTATTTCGATAGAACGTGGTTCGCTCCGTGGAAACCGTGACGGCGACTCGGACGGGCTGTCGAAAGTCAATGACGTCGCGACCGAAGGTTGGTCGTAACCGCGCCAATTCGTTCGACAGCGGTCCGTCTCACGCGTCGTCCGTGTCTTCGAACAGCGACTCGGCGGATTCGTTCGCGAGAACCGATCGGCCGAGGAGGCGGCCACCGATCGCCGTCGGACTGACCACCTCGTCGGCGCCGACCTGCTCGAGTTTGCCAACGTGCTGGCGGTCGTTTGCTGCGGCGACGATGCGGACCTCCGGGTTCGCCTTTCGTGCGGCGAGGACGGCCAGGACATCGTTGGCGTCGTCCCGCGTCGCGACGACGACACCCGACGCGTCGCCGACCCTGGCGTCCTGTAACGTCTCTTCGTGGGTCGGATCGTCGGTGAGGACGTTGACGTCCCGGTCGTTCAGTTCGGCGGCGTCGTCGACGTCACGAGTGACGATCACGACGTCGATCTCCGTCTCGAGTTCGTCGAGTACCGATTCCGTGATGTCGCTGTGCCCGAGGACCAGGACGTGGTCCTCGAGGAGGGAGAGTTCTGACGGTGTCATGTTTCCGAACGCAGTAGCCATCCGTTTCTCGATTGCCGGGACGATCAGTGATCCGATCGCGACGGTGAACGCCCCCGTTCCGAAGAGGATAACCGAGAGCGAGAACCACTTTGCTTCGGTCGTCAGCGGCGTGATGTCGCCGTAACCGACGGTTGCGATCGTGACGACGACGTAGTACACCGAGTCGCCCCACGTCTCGAGTCCGGCGAACTGGTCTTGCAGGGCGTACGAGCCGATAGTGCCGTACAGGACGACGCCGACGATCGAGGACAGTGACGCGATCTGGAGCGACGAGAGTTCGATCCGCTGGTCGAACGCGTCTCGGTTGACGAGCAACAGCGGGAGTGCCACGAGCACCGAGAGCAAGAGGGGAATGTCCGTCGTCTGGAACGTCGTCAGTGGCAACACCGTCGCGAGCGGGAGTGTGACTAGCCCGAGGTACCACGCCAATCGCTTGCGTCGTTGTAGCCCGATGACGAGCGCGCCGAGAACGAACGCGAGCAAGACGCCGGTAAACTGCACGACTCCCGGTTCCCACGGAAGCAAGGCCGCCAGTGGTCCGTCGTACGTTACGGCCGGCCGGCTGAGATTCGAGAGGCCGGTGACGAACGCGAGGACGGCGACGAACCCGGTCAGTACGACGGCCGTTTTCGCTCCGGAGAACTCCTGCCAGTGGACGAGCCGAATCCGCTCGCTGTGATAAAACAGTCGCTCGAGCGCCGGCTCCGATGAGTCTGGCGAGTCGGTTGCCACCCGAGACGGTACCAGCCCAAGCTATATAACTACTGGCGGAGGCGGAACCGCGCCGCCGCTCGACAACCGGCAGTGGTATGTTATATGGTAACAAAAGTAAGGGTTATGTGTTGTCCCGTCGATACTCCTCACGAGCCGAGGACGAGGGCACATGTACGACAACGTTTTGATCGCGACGGACGGCAGCGACGCAGCCCAGGGATGTGTCGACTACGGCCTCGAGGTCGCCGAACGAACGACTGCAAAGATACACGCCGTGTACGTGGTCGAAACCAAAGCAACCTACATTCTGACGGTCGGTCTTTCGGACGCCGAACTGGAACAGTACAAGGAGTACGGCCGCGAAACCGTTACGGAGGTCGTTGAAGAAGCCGTCGAACGAGGACTCGAGGCAAACGGTGTCGTCAAGACTGGCCGTCCGTCCGAAGAGATCGCCGAGTACGCGAGTGACAACGACGTCGACGCCGTCGTCATGGGAAAACAGGGCCACGGTGCGGTCGACAGACACCTTGGCAGTACTGCGGAAAACGTCATGCGAAGGGTAGACGACGCGGTGACTGTCGTCGTCGAGGGTTGACGCCGACCGGTATGTCCCCGCTCACATGCTTCCCACGCGGTGGTCGTGCCACGCCCCACAGCCACGGCGACTCGACATCACATGGCTTATTCGAGTCTGCTCCATACCCCGGATATGCCTCGTTCGAGCGTCTCTCCGGGACCGATCGCGAACCAACTATTCGAGAGCGGCTTTCGTCTCGCGGTGATCGGTGGGCTCTCGGTGGTCGTCGCGCTCCACTGGATGGGCGCACTCTCGCTTCTCGAGCCAGTTACCGTCGTTCTCGTGGCGCTTTTGTTTCCGATCTATCTCGTGTTCGTCTCGATGCTGTTGGCAGTGTGGCTGGGATACGACAGGGACGAGACGAACCTACAGCGCGTCGACAGCGAAGAGGCCGACGATCCGTGGGAAGGCTGGCCGTGGTGAGAGCGAACGGGGCGACCGAGGGGGTGTAAGCGGATGCATTGGCGTGGCCGAACGATCGTTCGGCTGTTCTTGCTCACCGGCGGCACGGCTTTTCTGGTGACGGGAGCACTCGGCGGTGACGTTCTGAATGTCGTGCTCGGTGCTGTTGCAGCGAGTCTCGGTGGTGTCGGGCTAGCGTCCGAGTGGACCGAAACTATCAGCTGACGATACATTTGGGCTCCCCAGGCTGAAGCCGTGGGTTTTCGCCTCGCACCATATATAAGTTCCATCGGCGTCGTTTCTGAAACATGTCGAACCTCGTCGCGACCGGGGCCACTGTGCTCGCAGTAGCGTTTGCCGTCGGGAGTGTCGCCGCTCTCTTGGCAGGGAATCACTTTTTGTCCGGAACGCTGCTTACGTTCGTCGCGTTCGCGATCTACTTCCGGGAGAGCAACACGGAGTGAGCTACACGGAACGAGCGTCGCTGCCACCCAAACTATATGATACCGTCGTTCGAATATTTTTCTGGGCTCACGGACATGCTAGACAACATCCTGATCGCTACGGACGGGAGCGACGAGGCGTCAGTAGCGGTCGAGCACGGACTCGACCTCGCAGAGGTGTTCGGGGCGACGGTTCACGTGATTTACGTCGTCGAGACTGAAGCGGCGTACATTCTCACGATCGGCGTAAGCGACGACGAGATGAAAGAGTACCGACAGCTCGGAGAGGAAGTCGTCACCGACATCGTCGAACGGGCCAAACAGCGAGGACTAGACGGCGTCGGTGTGGTCAAAACGGGGAACATCTCACAGGAAATCGTCGACTACGCACAGGAGACCGATATCGACAACGTGGTCGTCGCCGAACGAGGCCGTGGAACGGTCGAGAAGTATCTCGGCTCCAACGCCGAGAACGTCGTCCGAATGTGCTCACAGCCCGTCACCGTCGTTCGGTCGTCCAAGAACGTGTAACGCTCACGTCACGCGAGTCGACAACCGAGACCAGCCTCACCGTCGCCCGACGTCCCGAACGCAAAACGGTGACAGGACGTCCGATGGGCGGTGCGAAATCGAAACGCGGACTCGGACTGTCGGTTCCCGAACAGTGTCGTCACCGAACGACCGGTAGACCGCTGTATAGCATTTCCGTCACGACCGCGTCCCGGTGAAAATAGGTACAACAGCTCGTTCAGTCGCCGACATCGACGTCGACGACCCTGTCACCTCTCGTCTTGACCTCTGTCACGAGGTCGCCACGCTGGGTCGTGACGACGACGTCGTTGTCTTCCTCGAGTTCGTCGACAACCTCGGCAAACTCGTCGGACTCGAGGATCGCATACTCCGTCTGGAGTCCCTGCAACACGGCGTAGATCATGAACAGTAAGATGACGGCAAACGGGAGGCCGCTTGCGATAGCGGCTGCCTGCAGTGCCTCGACAGCGGCGTCGCCGCCGGCGATCAACAGCGCCGCTGCGACGAGTCCTTCGGAGGCCGCCCAGAAGACGCGGCCGGTGGCTGGCGTCTCGTGTTTGCCGCCGGTGCTTAGATGCTCGAGGACGAGTGAGCCCGAGTCGGAGGAGGTCACGAAGAACGTCGTGACGAGTATGATCGCGATCGTGGACAGGATGATTGTCCCTGGCATCAGGTCGAACATCGCGAACATCGCGAGTTCTTCGCCGACGTCGAACATCGGGCCGCTGACTGCACCGGCGGTGTCGTCGGCCATCTCGAAGTTGAGTGCGGTTCCACCCATCGCTGCGAACCAGGCAAACGAGAAGACGACGGGGATCAGGAGGACGCCACCGACGAATTCACGAATGGTTCGGCCTTTCGAGATGCGTGCGATGAACATCCCGACGAACGGCGACCAGGAGATCCACCACGCCCAGTAGAAGACCGTCCAGTCGACCAGGAACGCGCCTTCACCCTCGCCACCGGGGCCGTAGAACTCCGACCCCTGGAAGTAGTGGTTGTCGAACGAGTTGCCAAAGAACGATAGTTCGAAGAAGTTACCGATGTAGGCGCCGATACCCTGTGGAAGCGCCCCGAGGATGAAAAGCGTCGGTCCGAGGACGAACACCGAAAACAGGAGAACGATCATCAGCGTGAGATTCAGGTTACTGAGACGTCGAATACCTTTGTCGAGGCCGAGATAAACCGAGATAACTGCAAGGCCCGTGACGAGGCCGATGATCAGGACGGCTACCCCGGTTGCGTCCGGGACAGCAGGGAACGCACCGACCTCGTCGCCGACGAACGTTAGTCCGGCGTTGATCTGTAACGCGCCGAGTCCGAGGGATGTGACCAACCCGAACAGTGTCGCGAAGATGGTGAAGATGTCGATGATATGTCCCGGCCAGCCGTAGATTCGGTCGCCGAGCACCGGGTAGAAGATCGAACGGAACGTCAGCGGCAGTCCGCGATTGTACGAGAAGAACGCCAGCCCGAGAGCGACCAGTGCGTAGATGGCCCACGGGTGAAAGCCCCAGTGGAACAGGGAGACGGCCATCGCCACTTCGCCGGCACCTTCGGTCCCAGCTTCGGCACCGAGGTGTGGATCGAAGAGATGGAAGACCGGTTCGGCGACACCGAAAAACATGAGTCCGATTCCCATGCCCGCGCTAAACAGCATTGCGATCCAGGAAATATCGCTGAACTCTTTCTCTCCGTCGACGCCGCCGAGTCGGATTACACCGTACTTACTGATAGCGAGATAAATCATGAAAACTATGAATATGTTCGCGGCCAGGATGAACAACCAGTCGAAGTAGTCAGAAACCGCAACTCGCGTGTCCTGGTATAGCGCTCCAGCCTGGTCCGGAAACGCCAGCGAGAGGACGACGAAGACGACGATCAAGCCGCCCGCAATGAGGAAGACGGGCGGGTTGATGTCGAATCCGAACCCTTGCCAGTTGTTATCGCCCGGTTCTCGATCCGTCTCCGCGTGGAACAATTGTTCCTGTATCCCTTGCTTGCTTTTATCTGCCATGGTTCTCTCCGTGTGGATGTCTCCCTTCGATCCGTGGCCAGCCTTTTTCGACACTCCGGTCGGTCGGTTCGCCCTCCAGCCTCCCCCTACGAGAGCCCCTCATGTAAACATGTCACGAATGGCATCGCCTCCCAACCACAGTTCTGCGGTACCTTGCAATTCCGTATATAGTTTTGGTACAGAGACTGATTATTTTACCGAGAGCGATCGGTACCGAAGAGCGACCCGAGAGGCGAGACACACAGCGAGAGCGGACGTTCAAAACCGGACGAAGACGGAGCCGAGACGCGACGGTGTCGCGAGAAACGAAACGACGAACGTGACGACGGCAAGACCGAACGAAACTGCGGTAATTCCGAGGAGAACCGGTCCGGACGTCGGCCAGGCGAGCGTCGTGAACATGACGCCCGTCATCGAGCCGACGACGAGCAGCAAAAACGCCATAGAGACGCGAAGCCCCATCTGCCGGGGGTTGAACCCACAGCCCGGACAGCCCACCTCATCCCCCTCGAGTTCGTACCCGCAGCGTTTACACTGGGGCGTTTCACCGTCGAACGGGCGCATACGCTTCCGTCGTCACGAACTGTCAAAAAGGTGTGTGCCGCTTTCGTGAAACGAACTGCCGGGTTGTCGGCGTCGCTACCGGCCTCGGCGGAACGTACCGAGGACGCGCTCGAGGAGACCGGGTTCGTCTTCGAGAGGCGGCATCGCTGGCATGTAGTTGACGAATTCGTCGTTCGATCGATCGGTGGAATCTGCTTCTGTACGCATTCAGTTTGGACTTTGAACCAGGGTGAGTTAAGAATTACGAGCTACTGTTTGCCAATTTCAAGCACTGCGAAAGCGCACGCAGGAAGGGCATGATCACTGCCGACCACCGAGTGGGCTACACCTGTTTCCCGTCCATCACGACTCCCACAACACTTCTGCTCACTGTCATCTATAGTCGAGCGATCGGTCGTGGTTCCGAGACAGGAATCTGCCGCTAAACGACCACACCGTGTCTTTGTGGCCGAATTCGTTTCCACCCGCTCTCGGTGGACTCCTACTTTTATGGGCGTTCCCGGACACCTGACTGGTAATGTCTGGCAATGGGCCACCACAGACGGAACGAGCGGATCATCCGAACTATCCGAGCGTCGACCAGTCGGACAGAACGCTCCCGAGAAACCTGCGACAGTCCGGCGATCCGGGGATCGAACTGCTCGTCTCGACGCGGGTTCGCAAGTCACCGTTTTTCCACAAGTCGTTTGTCGAGAACGACGCGTGGCGAGCGACGGTCTACAACCGCATCTATCACCCACGCGGGATGCTAGAGCCCGAAGAAGGTGGGATGATGGAGGAGTACGACGCACTGGTCAATCACGTCACCCTGTGGGATGTCGCCGTCGAACGGCAGGTTCGCGTGAAAGGACCCGACGCCGAGGCGCTGACCAACTACGTCATCACCCGCGACGCGACCGAGATCGAACCGATGCACGGGAAGTACGTCATCCTCTGTAACGAGGACGGCGGCATCCTCAACGATCCCGTCCTGTTGCGACCGGACGAGAACGAGTTCTGGTTCTCGATTTCGGACTCGACACTGATGCAGTGGCTTCAGGGCGTCAACGTCGGCAAAGAGTTCGACGTCGAGATCGACGAAATCGACGTCGCGCCGATGCAAGTCCAGGGACCAAAATCCGTCGACGTGATGGTCGAAGTCGTCGGCGAAGAAGTCGAGGAAATCCCCTACTACGGACTGATGAAAGCCGAAATAAACGACGTGCCAGTCCTCGTGAGCCAGACCGGTTTCTCCGGCGAGAAAGGATTCGAAATCTACGTCAAGGAGGCTTCGAAGAACGCCGAACGCGTCTGGGACCCCGTCCTCGAGTCCGTTCGGAATCACGGCGGGATGCAGGTCGCACCGGCCCATCACCGCCGGATCGCCGCCGGCATCCTCTCGTGGGGCCAAGACATGGACCACGAAACCTCGCCGTTCCAGGTCAACCTCAGCTACCAGGTTCCCGACGACAAAGACACAGCGTACGTCGGCAAGGAAGAACTCGAGCGCCAGCAAGAACAGATCGAGAACGGCGACTACCCGTTCGTCCACAAGATGGTCGGCCTCAAGATGGCCGGCGAGCCGGTGCGCGACTACGCGCCGGACTTCTGGCTCGTCTCCGATCCCGACACCGGCGAGAAGTGTGGCTACGTCACCTCGCCGTGGTACAACCCCGAACTCGAGACGAACCTCGCGCTGGCGTTCGTCCCGGCCGAGAAACTCGACGGCGATCCGATGGCCGTCTACGACGGCAACATCGAGACGGAGTTCCAGGTCCATCTGCCCGACGAGTACGCCGAAGAGCCAGGTGAGCCGGTCTACGCCAAGGTCTCGGAGGTACCGTTCAAGCCGTCGGTCAACCCGAGCGCCCGCGAGAAAGCCAAACTAGACGCCAGGGAGGAGGCCTCGGAGTGAGTCGTGGCCGCGTACACTCCGACGGCTGTCGGCCGGGACGATCGACACGTACGTACGGCTCGAGCAACGACCGTCCGTCGACTGTGCCCATAACGGAGGGAACTGATGTCGTCTGAGATACGGACTGGCGAGGTGGCAGACGGGATCGTGACACTACTCGAGGAGCCACGCTTCGAGCTGATGCCGTTCGACAGTATGGACGACCAACTCGAACACCTCCCTGACGGGGCAGAGATCGCGATCACGACCTCGCCCACGCTCGGGCTTGAGGCGACGATCGACTGGACCGAACGCGCCACAGATCGTGGATTCGAGGTCGTCCCACACGTCGCAGCACGCTACGTCCGCGACGAGGATCACCTGGCGGAGATCGCGGGACGGCTCACGGACGCAGGTGTCACCGATGTCTTCGTTCCCGGCGGCGACCGGGAGGAGCCGATCGGCGAGTTCACGTCGGCCTACGACCTGCTGTCGACACTCGAGGACCTCGCGTACGAGTTCGAAGGAATCGGGATCACCGGCTACCCGGAGGGACACGACTTCCTCGACGACGAGGTGCTGGCCGAGGCGATGGCGAAAAAGGAACCGTACGCGACCTACATCGTGACGCAGTTGTGTTACGATCCGCAGACGATTCTCGAGTGGATCGAGGAGATCCGCGGCCGCGGCGTCGACCTGCCGGTCGAGGTCGGTATCCCCGGCGTCATGAAGTATCAGCGGCTGCTACAGATTTCGCGGAAGGTCGGCGTCGGCGACTCGATTCGGTTCCTGCAGAAGACTAGCGGCGTCCTCGGCTTTCTCAAGGAACTCGTCGGCTCTCGGGGCACGTACGTCCCCGACGAACTGGTCGCGGGGCTCGCACCGTACGCGACTGATTCTTACTACGACGTTTGCGGAGTCCACGTCTACGCGTTCAATCAGGTTCCCGACCTCGAGTCGTGGCGGTCGGAGACGCTGACACAGTACGGGTGACGACTCCGGTCACTCGTTGGATTTCCGTTCCTGCTCGGGGTGGTCGGAGACGAACACGCTCGTGTTCGGCGGGACGTCCTCGGTCACCCAGGAGTTCGCACCGATGCTGGCGTGATTACCGACGGTAAGCGCACCCAGGACTTTCGTTCCGGCTCCGATAACGACGTGGTCACCGATATCCGGGTGACGCTCGTATTCCTTCTGTAACATCTGCTCGTCGTTCTCTTGCTCTTCGAAGTGGAGCGCGCCGAGTGTCACGTCCTGGTAGAGCCGCACCCAGTCGCCGATCGTCGCGGTCTCGCCGACGACGACGCCCGTCCCGTGATCGATGAAAAAGTAGTCGCCGATCTCCGCCCCCGGATGGACGTCGATTCCGGTGACGGTCTTTGCGTACTCGGTCAGTTCCCGTGCGTACTCCGGTTCGCCGGCCTCGTACAGGACGTGTGCGACCCGTTGCATCATGACCGCCTGGATGCCGGGATACGACCGAATCACCTCGACGTAGGACTTCGCGGCGGGATCACCCTTGTACGCGGCTTCGACGTCTTTTTTCAGTGCCACCCGCAGCGCCGGGAGCTGCTCGAGAACGGTGTCGACCGTCCCGGTCGGATCGGTCCCGGTGTACGGGCCGATCCCGCCAGCGTAGAGTCTCCCGAGTTCGGATAGTAACTCTCGTATCGCCGCCGCCTCCTCGAGCAGGGCTGGGGCGTTCCAGCATCGTGGAAAGAAGAGTCGCCTGAGATACCCCATCTCCGCCCGTCGATGTTCCACCGTCGGAAAGTCCATCGCTGGGCCCGTCGGGAACGGGTCGCCGTCGTCCTCGTAGGACTCGAGAAGCCGCTCGTGTGCGTCGCCGGTGTAGCTGTACTCCATATCTGTGTCGTTCGGGCACGACGTACAAAGATGTTCTAACGTGTGGGGAGATATCGTTCAGAGTGCCGTGTTGAGTAACGTCCTCGCTGTAAACGGCGAAGCTTCCCACGCAGGAGGAATCCCGGGTTTGGGCCGTGGTACTACTGTCGGACAGGAGTGAATACGAAGTTGGTCGCGGATTCGTGGCCGTCTCCACCGGTGACGGCCCCAGCAGAGCGACCGATCGTCACGTCGTTCTGTCCGGCAGTATAAGTCAGGCATGCTTCCACCAGACCGCGTAGGCTTGTAGTCACGTTTCTGCGGTGGCTGGATCGGCGTGGCTGAAACAATTTGAAAACGAAGAGGTCCGTCGTTCTACCTTACGAAAGACACACTCGGTCCAATTTCTATAGCCGTGCGGTTGGATACGGTAGCTCAGATCCTCTTAGTGGAGTCCACCGATGAGGTCGTCGGCGTCTTCGATGAGAAACACGGCGTCTCTGATGTCGTGTTTCTCAGACAGTTCAGTGAGAGATTCTTGCGCAATTGGAATTGCATACGTCGAAAATAGCCGTGAATGCATATTTCGGTTGGTTTCTGGATCGACTACGGCGTACAGCCAGTGCTGTTTGTCGTTGATCCGGATTGTCTTCTGATCGACCGCAACTCGATCCGGATTCGCACCACCTTCCGGCTGGAGAGCAGCCTTCTGCACCCAGTTGTAAACTACTGTTCGACTGCGTCCGACACCTAACTTCTCGAAGAGAATAACTGTATTTGAAACTGAGAACTTGGCCAGATAGTGTCGAATATGCTTTTCAATGATCTCACGAGGTGTCCGTTCTCGCTGCACAAACGCCACGTCAATCCACTCAGTAGATTCGTCGAGGCGGTCGGTTTCGGCCATGAGCATCCGAATCTTCGACTGCCTCGTTCCTAACGTAACACCACCGCCGGTGTCGGGGCAACATTCAAGATGGAACAGTGTGAGCTACCGATGACTGGTGGACCGCGTGGAAAAAGAATACGTCGACGACGTAACGGAGGTGGAGAGCCTCACCGACGAGGAACACGCTGCACTCGAGGACGCGGGCCTCGACCCAGACGGCGTTGTGGAGAAACGGTTCTCCTATCGGACGTTGCTAGACGAGGGTGTCGACGAGTCGGTCGCGGCTGCGCTTCGCAGGCAGTTCTCGCTTCCGTGGTCGTACGAGAGCGACGGCGATCTCGACCGGCGCTCGAACGAGGTGCGGGGACTCGCCGACAGCGAACGAAAATGGATCGCCGTCAGCGGGGACGACGACTGGCAATCGTTCGACTACGAGACCGAGGACATCGACGTAGTGCCCCGGAAGAAGCCGGACGAACGGCCGTACCCGAAGCCGACTCCCGTGACGGCCGTCACCGGTGTCGGCCCCGACGACGCGGAGAAGTTGGCGGAGGCTGGCATCGTCTCGGCCGACCGGCTGGCGACGATCAACGCGTTCGAGGTCGCCGACGCACTCGAACTGGACGTAATTCACGTTCGCACGTGGCGTCACAACGCCCGAGAGTTGCTCTCGTGAGGGGCGGCCGGCGACGTACTATAGAAATACGTAATGCAGGTAATCGAGACCATCAGAGATATATAGCGCACTGTTGGAGGATCTAGCAGATGATTCCGATCGACGATTCACCGATCGTCCGCGACGGAAAGTCACTGATTTTGGCGATGGACCACGGCCTCGAGCACGGTCCTGTCGACTTCGAGGAGGTACCGGAGAAGCTAGACCCTTCGACGGTGTTCGAGACGGCGACCCACGACGCCGTCACCTGTATGGCGGTCCAGAAGGGGGTCGCCGAGGGGTATTATCCCAGCTACGAGGACGACGTCAACCTCCTGTTGAAGGTAAACGGCACCTCGAATCTGTGGATGGGCGAGTACGACTCGGCGATCAACTGCTCGGTCGACTACGCCGCCGAGATCGGTGCCGACGCCGTCGGTTTCACCCTCTACGGCGGCTCGAACCACGAAGTCGAGATGGCCGAAGAGTTCCGCGACGTACAGGAAGCGGCCCGCGATCACGACCTGCCGGTCGTCATGTGGTCGTACCCCCGCGGCCAGGGGCTCAAAAACGACACCAAGCCCGAGGTCATCTCGTATGCGACCAGACTCGGCCTCGAGCTAGGTGCCGACATCGCGAAGGTCAAGTACCCTGGCAGCCCCGAGGCGATGGAACACGCCTGCAGGTGTGCCGGCGACATGAAAGTCGTCATGAGCGGTGGGTCCAAGACGTCGGACTACGAGTTCCTCTCGACGGTCGAAGCCGCCATCGACGCCGGCGCGAAGGGACTCGCCGTCGGACGCAACGTCTGGCAGCGCGAGGATCCAACCCGGCTTCTCGACGCGCTCGAGAAGGTAATCTACGAGGAAGAGACGGCCGACGCCGCGCTCGAAGCGACGGAGTAGCATGTCAGCCAGTGATTCCGACCTCGATCCAGTCGAGAACGTCGTTGCCACGATCGCTCGCTCGGCGACCGAGATCCGCCAGGGACTGGTCGGTCGGAGAGGGAAAGCCGACGAGGAGAACCCAAGCGGCGAGGTCCAGGCCGAGGCAGACGTGTGGGCCGACGAGTTGCTCGCCGACCGGTTGACGTCGATCGACGGCGTCGGCCAGTACGCAAGCGAGGAACGCTCGGAGATCATCGACGGCGGGGACGAACAGGTGTACGTCGCCGTCGACCCGCTCGATGGGTCGTCGAACCTGCAGTCGAACAACACGATGGGGACGGTGTTTGGCATCTACGAGAAGCCACTCCCCGCACCGGGGACCGCGCTGGTCGCCTCCGGTTGGATTCTCTACGGACCGATCACGACGATGGCCTACGCCCGCGACGGCTCGGTCACGAAGTACGAACTCACCGGCGGCGAGCGAACCGTCGTCGAAGAAGCCATCACCCTGCCAGACGACCCACTCGTCTACGGCTTCGGCGGCCGCGTCCCTCACTGGCACGACGAGTTCCGGGAGTACGTCCGCGAAATCGAGTCGAACCCGGACCACAAGCTCCGCTACGGTGGCGCGATGATCGGCGACGTCAACCAGGTGTTGACTTACGGCGGGGTCTTCGCCTATCCCGCCCTCGAGGGCAGTCCTCGCGGCAAACTTCGCCTGCAGTTCGAGTGTAACCCGATCGCGTACCTCATCGAAGCGGCTGGCGGCCGTTCCTCCGACGGGAGCCAGTCGATCCTCGAGGTCGAACCGACCGACCTCCACGACAGAACTCCCCTGCACGTGGGCAACGCCCAGTTGATCGACCGACTCGAGGACGCGCTCGCCTAGACGCGTCCTGTTTTGACCATCGCTCGCCGTCGACGGATCGCGTTCGGGGAATCGAGAACCAACGATGTCTACCGAGGCTGTCTCGAGTACGATCGGCTCGAGGCTGCGTCGTGTACGAGCCAGCCCGATCAGTTCCAGTGACGAGCACGGCTCGCTGAACCGGGAGTCGTTCTTCGACGACCTATGTCTTATACATCCCTGACACGAATTGCCTGCCAATGCCGAGTTCGAAAACGGAGTCACGGTCGCGCTGGTTCGCATGGATATTCGAGGGGCCGGCCGGATGGCCGGCCAACGGGCTCCTCTTTTTGCTGGCAGCTACCTGCTTCACGCTGTCGTTCGTTCGCGGTTACTCCGGCTGGATGACAGCGGGCTGGTTTTTCAGCGTCCTTGCCGTCGCCGAATCGGTTCCGTCTGAACGAGCGACCCTGGCAGGGGCCGTTCGAATCGGCGGCGTCGCCCTCGTCCTTCTTGCCGCCCTCGCAATCGACACTGGGCTCGTTGCGTAGCCACCGACGATACCCGCGGTTGTTGGCGTCGCATCGTCTGGTGCTCCGGTTCTCACGGCCCTTGCTCGAATTCCGGTCCAGCTAGGCCGTACCGGCAGGTCGTTTTCGAGACGGTTTCGGCGGGGGCGCGCCCCTCGCAGCCACCCGGCCGAAACGGAGCCGCGGAACTACTCCGCCGACTCGAACTCCGCGACCGTCAGGATCGTCTCCACCGCGACGTCCGGCGAAACCGAAATCGAGTCGATGCCTTCCTCGAGCAGGAACTCGGTGTACTCCGGGATCGTCGAGGGCGCGTCGCCACAGATGCCGACCGGTCGGTCGTGACGGTGGGCCTCCTCGATGAGCGAACTGATCGATCGCGTCACCGAGTCGTCGGTCTCGTCGAAAAGCGGCGCGAGTTTCTCCGAGTTCCGGTCCACCCCCAACATCAGCTGTGTGAGGTCGTTCGACCCGATCGAGAACCCATCGAACAGGTCCGCGAACCGATCAGCGAGGACGATGTTCGCGGGGAGTTCCGCCATCACGTAGACGTCCATCTCGTCGCTCGAGAGGCCGTACTCGGCCATGATCTCGAGGACGCGCTCGCCTTCCTCGGGCGTCCGACAGAACGGGACCATCACGATGACGTTGTCGAGTCCAACCTCCTCGCGGACCTGGCGGAGCGCCTCGCACTCGAGGCGAAACGCCTCCCGGAACGCCTCGTCGTAGTACCGGGACGCGCCACGCCAGCCGAGCATCGGGTTCGCCTCGTCGGGTTCGTACTTCCACCCACCCTCGAGGTTGCGGTACTCGTCGGTCTTGAAGTCGCTGAGCCGGAAGATGACCTCGTCGGGGTAGAACGCGGCACCGATCTTCGCAATCCCCGTCCGGAGGGCGTCGACGAACTGTTTCTCCTCGCCGCGCTCGAGCAACTCGAGTGGGTGGGAGCCGACGTGCGAGGTGACGATGAACTCCTCGCGGGCCAGGCCGACGCCGTCGACGGGGAGGTTCGCGAGCGCGAACGCCCGCCCGGGATCGCCGAGGATCAGTGTGACGTCGGTGTCGGTCTCGGGGAGGTCGTCGACGACCTCTTCGGTGACGTCGTACTCGAGTTCGCCCTCGTAGACCCGGCCGGTGTCGGCCGAACAATCGACGGTGACGTGATCGCCGTTCGACAGCGACTCGGTCGCCGCCCCGGTGCGAACGATCGCCGGGATGCCCAGTTCGCGGGAAACGATCGCGGCGTGAGAGGTCTTGCCACCTCTGTCGGTGACGATGGCGCTCGCGCGCTTCATGACCGGTACCCAGTCGGGATCGGTCATCTCGGTGACGAGAACGTCGCCCTCCTCGACCCGGTCCATCTCCCGGTGGTCCGAGAGGACGCGAACGGTTCCGCTTCCGATCGCGTTCCCGATCGCAACGCCCGCTAGCAGTGGTTCGTCGGTTTCCTCGGCCTCGAGGCTGTACGTGCGGAGGACGTTCCCCTCGGCTGCCCCGTGGACCGTCTCGGGCCTGGTCTGGACGACGAACAGTTCCTCTAAGTCGCCGTCGACGAGCCACTCGATGTCCTGTGGCGTCCCGAAGTGGTCCTCGATCCGGGTCGCGTACCGTGCCAGTTCACGGATTCGATCGTCCGAGAGGGCGAACTGTTCTCGCTTTTCGTCCGGGACCGACTCGAGTTTGGTGCCGCCGTTTCGGCGGACCATCTGCTGGGACTTCCCGCCACACTCCTTCTCGACGATGCCGGTCGTCGGCTTGAAGACGACGTACCGGTCGGGATCGACGACGCCCTGGACGATCGGTTCGCCGAAGCCGTAGGCGGCCTCGATTGTGACGACTTCGTCGAACCCCGTATCGGGGTCGAGCGTGAACAGGACGCCCGACGAGGCCAGATCCGCACGACCCATCTTCTGGACTGCACAGGCGAGTTTGACGTCGAAGTGGTCGAAGTCGTTGTTCTCGCGGTAGACGATCGCACGGTCTGTAAACAGCGACGCGAAACAGTGTTTGATTGACTCGAGCAGTTCTGTCTCGCCGGTGACGTTGAGGAACGTCTCCTGCTGGCCGGCGAAGGAGGCCTCGGGGAGGTCCTCCGCGGTCGCGGAACTCCTGACGGCGACTTCCGGGTCGTCGATCCCGAGTTCGTCGCCCAGTTCGGCGTATCGCTCGCGGATCGCCGACTCGAGTGCCGGCGGCATCGATGCCTCCGAAATCGTGTGCCTGATCCGCTCGCCGCGTCGCTGGAGGTCCGCGACGTCGTCGACGTCCAGCCCCTCGAGTTGTGACTCGATCTCGGCGTGGATGCCGGTCTCTTCGACGTAGTAGTCGTACGCCGACGCGGTCGTCGTGAACCCGGGCAGGACGGGCACGTCGAGGTCGGCGAGTTCGCCGAGGTTCGCGCTCTTGCCGCCGACGGCGTCGGTGTCGTCGCCGCTCAACGCTTCCAGCGATCGGACGAACGAGTCTCGTGACATCGGCCTGTCACTCGGACCACGTGGACGACAATAAGTTCGCAGGTGGCGACGGACGGCACAGCCACCCCAGGATTAACCCCCTGCGTCTGGGAGGGTGCCCTGCTATGGAGGACGCCCACGCCCAACTGGAGGCGGACGTCGCCGCGCTCGAGGAGTTGCCGGTCTTTATCGCGTACAACGCCAACGTCGACGCGATCGTTCGGGTCGACGAGGAACTCGAGTCGTTCCTCGAGCGACCGACCGAGCCCGGTTCCGGCCTGCCCTCGAGTCCGCTAGCGTCGAAACGAGAACTCGCAGCGGCGATCGCCCACACGATGGCCGCAGGCCGGGGCGACGAGGTTGCGATGGCCGACGAGTTCGCCGCGACACTCGAGGCGGAACTGGAGCCCGACAGCCAGCAGATGGGCGGCCAGGCAGGGATCATGACGAACCTGCTCACCGCCTTGGGGACGGCACCGATCACGTACACCTACCTGATTTCGGAGCGACAGCTCTCGATGTTCGACCACCCCGACGAGGTGCAGTACCCGACCGTCGAGGACGACGAGGTGGGCTACGTCCCCCTCACCGAGGCCATCAACACGGAGCGAACGAAGATCAACTGGGTGTTCGAGTTCAGGGAGGGAGACGAGTTTTTCGGCGTGACTGCGCCGGAAGACACCCGGTTTATTGCCGCCTCGAGGCCGCCGGAGTTCGACCTCTCTGCGGGGGACCTCGACGAGGCGATCGACCAGGTCGGCGAGGTCGTCGACGGAGCCCTCCTCGCAGGGTATCACAACCTCACGCCCGACCACGTCGAAGAGGGGTACGAGGAGACTCACAAACACGCACGCGAGGTCATCCGCCGACTCCGGTCGGAAAGCGATGTCGACGTCCACGTCGAGTACGCCGTCACCCACGACGACGATCTCAGGGAGAGCATGTACGAGTGGATTCTGCCGGAGGCAAACGTCGTCGGCGCAGACACCCACGAGCTGACGATGTTGCACGACGACGCGGGGATCGAAGCCGTCGAGGAGCCACCGTCGGAGGCGACGCCGTTCGAACCCGAGGAGATACTCGAGCACTACCGAATGCTCGAGGCGGTCCGCGAGGAACTCAGTGTCGACTGTCTGCAGTTACACGCGATGGAGTACCACCTCGCCGTGATGGAGTCGTACCACTCGCCGGAGGCGCTCCGACGGGGACTCGAGTTTTCCGCCGTCAACGCCGCCACCAAGGCGGCACTGGGACACATCTCTGAACCCGAAGACCTCGAGACCGGCCTGGGGTACGACCCCTCTATGAAGGGGCGGGAAGCGATCGAACTGCTGGCCGATCACGTCGGTGAGATGGCCGATGACGGCGTCCTCGAGACCCCCACGGTCGCCGCCTGTCCGAACCGCGTCGTCGACGAACCGGCGGGGACGGTCGGCATCGGGGACATCGTCTCTTCCTCGAGTTTTGTCCTGGAACTCGCCGTAGCCAGTGACCGATAGGAGAGTGGCAGTGTCGGAAAGCGCCGTCACGGATGCTCGGCGCTGACCGGCACGCAAAACACTGGCACGTCTGCCTGGCGAACGACGTTTTCGGTCACGCTCCCGAGGAACCACTGGCCGATCCCCGTCCGGCCGTGGGTTCCCATGACGATCAAGTCGACGTCGTTCTCGGTCGCGTAGGCAGGGATCTCCCGCACCGGAGAGCCGGTCACGGTCGATCCCGAGACACTCACTCCAGCGTCCTCGCCGCGCCCTCGAACCGCGTCGAGTGCCTCTTTGCCCCTTTGCTCGAGGGCCTCGAGGAGGTCGTCGGTCGGCCGCTCGTCGTCGAGCGGGGCCGTATCGATCGAGTAGAGTGCGTGTATCGACGACTCGAGCCGACTCGCGAGTTCGATGCCCCACTCGGTCGCGATCGCCGCACCGTCGCTGCCGTCCGTGGGCAAGAGGAGTCGATCGAACGGGACGTCGGCGATCGCGGGCTCGTCGGCGTTCGGTGGAACCGCGAGTACGGGCGTCCGTGCCGTCCGGAGGACGTTCTCGGTCACGCCGCCGAGGAGAACCCTGTCGAGTTCCGCTCGACCTTTCGTCCCCATGACGATGACGTCGACCTCCCGTCGACTGGCGTACTCTCGTATCGACTGGAACGGAGTACCCGTCCTGACCGCGGTCGTAACGTCTCTCTCCGCGTCGTGGTCCGTCGCCAGCCGTGCGATTTCCTCGACAGCTTTCTCGGCGTTCTCTTCGAACGACGGGAGGGTCAGTTCGTCGAGGTCCGCCGCCTGGAATCGCGAGTCGACGATCGACAGGACGTGGACATCCGCGTCGATTTGCGACGCGAGTGCGATCCCGCGTCTGGCCCCTGCGAGTGCCCCGTCGCTGCCGTCGGTCGGTATCAGTATCGTTTCGATAAACCGGCTCATGGGAGCGTCTTGGATTGCTTCACTGCCTCGATGAATAACTGTGTGGGGGTGGCCGCCGTCGCCGTCAGGTATCGAGTTCCAGCGCGTCGACGAAAATCTCGAGCAGGTCCACGAGCTGTCGGGGCAACAAGAACTGTTCCCGGACGTGTTCCCGGGCGTTGTCGCCGAAGGATCGCCGACGCTCGTCGTCCTCGAGGAGGTCGACGATCCGGTCGCCGGCACCGACGGCGTCGTCTGGATCGACGAGGTAGCCGTTCCGGCCGTCCTCGACCTGGAGCGGAATGCCGCCGACCGTCGAGCCGACGACCGGCGTGCGCTTCCAGAGCGCCTCCGAGACGACGAGCCCGAACCCCTCGCGCAGGGACTTCTGGACGACGACATCCGACAGCCGCTGGAGGGCGTTTATCGTCATGTCCGGGAGATCGGTCAGGACGTGGACGTTCGGATCGTCGACCGCTTCGTCGGCGACCTGCTCGTACAGCTCCAGCCCCTCCGGGTCGTCGCCGGCCATCCCGCCCGCCAGTGCTAGCTGGAGGTCCGGAACCGCTGATTTAGCCGCTCTGTACGCCTCGAGAGTGCCGAACTGGTCTTTCCACGGATCGAAACGAGACACTTGCGACACCACTGGCGCGTCGAACAAGAGCGGGTCCAGGTGGTCGCGTTCGGCCGCCAGCTCCGTGCGATCGAGCGATCGGTTCTTTGCCGTCACCGGATCGATCGACGGATAGACGATGCTCGTCTCCGGGGCGTCGATCGCCGCGTACGCGGAACGGCTGACGATCGCGTGGTCGATCGGATCGGTGTACTCCGAGACGAACGCGAGATACTCCGCGACCGGGTCGGTGAGATCGACGTGACACCGCCAGACGATCGGTGCGTCTGGCAGCCGTTCCTCGAGTCGCTCAAGCATGCCCAGCGGCTGTGGATCGTGAGCCAACACGAGGTCGTACTCGCCGTCTATCTCGGTTGCGTTGGCCACAGTCACCTCGCGATAGGTTGCTTTCATCTCGTCGGTCAGCGGTTCGCTGTCCCCCTGAAGCCCGTTGTGGACTGCCTTCGTGACTTCGAAGAAGTCGTCGTCGGCGTCCATGACGAGCCAGTCGGTGTCGACATCGAGGTCGTTACAGACCGGGACGATCGAGCGGAGCAGTTCCGCGACGCCGCCTCCTGACGCAGTCGAGTTGACGTGGAGAATCCGGACGTCCGACAGTATCTCGGCGAGTTCGCGGAGTCGCTCGAGGCGGTCGGTCCCCGTCACGGTAGCGTATGCCTCGATCGATCGGTCCGGGAGCGAGGGCGGATGCATCGTCGGTACTCGTCACGACGACGACGACGCTCGTATCAGTTGGGGCTTATTCGGGAAATAGCAGTTAGAGGGCGTTTATATCCGGATAATTGACGTTCTGGGGCAACAAATTTACGCGCCGGTGGCGGATCTCCGGATATGAGATTGAATCCCAGCAGCGGCGGTTCGGGGGCCAGCGAAACGCTTCGAATCGGTCTGAACGGGTTCGGACGCGTCGGACGGTGTCTCCTCCGGGCGTCGCTGACGCACGACGACGTCGATATCGTGGCGATCAACGACGTGATGGACGACGACGACATGGCGTACCTGCTTCAGTACGACTCGGTCCACGGCCGACTCGACGACATCTCCCGGCGTGGCGACGTTCTCTCCGTCGGCGACCAGGAGTTTCAGTTGCTCTCCGAACGCGACCCGTCGGAACTCCCGTGGGACGACTTCGACGTCGACATCGCGTTCGAGGCGACCGGCCTGTTTCGGACTCACGACGAGGCCGCAAAACACCTCGAGGCAGGCGCAAAGAAGGTCGTCATCTCGGCCCCGCCAAAAGGCGAGACGGCGGTCCCGATGTTCATTTACGGCGTCAACCACGAGGAGTACGACGACAGCGCCGACGTCGTCTCGAACGCCTCCTGTACGACCAACTCCGTCGCGCCAGTCCTACAGGTTCTCGACGAGGAGTTCGACGTGATCTCCGGGCTCCTGACGACCATCCATGCCTACACCGGGAGTCAAGCACTTGTCGACGGCCCCCTGGACAAGCGCCGTCGCGGCCGCGCCGCCGCCGAGAACATCGTCCCGACGACGACCGGCGCGGCTGGCGCGACCAGCGAGGTACTCCCCGAGTTCGAGGGCAAACTCGAGGGGATGGCGATGCGGGTGCCGGTTCCGAACGGTTCGATCACCGACATCACCGTCAACATCGAGGACGACGTCGAGCGCGAGGAAGTGATCGACGCGATCCGGGCGGCGGCCGACGACGAGCTGGCCGGCGTCCTCGGCTACACCGACGACGAGATCGTCTCGCGGGATATCGTCGGGCTGCCGTTCGCCTCGTACGTCGACCTCGAGTCGCTGATGGTCGCGGCCAACGACACCGTGAAAGTGCTCGCCTGGTACGACAACGAGTACGGCTTCTCGAACCAGATGATCGAGCTCGCGAAACACGTCGCGAGCGAAAGCGAACGAATCGACGCCGGACGGACCGTCGTCCACTGATCGGCCATGTCGACGTTTCGACCCATCGACAATCCGCTCGGCGGTGTCGAAGCACCCAAAGCACAGTCCCGGCAGTCGAACTGAGTCTCTCCAACGATGACTACGACCACTACTACTGCCGTCGTTCTGGCCGGCGGCTACGCGACTCGCCTGTGGCCGATCACGAGACACCGTCCCAAAATGTTCCTCCCGCTCGGGGAGACGACCGTCGTCGATCGAATCTACGCCGAACTCGAGGCCCTCGATCGGATCGACGAGGTCTACGTGAGCACGAACGAACGGTTCGCCCCCGACTTCGAGACCCACCTCGAAGAAGGCCCCTACGAGAAACCACGGCTGTCCGTCGAAGAGACCGAACGCGAAGACGAGAAACTCGGCGTCGTCGGCGCACTCGCCCAACTGATCGGCCGCGAAGGGATCGACGACGATCTGCTGGTGATCGCGGGTGACAACCGCTTCGACTTCGCACTCGAGGAGTTCCTCGAGTACTTCGACCGACGAGAAGGGCCGGCGATCGCGGCCTACGACGTCGGCTCCAGAGAGCAAGCGACGTCCTACGGCGTGGTCGATCTGGACGGCGAACGGGTCGTCGACTTCGAAGAGAAACCGACCGAGCCGGAGAGCTCGCTCGTCTCGGTCGGCTGTTATGCCTTCCCTGGAGAGACGTTGTCGCTGTTTCGTCCCTACCTCGAGGAAGGGAACGACCCGGACGAGCCTGGCTGGTTCGTCCAGTGGCTCCAGGACCGGGAGCCGACCTACGCCTACACGTTCAAGGGCGCATGGTACGACATCGGGACCAGGGAGAGTTACCTCGACGCAGTCTCCTGGTCTCTCGACGGCGACTCGTCCGTCGCCGAGTCGGCGACGATTCGAGAGAGCGACATCGGTGACGACGTCCACGTGATGGCGGACGCCACCATCGTCGACGCCGCCGTCGAACGATCCGTGATCTTCCCGGACGTCGAACTCGAGGCGACGACGGTACGTGACTCGATCGTCGACGAGAAAGCGAGGATCAGCGGGTTCGACCTCGAGCGGGCCCTGATCGGCGCGTACAGTCGGCTTCCGGACGAACGGTAGCCGTTCTGACTCAGCATAATTCGAGGTGGAGCCTCCGACCTCGAGGAGCGAGTGTAGCGAGCGAGTAGGTCGGAGAGGAAACCGACTGAGGGCGACGCAACCGCACGACGGTAGCTACCCGGCTCCCGAGAGTATAACAACCGTCAAGTAGTAATCTGAAATATGGAGG
>JGI2924J29684_1078303_pt1 | contig 40069 bp, 44 predicted proteins | sample BenlonsequencITS_FD_29684 | JGI IMG/M metagenome (IMG submission 29684)
CCGGGTTCTATGAACTGGGTGACTGCATCTGCAGCTGTTTTATCAGTTGCGTTGGCATCTGGCGCGGCTGGATCGCTGAATATGTGGTATGATCACGATATAGATGCGATCATGAAGCGTACAGTTGTGCGTCCTATTCCATCGGGCCTTATTCCAAGAGATGAAGCATTAGGCCTTGGCCTGATCATGTCCTTTGTTTCGGTGACGATTATGGCGCTTGCAGCCAATCCGCTCGCAGCGGGTATATTGGCATTTTCTATTTTCTTCTATGCCGTCGTTTATACGATTTGGCTCAAACGCTCGACATCGCAAAATATTGTGATTGGCGGGGCCGCTGGTGCATTTCCGCCAATGATTGGGTGGGCTGCTGCAACAGGTGAAGCGCCTTTAAATGCTTGGTTATTATTTGCCATAATCTTCTTCTGGACGCCGCCGCATTTCTGGGCTTTGTCTCTTTGGACAAGCAAGGAATATGGCAAAGCTGGTGTGCCTATGTTGCCGGTCACGCATGGTTCAAAAAATACACGACTTCAAATTCTTTTATACTCCATCCTTCTATTGCCAATCGGTATGTCTCCTGTGGTAACTGGATTGGGCGGATATGTTTACATGATAGCGTCTTTTGGTCTCGGCGCTTGGTTTTTGTGGGCAGCAATTCGTGTCTATCTGTCTAAAGCGGGAGATGATGATGCGGTTGGCGAAAGCGATCTTGTTCACGCCAAAAAACTGTTTGGGATATCCATAGTTTATCTGTTTGCGTTGTTCGCTGTTTTAGCGATCGAGCAGGGGCTAGGGCTTCACTTTGCAACTCCCTTTGTGTTGGAGGGGCTAGCATGAGTGAGCAAACAACGCCTGTAATGGAAACAATCAAGCTGACACCTGCTCAAGAGAAAATTCGCAAAAGACGTGGCCTTCTTTTGGCTTTGGCATTGTTTAGTTTTGTGATTCTCGTTTTTGTCATCACTTTGGTTCGATTGGGTGAAAACGCATCGGTCGTCGCAAACTCGAGAGATTTTTCGACTGCCGTTGAATATTTCTCTGACGACGGCACCAAAATTACTGCTGATGGTAAAGTTGTCGAAGAAACACCTGATTTAATTGTCGAATCTGAAGACGATGAGGCCGGGCAATGAAAATATCTCGTAATGCCAAGACCACTGGTATCCTTGGAGTTGTTGCTCTGGGGATGTTGGGTTTAGGGTTTGCTGCCGTTCCTTTATATGATGCATTTTGCAAAGTGACTGGCTTTGGCGGAACCACACAAATTGCCCAAAAACGTCCTGACCAAGTGCTGGAACGTGAAGTGATTGTCCGCTTGGATACAAACACAGGGCCGCAGACTGGTCTGAGTTTTAAGGCTGTCGATCGCACTTTCCCTATTCACCTTGGTGAAACAGGCATGGTGTTTTTTGAAATTTCCAATGATACCGACCATCCGATTACGGCAATGGCAGCTTATAATGTAGCGCCGCATAAGGCAGGGCCGTATTTTAATAAGCTTGAATGTTTCTGTTTTGAGGAACGCGTATTTGAACCGGGTGCCAAAGAGCGTTTACCCGTTATCTTCTACATTGACCCTGAAATGGATTCCGAAAAACAGTTGGACGACATAACTGATATTACGCTTTCGTATACTTTTTACGATACGGATGCGGAAAAACACCTAACCGCTCGGCTTGATAACGAGGTTTCACCACACTAAACCTCGCAGCCAGCAAAAGAATTGACGAACGCGACTTAAACTTGAGGGAATTGGCCATGGCGCACGGCGCAACAAAACATGACTATCACATTGTAGACCCAAGTCCTTGGCCTGTATTGGCCTCATTGGGTCTATTTGTATTGGCGCTTGGCGGCGTTGCTTTTATGAAAGGCCTGTTGGGCATTCCTGAAGGCAATATCCTGACGATTGTGCCAGGTCTTTTAATCATCACAGTCGTATTGATCGGCTGGTGGGCTGATACGATTAAAGAGAGCCGTGCAGGAGACCACACACCTGTTGTTCAGATGTCTCTGAAATACGGCATGATCCTGTTCATTGCCTCTGAGGTTATGTTCTTTGTTGGCTGGTTTTGGTCATTCTTCGAAATGGTTATTTTCCATGAGCACCGTGCAACGGGAATGGATGTAGCGCAATTTGAAAATCTTGCAGCGTGGGCAAACTGGCCTGTGATGCAGAATGATGGTCATCAAGTGCAAACTTTTGACCCTTTCCACCTGCCATTGATCAACACATTGATCCTGCTTTTATCAGGAACAACAGTGACTTGGGCACACCACGCACTTCAAGAAGCAGACTATAAAGGCGCTAAGCTTGGTCTTTTTCTGACAGTTATCCTTGGTGCATTCTTCACCTTCTTGCAGGTTATAGAATATCAGCACGCAGGTTTCTCTTTTGATGGATCACTTTACGGATCAGCTTTCTACATGGCGACAGGGTTCCACGGAGCACACGTTGTTATTGGAACGCTATTCCTTGCCGTTTGTTTGTTCCGCCTATTGGCTAATAACATGACTGCAGAGAAGCATCTCGGGTTCGAATTTGCCGCATGGTATTGGCACTTCGTGGATGTAGTATGGTTGTTCCTGTTTGCATTTGTATATGTGGCACCACACATCGTTTTAGGCGGTGGCGGAGGTCACCACTAGTCTGATTTAAGAAAGCGACGATATGGCTAAAGTTTCCCCGTTTTCCGCCGGCATTAATTGTCGTTGTCCAGAATGCGGGGAAGGTCAGCTTTTTCGTGGCTATCTTGAAATGAATGATGAATGTGCGGCGTGTGGAGCTGATTTCACCGTCGCAGATTCTGGTGATGGTCCTGCATTCTTCGTTATGTGGATAGCCATGATTGTCATCGTACCTTTAGGTATGTTGTTTCATCTTTGGTTGAGACCACCTGTCTGGGTGCACTTATTGATATTTCCACCTGTTATTATATTGTTTTGCTTGTGGCTTTTGCGTCCAGCCAAGTCTTTGCTTTTCGCTTCTCAATGGGCGAATAAGGCTGAAGAAGCTCAGTTTGAAAAGCATGCTGATCAACAAAATTAGGTAAAATTTGGATCGCTAAAATCTAATTTTTCTCCTGTTTTTCTCCTGCGGAGCGCCATGTCTCAATGACATTTAAACCCCTTCCAATTTTGACAATTTGCAGTGTGCTGGTGTTGGGCCTGCTATTGTGGTTGGGGCAATGGCAATGGCAACGCGCGGGCTGGAAAGCTGAACTTATCAGCGAATTTCATCAACAAGAGTCTCGAGGTATTCGCGACCTAGATACGGCTTTATGTGCGGACAATGACGAGTCAGTGCGCTCTCGCGTGCAATCTAGTAACGCTGTATCGCCGGAATGGTTACGTGTTTTTGGTCAATCGACGGATGGACGTCCGGGGTGGCGTATTTTTACGGCGATTGAACAACCTGATTGCATTGAGGGCGCGATACTCGCTGAATCTGCCTTTGAAGATTACAATGGCAAAATAGAGTTGATTGATACTTTTCGGATTGCGCCGGTGAGTGAAAACAAAACAGCTTTTTCAAATGAAAATTCACCAGAGACGAATGAATGGTATTGGTTTGATCTGGAGGCGATGGAAGACAGTTTATTTGTGACCAAGCCAAATTTTCTGAACACTGATATTGTATTGCTTGCGAGCAATGGTCTGCCTGCCGATCTAACGCAAACGCCGCCTTCCAAACATATTGGATATTCTTTGACGTGGTATGGGATGGCAATTGCGCTATTTGTGTTGTACCTCGCATTCCATATTCGTGCCGGGCGCTTGAGCTTTGGCAAAAAAGACAGTTAGACGACTTATAAGGCGATAGACCCCATGCGCTATATTTCTACTCGAGGCGGAGCAGAGCCCGTTGATTTTGTAACAGCCAGTCTTGCAGGACTTGCACCTGATGGTGGTTTGTACATTCCTCAGGAGTTTCCAACGATTGATCGTCCGGCGCAGGATGAGCCTTACCATGTAACTGCTGCACGCATTCTAAAAGCGTTTGCAGGTGAGTCCATTGAATATGATGTGATTGAAGATCTTGCTGCCAAAGCTTATGGTGCATTCTCACACCAGTCTGTTGCGCCTTTGACGCAAATTGGACAAGGCAAATGGATGATGGAATTGCACCATGGTCCGACGCTTGCGTTTAAAGATGTGGCGATGCGCTTTATTGCGCAGCTTTATGATTATGCCCTTGGTCAGCGCGGTGAGCGTATGACGATTGTGTGTGCGACATCTGGCGATACAGGCGGAGCGGCAGCGGCTGCATTTGCTGGAGCTGAAAATGTAGATGTTATGATTTTGCATCCGCACAATCGTATCTCTCCCGTGCAGCGTGTTTTCATGTCGGCAACGGGTGCGTCTAATATTCATAATTTTGCGCTTGAGGGTGATTTTGATCAGTGTCAGGCGATCGTCAAAGAATTGTTTGCTGATGAGCAAACTAAACGCCGTTTGAATTTATCGGGCGTCAACTCCATCAATTGGACACGTATAGCGGCGCAATCTGTTTATTTTGCAACCGCGCAAGCTCAACTAGGCGCTGATGCAAAAATTCGTTTCGTTGTGCCATCAGGTAATTTTGGGGATGCGTTAGCTGGGTATGTTGCTGCGCGCTCTGGCCTGTTGAACGGATTTGAATGTCACGTGGCCGTGAATGCCAATGATGCAATGGCCCGTTTGCTGGATGGTCAGGAATTGAAAAAAGGCGAGACAACACCAACGAAAAGTCCTGCTATGGATATTCAGGTGCCATCTAACTTTGAGCGTCTATTATTTGAAGCCACTGGTCGAGACGGTGCTGCGATTAAAGCAGCTTATGATCAACTTGCTAAAGATGGCGCTGCGCCATTGCCAGAAAAAGCAATTGGTCCGCTTGGCTGCATGGGCTTTACGGCAAGTGCAGTTTCTGATGCTGAGACATTTGTAGAAATGCAAAAGACGCTGGATGAAACTGGCTGGCAAGTGTGTCCACATACAGCTGTTGGATTGTACGCTTTGCGGCATAATCCATCAAAAGATGTTGTCGATGTTGTGCTTTCAACTGCACATGCCGCGAAATTTCCTGAGACAGTTTTGGAAGCAATTGGACAAGATGCACCGCTGCCTGCACGTGCGCATGAATTTACATCTCGCCCAGAAGTTTTTGAGACAGGGCCAATGGATATCAATCATGTTAAAGAGCGTATGGTTGCACTATCCCGGGTGACTGCTTGAGCGGTTCTTTAGATAATTTAAATGACGACAATCGCGAGCTTGTCACCTTTCCTAATGGCGCACGTTTAGTGCTTGATCCCATGCCGCACTTGCAAACGACAAGTGTGGGTGTGTGGGTGGATGCGGGCGCGCGCGATGAGACGCCTGAAAATAACGGCATTGCTCATTTGCTTGAGCATATGGCGTTTAAGGGAGCAGGTGGTCTGGGTGCGCGTGAGCTTGTTGAGCGTGTGGAAGATCGCGGCGGTGTGATGAATGCATCCACTGGCTATGAGCGCACTGGTTTTTATGTGCGCTGCCTTGCTGAAGATGCAGCCGACATGCTCGATATTTCTGCGGGTTTGGCATTAGATCAACAGCTTCCAGAAGACGAGCTGGAACGCGAAAAGGGTGTTGTTGTTCAAGAGATTGGCGAAGCATCTGATCAAGCCGAAGATTTGGTGTTTGAACTTGCCCAAGCAGCCTCTTGGCCAGATCATGCAATCGGGCGTTCTGTGCTGGGAACAGAAGCAAGCCTAAAAGATATTAGCTGTGCGCAATTGCGTGATTTTGTTGAAACAAATTATGTTGCCAATCGCGTTGTGATGTCTGTTGCTGGGCATTTTGATCGTGACCAGATTATTGCACAATCTCAAAAATGGTTAGAGCCGCTTAAAGCGGGAGCTGCGCCTATTCGGTTGAAACCTGAATATGGCAATGGCGCTATTGTACGTGAACGCGATACTGAACAAGCGCATATGGTGTTGTCTTTTCCGGCTCCAGATTCTCGCACGCAAGACCGTTTCGCAGCACGTTTATTTGAAGAGATATTTGGCGGCGGTATGTCTTCACGCCTTTATCAGGAAGTGCGCGAGAAGCGCGGCCTTGCTTATACGATTGATGCTGAATTTGATTCTTATGCTGATACTGGGCGGTTTAATGTCTATTGCGGATGTGACCCATCAGATACGATGGAAGTGCAGAAAATCGTCAAAGAGCTTTGGTTAGAGTTTGCGAATGCGGGGCCAAGCGAAGCTGAACTAAAACGTGCAATCGCTATTCAAAAAGCGCAGTTTGCGATGTCTTCTGAAGGTCCATCAGCGCGTGCTAGCTCTGGGGCATATGAATTGTTTACATTTGATCGGTTGATCAATTTATCTGAAGCCCTTGTGGCGATTGATAAAGTATCATTGGATGAAGTGAAGTTATGCGCCCAAAATTCTACGCAAGGCAAGGCGACAGCAAGCTGTGTTGGTCCTGCAAATTGCCTAGATGCTGCCTTTAATTTCACCCAAGGATAGAGCTTGTATCACTTTAAGTGATTTGTGAGAAAGAATTAAAAATAACCTTCTCGCTATTTACCAAAACGCGGTTTAGAATTTGCTTCCGATCTAGGAGAAGTGAATGGCAAGTTTAGATGAAAGCACAGCAATCAGTGCCGCGCGCGCTGCTGTATGGCATTGGTCTAAACTGGATGCACGCTTCACGATTGAGGCAGATCCGTCGAGCCCTCTGGAATATATGTCAGGCGAGTGGACACTCAATGAGTTTCTTGCGCAGCTGGATGGATTAGCACGCTCTGGTATTGAAAAAATACTTGTCGGCAATACGCCTGATTTTGCCATAGATCAAAAAGTCATATTACGAAACGGCGATTCAGCACGCATAATCGGATCTGCTATCGATGATGGCACGGCGCGTGGATTATTATATGTGCGCTCATCTGCGGGCAAAGTCACTGTGACGAATTTAGATGGGCTTGAGCCGGTTTACCAACCAATCTGGGATGCAAAGACACGGGAATTGGCAGGATTTGAAGCGCTTGCCCGTTGGCGCACACCTTTGGGGGAGCTTATCGGACCTGAAGGACTATATGAATATGGCTTGGTTGCTGACTGGACGCATGTTGCGCCAACTATGCTGGACAAAGCTGCCAAAGCATTAGCGCGTTTTCGGCGCTCTGCGGGCGATGTTTTCATGCAGGTCAATCTATCCGCTGCCGAAATAGCGCGTGCTACATTAGTGCAGGAAGTTGAGAGCATTATTCGTGCATGTGACCTTCCGCGTGATGTTTTGCGTATCGAATTGACGGAACAGGCTGCGCTAAGGGATGTGAACCGTGCTTTGGGTGCTTTTGCAGCTTTTCGGGCCGCAGGTGCAGGCATTGTGCTAGATGATTTTGGCGCGGGGCATTCTTCTCTTGCTTGGCTGGCAGATATCCCTGCGGATGGGTTGAAGCTGGATCAACGTTTGACCTCTATGATGAGCCGGCCACGCGGGCGCGTTATTATCAAGGCGATTATCGATCTTGCACATGATCTGGACATGAGCGTCACAGCTGAAGGGGTTGAGACACATGCATTGGCTGATCATATGCGTGATGTCGGGTGTGATTTCTTGCAAGGGTATGTGAGTGGTGAGCCGGTTTGCGAAGATGCGATACTGGAATTTCTACGCTCTAAGATCGCGCCATTTTCAATGCAACATGTCGGTGAATATTAAGCGTGGCTTGCCTAAATTAAGCGTGGCCAGCTTGAGAGTTTAAGTTTTCTGGAGATACACCGATGCTTGCTAAGGCGCGGTTCCATTTAGTGTTGTAAGATTTATCATAGATCAGAGCTTCTGATGCATCGGCAACCAGCCAGACATTTTCCATGATTTCTTCTTCTAGCTGGCCTTCACCCCAACCTGCATAACCAAGCGCCAAGACAGCTTTTTCTGGTGGTGTGTCTGATGCGAGGGCAAGTAATACATCTTCGGTGGCAGTCAGGCATACGCCATCCATAATCGACGCTGTTGCGCCTTCTGCGTCATAATCATCTGAATGAAGAACAAAACCGCGTTCAGGGCAAACAGGGCCGCCCAGTAACAGCGGAACTTGCGTTGATGGCGCATTCTGCATGCCCAATTGATCGAATAATTCATTGCATCCGATATCAGTCATTGCGTGATTAATGACTATTCCCATCGCATGTTCTTCATTGTGGGCACACAAAAGAATAACGGCGCGCTCAAAGAGGGGATCTTTGAGCGTTGGGAGTGCAATAAGCAGTTTACCTTTGAGTGAACCTTCCAATGCCGAACTCCAGATGACTAGCTTAGGCAAGGTTGCGCTAAATGCGGCGTTCTGCAAGAGGATGTTTGATCAAAAACGAGAGAATTTCAGTATTGTAATTTCTAATGTCACTGAATCTTGATTGCGCGAGGAGTATCCAGCTGTAACATATTTCTAATTACAACAGTTTTTGATTCTAAATTCTAAAATCAGATTATCCTATGAAAGGGATTTTATTTATGACTATTTCCAAAGGCGATACACTCCCAGAATTTAACTTCGTTGTGATGGGTGAAAATGGTCCTGAACCGCTTTCGACAAAAGATCTGACTTCGGGTGCAACTGTTGCTCTGTTTGCTGTTCCAGGCGCTTACACGCCTACCTGTTCAGTCAGTCATCTACCTGGATATTTGAATAATGCCGAAGCTCTACGTGCAAAGGGCGTTGATAAAATCGCTTGTATATCTGTGAATGATGTTTTCGTCATGGATGCTTGGGGCAAAAGCTCAAATGTTGGTGAAGACATTATCATGCTTGCGGACGGAAATGCTGAGTTTGCTGACCTGACAGGCACGCAGCTTGATGGTCGTGGCTTTGGTATGGGCCCGCGTTGTAAACGTTATTCAATGCTGATCAAAGACGGCAAGGTTGTAGAATTGAATATAGAAGATGGTGGGGAGTTTAAAGTATCATCTGCTGAGTATATGCTTGCCCAGCTTTAAACACAGTTTAGTATAGAATTCTGACATAATTCGTTATTCCTTGAATTATATTGGATTTTTACTTTGTGATATGGTAAAGTGAACAAATATTCATTTTTGGAAAGGGACGTAAATGGAAGGTTATTCTATTGTTGCGGTGGCAGGAATCATTTTTGCCGTTGTCGTAATTTTGAGTTCTGTGCAAGTCGTTGCTCAAGGGCATAGATATACTGTCGAACGATTTGGACGCTACACAAAAACACTGAGTCCGGGATTGTCCTTCATCGTGCCGTTTTTTGATCGTATCGGTCACAAAGTGAACATGATGGAAACCGTGCTGGATGTGCCCCAGCAGGAAGTGATCACAAAAGATAATGCGATGGTGTCGTGTGATGCTGTTGTGTTTACGCAAGTTGTGGACGCTGTGCCCGCGTCTTATGAAGTCAATGATATTACGCGTGCAATAACCAACCTTGCCTTGACCAATATTCGTACTGTTGTTGGATCTATGGATCTGGATGAAGTTTTGTCTAACCGCGATGATATTAATGCGCGTCTGCTGCACGTTATAGATGCTGCGACAAATCCTTGGGGCGTAAAAGTCACGCGGATTGAAATTGCTGATCTGTCTCCGCCACATGACATTACAGAAGCCATGGCACGCCAGATGAAAGCAGAGCGCATCAAGCGGGCTGAAATCTTGCAGGCGGAAGGTGATAAGCAATCAGCTATTTTGCGTGCAGAGGGTGAGAAGCAGTCTGCTGTTCTTCAAGCAGAAGGGCGTAGAGAAGCAGCTTTCCGTGATGCTGAAGCGCGTGAGCGTGAAGCAGAAGCAGAAGCCAAGGCAACGCAAATGGTGTCTGAAGCGATTGCGGCTGGCGATGTGAATGCTGTGAATTATTTCCTTGGTCAGGAATATATCCAAGCCTTCAAAGCACTGGCGACATCTGATCAGCAGCGCACTGTTATTATTCCGGCTGAATTTGCAGGGATTGCAGGCGCAATTGAAGGCATTGGTGCACTGACAGGCTTAAACCCGCCAAAGGGTGCAAAGAATGGCTCCAATGGAAATGGTGGATCTGGTTCAAATTCACCTTGGGAAGGTTAAATTCTGACTATTTTGCGGAGAAGGCGAACACAATTTGTCCGCCTTCTTCGGCTAGAATGCTGTACCGATAGAATGGAAGGAGCCGTTTAAATGGATGCTTTGTTTACTGAGCTAACTGTATGGCACTGGATTGCACTTGCCATTGGTTTGCTGATTTTTGAGATGATGCTCGGCACATTTGATTTATTGTGGATTGCTATAGCTGCAGGCATAACTGCACTTTATGCTTCGCTTGCTCCGGGAAGCTTATCTTCATGGGAATATGAAGTCGGTGTGTTTGTTATTTCGTCCATCATTTTGATGGTATTGGGGCGCACTATGTTTGCGGGGATTCGTAATCCACCTACATCCCATCCAAATCTCAATGATCGCTATGCTTCCATGATAGGGAAAAAAGCAATTGTAACAGGTGAATTCTTGGGTGGCTTTGGCCGTGTAAAAGTCAATGACTCTGAATGGCGCGCTCAATTTAATGAAGAGGGTGTGCTGAACATCGGAGACAATGTTGAAATTGTTTCGGGTGAAGGCTCTACAGTCATCGTGAAACCAGCCTAGTTTAAAAGGCTAGATTGTTAGCTATGTTTGAAAAAGCCTGCCTCATTTGGTGAAGCAGGCTTTTATCATTCTACTTTTGGCGTTGTGCACGAAATTCCAATGCTGGAAGCGCGCCAATACCCCAATTGTCTAGATCCACTTCATCAATAACAACCATTGTGGTGTTTGGATCTTTACCGAGAACGTCTCGAAGTAGCTCTGTCGTGCCTTTGATTAGGCTCGCTTTTTGAGCGGCAGTGACATTCCCCTCGCGCGTGATTTTGATGTTTACATAAGGCATGTTTAAATTGCTTTTCTGTCAGTGAAATGAAAAACTTTAGAGATGATCTGCCATTCTCCATCGGTATAGATGAAGGTTAGAAAATCTATAAAATCCCGTTGGCCGATGCTGCATCGTGCGCGTACAAATGCAGTGTTTTCTCCAGCTAATTCTATTTTTTCGATCTTGTCTTTGCGGATTTCATGACGTGAAGCTGGAGACTGTCTTGTCGCAATCACGGATCGGTACTCGTCTTTCGACCGAAACAAAGCGGGTTTTTCATCGGCTGTTGCATAGAGCGCTTGGGGATGAAAAACACGGTCCAGTATTTCAACGTCACAAAAATAAAGCATGTCAAAATAATCTAGAAGCACTTTTTCTATGGCTGCAAAATTAGACACGATCAGGCCGTTTCTTCCTGATAAATGCCTTCTTCTTTTAATGATTTAATTACAGCAGGACGCGCAAAACCATTTTTCAAATAGGCACCGATTTTGGCATATTGGCTAAGGTCGACATTGATAAAATTTGCCCAGTTCAATACAACTATTGTGTAGGCATCAGCGATTGTGAAATCTTCTCCAAGCAGGAATGTGCGACCATCAGAGAGCTGATTTTCGATGTGTTGCACTTTCTTGTATAGATTTTTGATGTGTTCACTGCGCACTTCATCGCTCATATCTGGTATTCTAAAGAATGGAGAGAATGCTTTGTGAAGTTCTGAACCGGTGAAGTTTAGCGCTTCTTGCAGGCGTGCACGTTCTAAGGTTCCATTCACTGGCGCAAGCGTTGAGTCAGGTTTCTGATCCGCGATGTATTGAAGAATGGCTGGGTTTTCTGAAAGATAAATGCCTTGAGACACTTCAAGAACAGGGACGTAACCATTGGGGTTTATGGTTTTGAAATCCGCACCACTCTGCGTCAGGCCTTTATCCGTGTCGACTGCTTCAGATGAGAATGGCAGACCTAATTCATTGAATGTTATTCGAGAAGCGAGGGAACAAGCGCCGGTTTTGAAATAGAGTTTCATGTGTCATCTCCTGTTTTAGTGACGACACTTATTTGATATAGATAGTTTCCTTTGCCAACTAAGTTTCTTGTAGTAACTCCATTATGCAGTTACTCTGGAGTAACTAGGTGTATTGGCAGTTACCGAGAAATCTGATGGCTTTAAAAATTCGCAAAAATAAGAGTCCTGATCCGCCTGCACCATGTGCATTGACGCATTGTATGTCTTTTATTTCAGGGGCTTGGGCACCCAATGTGATCTGGAATTTAAGAGAAGGGCCAAGGCGATTTAGTGAGCTGAAGATAGATATTCCGCCCATATCAGCAAAAGTCTTGTCTACGCGTCTTTCTGAGCTTGAAAAGCGCGGTATCATCGAGCGCAATGTTCTGCCGACATCACCTCCATCTGTGGAATACAAGTTAACCCAGATCGGTACAGAAATTATTCCGGCACTCGATGCGTTAGTGACAGTTGGGCATAAACTTAAAACACGTGGATTGAATGTGGACGAAGCTGAGGTAAGTCGTTCCTAAGAAATCAGGCTTTACCTGACGCTTCCATAGAGCCTTTAACAGCGAGGCCATCGGCGCGTTCATTGCCTTCATCGCCCGCATGGCCTTTAACCCATCGCCACTCTATTTGATGGCGACTGCAAGCTTCATCGAGAGCTTGCCATAGGTCTTGGTTTTTGACTGGCTTTTTTGCAGCGGTTTTCCAACCATTCTTTTTCCAGCCATGTATCCATTTGGTCAGGCCATCTTTCACATAAGTTGAATCAGTGCTCAAGATAACATTTGACGGGCCTTTGAGTGAGGTGAGCGCTTCAATTGCGCCCATTAATTCCATGCGATTATTGGTCGTATCTTTCTCGCCGCCATAGAGTTCTTTTTCGTGCTCACCCATTTTGAGGAGGGCTCCCCAACCACCTGGACCTGGGTTTCCCGAACAAGCGCCATCTGTCCATATTTGGACTTGGCCTGATTTTGGCGCTTCTGGCGCAGTCGGTTTTTCTGCTAGAACAGGCGTTGAAGGCTCTTTTTCAGTTTTGTTGACTTCGAGCTTACCACCCGCTGCTTCTCGAGCGCCCTTAACCGCAAGACTATCGGCGCGTTCATTGCCTTCATCACCTGAATGGCCTTTGACCCATTTCCATTCTATTTGATGACGTTTACAGGCTTCATCGAGCGCTTGCCAAAGGTCTTTATTTTTCACGGGTTGTTTGGAAGCTGTTTTCCAGCCATTTCTTTTCCAGCCGTGAATCCATTGTGTGAGGCCATTTTTGACGTAAGTGGAATCGGTATGCAGCGTGATCTTGGATGATGTATTGATTGAATTCAGCGCTTCAATCGCCCCCATTAATTCCATACGGTTATTGGTGGTGTTAGCTTCGCCGCCATATAGCTCAATTTCTTGGCCATCATTGACGATCAGAGCACCCCAGCCACCCGGTCCGGGATTTCCCGAACACGCACCATCTGTCCATATTTCAATCATATCTGTCATAGGATCGAGGTGAGATGATTTGTAAAAGAGGTCAAGATCATCTTTAAATTTGGCTGTGGATTACAGGCTATCCACCATAATCAAAAAAGCCTTTAGCATTGCGGTGAAAGCCTAGCTTTTCGGCATATTCGATCGGGTTTTTAGGGCGCACAAGTGCATCGCGTGGAGTATCTGCCCAATCGACAAGGCGTGTGAGAAAGAAACGCATCGCGGCACCGCGACAGAGGATTGGCAAGGCGTCTTTTTCTGCATCTTCTAATGGACGTATTGATTGATATCCTGCCAGCATAGCGCGGCCTTTGGTGACATTGTATTCGCCGCGACTATCTTCAAAACACCAAGCATTCAGACAGATAGCGATGTCATAGGCGAGAGCATCATTACACGCGAAATAAAAATCGATAACGCCAGTGAGTTTATCATCGAGAAAGAATGCATTATCGGGAAAAAGATCAGCATGGATCACGCCGCTGGGCAGATCTTTTGGCCAATTGGCTTTGAGTTCATCCAGATCTGATTGGATATGTGAGGTGAGGCCTGCATTTATGGCATTTGCTTCTTTTTCGCGGCCTTTAAACATGGGATGCCAAGCATCAACAGAGAGTGAGTTTTTCCGGCTGCCGGAATAGTCAGATAAAGCGTCGTGGAATTTGGCCAAACCAATTCCTAAATCACGACATTGCTCGACATTGGGGCGACTAAGCGACATGCCTGTTAAAAATGTGATGATGACAGCAGGGCGACCACACAGTGTGCGCAGGGCTTTGCCATCATTTGCTTTAACGGGAAGAGGCGCAGGAAAGCCTTTTAAAGCGAGGTGATCCATTACGCCCATGAAATAGGGAAGGTCTTCCTCGTTTACGCGCTTTTCAAATAGGGTGAGAATGAAACGGCTTTTTGCTGTTTCCAATAAATAATTAGAATTTTCCACGCCTTCGGCAATGCCCTTAAAGGCGATTGCGGGGCCAAGGTCAAAATCAGCCAAAAAATCGGCCAGCGCTTTGTCGTCTACTTCGGTATATACTGCCATAATTCTTATGCTTTAGCGCAGTTTTACGGGTAATGTCTTCTAAATTTGCACAGCAGGCGGCAATTTTTGAAACAAATATGTCGTTTGCATAAATAATAGCAGGTTCTGACCAATATATTTCGCTTGTCGGTTGAAAGAATCTGCGTCACGTTCGCATCCAGCAGGGAAGGCTGGTTTAGATGTGGATGTTTTTACTGAAAACTGTGGGGACAGCGCTTTTCATTGCGGCTCTTTCTGAAATCGCAAAAAGATCAACTTTGGTGGCATCTTTAATGGTGGCATTGCCATTGGCGACGATGATGACAGTTGCCAATATCTATATTGATGGCAAAGACGCAGCAGGCGCAACGCGATTTGCAACGACGACATTTTTCCTTGTTCCGCCGGGAATTGCGTTTTTCATCGTTTTGATCGGAGGTCAGAAACTTGGTTTGGCATTTTGGCCGAGTTTTGGTCTGTCTATCATAGCAACGGCTGTATGTTGCTGGGCGGTGATCTTCTTTTTGCGCCGCGCAGGAATAGCTCTCTAACAGGTTTTCATATCTTAGTTGACTTTGAAGAAGAGCAATAAAATGCCCGATATTGCGATCCAGCCTCCAGCGAGAAGTTTAAGTTTAAACGCACCGAGGCTGAGGGCAATTTTACGGGCAATGAAGCCACCAATTAGAGCACCGGGTGCGGTGATGGCTATGATCATCCAAGGTACATTGCCGGCGAATATGTGAAATGGTGCGCCTATTAATACGCTGATGCTAGAGATAAATACGGCCAGTCCTGAACTGGTGGTGATGCAATACCCTCTGACAAAAAGAAATAGAGCAATGATTTCGCCAAGGCCGACAGAGAAAAGCGCATTCGCAAATCCGCCTATAGGCGCAAGGCATAACAAAATCCGCATGTCTTGAGATGAAATTTGAGTTTTCAAAGTATTGTTTGGCTGATTGGCATTTTTTAGCGTGCTGACAACAACAGCAATACCCAAGCAGATTGAAAAAATTTTAAAGGCGAATAACACCCAGAACGGATCAATGAACACCCAATATTGGGTGAGAAGCATGGTCGGAATGGCTAACAGCAATATTAGACCAGCGCTGTTCCAGAAGTCGGATGTTGATATTGAGATAGATTGTGTATTTGGCTTGTACAGATTTTTGCACCAGACAATGGCACCCATTGTCATTCCAAAGCATTGAATTAAGAAGCTGGCTGCAAGAATATTAGCTTGAGATAGAGCAAATTGCCCGCTCTCGTTCATCGCGTTGAAAACAGGCAGAAAAACAACGCCGCCTCCAGTGCCTGAAGCATTGGCAATCGTCGCGCCGAAAATCCCGACAAATAAAAGATACCAGTTTGAAATAAGTGTATCTATATTCAAACGTGCGTTGAAAAGCACGAAAGCATATAAAAGAGCCAGCAAACAACAGGCAGCGGATACGCAAAGCGTGACCCTATTTATGGTCGGAGATGTGAGATTCACTCTATTAGGCTTTTGTGAGCCATTTAGGGGCGTGGAACACAACATTTTCTTTAGCTGTTATGACGTCTTTCACTTCAACATCGAATCTAGCACGACACGCCGCGATAACGCCCTGCACGAGTGTTTCAGGCGCAGAGGCTCCAGCGGAAAGACCCAATGTCGAGACATCTTTAAACCACGACCAGTCTATTTCTTCGGCGGCTCCAACGAGATGAGAAGCCTTTGCGCCGCCGCGTTGCGCCACTTCAACAAGACGTTGAGAGTTGGATGAGTTGGGTGAACCTATAACAAGCATGAGGTCTATATTTTCTGCTAAGGCTTTAACTGCCTCTTGCCGATTTGTCGTGGCATAGCAAATATCGTCCTTGGCTGGTTCTGCTATTGTTGGAAAACGTTGTTTTAACGTTGCCACGATTTCTGCTGTATCATCTACCGACAATGTTGTTTGAGTGGCGTAGGCAAGGTTTTCGGTATCTGTTGGCGTAACAGTTTCAGCATCTTTTACGGTTTCGATTAATGTCATTGTGCCTTCGGCAGTCTGTCCCATCGTACCAACGACTTCAGGATGACCGGCATGACCAATTAAGAAAGTGTGCAAGCCATTTTTGGCATGACGCGCAGCTTCCATGTGAACTTTGGAAACAAGAGGGCATGTGGCGTCTACATAAGTCATTTCTCTGCGTGCAGCTTCAGCAGGGACAGCTTTGGGAACACCGTGAGCGGAAAAGACAACGGGGCGGTCATCTGGGCAATCATCAAGTTCTTCAACAAAGATAGCGCCTAGATTTTCTAGCCGAGATACGACGTGCCTATTGTGAACGATTTCATGGCGAACATAGACGGGAGCACCCCATTTTTCGATTGCTTGCTCGACAATATGGATGGCGCGATCCACGCCAGCGCAAAATCCGCGAGGCGAAGCGAGCGAAATTGTCAGTTTGGGGCGTGTTTCCATAGTGATTTTTCCTCTTACTCGCACGTTTATCTCATTTGTTGCACATACATAAGCGATGAACTCATTGCGCCCAAGCGCTGTGACGGCTATCACACTCTATAAATTCAAATCGCATTCAGGGTTAGTGCTTCATTTCGATTCACAAACTGACTTAGCTGGATGTGTTAAAATATGCGAGGATTTTGCGCGTGACAGGACTGATTCAACGTTCAAAAGTGGCTAGCTTTGTAAAAGCGGCAGGTTTTTCACTTATAGCTTTGGGTATTTCCGGCTGTTCTTCAGTGCAAAATACATTAGATAGCCGTCCAAATGAAGGGCCGTGTCCTGTGGTCGCGTCTTTATATGATGCATCTCGCAAGGTACAGATTAATGGAAATGAGACTTTCGAGAATGTAGGTTTCACAGGTGAAATTGTCGGCGTTCGTAGTTTTTGTCGGTATGTAGGTGATGATCCCATCAAAATGGAGGTCAGCATTGATTTTGCGATGGGACGTGGCCCCAATGCCCAAGGTGATACGCATAATTATGATTATTTTGTTTCGGTAACGCGCCGTGGACGTGCTGTGATCGAAAAAGAAACATTTCCTCTGCAAGTTACATTTCCCAAAGGTGCGGATCGTGTAACCGTGAGTGACACTGTTGAAAATATTGTTATTCCTCGAGCTGATTCGAGTATTTCCGGCTCCAACTTCGAAGTGTTTGTTGGTTTTGTGTTGAATGAAGAGGAATTGGAATTCAATCGCGCTGGTAAACGTTTCCGTGTGAATGCTGGACAAGATTAATACATCAGTCGATGACGGGATTGGCTGAAAATCATCTGATTTTTATAAATTCAGGCTTTGTAGGCGCACGCTAATAGGAGCGTGCGGAAAAATAGTAATGACAGATATAGCAAATATATTAAGCGGCGCTGTTGGCGACATATTTGAAGGCTTAGGGCTGGACAGGAAACTTGGGCAAGTGCGCCGCGCCGACCGTCCTGATCTTGCTGATTTTCAGTGTAATGGTGCAATGGCTGCGGCAAAAGCGGCTAAACGAAACCCGCGTGAGATAGCGGGCGAGGTCGCACCCAAAATCGAAGCTCTGGAATTGGTTGAAAGTGTAGATGTAGCAGGACCAGGATTTCTCAATATCACTGTATCTGCTGCTGCACTTGAAGGGCGGACAACTGAAATACTTGCTGATGGTAAAGCAGGGGGTGGATCTGTTGAAACGCCGCGCAATGTGATGATTGATTTTGGTGGCTGGAATGTCGCTAAACCCATGCATATCGGGCATTTACGCTCTACGATTATCGGTGACAGTCTTCAGCGTCTCTTCCGTTTTCTCGGCGATGATGTGACCTCTGATGTTCATCTTGGAGATTGGGGGCTTCAAATGGGGTTGCTAATTGTTGGGGTAAGCGAAGAACAACCAGACCTTCCTTATTTTGATGATAATTTTGAAGGCGAATATCCAGAAGAATCTCCCGTTTCAATGGATGATTTAGAGCGTCTCTACCCGTTATATGCTGGGAAGATGAAAGCTGAAAATACGGTTGAAACCATCGAAGATGGAAAGACTGTTTATAAGAAAGTGCCCAACCCAGAATACCGTGAAGATGTACGCGCATTGGCGCAAACGGCAACCGCAGAACTTCAAGCAGGGCGTCGTGGATATCGTGCGCTTTGGAAGCAATTTTGTGCAGTCACACAAATCGGGCTGGAGCGGGAATGTGGGGATCTTGGTGTTCAGTTTGACCTTTGGAAAGGTGAGTCTGACGCGAATGTTTTGTTGCCTGAAATTGTTGAAGACCTCAAATCACGCAAAGTTGCGGTCGAAAGCGACGGGGCATGGGTCATCTATGTCGAACGTGAGTCTGATAAAAAAGACATGCCGCCATTCATGTTGCTCAATTCGCAAGGAGCTGTTGGGTATCATGCGACGGATATGGGAACCATTCTCGACCGAAAACGGACAAACAAACCCGATCTGACCTTGTATGTTGTGGATGCGCGTCAAGCGCTTCACTTTGAACAGGTTTTCCGTGCAGCAGAGATTGCGGGTTATGAAAAAGAAGCATCCCTAGAGCATATCGGCTTTGGCACGATGAATGGGAAAGACGGCAAACCTTTCAAGACCCGTGAAGGCGGCGTGTTGAAATTGCATGACTTTATCCAGCAAGCCAAAGATAAAGCGCGTGAGCGCCTTGAAGAAACAGGTATGGGTGCTGATTTTTCTGCTGAAGAACGTGCTGATATCGCAGATAAAGTGGCACTTGCAGCGATTAAATTTGCTGACCTGTCAAATGTTCGTACAAAGAATTATGTGTTCGATTTAGATCAGTTTGTGGCTTTTGAAGGTAAAACTGGGCCATATCTCTTATATGCAGCTGTTCGCGTGAAATCACTTATGCGCCGCGCCAAAGAAGAAGGCATAGTTGCTGGTGCGATGAAAATTGAGTTGAAAGAAGAGCGTGTATTAGCGCTTCAACTAGATGCTTTTGAAGGTGCGCTAAAACTTGCTTATGCCAACCGCACACCGCATGGGATTTGTGATCATGTTTATAATCTGGCGCAGGCATTTTCATCCTTCTGGACGAATGCACCTATTTTAAAAGCAGGTGTGCCAGATGATGTGAAAGCATCGAGATTGGCTCTGGCTCAAGCAACGCTCAAACAATTGGAAACAGGCTTGTCGCTCATCGGGATAGAAACGCCTGAGCGTATGTAACCAAATTATGCACAGGCTTTGTGCAAAGATATGAAAATCAGTGGATGAGTCGTTTCTCTATTGACGATTCGCTTATTCACTGAACATTAGAAACTATCGGGGCTGCTCATTGCAGCCTTGTATCTCTCGCGGGAGAGAATGGCATAAAAGTCATGGCCGAAGGCGCAACCGCCCCGGAAACGCTCAGGCAAAAGGACCGCGAAAGATTATAAAACGCTGGAAAGAGGCGGCATTTTAATGCGCAGCCTCGCCGAAGGAGCAAGCAGACGCTAAAATAAGCACTGCGGAATCTCTCAGGCGCAAGGGACAGCGGGGGCATGAAATATCTACGTGCATGAGTGCGTAGAAGTTTATGCCGACCGTGGAGAACCTTGTACTGTGTCCAATGCAGATCTGAAGCTTACACCTTTATCAAAACTGAACCATTCTATGGGTGGCAAAATGGTCGATTTTGCTGGTTATTCCATGCCTATCCAGTTTGATTCTGGTATCATTCCCGAACATCATCATGTACGTGAAAAATGTGGTTTGTTTGATGTTTCTCACATGGGGCCGGCTTTTCTGAAACTTGAAGAAATGGGCAGCGAAACCGCGCTAACCGGTGATGCAGCTCATGCTAAAATTGCCGGTATTTTTGAACAGCTTGTATGTGGAGATATTGCAGGCCTCGCACCGGGTGAAATGCGTTATACATTGTTGCTAAATGATGATGGCGGTATTTTGGATGACCTTATGGTGACGCGTCCATTCGCGCCCGAGGAACAAGGCTGCCTCTACATCGTGGTGAATGCTGGCTGTAAAGAAGAAGATTTCGCGCTGATTAGCGAAAAATGTGAAGGCGCTGTGCTAGAGCGAGCTGATGATAACGCGCTGATTGCTGTGCAAGGCCCTCTAACACGCAAGCTGATGGCGAAATACGCACCCCAGCTTGCTGATATGGTGTTTATGACTGCTAAACGCGTGGATGTATGCGGCGTAAATTGTCTGGCTTCGTGTTCGGGTTATACAGGCGAAGATGGATATGAAATTCTTGTCCCAGCAGAACATGCTGAAACCATAACCAAGACATTGCTGGAAGATTCTGGAATAGCGCCGATTGGTTTAGGCGCGCGCGATAGTTTGCGTTTGGAAGCAGGGCTTTGCCTATACGGGCATGATATGGATACCAGCAAAACGCCGATTGAGGCCTCACTCACTTGGGCGGTGTCTAAAGTGCGCCGCGATGAAGCTGATTTTCCTGGCGGTGAAAAAATTATCGCTCAGATTGAAAATGGCACCGATATGAAACGTATCGGCCTGACATTGATAGATAAAGCACCAGCACGTGAAGGATCTGAGATTGCCACGAAAGATGGCAAAATCATTGGTGTCATTACATCAGGCGGCCACGGACACACTGCGGGCAAGCCTGTGGCTATGGGCTATGTGCAGCGCGGCTACACGCAGGCAGGCACAGAGCTGGACGTTCTTGTAAGAAACAAACCAAGGGCAGCGGTTGTCAGCCGCATGCCATTCGTCAAACAAAATTATTATCGCGGCTAGGGGCTAGAGAATTATGACTAAACTTTACACAGAAGATCATGAGTGGGTTTCAGTAGAAGGTGACATTGCGACGATCGGTGTCTCCGCTTATGCAGCAGAGCAATTGGGCGATGATATCGTGGCCGCTGAAGACTTGTTGGAAGTGGATGACGATGTTTCCAAAGGTGACATCCTGTTTGTGTTTGAAAAAGCAAAAGCAGCTGTAGAAGTCTATTCCCCTGTTTCTGGTGAAATTACAGAATTGAATGATTTCCTAGAAGGTGATTCAGAAGAGTTTCATGCAAAACTGACAGCTGTTGAATGGCTCTACAAAGTTAAAATGTCTGATCCTTCTGAGCTTGAAGGCATGATGGACGAAGCTGCGTATAAAGCATTTTGTGAGGGCTAGGAATATATGCGTTACCTCCCACTGACGCCTGATGATCGGGCGCAAATGCTTGAGACGATTGGCGCAAAAAGCGTTGATGATTTTTATCAAGATGTTCCAGAGTTTGCACGTTTGACAGGTCCGATTGAGGACTTGCCCATGCATCAGGGCGAGTTGGCTGTTGAGCGTCATATGAGCGCTCTAGCTGCAAAAAACCGGACAGCGTCTGAAGGACCATTTTTTGTCGGTTGTGGTGCATATAAACACCATGTGCCAGCAAGCGTGGATCACATCATTCAGCGCTCTGAATTTTTGACAACATATACACCTTACCAGCCAGAAATTGCGCAAGGCACTTTGCAAACCGTGTTTGAATTTCAATCCCAAGTGGCGATGCTAACTGGGATGGAAGTGGCGAATGCGTCTATGTATGATGGTTCAACAGCGGCCTCTGAAGCGGCCTTGATGGCGTGTCGTGCGACGCGGCGTAAAAAGGTAATCGTTTCAGGCGGCGTACATGCACATTATGCAGAAACAATTCGTACTGCCTGTGAAACGCAGGGCATTGAAGTGGTTATTCTGCCGCCTGCTTTTGATGATGAGAAAGCACTCATTGGATATGCTGAGGATGATACAGCTTGCTTGATTGCGCAGTCTCCAAACGTATTTGGAACAGTGACAGACCTCACGCCAATTGCAGAAGCTGCACATGCGAAAAAAGCCTTGCTTGTGTCTGTGTTTACCGAAGTTGTATCGCTTGGCCTAATCACGCCTCCGGGTGAAATGGGTGCTGATATTGTGGTGGGTGAAGGCCAGTCTATTGGAAATCCGCTTGGTTTTGGTGGTCCATATGTTGGTCTTTTGGCCTGTCGCCAAAAGCTAGTGCGACAAATGCCGGGCCGTGTGTGTGGGCAAACAATTGATGCGGATGGCAAAGGCGGTTTCGTGCTGACACTTTCCACACGTGAACAACACATTCGCCGCGATAAAGCGACTTCCAATATCTGTACGAATGCGGGGCTTTGCGCCTTGGCGTTTACAGCCCACATGACATTGCTTGGTGATAAGGGGCTAACGCAATTGGCCACGCTAAACCATGAAGCAGCGTGTGATCTAGCAGATGCATTAGAAGCTATTGATGGCGTGACGCTAAAAACAGAGACATTCTTCAACGAGATTTCTTTTGAAACACCAATGGAAGCGGGCGCTTTGCTGGCTGCTTTGGATGAAAAAGGCGTCATTGGCGGCGTACGTGCATCGCGTTTATTCCCGCGCGCTGACCTAGATAATGTGGTGATTGCAGCAGCAACAGAATGCAATACAGCTGAAGGCATTGCCGCCTATGCACAAGCGCTGAAGGAGGTGCTGGCATGACAGTTTTATGTGATCACCCGGAAAGAGATATAGTAGTAGAGCTCCTAAATTCTATTGGTTGGAACTTGAATTCGGAAACTAAGAAAGTCTTGCGCTTCTCACAGGGGAGTTTTGAATTGAACTTCAATGGTGAATCTAAAACAAAATTTGCTTTTATATTGGATCCTGTCTTAGCGGGTGCCAATATAGAAAGTGTTCTCAGAGTAGATGCATTGATAGAAGATAGATTTAGTTCCAATTTTTCAAATTTTCCAAAGAAAATATCCAAGGAAAATAAGAAGCAGCATTTTGGTGTAAGTTTGAAGTTTGATGAACTTGAGCAAGCTAAGACTTTCCTTATCCAATTGCAATTACCGGAGCTAGTGGCATGAGCATTCAAACAGTCTCCGGCTCTAAGGGGCTTCTCCAAAAAGAAGAGCTGATTTTCGATATCGGCACAACTGAGACAACAGGTGTCGACCTTCCTGCCCCTAAAGGGCGTAAAGATCGCCTTGGTGGTTTAAAGCGCAAAAACGGAACAGGGCTTCCGGGGCTGTCAGAGCCACAAGCCGTGCGCCATTATGTGCGTTTGTCGCAAAAAAACTATGCGATTGATTTAGGGCTTTTCCCGCTTGGGTCGTGTACGATGAAACACAATCCGCGCCTGAATGAAAAAGTCGCGCGTATGCCGGGCTTTGCCGATATACACCCATTGCAGCCTCAACAAACTGTGCAAGGCGCTATGGAGGTGATCGAGCAGCTTGAAGATTGGCTGAAAAAGCTAACAGGCATGCCGGCCGTAGCGATGAGCCCTAAAGCAGGGGCGCATGGTGAGTGGTGCGGTATGGCAGCGATACGCGCCGCTCTGATTGATCGCGGTGAAGTGAATACGCGTACGCGCGTACTTGTGCCTGAGTCTGCGCATGGAACAAACCCTGCGACAGCTGTGCAATGTGGTTTTAAAGTGCAAGAAATTGCAGCCTCTAGTGATGGCCGCGTTGATCTAAATGATCTCAAAGCAAAGCTTGAAGGCGACACATCTGATGTGGCGGGCATTATGCTGACCAACCCAAATACATGTGGGTTATTTGAGCGTGACATCAGAGAAATCGCAGATCTGATCCATGAAGCCGGCGGTTATTTCTATTGTGATGGTGCAAACTTCAACGCGATTGTCGGGCGTGTGCGTCCGCGTGATTTGGGCGTGGATGCGATGCACATTAATCTGCACAAGACATTCTCCACGCCTCATGGCGGTGGTGGCCCTGGTGCTGGTCCAACTGTTCTGTCTGAGCGTTTGGCGAAATATGCGCCTTATCCAGTTATGACAGTTGATAAGCGCGACGGTGATTACAAGCTTATTTATGTAGATGATGAAGCTGAACTTGCAGGCACTGATTTAAAGCCACTGGGCCGTATGTGTGCGTTTCACGGTCAAATGGGCATGTTTACGCGCGCATTGACATACATTCTCTCACACGGTGCTGACGGCCTAAAACAAGTGGCGGAAGACGCTGTTTTGAACGCTAATTACATTCAAGCGCGTTTAAAGTCAGTTATGTCACCTGCTTTTGAGGGCTATTGCATGCATGAGGCTTTGTTCTCGGATGCATTCCTAAAAGATAGCGGCATTGAAACCGTTGATATTGCAAAAGGGATGATTGATGAGGGCTATCACCCAATGACGGTGTATTTCCCGCTTGTTGTGCATGGCGCTATGTTGATTGAGCCGACAGAAACAGAAAGCAAAGCTGAGCTGGATCGTTTTTGTGACTCACTAGAAAGTGTTGCACGCAAAGCAAAATCGGGTGATGAGGCGCTAAAACAAGCGCCATATCTTGCCCCTATGCGCCGCCTAGATGAGACGCTGGCAGCGCGTAAACCTGTCTTGCGTTGGCTAGCTGAAGAGGCTTAGCGACAATTGTTGATTAGCTATTAAAATTAAAAGCGCCCTTCATTATGTAAGGGCGCTTTTTTGTCTCGTTCTAATCATCTTAGAGCAGATATGATTGCAAACTGCTTGATTAATTTCATACATATCTTTAATGACGAACAGCCATATTCTGGGCACATATTCCTGATGATAATTAGCGCTCAGAATGAATAAAGATTATTTATGAAAAACAATATTGTGACGCCTTTTTCTAAAGAAGAACCCCCACACGCACGTCAAACTTTACCCAAACGCTCAGCTCAGGTCGCTAGGGGCGGTGTGATGGCAATTATCCGGCCTATACTCGCGGCATTGGGCTTGTTCTTTATTATTATTGGGGTGCCGATCGCATTTCTAACACCAATTCCATTCGTGCCAATTGGATTGCCCATTGTGATTTTAGGGGTGGTGTTGCTTGCACGCAATTCTTTGGCTGGGCGTCGCTGGATGCAGAAGACAATCGCTAAACATCCAAATTTGAAACGCTTCGCGCCGAACTGGCTGTTAAATTTGATATTTGGTGACAACCAAATTCAATAAAATCACCCGATTGCAAATAAAAAACGCAGCAAATCCGATATGGATAAATGCTGCGTTTTAAAGTCGTTTTTGTTGCAACTCGTCCAATTAAGTCAGGGACGCGTCTCAATCAAATCTCAGTAAGGCTTTAGCCAAGGGACTTTTTGATATCTTCTAAGCTTGTTTCGAAAAGGCTTTTCTTTGCAGGGCCTTTTGCTGTGCTTTCACGAAGTATACCAGCTGCAGCTGCAGAAGCTGCTTCAGCTGCAGTGTTGCGTACTGCTTGAGTGGCTTCTGCTTCAGCGCGTGCGATACGCTCTTCAGCCATTTTCTCACGGCGCTCCATGCGTTCTTTTAGGTCTGCGCGAGATGTGTCAGCAAATGCTTTTGCTTCAGCTTTCGCGGCTGCGACTATCGCTTTTGCATCTTCTTCAGCTTGTGCTTGGCTACGCTCTGCTTCAGCAAGAGCAGCTTGTGCTTTCTCACGAAGGAGGCGGGCATTGTCTAATTCATCTTGAATTTTCTGCGCACGATCATCCAGCGATTTAGCGATAGTTGCAGGAATTTTCTTCCAAACAAGGATACCTAAAAAGATAAGTACAGCAATTGTTGCCCAAAATGTAGGATCTGCAAACGGTCCAGCGGCTTCTACATGCTCACCATGTTCTGCAACGCCTGTCGCTTCGTGTAATTCGTCAGAAATTTCTGATTGAAGAACGTCACCTACGTGTTTTACGTCATCAGCGTGTTTTTGATCGGCCATGACTTAGTTTCCTTTTAACACGGCTGAGACAGCTTTAGCGGCGTCATCTTTTGAAACGCTTACACCAATGAGTTTGTTGACGATATTCGCTGCTGTCATAGATGCAACGTCTTCAACATTTTTCATTGCGCTTGCTTGTACTTCGGCAATGCGTGTTGCTGCGCTGGCAAGACGAGCGTCAACTTCAGCTTCTGTTTTCGCTGTTTCAGCAGCAACTTCAGCTTCGATTTCTGCTTTTGCTTGAGCTGCAGTGGCGCGAGCTTTTGCGCGTGCTTCTGCGAGTTCTTTTTCTAAAGACTGTTGGGCAGCACTTGCACGATCAGACATGCGTGAGGCTTCTTCCAAGTCTTGTGTAATGCTGTCTGCACGGCGATCAATAGCTCCACCAATGCGCGGCAAAATCATGCGCGACATAAATAGGTAAAGCACGCCGAATGTTAGAGCGAGCCAAAAAATCTGTGATGGGTATGAGGCGTAGTCGTTCAGCGGCGGAAAAATGCCACTTGCTGCTTCAGCGCCGTGTGCTGGCGTAGTCGCCATGGTTTAACCCCTGATACTTAGGTATATTCTTAAAACCCAACGACGGAATTTGAAGTCAACCCAGAAAGGGCAGTTTCAAATTCCGCGTCAGACGATATTCTGTTGAGTGCTATTAAACAGCAAACAAAAGCAAGATCGCGATCAAGAAACCGAAGATACCTAGGGCTTCTGTCACAGCGAAACCAAAGATCAGGTTACCGAACTGACCTTGAGCTGCAGATGGGTTGCGCATAGCTGCATCAAGGTAGCTAGAGAAAATGTTTCCCACACCTAGAGCTGCACCAAACATAGCAAAACAGGCTAGACCTGCGCCGACGTACTTTAGACCTTCTTCCATAACGGATCTCCCAAGAGTTTGCGCCCTAAAACCCTAAATGGGCGGGCAGGTCAACCAAAAATTCAATTTACGCCCGAGACTTAGTGTCCCGGGTGTAATGCGTCGTTTAGATAAACGCATGTTAGAATAGCGAATACATATGCCTGGAGGAACGCCACCAGGAATTCTAGAGCAACTACTGCAACCGTACCGGCAAGGGCAACAGGTGCAAGCAGAATTAATGCGCCACCAGCACTTGCAAGCATGATAACAAAGCCAGCGAATACTTTAAGCATGATGTGTCCGGCGAGCATGTTGGCGAACAAACGCACTGACAATGAAAGCGGACGAGACGCAAAAGAGATAATCTCAATTGGTGTCACCAAGAGATAAAGAACCGGAGGAACACCTGATGGAACGAAGATTTTGAAGAATTTAAATCCGTTTTTCCAGATACCATATCCGATCACAACTGCCATCACGAGAAGGGCAAGCGCCATGTTAACGATGATGTGAGATGTTGTGGTGAAGAAATATGGGAACATACCAAGCATGTTCGCAAAGAAGATAAAGATGAAAAGTGAGAATACGAGAGGGAAGAATTTCATTCCATCTTCGCCCATCATGTCGCGGACCATGCCAGCAACAAAACCATAGGCGATCTCAGCAATTGATTGGCCACGGCTTGGGATTGTCGCGCTTTTAGAAGAGGCAACACCTAATAAAACAACAGCCAAAACAACTGCTAACAGCATAAATGCTGATGAGTTTGTGAAAGAAACGTCGAAACCACCAATTTGGAAGTCAGCGATTTTGTTCAGCACAAACTGGTGAATCGGGTCGGTAGCGACTTGGTTGATCATTGAATTGATCGATTCCAGCATCATTCTTCTTCAACTCCTTCAACCGGTTCACTTCCGGCGGCGTTTTGCGAGGCTGTGGCCGCGCGCACGACATTCATAACTCCTGCGGCAAACCCAAACATCATCCAGATGATTAGCATCCAAGGTTTCGTGTGAAACACAAGGTCTAATCCCCAGCCAATGGCTGCACCAACGAGAGGTCCAACAGCAAATTCAGTTGCCATTCTAAACCCCAGAGCCATGCCTTTAGCCTGACCTTCTTGGTTTAGTGGTCGCTCATACGTTTTCGCATAAGCAGCACGTGCCTCATCGATCTGCTTTTTGAGATCGTCATTGCTCATGCTTTCAATCCACTAAATACCGTAAAAGGTAAGGAAAATATTGCCCCGTTTTCATCGTCACAGCTTAGCTTGCCAAGCTTGGGCGGAAACTAGGGAACAAAATTCACGAAGTCAAGACAATTTAAAAATAGATAGTGTGCTGTTTTTAATGGATTTTTACCATTAATGCCGTGAAAATTACTGGGCTGCGACCAATTGTTCCGCTGACTGAAGGTCTACTGAGACGAGTCGGGACACGCCTCGCTCCTGCATTGTGACCCCGTAGAGGCGATCCATCCGCGTCATTGTCACCGGATTATGGGTGATGACGATGAAGCGCGTATCGGTTCTTGAGCGCATTGTATCCAGCATTCGGCAGAAACGGTCGACATTGGCATCATCAAGCGGTGCATCGACCTCATCCAGCACACACAGAGGGGAGGGTTGGGAGAGAAAGACAGCAAAAATTAGGGCTGCGGCTGTTAGGGCCTGTTCGCCGCCTGACATAAGCGAAAGTGCAGAGAGGCGTTTGCCCGGCGGACACGCGAAAATCTCCAATCCAGCCTGTAAAGGGTCATCTGATTCGGTTAGTTCTAAATGGGCTTCGCCGCCTTCAAATAGGGCTTCAAACAAGACACGAAAATGTTCTGATACTTTTTCAAACGCTTCCAGTAAAAGCGTGCGGCCTTGTGCATTTAGCGCTTGTACGCCTTCTTGCAGTTTGGCGATGGCTTGGTCTAGATCTTCACGCTCGCGAAGCTGAGTTTCCAGACGGTTCGCTGTTTCCTCAACCTGCAAATCAGCTTCCATATTGACGCCGCCAAGGCTTTCACGGTCGCGCATTAATAGGGCTAATTGCGTTTCCGCTTGCGGAATGCTGAATGGAATTTCTTTATTTTCAATGTCTTGATCGTTTTCAGCAGTGAGATTTTCAGGAGAGAACGAAGCGTTGAGCTTTTCAAGAGCGTCAAAATCAAGCTCAAAGCGGGCTTTTATATTCTCGCTGATATCTTCTTCACGCCGTTGTGCCGCTTCTAGGCGGGTTTCGCTGCGGATAAGCGTTTCTCTTGCCTTTGCGCTTGCGTCTCTGGCTTGTCGGGCCTGCGTTTCTGCTTCTCGCAATTGGGTTTCCATTTGGGAGAGCGCATTACTTGCCTCTGTGCGGGTGGCATTTGCAGCTTCAAGTTTGGAGTTTAGCGTGGATAATTTATCGGCAATATCATCTGGTTGGGCTTTGGCGCTTTCTAATTGGCGACGCACGCCAGTGCGCTGTGTGTGAAGGTCTGTCAGTCGTATGTCAGCAGAGTCTGCACGTCTGGACCAATCTTTTAACTCTCTTTCAAGGGCAGATTTACGAGCACGTGAGCGCGATTGTTCATGCTCTAAATTATTGATAGAATTATGATATTCTCTTTCTTCTTCACGCAATTTGCGAACATCTGCGCGCAAATCCTCTAATGCTCTTGTGTCATTTTCCGATGGGCCGCCTGATAAAGATGCCTTTGCTTGTGCGACCTCTTCAAGCGTTTGCAATAACGCGTCTTCAATGCGGGAGACATTATCTTCGACATTGGATCTGCGTAGCATAAGCCGTTCTAAAGCTTGCTCGTTTTGCATCAATTCCTGTTTGGCGCGGGATGCAGCTTGCGTCAGAATTGGTAAAGCGCGCTGCGAATCGCGGGCTTTGTCTTGAGCGAGAACAAGTGCTTTAGCGGCATTTTGCTGGGCGGTGCGTAGTTTATCAGCGGCTTTATTGGCTTTGGATAACTGCTTTTCCAGATCAAGAATAAGCGCGCGTTGTTCCAGCTTTTCGCTGGCAGAGCTGGGGGCTTTGGCTGTGCGGACAAAACCATCCCAGCGCCATAAATCACCTTCCTTGGAGACAAGGCGCTGGCCTTGTTTTAGTTGTGATTTTAGCTTTGCAGCGTCTTCTGCTTCTACCAGTCCGCATTGGGATAAACGTGCAGCAAGTGCTGCTGGTGCCTCGACCAATTGGTTGAGGGGCGTTGCGCCATCGGGCATGGGGGATAAGTGCTGCGCCTGACTATCTGACCAATATTGGCTGTCAGCTTGGTTCATCGAGGCGTTTAGGTCATCGCCCAATGCGGCGGCGAGGGCGCGCTCCAATCCTGCATTGGGGTGGGTCTCATCAAGTATTGGCGCTGATTGGCTGGATTGTTTTTTGCCGACAAGGCGTTGAAGGCCAGCAATCTGGGCTTCAATGCTACGAATGTTTTTTTCCGCTTCATTGAGCGGAGTTATTGATTCTTTTTCGTTTTTTCGTGCGGTGTTTGCTTCAACATCCAATTTATCGGCGAGATCTTGCCCATCCGATAGGGCTTTTTCAGCTAATTCCAATTGTTTTGCTAAAGCTGTTTGTTGCGCTTCAAGTTTTTCAGATGATCCAAGGTCTGCAAGGCTTGTAAGCGCGTTTTGCTTTTCTGTTTCCAGATTATTTTGTTTTAAAATAGCGCGCTCTAATGCGGCCTTGGCGCTGCTTGCCTCTGCCTGCGCTGTTGCTAATTTGGCAGCTAGATTGTCAGATTCTGTGTCTGCAATGCGTAATTTGTGTTGAGCTTCTGCGAGTTCAGCGCGAAGTGATGCTAATTGCGTATCGAATGTGTCTTGATCTTCTTCAGGCAGTGCATTGAGAGAGACTTTTGCGCGCTCAGCAGATGTGAGGGCTTCTTCTCTTAAAGCATGTTCACGCGATTGGTCTTCAACAATACGTTTTAAATCTTGTTCCAGGCGGACAATGGAATCAGAAGCAGCTTTGCGTTCACCATCTAATTTCGCTATTTCCAATTTGAGCAAGCCAAGATGGGCTGATGCCTCTGATTCGTTTTCGCGAAGTGGCGGGATTTGATCGCGTAGTTTTAATTCTGCTGCTGCACAGGAAGCTTCAAGCTGGGCATATTCCTGCACAGATTGAGATGTTTCTAAAACGCTGGCTTGAGCCAAAGCGGTTTCTTCGCGCGCTGTCTTCCATTTATAATATGCAATCTGCGCTTCTAGTGTTTCTATTTGTTCTTGCAGGGCGCGATATTTTTTAGCGCGGGATGCCTGACGTTTGAGCGTGTTGAGCTGTTTGTCGACTTCGCCAATGATTTCATCAAGACGCGATAAGCTGTCGGCTGCGCCGCGAAGCTTTAATTCAGCTTCATGGCGGCGTTGGTTTAGGCCCGCAATGCCCGCGGCTTCTTCTAATATGCGGCGGCGATTTTGCGGCTTTGATGCGATCAGTTCAGAAATCTGCCCCTGACGCACAAGGGCAGGAGAATTTGCGCCGGTGGAGGCATCGGCAAAAAGGAGTTGCACATCTTTGGCGCGCACTGTGCGGCCATTGATTTTATACGTGGAACCCGCGCCGCGTCTGAGGCGGCGTTTGACCTCTAATTCATCGCTGTCATTTAATTCAGCCGGCGCACGTCTAGCTGAGTTATCTAGAATAAGCGCGACTTCAGCGTTTTCACGTTGGGGGCGGTTGGATGAGCCTGAGAAAATCAGATCATCCATTTCACCGCCTCGCATGGCGCGGGCTGATGTTGCGCCCATCACCCAACGGAGTGATTCTAGAATATTGGATTTTCCGCAACCATTAGGGCCGACAATGCCTGTCAGCCCCTCGCGTATCGCAAAATCTACCGGATCTGCGAAGGATTTAAATCCAACTATTTTTAATCCGGTGAAATGCAATTTAGCCTTTCTAGGCGCGTGCCGTTTTTCTAGTGCGCTGCTTCTGCAGCTTCTTCTGGTTCAGCGGGGGCTGATTCGGAGGTTGTTTCAATCCCCAAAGCGTCGTTCAACAAGGCGGCGATACCTTCATTGGACATGTCTTTTGCTTCAACTTTAACGCCATCAATAAAGAGTGTTGGTGTTGAAGTGACGCCTGCTGCTTGAGCAAGATCGGATGTGCGTGAGATTTCGTTCAAAACCTCAGTTGAAGTGACACATGCTTTGACGGTCTCTTCAGACATGCCATGACGCGCACCAATTTCATTATAAGCTGGCAATGCGCCGCCAGCGCTGCGAGCAGCATCAAAGATTTCACCCTGACTTGTGAAAACATCGTCAAGAACTTTGTAATATTCATCTTTACCTGCGCAACGCGCAAGCGCTGCACCAGCGGCAGCAAGTTGAGCTGGCGGTGTAGGAAGATCACGATAGATCAGGCTAACTGAACCGTTTTCAATGAAGTCTTTTTTGATGTTAGGCAGGATTGTTTTGTGGAAAGTGCGGCAATGTCCACATGCTGTTGATGCATATTCAACAATCTGAACTTTTGCATCTGCATTCCCTAGAATAACGTCACCGGCAACATAACTCACGCTTGAGCCTTTGACATCATTCGCAGCGACTGGTTTTGAGTCAGCTTGAGAGCATCCAACTGTTAGTGCAGCGATCGCGATGGCTGAAAGAAGATGTTTAGTGCGCATTTAGACATGTCCTGTTTGCAGTGTGAGTCTACTTAAAAATAAGCAAATAATAGATTTTGTGACTGTTGTGATAGTCTGAAGTGATAAATAGGGCAATTCAACGACTTGTGATCAAATTGGCTATTCGTGGTCATTTGCCTATTTTTTTGATCGAAATGATCGCACACGGCGCGATGCTGATGTTGGGGCAGCGGCTTTGGCGCGTGCTGCTCTCTCGGTTTCACGTTTAATGCGGATGGCTTCACCAAGACCTTGAAGGGCTTTTCTTAAAGCTGGACTTTCAACGCCTTGTAGCTCGGCCTCGATTTCGTGGGCTTCTTCTGGGGTGAGGCGATGTTTCAGTTGGGACGTTGTTTTTACCGATTGGTGTTTGGTTGTGGTTTGTTGCAGGCGGATGCCTTTAAAGCGCGCGCCGCTACCAGCATTCACGCGTTCAAGAATGATATCACTTTGATGTTTTAGCTTCAGCGCTGCTGAGGCCGAATTGGCTTCCAGCACGAGCACATAGCCGGTTGAGGGTTTTATAATTTGAACGGGTTCACATAAAGCTGCCAAATCACGCCCAAGCACTTCTGGCCAGCGGCGCTGAAGAGAGGACAGGGCAGCACCTGAATCCTTGCCTCTCAATGCTGGGTAGAGTGTCTTATAAACTGATTTGGAGACGGGGCGCGCGAAATTATAAACGGCTTTTCCGCGTCTGCGCGCAAGATCCTGCTTTGCGCCGCGTGTGTCTTCTCTCGCTGACATCAAACTCAGATCATGCTCGGTTTGAAGCTTTTTGCCGCGCATTTTTTTGAGCTTCATCAACGCCTCTTCCTCAGCGGACCTTGTCGCTTTGGGAGGTGGAGGTGAGGAGTGATCGGAATTTGACATGAAAGCTGGGCTTGCAGAATCTCGTGAAAAAAGGAATGACGCAAAGCATGGTAAATGCAAAATCCACATTCGTTAAGTCTGACTTTGAAAACGCTGCACACGAATTGTTGCAATGGTATGATCAGATGGCGCGCCGATTACCATGGCGGCTAAGCCCGCAAGCGCGCAAAAACGGAGACATGCCAGATCCTTACCGCGTGTGGCTTTCGGAAATCATGCTGCAACAAACGACTGTGCCTCATGCCGCACCATATTTTGATAAATTTACCCGTCTCTGGCCAAAAGTTGAAGATTTAGCGGCGGCGCATAATGATGATGTGATGCGTGAATGGGCGGGCCTTGGTTATTATGCGCGCGCCCGCAATCTGCACAAATGCGCCAAAGTGCTTGCTGGGCTGGATGCTTTCCCCAACACAATCGAAGCGTTGTTGGCGCTTCCGGGTGTGGGGCCATATACAGCGGCGGCGGTCGGCTCGATCGCGTTTGATCTGCCGGTGGCCCCTGTGGATGGTAATATTGAGCGTGTCATTTCACGTCTTATGGCGATTGCCGGCGATGGCAGCGCTGCTGGCTGGGCGCAGGATAAAAAAGAGATTACGCAGCGTGTGCAGACACTCGTGCCTCAGCGATCTGGTGATTTTGCGCAAGCAATGATGGATTTGGGCGCAAGCGTGTGTACGCCTAAATCGCCCAATTGTATGATTTGCCCTTGGATGGATATCTGTTTGGCAAGGCAAGAAGGCAATCAGGAAAGCTATCCGGCAAAACCCAAACGCAAGCCACAGCCCATTCGCAATGGGCTGGCTTTTGTGATCTTTCATGAGGGTAAAGTGCTTTTGCAGCGCCGCCCAGATAGCGGTTTATTGGGCGGTATGCTGATGCCGCTTTCTTCGCCTTGGGAAGAGGGCGGGGAATACACATTGGAAGACTATCAGCCCGTCAAAGCCGATTGGCATTATCGCGGGCAGGCAAGGCATGTGTTCACCCATTTTGCGCTGCATTGGGATGTGTATGTCGCACACCTGACGAAAAAGCCAGATTTATCAGGTGATTGGATCGACATTGATATGTGTTTGGAAGCTGGATTGCCCACAGTTGGCAGGAAAGCACTGAAGCTGGCATTGGATGCTTAGCTGTACTTAAACTCGATTTAAGTAGTTTTCGCTTCAATTTTGGGTGAATAGGCTATCTCATTCTGGAGGTGCCGGCTTAATGTTGAAATATGTTACATCCTGCCTGCGAAAGGCTGTATATCTTATAGGTATTGGCTTGATTGCTGGATGTGCATCTGATCAAGAGATTTATCAGCCACCGGCAGAGGCAGCTTCCATCACGTCTTTTGGAACCTTGCCATTTTTGTCGCGTGTTGCGCTTTGTCCGTCCATGAATGTGAAAAATCCACCTGAAAAAGACGCTGTGGGTTATGTGGATTTTGCGCCTTTTATCGCAGTTGATGAAACCATCGTATTGGCGACCACGCCGCTTGAGGCGGGGTGTTTATCCTCAGGATATGGTTTGCGATCAAATAGAATGCACAAAGGCATTGATTATCATCATTCGCAGCCTGTTGAAATTTACGCGGCAGGACGCGGGCGCATTCTAGAAACGGGTGTGCACAGAGATTTTGGCAATTACGTGCTGATCTATCATGGGCAAGGCATTTATACGCGCTATGCGCACATGGAATCCATCACGCCTGAGCTGGCATATGGGCAAGAAATTGACATGGGCCAGACGATTGGACGTATGGGACGCACTGGTCGCAGAGTGACCGGGCGGCATCTGCATTATGAAGTGCTCAAGGGCAATTATAATACGCCGAAAAAATCATTCGGACTTGTCGCGATTAATATTTTTGAACTGCCGCAAATGTGGCCGCAATAAATCGCGCTTATTTGGGCTGCAACATATCCCATTTATTGCCGAACGGATCCTGCCAAACCACAACTTTGGCATAGGGTTCATCGCGTGGCTCTTCTAGGAAAATGATGCCTTTTGCGCGCATGGCGGCATAATCAGCTTCAAAATCATCTGTTTGCAGGAAAAAACCGACACGGCCACCGGCTTGATTGCCTATTGCTGCAAATTGTTCTGGCTTGTCGGCCTTGGCCAGCAGAATCTTTGTTTCTGTTGAGCCTGGAGGAGCAACCAATACCCAGCGTTTTTTAGCCGATATTTTTGTGTCTTCAATCAGGTCAAACCCAAGCATGTCGACATAAAAAGCGATGCCGTCATCATAATTGGGTACGACGAGTGTAAGTGCTGATATAAACTGAGCCATGACCTTCAGTTGAAGTGATTTTTATTGAAGGTCAAGCTCAGTATTTTATGGGTTTAGTGCAAGCCCATTTCCGTGCGGAATTTGCGGCGTAGCAGGTCAATCGGGGCAAGCCCTTGATCTGATTTATAGTGCCAGAAAGTCCAACCATTACAAGAAGGTGCATTTTGAACTTGAGCACCTAAGCGGTGGATGGAGCCTGTGTCGTCGCCGTTTGCAAGCGAGCCATCTGCCCGCACACGGGCGATATGTTGTTGTTTTGGGCAGTATAAACGATCACCTGGGCGTAAAAACCCACGCTCAATTAAGGCACCAAATGGCACGCGAGGCGCGGAGCGCTTTGGCTGCGTGACTTGAAGATCGACGTCATCAACTTTGCGCACATTATCAATACGAGCCTGCGCAACAGCTGCGTAATCTTCTTCACGCTCCAAGCCGATAAAGTGGCGCCCGAGCATTTTGGCAACTGCGCCGGTTGTGCCTGTGCCAAAGAATGGGTCAAGCACCGTGTCACCCTGTTTGGTCGTTGCCATGATAACGCGGTGGAGCAGGGCTTCGGGTTTTTGTGTTGGGTGTGCTTTCTTGCCTTCATCGTTTTTAAGGCGTTCGCCACCTGAACAGATTGGGATTGTCCAGTCTGATCGCATTTGCACATCATCATTGGCTGTTTTCAGCGCGTCATAATTGAATGTGTATTTCTTTTGCTCTTTGGATTTTGTCGCCCAGATCAGCGTTTCATGTGCATTGGTGAAACGCGTGCCTTTAAAGTTTGGCATTGGGTTGGATTTATTCCAGATCACATCGTTTAATATCCAGAAGCCAAGATCTTGAAGCTGAGATCCGACGCGGAAAATATTGTGATAAGAGCCAATCACCCAGATAGCACCATCATCTTTTAGGACGCGGCGGGCAGCTGTCAGCCAGTCTTTAGTGAAATTGTCATATGTCTCAAAAGAGGCAAACTGATCCCACTCATTATCCACAGCATCCACTTTGGAATTGTCTGGACGCACAAGGTCGCCGCCAAGCTGCAAATTATAAGGAGGGTCTGCAAATACCAAATCGACAGATTTTTCCGGCAATGAATTCATGAGTTCAATGCAGTCGCCAATAAGAATGTGATCTTTTGGGAAATCTATTTTCGACATGTCTTGCTTTAGCTCCAGAACGAATGAGTGATTCGCTCTAAGGAAGCCGAATTCAGGTTAAGAAACTCTAACGATTCCAAGAAGTTCGAGAAAATTCAGGTTAACAAGATATTACCTGAATTCAAAAAAATGCATGTTTCCAAATAGATGAGTCGTTAAAGAGTCAATCTTGAATCATTGGGTAAAATCTAAAAAAGATTCATTTGCCGATATCCGTCTGGTCTTGGTGGACGAAAAAGGTCCGTTCGTAGCTCTGATTTGGTATTTCTTATGTTCAGTCGCTCAATTGCGAGTTTGAAGCGTTGGGCGATGAGTTTAGCATATGGACCGGTCCCGCGTTGACGTAATCCAAAATCGGATTGGTAGGTTTTACTGCCGCGCATACTGCGCAAGATATTCATGACTTTATCTGCACGGTCAGGGTAATTTACTTGCAGCCATTCTTCAAAAAGATAGGCGATCTCATTGGGTAATCTTAGGAGAACATAGCCAGCATTGTCTGCACCAGCATTTACGGCAGCTTCTAATAGGTTTTCTATTTCCATGTCATTTATAGCGGGAATGATTGGCGCTGTCATAACAGTGACAGGGATGCCCGCCTGCGCTAATTGACGGATAACATCCAAACGGCGGTGAGGGGCGGCTGCGCGCGGTTCCATTTTGCGTGAGAGCTTGTTGTCCAGCGATGTCAAAGAAATACAGGCGCGCACAAGACCTTGCTCGGCCATGGGGGCGAGAATATCTAAGTCTCTCAGAACGAGCGCTGATTTTGTGACGAATGCGATAGGGTGTCGCGCTTCAGAGGCGACGCGCAATATCTCACGCGTGATTTTTAGGTCGCGTTCAACCGGTTGATAGATATCGGTGTCACCGCCTAAAATCAGTGTCTTAGGGCGATATCTGGGTTTTGCAATTTCAGCTTCCAATAATTTGGCAATGCCGGGTTTTATGAAAATTTTGCTTTCAAAATCAATGCCTGCCGATAATCCTGCATAAGTGTGGTTTGGTCGCGCATAGCAATAGATACATCCATGTTCGCAGCCCTTGTATGGATTTATTGTCCGGTCAAAAGGTAAATCCGGTGATGAATTATAGGTGATTGCCTTCTTAGCGGATTCGCGAATTGTTTCTGTACGGATAGGTTGGATATCTTCGGAAAAATCACTCCAGCCATCATCAAATGGCAGTCGGCCATAGGTTTCATATCTGCCCGTTGCGTTTGAAACTGCGCCGCGTCCACGTGCACGCAATTGGGTAGCTTCCCATCCCATTTCTTTAGGCCATTCCAGACTGTTTGGTATGTCGTCATCGTCGGTATTTGCACTCAGATTTTGGGGCGTATCATCAATTATTCTATGCCTATCAGGCCTAGCGCGCGCACGTTTTCCGGTTGAGTTTTCCACAATAGAATGCCTAAAAGGTAATTGGTAGGATATATTGAATAGGAATAGAACAATAGCGGAACAAAACAAAAACACAATCGATTTGTTTTACGAAACGGCTATTGTTTTGAATTCGCAGACCATTTTTTTAGAGAGTCTAAATCATCAATATCAATCAGGCTGTGGAGAAGTTTCGTTTGCGTGCCGTTTGGCAGGGTTTGGCGCATATCATCGAGGGCATATTGGCTGGACCATCTGACCGGATTAAAGTGCAAAGCTTGCCGTCTCAATTGGGTTGATGCACCAAATAACCAAAAGCCGCCATCATCTGCTGGGCCAAAAACGGCATCATGTTTTTTTAAGCTATTAAAAGCGAAGTGAATGTCGCTTTTGCAAATATCTGGTGCATCTGTGCCAATGACAATGACGGGGCCTTTGGGGGCAGATCTAAAAGCGAGAGAAAGCCTCTGGCCTAAATCGCCTTTGCCTTGTGCTTGCCTCACAAAATTTGAAGGCCACAGATTTCCAGTTGGTGCATGTATATCTTTATCTGGTGCGATGCATAAATATGATTTCCAGCGTGATGATCGAGCTGCTTGCATGGTTTGGCTGTGGCAATAGCGATTAATGCGCTGTGCGTGTGTTGGTCCAATCGCTGTCGCTAAACGCGTTTTTGCAAGCCCCATGCGCGGTGGTTTTGCAAAAATTAGAAGCGTGGACTGCATGGGTTATTTATAGGCCTTGGCGAGTTTGTCGGGGGAGGCACCCATAAGGAATCTGGAGAGAAGAAAAGCATTTTTCCAAGACCGTTTTCTCCAGCCATCACGTTCATATTTTTCGCTGGATGTGATTGCTTTTGTCGTCATGATCCGAAGGCGGGATTTGCCAATGCGTTGGGCAATATCAACATCTTCCATGAGAGCGATATCTTTAAATCCGCCAATGTCTTCATAAACAGATTTGTGAATAAGCAATCCCTGATCTCCATAGGGCAGCCCTAATGCGCGGACGCGTTGACCTGCACGTCTCTCCAGCCAGCGTGCTTCCTTTTTGGGGCTGTCATAGGCGAGCGTGAAAGCTGCCGCAAATTTTGGAAAATGCATTTGTGCATTCACGGCATCCGCCCAATTATATTCCAAGGCTGTATCGGCGTGTAGAAACAGAAACCAGTTGGATTTGGCATTTTTTGCGCCGATATGAAGTTGACGTCCGCGTCCAGCTTTGGGGCTGGTTATAACGCGGCATCCAGCACTGCCTGCCATTGCGATTGTATGGTCTGTGGAACCGCCATCAACAATTAGAACTTCTCGAATTAATCCTGACCCTAATCCCGCGCTGAGAGAATCAAGGCAATGCGGCAGATGCTTTTCCGCATTTAGGGTTGGGATAATGATAGATAATTCGCCGCGTGTCATAGTTGGTGTCATATCCTAAAACCTCGGATATGGGAGTCTTTTTTACAAAATATATGTGTAGCGTTGAATAGGTCGCTAAATACACGCAAAGAGATAGATAAAGCAATATTTTCAGATAATAAGTGCGGTCTATCCCTATTCAAATCGTGAAAAATGAAACGATTTGTAAGGTTTTTTTGATAAGGTTAACATTGAGGGAAGTGGGTATTTTGATTAAAGGCGAGACGGTTTGGCTTCTGAGTATGCTAGAGCGATAGATGACGAGACATTTTACCCTGATGGATTAGACGAACTTTTCAGTTCAGGTGTCTTGGATAGTACACAGGCAAGTGCATTTGAAAAAATCGCATGGCTTGCCGCTAAAGTGCTATCTGCTCCAATTGCATTTGTATCTTTATTAGGCGGAAAAAAATACTGGCTTTACAGCTTAGAGCATTGTGATGAACAACACCTCATCCATG
>JGI2924J29684_1078302_pt1 | contig 39963 bp, 43 predicted proteins | sample BenlonsequencITS_FD_29684 | JGI IMG/M metagenome (IMG submission 29684)
CCAAGCGTGGACCGACTAGTTGAGAGTTGGCCCAAACCGATCACGATTCTCGATCAGAAGTCGAGTGCACTAGTCAGAGTAGACTTGGGACGCTACTAGTGGCGGGCCAAGCCTGCACTGATGGGTCGAATCTGGCGGTGTGGCTCGATTCGACCCGTCAGTGTTGGGACGGTACTAGCGTTTGGCGTCTCGGAGGCGTTCGTAAGCCTCGGTGACGAGCTGGAATGCAGATCGGCTTCCACTCTTCCGGTCCGGGTGGGCGCGTTTGACTTGTTTTCGGTACGCACGGTGGAGCTCCTCGAGTGAGGCATTCGCCGAGACTCCGAGTACCTCGCGAGCTTTCGTCTCGCGCATGGCGACCGACTCGACGATTCCGTTTCGTTCGGCCTCGTCTCTGCAGGCGGGACAAAGCCACTCGGTTCTCCCGTCGACGGTCGTGACGCGGAACCGCTCGACAGAGACCTGGTCCCGACACTGAGTGCAGTGACCGTCGTGGTCTGTCGCCGGTCGATCGGCCTCGTCCAAGCCGTCGCCGTTTGGCTCGCTACTGGCGTCCGTCGATTCCGTGTCGGACTCGAGTTGCGCTCGTGACCGGCGTTTCACGTCGTCTCGCCGCGTGGCTTCTGTCACGCAGGATGGACAACAAGAGAGAACGGTGCCGTCGGCGACGACGATCTCTTCGAAGTCTTGGTCGGGGACGGGTTGCCTACAGCCGTCACACACGGTCCGCTGGTCGGCCATCGAACCGTATCCGTCGTCGAGTCGTTCGGCAGCGGCCCTAGCGTACTCCTCGCACTGAGCACAACAGGCGACTTGGCTCCCGTCGGGCATCGTCACCGTCGTCAGTTTCGCGCGCGGGACCGTGCGATCGCAGCCGTCACACGTCACTCGAACCACAACGTGGCGTTGGTGGGGGTCCGTCATTAGTTCCCCTGATTCGGTATGGCGTGTACCCGTCGCTTCCGATTCATACGGATTGCTGTAACTAGTTACCGCCGATCGCCGACCCCGTTCTGGCGATCGGCGGTAATTGAATACAGCAAACCGTATCACTCCCTCCGGCAGTCCAAGAGCAAAGCCCGCGTCGTGCGAACACCCGTCCGCGAGGTCCCCTCGCGTCACACGCATCGTCCATTGGAAGACACCACCCGACGGATCTTCCGTCGGGTTCCAACTACCCGCTCTCACTCGAGATGTCAAGACACATAGGCTCCGAGTCCCGATGCAAGGTATGGACACGGCAACTCGAGAGGGCGTCAGTCAAGCCGTTCTCGATCGGGAGTCGCTCCGGATCGGTGTGATCGACCTCGTTGTCCTGGTCGGGCTGATCGTCTTCGGGCAACTGTCACATGGTATTGATCCGATCACTGCGCCGCTCGCTTCGGCGGGGACTGTCGTTCCGTTCGTGGTCGGCTGGCTCGTCGTCTCACTGCTCGCGGGGTTGTACACGCGCGGCGTCGCGTCCTCACCGACGCGTGTCGCCCGTCTCGCGACAGTCACCTGGCTCGGGGCAGCAAACGTCGGTTTTCTCCTCCGCGGTTCGCCACTGCTCGAGGGGGGCGTGCCGTGGACGTTCACCGCCGTTATGACTGGGTTCGGCCTCGTCGTGTTGGTTGGCTGGCGGGTCGGGTACGCAGCCTTCCTCGCTCGCTCGTAACCTGATCGCTGCCCACTCGAACTGCAAGACTGCCAGCGGTGTCGTCGGTTCTGTCACATGTTCCAGAATGATAAGAAAAAGAGTATACTGACTTTCGGGTTAGTCCACCGTTTGTAGCCAATAGTTATGGTTGTGAGCCACTAGCTGCGTTCGAAACGCGATCCAACCCCTTTGTGTCCCGTTGTTAGCAGGAAGTAGGTAGTAGTTGGTATCAGAAAACCATCTCGTAACGGACGCTGCCATCGAAATTTTCGCCCACTACAGCAGCCTAATAAAAAACTCATAACTTATGCAAATTCAATTCAATGGATACCAATTATACACTCATCCTGTATTGGCCAGTTATGGGGAACACTTATATACCAATATCCCATACTATCGGATAGATTATGGCTGGATATTACGACATCGTCCTTGGCCTCATCCCAGTCGCATTGATCGGTATCACTGCAGCCCTCCTGCTTGTCGGCCTGTCGCTGACGGCCGCAGTGCCGATCGGCGCGTTCGCCGCGATGGGAATCATCGGTCACGCGATGTTCGTGAATACGCCAGCGGACGCTTCCGACGAGGCCCAATCTGCACGGCCACCGATGAACGCGGACTAACCGCACCCGCTATCCAGTCACTTCCGATTTCGAGCGACTTCTCGTCCGGTTTCGGCTGCAGTGATACCCGAACCACGTTCCGAACGACGTCGCCCACCGAACCGCTGTCGTCGCTTCGTTCGGCCGTCGGTTCCGTTTTGCGACAGAGAGAACCGACAGTGGGTTCAAACGTCTCCCGTCCGTACGTGACGTGCATGTCCCGTGCGGCCGAGCTCGTTGAGGTTCTCGAGACGGCCGATTCCCTCGTCATCGTCTGTCACGACAACCCCGATCCGGACTGTCTCGCAAGTGCGCTGGCACTCGAGGCGATCGCGCTCGATCACTCACTGGAGGACGTCGCCATCGTCTACGGCGGCGATCTCACTCACCAACAGAATCGAGCGTTCGTCAACGTGTTCTCGCTCTCTCTCGGGCGCGTCTCGGAGGTCGCCGTCGACGACTACGATTGTCTCGCGTTCGTCGATCACAGCCGTTCCGGAGTGAACACCGAAGTCCCCGCAAACGTCGTTCCAGATATCGTCGTCGACCACCACCCCGTGGAGCCGGCTGCCGTCCCTGTCGCCGACATTCGGACAGAGTACGGCGCGACCGCAACGATCTTCGTCGAGTATCTCGCGGAGCTGGACGTCGAGTTGACGACCCGGCTGGCCTCGGCACTGCTCTTTGCGCTCCATCGCGAACGACTCGACTTCGTCCGCAGTCCGACCCGGCGAGAGTACGAGGCGGCGCTGGCGCTGTTTCCGGACGCCGACCTCGAGATCCTCGGACAGTTGTACGACAGTGCGTTCTCGCCGGGAACGCTCGACGCGATCGGTCGTGCGATCGCCTCTCGCAAGCGACGCGGCTCGTCGATGGTGGCGAGCGTGGGCAAGACCGCAGAGTCCGCCGCGATTCCGCAAGCCGCCGACTACCTGCTCAACCTCGAAGGAGTCGACACCGTACTCGTCTACGGGATCGTCGACGGCAGGGTCCGACTCAGTGGCCGGTCGATCGACCCACGTGTCCACGTCGGTGAGGTGCTCACCGAAGGGTTCGACGGAATCGGTACGGCCGGCGGCCATCCCGACATGGCCGGCGGCCGGATCGAACTCGGCCTGTTCGGTGACGAAGCCGACGACACAGAGCAACTCCTCTCGCTCGTCGACAGCCGCCTCACACGACGGTTCTTCGACGCCCTGAACTTGGAGCGCGAAAACCGGCAACAGTGACCGCCGGGGGATGAACTCGCAAGCGCGACGTTTTCACGCTTTTCGGCGTAGTGTTCGATATGACGAAAGCACTGTTCGTCGTCAGCGAGGAAGGCTACTGGGGAGCAGAGTGCATCGAACCGCTCGAGACGTTGTCGGACGCCGGCGTCGAGGTAACGGTTGCGACGCCCTCTGGCGGTCCACCGGAGATCGACGAGCAGTCGATCGATCCCGGCGAGGTCGGCGAGGAGACGGCCGAGCACATCCAGACGGTCCACGAGAACGACGAGCGACTCACCGACCCGATCCCGACCGCACAGGCCGACGCCGACGACTACGACGCGGTCGTCTTCCCTGGTGGCCACGGCACCGAGTGGGACGTCAATCAGGACAGCGACGCCCGACGACTGTTGCGAGACGCGGTCGCGGGTGACGACGGGACGGCACTGGTCGTCTGTCACGCCGTTGGCCTTCTCGCGTTCGCCCGCGACAGCCACGGCGCGTTCGTCGTCAACGGCCGTGACGTCACCGGCTTCCCCAACGCGTGGGAGACAGACATCGTCGACGAGAACGACTGCATGCCCAGCGGCCGAAAACTCCCCTACTGGGTCGAAGACGAGGTGAAAGTCGCCGGCGGCAACTGGGACGCCGAACTCGAGTCCGAGACGAGCGTCACCGTCGACGGCGACCTGCTCACCGCTCGTGGTCCCGAGTCCTCGACGGCAGCGGCCGACCGACTGCTCGACGAACTCGACGAACTCGACGGCTGACTTGCCCGTCGAAAGCTACGATAGTCACGCTCTCGTGGACGTTCCGGACCGAGTCAGTTATAGACGCGGCTCCCCGAAAGCACGTGTGGTCCCTGCCGAATCGAACTCGCCCCGGTCGCTACAGAGTCGCAGCTATCGCATCACCGTCGACGAAGGACGGGAATCGTTCTACGCGCTCAGCATCGAGGACGCCGAAAGCGAGGACGCGTGGCTCATGTCCGATACGGTGGTCGCACTCGAGAACGTGCGGTAACTGCCGATGCAGTCGTCCAACGTCGCAACGAACATCGACTCGTGGTATCTCCGTCGGAGCCAAACTGGAGGTGACCGAGGCGCACCCTCGAGGGTGCGCTCAAATAGCGGGATGGTGAACGTGCGGAGGCTATTCTCCTGTCTCGACTGAGGCGGGTTGCTGTCAGTCAGTTCCGGCGCGACCGCAGGAAGACTCGCAGTCGCGCCGGGACATCGGGACAGCATCCGTGCCAGTGGTGAACTCCACTCGAACGGCCGATGGAACTTTTTATCCCGGGTGACTGGAAACGGCGGAATCTATTTTTTCGACCGTGCCGATGTGTCGTTCGATACAGATGTACGACCGGATACTCGTGCCGACAGACGGGAGCGAAGCGGCGGCGATTGCGACCGAGGAGGCAGTCGAACTGGCCGAATTGAACGACGCGGAGCTACACGTGCTGTACGTTATCGAACCAATTCCGCTGGGGAAGTTCGCTGCCGGTGCCGAACCAGCGTCGGCCGAGTGGGACGACGTCGTCGACGAACAGCGAACGGAGGGCGAGGACGCAACTGCGTCGGTCGCTGCCCTCGCAGACGACCACGATGTCGACGTGGTCGAAGCCATCGAACACGGGCAACCGAACGAACAGATCCTCGGATACGCCGACGAACACGGGATCGACGCGATCGTGATGGGGACACACGGCCGGTCGGGCGCGGGTCGACTCGTCGTCGGCAGCGTCACGGAGAAAGTCGTTCGCAAGAGCGACGTGCCAGTTCTCACGATCCGAAAGAGTTGACCGCACCCGTCGGCGATCGCCCGGGTGGAAACTCACGTCACCGACCGACGAACCCCCGACGCCGCCCGAACCGAACTCGAGTGTCGCTGCAGGGCGACTCGATGTGACGGAAGCGACGCTAGTGATGAGAGACCGGTCCGTGCGGTAACGCCGAGACCGCCGTGCCGATGGCCCTGTCGTCACGAATCGGAGAGTGCCCGTTGCGATTCGGTTTCTGGGGCCGGATTCGCCGTCGTCGATCCGTTCGACTCCTCGATGACGTAACGCTGTCCGAACATCGGATCGAGCAGACTGTCGACTTCGCCACGATCGTCCGTCAGCAGGGCTGCGTCGTCTGCCTCGGGTTCCTCGAGTCGGTTCTCGACTGCGTCCTCGAGGTCGACCCCGATGTCGCGGGCCGCTTCTCGCTCGGCGAGGTCTGTCTGTGAGAAGTCGGTCTCGTCGGCCGTTGCGACGATCTGGACGTTCTGAACGGCGTTCTGGTCGCTCGTCCGGAAACTGTAGACGGCCGGGAAGACGGCGTCCATCGTCTCGTACTGGGCGTGATAGAACTCCGCAGCAGAGCCGCTGGGTGCGGCGATCACGTTCGCGTGGACGACGCCGTCCTCGGTCAGTCGATCGGAGAGCAGTTCCATGAACTCGACGGTGGTCAGGTGAAACGGAACCTGGTCTTTCTTGTAGGCGTCGAGAACGACCACGTCGTAGCGCTCGTCGGTTCCCTGAAGGAACTGTCTGCCGTCCTCGGTGTGGACGGTGACGGCTCCGCGATCGAGTCCGAAGTAGGTCTCGGCGGCGTCGGTCACCTCGGGATCGATCTCGACGACGTCGACGGTCGCGTCGTACTGTTGTGCGAAGTCCTGTGGCCCGGTGTAGCCTCCGCCACCGACGAACAGCACGTCGTCGACCTCGTCGGGGTCGTCGACCAGCAACATCGGCAGGTGGAAGTACCGCGTGTAGGTGAAGACGTGGCGCTCGGACTCGCTCAGGTCTGTCGCGCTGTGGCGAGCCCCGTCGAGGTACATCGTGCGAACGTCGCCGTCGTCGACAATCTCGAGTTGTTGATGTGGTGTCCCGGTCTCGTAGACGACGTCGCCGCGGTAGTCGAGCGCGACTGGTCCGCCGCCGACGGCAGCGACGAGCACGACCGTGGCGAGGCCGCTCGCGACGATCGACCGACGGGACGGGCTGGGTAGTCCGAGGACGAGCGCGGTCCCGACGAGTGCGAGACCGAACAGCAGCCCGATCTGGTCGACGGTCAGTGTGGGGATGAGGACGAACGTCGTCGCGGCGGAACCGACGATGCTGCCGATCGTCCCGAGCGCGTAAACGTGGCCGGACGCCTCACCGGTGCCGACCTTCGCGGAGAGTTCGGCGGCGTACGGGCTGATAAAACCGAGCAGGTAGGTGGGTGGCCCGAAGAGAAGCACCACTGCAGGGACAGACGCGTATCGTGGTGGCAACGCGAGCGTCGAGGTGTAAGCCAGCAACAGATCGCTCGCGTAGACGACGACGGCGACGTAGACTGCGGTCCCGAGCATGATCCAGGACATCTGTCTCGTCGTCGCTGTCGACGCCAACTTTCCACCCTGCCAGTACCCCAGGCTCAAGGCGATAAGAAAGACTGTCAAGATACCACCGACCGTGTAGATGTGGCTCCCGAACTGCGGGGCGACGATCCTGACCGCAAGAATCTCCAGCCCCATGCTGGTAACCCCCGAAACGAACACCGCCAGTTCGGGTTTGCTTGGCCGGTACGACGCGACCTGCTCGACCGCCATCACCAGATCGGACGGCATCCTTCGGTGAGTACCTGTCGCCTCGGCTCGGTGCTCGAGAGCACGCCGACGATCAGGTATCGGGGTCGTTCATAGCGGTCGGTAATCGGTTCGACGCGAGCCCGTCAGGTCGACGCGTCGACGTCCTGCTCGACTCCCGTCGCGGTCCCGTCCGCTTCTGGGTCGTCCAGGAACGAAACCAGGACGGTCGAGGCCGCGGTCTCCTCGAGTGCGGTCGCGTTCCGAAGTACGAGTCCGCCGAAGCCGACGAATAGGATAAGGTCGACGTAACTCCCTGTAACCAGGCCGACGAAACCCCCGAGGAGTCCGAGGTTCTGTGCCGAGACGACTCCGAGCACGAGTAATCCGGCCCAGGCGAGTAACACCAGGAATTTCAGCTTGGTGTACAGTAGTTCTCGATGGTCGCTCGTCGTCACGACTGTCCGCGAGAGTGCACCGAAGAGCAAATAAACGAGTCCGATGAGCGCCAGGAGAACGATCAGGGAGACGGCCGTTTCTGCGGTCCCAGAAAGAACCCAACTCGCGAACGTTCCCCACAGAGTGGTCAGGCTGCAGACGAACACGCCCGCCGTCTTCAGTCGTCCTGCATCGGCGACCGAACCCAGTACGTAACTGATCGCTCCCCAGGCGACCGTATAACCGACGAACCGGACGATCGACTCGTCCGTCCCGGTCGTACTGATGGTCCACACCTCGGCGGACATCAACGCGTACTTCACACTTATCGCACCACAGGCGAGAACCGTCGCGTACCCGTAGCGGCGAGCCTGTGGCGGGAGACGCAACGTCCCCACCAGGAAGGCGACCGCTACTAGCCCGAGTAAAACGCTCGTAGTCACGAATATCGTCGCGTTCGGAATCATCGTCGGCATCCCCGGACGCGGCCCGAGCGCCGCCTCGTATCGAATTCGTCTTGCGATCGTTTCTCCTCGACATCGAGTCTGTGGTTTCGTACGGTCATACTCCGACAGTCCGTATCATTCAACTTCACGCAACACTCTCGGATGGGTTTACAAAACCATTATTGCCAGCGTATTGTCCTGTTTTCTGGAAGTGACTCGCCGGCATGGCGAAAACTGTGTCGTACTATCGGTTAAATCCCCGAATCACTCTCCACCCCACCCAACACGTATTGTAAAACATAAGACATTACTACGGCTGTGTGACGACGTGTGTCAGTCCGAAGAGGACGATCGCGACCACGAAGACGGTTGTCCGACTGTACTGCATTGCACCGATGAGCGCCAGCCCCCAGACGATCCACCACCCGAAAAAGACCGACAGCACGGCGTTCAGTACGACCAGGAGCCGTGGGTCTCCCGTCGAGGACTCGAGTCCCTCTCCGAGTCCGTCTCGATCGGCACTCATACCCCCACAAGGGCTCGTTCGCCACTTAGCCGTTTTCGTCTCCGGCGATACTCGCGCATGCGTTGGCCACCGGAATTTATGAGAGCTCCCGCGAACGTGTCGGTATGCGGGAAGTTACTGCGTCTCGGGTGGTCGACGCCGACCCCGGCGAGGTCTGGGCGCGGTTCGATCCGCCAGCGATCGTCGAGGCCGAAGGGAGCTTCACGGTCGAGAGCATCGAAGACGAGGGAGAAGCGACGATCGTCGTCGCCAGCGGTCCCGGAATCCAGTTGCCGTTACGGTTCGAGTACCGCGAGGACACGATCTACTACACCCAGGACGGAAAACAGGGACCGTTCTCGCACATGGAGACGTGGCTCGAGTGCGAGCCAGCCGACGGCGGCACGCGAGTGACGCTCCGGTCGTCGGTGTCGCTGTCAGCGCCGTTGCCGTTCGGCGACCGGATCGCCGCCTGGAAACGAAACGGAGAACTGAAACGCGCTCTCGAGGCGATCGAGTCGACGTTCGCCTAGCGAGAATTAGGGTTCGCGAACGACCAGCGTCTCGTCGTTTGCAGCGGGAAACCGATTCTCGAGGTCGGCCGCACGATTCCACTCTTCGTCGGTCACCAGCGCGTCGTCCAGTCTGTCACGGACCGACGCTTCGTCGTACTCGGTGCCGATGAACACCAGTTCCGTCCTGCGATCGCCGTACTCGTCGTGCCACTCGAGATCGGGGCGGTTCGACCGGTAGAGGTCGCGTTCGACCTCGGGGAGCGTGGCGACCCACGGACCCCTGACGGTCGCACGGACGGATGGACCAGCCTGAGCGACGTCGATTTTCACGTCGCGGTCGGCGACCCAGGCGACGCCTTTCGAACGAACGACCCCGTCGGGGAGTTTCCGGAGGAACGCCGCGAACCGTTCGGGGTGGAAGGGACGGCGAGCCCGGAAGACGAACGAGTCGACGCCGTAGACGTCGTCGGGGTGGCGATGGTCGTGGCCGTCGCCGTGAGCACCTCCGTGATCGTGTCCCGTGGGCTCGCCGCCCTCTTCGTCCGCCTCCTCGAGTGCACGTTGCCACCCTGCCGACTCGCTCATCTCACTCGGCTCGAACGCGTCGATCCCGAGCAGTCGATCGGCGGCGACTGCAGAGAACTCGGTCCGGACAGTCTCGGCGACCGGCCGCAGCGCCGAGACCAGCGCCTCGGCCTCCTCGAGTTCGGCCTCGTCACAGAGGTCGGTCTTGTTCAGCAAGACGATGTCGGCGACCTCGAGTTGTTCGATCAGGAGATCCGAGAGCGGACGATCGCTCTCGTCGTCCACACCGCGTCGTTCGGGGATGTCCTCTCCGGCGAAGGCGTCGACGAACAGTCGCGTGTCCAGTACCGTCACGAGCGCGTCGATCTCGTAGGTCGCCGCGACCCGAGAGGAAGTGGTAAACAGCCGTGCGACGGGTTCCGGCTCGGAGATTCCCGAAGACTCGACGATCAGATGGTCGAACTCGCGGTTGCGGGCCAGTCGGACGACCGCCGTCTCGAGGTCGTCCCGGAGTTCACAGCAGAGACAGCCGTTCGAGAGTTCGGCGACGCCGCCCTCGACGTCGAGATCCGACCCGTCCGCGACGAGTTCCGCGTCGACGTTGACCGTGCCCATGTCGTTGACCAGCACCGCGAGGTCCCGATCGCCGGCAGTCTGAAGCAGGTAGTTGAGCAGCGTCGTCTTCCCCGCGCCGAGGCTTCCCGAGAGGACGGTGACGGGAATCGTCGCTTGCATACCACAACCTTGACACTCGAGCACAAAGTGTCGTCGTTTCGGCACTCAAACTCGTGAACCAGGGCTGGACCGTTCGCATCGTCGACGGATGCGGACGACATACTTTTGTCCCCATAGCCGAGCATGACTACTGATGACAGTTGCCGACCGGATCGCTGCCTACCGAACGGTACTCGAGGAGTGGGTGCGTGGTCTCTATCACGGACTGTTCTCCCATCCGGCCTACGAGAAGATCGAACAGGAGGCCGAAGACCTCGAGGACGCGTTCATGCTGGCGTGTTTCCCCGACGCCTTCGGCATCCCGAGTCCGGTGTCGTACTACACTGCCGAACTCCTGCCGTACCTGGAAGACGAGTACGAGGCCTGGGAACGACGAATGTGGGATCGGCAGTCGGTGATCGAACGCAAGGGCCACCAGTACCACTTCTGATGACCGAGTTCGTCTTCTTCGGCGGCAAGGGTGGCGTCGGCAAGACGACCGTCTCGAGCGCACACGCCCTGCAATGTGTCGAGGGTGGCCTCGAGGCGCTCGTCGTCTCGACCGATCCGGCCCACAGTACGGCAGACGTCTTCGACCAAGAGTTCGGCGACGAGCCGAAGCCGGTCGAGGGCTACGAGGGACTCTCCGCGATGGAGATCGACCCCGACCAGGAGGTTCAGGACCACCTGCTGAACCTCAAACGGCAGCTCAACTCGCAACTGAGCGCGACGATGGTCAACGAGGTCGACATCCAACTCGAGATGGCCCACCAGACGCCGGGTGCCTACGAGGCCGCGCTGTTCGACCGGTTCGTCGACGTGATGCGAAACGCCAACCCCTACGACCGGGTGGTGTTCGACACCTCGCCGACGGGAGCGACGCTCCGACTGCTCGCGCTACCGGATCTACTCGAGCAGTGGATCGACCGGCTGATGGCCAAACGCCGGCGGAGCATCGACCTCTACGAGAAGGCCGCGATCGGCAACCGGGAACCACGACGCGTGATGGACGGCGATCCCGTTCTTGCGAGACTTCGGGAACGGAAAGAGCGGTTCGAGTTCGCCGGCGAGGTGTTGCGCGACGACGCGTCTTTCTATCTCGTGTTGAACCCAGACCAACTCTCGATCCGCGAGACCGAACGCTCGATCGAAACCCTGTCCGAAGCCGATCTCCCCGTCCGTGGACTCGTCGTCAACCGGCTGACGCCCGAGCCCGACCCCGACGAGGAGGGACGTGGCGCACGATATCTCCGTACCCGGGTCGAGACCGAACGCGACCGCCTCGAGCACATCGAGCGGGAGTTCGACGTACCGGTCGTCGCGACGATCGAAACCCGCACCGAGGAAGTCCGCGGGCGACTCCTCGAGGACGTCGCCAACGAACTCGAGATCGCACTCGAACCCGCCGGCTCTCCGTCGGCTACCAGCGGTTGAAGCCGTTGGCTTCCGCGTTGTACAGCCGTGGCGAGTTTGCTGTCGCGTCCTCGATTCACCTCGGACTCACGGACCGGGACGCTCTCGCTGATCTTATCCAAATGAATTATATTTATAATGGTCCCGTGTTATCGTAATCACGAGACACATTACCATGGTAGGAGTGATCTGGATCGTTGCACTGGTGCTAGTGATGTTTACTGCAGCGTACGTCGTCTACGGCCGGTACCTCTCTCAGTTCGTCGACCTAGACGACAGCCGCGAGACGCCGGCACACAAGTACCAAGACGGGCAGGAATACGTACCGGCGAAGAAATCGGTACTCCTGGGGCATCACTACTCGAGTATCGCTGGCGGTGCACCCGTCGTGGGGCCGATCACGGCGGCACTGATCTGGGGATGGCTGCCCGCTCTGCTGTGGGTTGCCATCGGGAATCCACTGATCGGTGCCGTTCACGACTTCGTCTCGCTGTCGGGGAGCCTCCGACACGAAGGGAAGTCGATCGGCTACATCATCGGCGAGTACGTCGGTGAACGGGGGAAGAACATGTTGTTGTGGTTCGCGTTCCTGTTGACGATTCTCGTAGTGGCAGTGTTCGCGCTGGTCATCGGAGTCGTCTTCGACGCGTTCCCGGAAGCTGCGACCGCGAGTATCGTTTACATCGGATTGGCGTTTCTCTTCGGGTTCTGGCTGTACCAACTGGGGCTCCCGTTCTCGGTCGGAACGGTCGTCTTCGTCGCCGGCGTGTTCGCGTCGGTCTGGGTCGGTATCCAGTTCCCGGTCGCGATCACGCCGCCGGCCGAGGCCGGCGCGTATCCGGAGGGGACGTTCGTCGTCCTCGATGCAGCACCGACACTGTTACCGGAGTTCCTCGGTAGTGCGAACATCACCGCGTGGGTTCTCGTCGTCCTCGTCTACGGGGCTGCCGCGAGTATCCTCCCGGTATGGATGCTACTGCAACCGCGTGACTACCTCTCCTCGTTCCTCCTGTACACGGGGGTCGGCGGTGGACTGCTAGCGGTCATCGTCGGCACGTTCGTCACCGGAATGGGAGACGACGCAGTCCACAACGGCCAACAGCTCAGTTTCGACATCACGACGGGAGCCTGGTACGGTTTCCTCGGGCAGGAAGGACCACTCGCAGTCGAAGGACTCATCCCGCTGATGCCGCTTTTCCCACTGCTGTTTCTGACCATTGCGTGTGGGACCATCAGCGGCTTCCACTCGCTGGTCTCCTCGGGAACGACGGCGAAACAGCTCAACAAGGAGACCGACGCCCGCCTGATCGGGTACGGCGGGATGCTCGGTGAAGGACTGCTCGCCGCCGTCGCACTGTGTGCCGTGACGATTGTCGCGATCCCGGCAGCCGATGGCGGGATCGGCCTGGCACTGCCGAACTTCGCGACCGGCGGCGGTGCGATCCTGACCGCGTTCGGTATCCCGTTCGAGTACGCGGCACCGTTTATGGCGCTGGTCCTCGCGAGTTTCCTGCTGACCAGCATGGACACCGCCGTCCGTCTCGGGCGATACATGCTCGAGGAAATCATCGACACGCCCGAAACCCAGATCGAGTCGTACGGTGCTAACCCGTACGTCAATACGACGATCATCACCATCATTGCGTTCTTCCTGCTGGGCAGCGGCCAGTGGGAGGACCTCTGGGTCCTGTTCGGCGGTGCGAACCAACTGCTGGCGTCGCTTGCCCTGCTGACTGGCACCATCTGGCTCGCCAACTGGCAGAAGTCCAAGCAACTGATCTCGACTGGTGGCCCGATGATTCTGATGGCGTTTATCACCGTCTTCGGTCTGACGTGGCTCGCGCTCTACCAGATCCTCGGTGGCCGATTGCTCGGTATCACCGGCGGGATGGAGCCGGCGGAATCGCTCCTCGTTCAGGTGTCGGGGGTCGTCCAAATCGTCATCATCGCGGTGCTGCTCGGACTCGCACTGTCGCTGTTCAAGATCGGCTACGATAACATGAAAGCGGCCGACGAGGCCGAACCCGACGTCGCGGCTGGCACGTCGGACGACGACTGACGACGGCACGGATTCGGTTTTCTTTTTCGACGTAACGCGATCGAGGAGTGACTGCTTCGGGCTACAACCGGTTCAGACGGACTGCTGTCTGTCATCTCCGGCACAACCGCGACTCGTCCAGTGATCGTGTCGGTAAATCGGTACACCAATCCGTATCAGACACCGTCTCGTTCGATTCGCTCGCACCGAACCGCGCTCCAGTCGTCCGGCCGATGTCCGGTGACTTTCGGTGGCACTACAGCTGGAGCCGACGGGCGATCAGGTCCAGCAGGCCGGGCTCTTCGGTCTCGATCGGGTCCCAGACGCGGAACGCCGTTGCAACGTCAGCGTTGTCACAGGCGACAAGTTCCTCGTCGCCTGGAGCGGCGACGACGAGATTGATCTCGTAGTGGCCGTGGAAGCCGTATTTCAACAGGTTTCGGCCGTCGAATCTGTCTACCCGATCACGAACGTCGACGGGGATCGACGGCGCGATCGCGACGAACGTAAACTCCGTACAGAAGTGCTGTTCGTCGGGCTCGATCCACTCGTCGGCGAGTTGGTGGCCCAGTTCGACGTACCGGTCCAGCGTCCGGTCGTCGACGCGGTCGACCCGCGTCGCAAACAGGTGTTCGGCCGACTCGTGTTCCGCGAACGAAATCGCCGGATGGAGGAAGTGTTTCTGGCTGCGCAGCTCCAGCTCTCCGTACAGCGCGAACTGGTCGCCGTCGACCACGTACCCCTTCTCGAGGTCGTAGTTGTGAAACAGTCGGTCGCCGACTCGATCGAGGTACCCGTCGTCCCAGTCCGGCACCGCCGTGAGTGCCTCGTCGACTGGTTCCAACGGAGCGTCGCCAGTCTGGTCGGACTCGGCCTCGGGCGGTTCCTCGGTCGGTCGTTCGCTGTCACTCATTCGTCTCCCTCCGTGGGTCACTGGCGGTTGTCGGACGGCCCGTCGACGTTCGTTTCCGTCCCGCCGAATCGTCCATGCCGATAGATACCACGGTGCGGCCAAAAATCCGTCGTCACGGATCGGAACGACGACGCGAGCTTTTAACTTCCCGTGACAGTAAACTAAAGAACCTATGGTAAGAGACCGCGAAGCGTGTGGTCGCTGTTCGATGACGGTCGCGGTCGACGCCGCACACGGCGAATGGGCCGACGACGAGCGTGTCGATTCCGACCCGTACGCTGGTGACCGGATCGAACTCGAGGAAAACCAGCTTCGCACGCTGTCGCCCGGCGGCTGGCTCGTCGGCCTCTCGAGTCGGGTGGACGATGCCGTCGCCCGGTTCACGTGGGAGCGATAGGCGGACGGACCGCCGGAGTTGTGCCGGAATATCGGTACAGCAATCCGTCTCAGTTCGTCGTTACTACCTCGACCACGTCACGGGGCTCGACTTCGTACTCCTTGCCGAGTTGGCGGTTCGTCCGGCAGTCGATGGCGTGGAGGAAGCCCTCGCCGATGTCCGAATGCAGGCTGTAGGCGAAGTCCTCTGCGGTCGAGTTCGGCGGGATCAGATAGCAGTCCGGCAGGACCTCGCCGCGTTCGTTGCCGAGTCCGTTCGCGCCGCCGGGAAAGACGGGAACGACGCCAAGCACGTCGAACAGCGCCGTCTCGAGGGCGGCCTGGACGCCCGTCGCGCCGTAGTCGTCGAGGAAGTCACGGATCTGCTCTAGACCGTCTTCCTGGTCGCCAGAGACATCGCCCGTAATTTCGAAGTCGTCGTCGCCGGGACGGTAGTCGACGACGCCGGCTTTGTCCGCGGATTTCAGTGCCTTCTCGGCGTGGGCACTACAGGGGACGAACGTGAGGTGGTCGTAGTCGGGGTCGGACGTGATCTCCGCGTAGTTCTCCTGGGCCGCTGGGAGGTCCATCTTGTTGGCGGCGATTACCATCGGTTTGGTCTCCGTACGAATCTCGCGGGCGAGTTCGAGTTTGTCCTCGGCGTTCCACTCTCCGGGATCGAAGCCGACGCCGACGCGTCGGATCAGACGCTTGATCTCGTCTTCGTTCGTCTTGAACGCGCTCATCTGTTCGGCGAGTTCTTCCTCGATTGCGTCGTCTTCCGTCGTGTAGCCAGACTCGTAGCGTACGATCCCTTTCTCCAAGACGTCCAGATACCACTGGTCGAGTTCCTCCTCCAAGAAATCGACGTCCTTCCGGGGGTCGTGATCCTCGGTGGGTTCGCCCTCGAGGTCCGTCCCTCCGGAGAAGTCGACGACGTGGACGAGCACATCCGTCTCGTTGAGGTCGGTCAGGAACTGGTTGCCTAACCCCGCACCTTCGTGTGCGCCGGGAATCAGTCCCGCGACGTCGACGAGTTTCGTCGGGACGAATCGCGTCCCGCGGTCACAGTAGCCGACGTTCGGGGTGCACTCTTCGTCGAACTCCGGGGCCGCACAGTCGACTCGAACGTAGGCCTCGCCCACGCTGGGGTCGATGGTCGTAAACGGGTAGGCCCCTTCGGGGACGTCGTTCATCGTCGCCGCATTGAAGAAAGATGACTTGCCGACGGATGGTTTGCCGACCAGTCCGATCCGGTAACTCGTACTCATTATCCGTCCCTCGAGCGGGCCGATTAAACGGGTTTCTTTCCGATCGCGTCTTGCTACGAGAACGCATGACGTTCAACCGCCGGAGGAACCGTCTCCACCCCCAACAGAGACGAACGGTCGCGCGACAATCGTTGCCGACCATCGTCGGCTACGGATACTGGGACTGGTGCATGAGAAAGTATTAACGACGGTCTTTCGTTCGCTTCTCTATGCGCCCGACCGACCGGACTCTCGAGACGCTTGCGGTCGCTGCCGGCGAGGAACCGTTCCGCACGGGAAGCGAAGCGGGAGACGTCACCTCGCCGCTGCATCTCTCCTCCACGTTCGCGCTACCGGGCCTGGACAGCGAGATGAGTCTCGACGACGTCGATCCCGACGCCGGGGAGTTCGTCTACTCCCGGCTGTCGAACCCGACGCGCCACGCACTCGAGAAACGCCTCGCCGCCCTCGAGGGCGGCGAACACGCGATGGCTTTCTCTTCGGGGACGGCCGCGATCTTCACGACGGCCCTCGCGGTCGTCGAACCGGGAGATCACCTCGTCGCGTTCGACGACCTTTACGCCGGAACGCGTCGATTGCTCGAGGAGGTGTTCGCGACCCGGTTGGATGTCGATGTCTCGTTCGTCGACGCGACGGAGACCGAGAACGTCGCGGCTGCCATCACCGACGAGACGGCGTTCGTCTGGATGGAGACGCCGACGAACCCCGGGATCGAACTCTGTGATATTGCCGCTATCGCCGAGATCGCAGACGGTGCGGACGCGACGTTCGGCGTGGACAACACCTTCGCGAGTTCGTACTTCCAGCGGCCGCTCGAACTCGGCGCGGACGTCGTCGCCCACAGCACGACGAAGTACCTCAACGGCCACTCGGACTCGGTCGGCGGGGCCGTCGTCACCGACGACGACGCGCTCGCAGAGCGACTCGAGTTCCTCCAGCAGGTCGGCGTCGGCGACGCACTTTCGCCGTTCGACAGCTATCTCGTCCTCCGCGGGCTGAAGACGCTGCACCTGCGGATGCGCCAACACGAGCGCAACGCGATGGCGATCGCGGAGTTTCTCGACGACCACGACCGGGTCTCGGCCGTCCACTATCCGGGCCTCGAGAGCCACCCACAACACGACCTCGCCTGCGAACAGATGGACGGCTTCGGCGGCATCCTCTCGTTCGAACTCGAGGGCGACATCGACGACGCGGCCGCGTTCCTGGAGTCACTCGAGGTGTTCACCCTCGCGGTGTCGGTCGGCGGCGTCGAGAGTCTAATCGAACTGCCGGCGGGAATGACTCACGAACCTCTCTCCGAAGAAGAACGCGAGGAACTGGGGATCACCGAGACGCTGATCCGTGTCTCCGTCGGGGTCGAGGGCACCAAGGACCTGATCGCAGACCTCGACCGGGGGTTCGACGCGGTTCGACGCAGATCGGCGGTTGCAGACGGAGACTGAACGGAGAAACGCCGGTCTGAACTGTCACCCATCCCAGTTCGAATTCGTGATACCGCTCCAACTCCAGCCGGCGAGGCCGATCCAGATCAGCACGAGTACGCCGAAGGCGGCCCACTGCTGGGTCTGGGTTTCGGCGATCGGGGCGAACACGTCGACCAGCCCGCTCGCCTGTAACATTCCGAGGGCGAGCAAGAACAGGCCGAGAATCGAGACGGCAGCGATCCCGAGCCAGTTACGCCCCATCCACTTCCCCTCCTGTTCGGCCTCGTGTTTGTCGGTCGTGGGTGTCTTGGTTGGCTCCTCGTCGGGACTGGACATACCGGCACGTATCGCCGTCGGGCGGGAAACGGTTCTACCTGCAGGCTCCGGCCCGATCAGTCCAGCACGGCCGCGAGTGCATCCATCGTCCGTTCGACGCGGTCGAGGCGGGCGTTGTGGCCCATGTGACCGACCCGAAGAATATCGTCCTCGAGGCCGCCGAGCCCCGTCGCGAGGACGATTCCGTGGTCCTCGAGCATCGCCGCCTGTACCTCGCCTGCACGGCCGTCGACCTCGATCGCGGTGACCGTCGGCGAACAGTCGTCCTCGCTGTTAGAGTACGTCTCGAGGCCGAGTGTCGCGGCCCGCTCGCGACAGCGTCGTGCAGCCGCTTCGTGGCGCTCGAAGACCGATTCTAGGCCTTCCGCTAACAGCAAGTCGACCGCAGCGTCGAGACCGTAGAGGTTCGCCGTCAGGTGCGAGTAGGGGAACCACTCTTCGTCGGCAGCGGTCTTCCAGGGCTCTAAGTCGAGGTAGAACTCCGGCGTCTCGACCGACTCGATGCGGTCCCACGCTCGGTCGCTGATCGCACAGGTCGTCAGCCCCGGCGGCGCGCTGAAACACTTCTGGCTCGCGCCGAGACAGACGTCGATCTTCTCGGTCGGAACGGGAGCTCCGCCGAGCGACGAGACCGCGTCGACGACGCTCACGACGCCGTGCTCGTCCAGTACGTCGAGAATCGGCTCGAGGTCGTTCAGCGTCCCTGTCGGCGTCTCGCAGTGAACCATCGTCGCGACGTCGAACGGTTCGCCCTCCGTGGCTGCCCGCTCGAGCGTCTCCGCCACCGCGTCGACATCGAGGGTCTCCCGCCACGGCACCTCGCAGACGACAGGTTCGCCGCCGTAGGAGTCGACGAAGTCGGCGAACCCGTCGCCGTAGCGTCCATTCGAGAGACAGAGGACGCGGTCGCCCTCCGCGACGAGTGAGGCAATCGCGGCCTCGAGGCCGAGAATTCCTTCACCGCCGAGGACGACGACGTCGGATTCACCTGCCCCATCGCGGTCCGCGTAGTAGACCCGCTCGAGTTTCCCGGTCAGATCGCGGTAGAACTCGAAGAACGCCGGTTCGACGTCCGGGTTCGGCAGCGGTTCGGCCATCCGTTCGCCGACGGCGTCGGGTACCTCGGTCGGTCCGGGCGTCATCCGGAACCTGTCGGGGAGATCGCTCATAGGAGAGTTCGAGGTATCCGACGGGATAAAACCCCTAGACCGGCCGCTCCCGTCGCCGGCGCAGCGTTCCACGGACGAACGGCGTCACGGGAAAGATCCCGAACTCGAGACGTTCGATTTCCTCGAGTGCGAACGAGTCGTGGCTCGCGAACCGGTCGACGGTGTCCCGGTTCAGCTGACAGCCGCCGCCAGCCCGTTCCCACAACGGATTCAGCAGTTCCTGGCCCGCCCGTCGCCAGCCGTCCGCGCCGACGTGCTCGAGGAAGCGAAACTCCCCGTCCGGTTTCAGGACGCGGGCGACCTCCGCCAGTGCGGCATCCGGGTCCTGGACGGTACAGAAGACCATCCCCGAGAGGACGACGTCGAACGCGTCGTCGGGATAGGGCAGCGATTCAGCCCGGGCGTCCCGCAGGTCGACGGCGAGTCCACTCGCTCTGGCCTGTCGTTTCGCCCGCGGACGCATGTTGGGGTCTGGTTCGATAGCGTGGTACTCGAGGCCGTCGCTCGCCGCTTCGACGACGTACGGAAACATCGCGCCGTTCCCGGTGCCGATCTCGAGGACACGTCCGGCGAGGTCCCGAGCGAGATACTCGCGGTGGACACGGGGAAAAAGCGACTGGGGAAGCAGGTCGTAGACGGCGGCGAAGACGGGATGGTCGATCTCGGCGTCGTGGTCGTGTCCGGTCGCCACGGACTCGTTTGTCATACGATTGCCGACGAGTGACTGCGTGGAATCGTTTTCCCCGTCTCACCGGATCGTATCGGGGATGCGATCGACGACGTCGGTCGCGAGGACTCCCGGTCCGTACTCGGCAGTTGCAAGTTCACCGCTCTTGCCGAGGACCCAGGCACCCAGTTCCGCAGCGTCCTCGCGATCCATTCCCTGGCCCAGTAGCGAGGCGATGATGCCCGCGAGCGTGTCGCCGGTCCCGGCGACAGTCAGCGCGGAGGTTCCCGTCTCGTTGTGCTGGCGGGTCCCGTCTGCAATGATCTCGTCGACGGTCCCGGTCAGAATGATGACTGCGTTCGTCTCCTCGGTGATGGCCTCGAGCGAGCCGTAGCTCTCGTAGATCGGATCGTCTTCGGAACCGCTGGGTGTGAGGACGGCGTTCGAAAGGTCGGCCTCGAGTGCGGGTTCGATCGCGAGCGCGTCGACGACGACCGGGACGGAGACGTCGTCGATAGTGTCACAGACGGCGTCCGGTTCCGCGTCGACCAGTCCCGGCCCGATCACGAGTGCGTCGGCCCACTCGCTGACGGTGATCGTTTGCTCGCGAGCGTCCTCGTCGAACCGTTCGCCAGCGTAGTAGCTGGCGAGCAAATTCACCGAGTGACTCGCGACGATCTCGTATATCGGCTCGGCGACGAGTGCACGGACGTGATCCGAGCCGGTGCGCAGCGCCGCCTGGCCGACGATCGCGGGCTGGGTCGGATAGTCGATACTTCCGCCGACGACGGCGACCCGCCCGTTGTCGGTGCCGGACTCCTCGCTGACGTTCGACAGCGTACGCTGGAGACGACCCATACCGAGAGTTCGAGCCGCGACGGGTAGCCGCTTGGCAGGCGTGTTCCAGTCTGCCCCACAAGACATAGAAGGTGGCCGTAGTAGCCAGCGGTAGACCCATGTTCGACGACAGAACCGATGCCGGCGAACAGCTTGCGGCCGAACTCGAGGATCGCGGGCTCAAAGCCGACGTCGTTCTCGGCATTCCACGCGGGGCGTTGCCCGTCGCACGACCGGTCGCGGACGCACTCGGGGCCGAACTCGACGTCGTCGTCGCCCGAAAGATGGGCGCGCCGAACAACCCGGAACTGGCACTGGGGGCCGTCGCGAGCGACGGCAGCGTCTGGCACAACGACGACCTCATCGACCGGATGGGGGTCTCCGAGGCGTACCTCGAGGAGATCCGCGACGAGGAGGCGGAGAACGCACGGACGAAGGCCGACCGCTACCGTGAGGGCGACGAGTTGCCGAACTTCGACGGCCAGCGCGTCGTCGTCGTCGACGACGGAGTCGCGACGGGTGCGACGGCGACTGCCTGTCTCCGCCAGGTCGTCGACGCCGACGCCGAACACGTTACGCTGGCCGTTCCCGTCGGTTCACCGCGGACGCTCTCGGACCTCGAGTGCGAGGCCGACGAGGTGATCGCACTCGAGACGCCCCAGAGCTTCCGTGCCGTGGGGCAGTTTTATCGAAACTTTGGACAGGTCACTGACGAAGAAGCGATCGACTATCTCGAGGGTGGCAGTTAACGATCGATCCGGTTAGGCACGATCCGTCGAATCGACGCCAGTGATCCGCCGATCCGCCGAATCAGTCCCGACTGCGTCCGGCTTGTCGGTCGCTTCGGCGGGATCGACGCGCACCGTCAAAACGGGCACTGGAGCGTTGCGGACGACCCGTTCCGTGACACTGCCCAGCAGGAGGCGGTCGATGCCGCCGCGACCGTGGGTCCCCATCACGATCAGGTCGCAGTCCTCGCGGCTCGCCTCCTCGACGATGACGCGATTCGGTGACCCCTCGAGAACGCCGGTCTCGACGGAAACATCGTCGGGTGCGAGGTCTCGCGCCCGCTCGACTGCGTTCTGCCCCTCGTCGTAGAGAGCGTCGCTAATCCCCTCCCAGGCGGTCTCCATCGGGAGCCCACCGTAGCTCGCCGCGTTGACGACGTAGAGGATGCGGACCGTCGCCTCGTGAGCGCATGCGAGATCGAACCCGTACTCGAGTGCACGTTCGACCTCCGGCGAGCCGTCCGTCGGGACGAGAATGCGGTCGTACATCGTGTTGTATGATACCGTATGTCGCCCAAATACAATAACGTTGCCACGGGATCGTCAGAACGTCACTCGAGGAGATACGTAGCCGTCAGCCCTCGACGATCACGTCGCAAACGTCGTCGACACCGGCGCGTCGCACGACGGCCCGGACAGGATCACGCGCATCGACGAGGTTGTCCGTCTCACCGTCGAGCACGAGCAACCGTGCCTTCCGCCCCGGTTCGACGACGCCGTACTCGAGGCCCGCGAGCTCGGCACCGTTTACCGTCGCCATCCGGAGGATGTCGTCCGCTGGGAGATCGGAGAACTTGGCGAGAAACTCCATCTCGCGGAACATCGACGGCGAGTTCAGCATGACGTTGTCCGTCCCGAGTGCCAGCGTCGTTCGCTCGTGGAGTTTCTCGACCGGCGGCAGGCCGACACCGGTCACCAAATTCGAGCGCGGACAGACGACGGTCGGGACGTCGCAGTCCGCGACACGATCCAAATGGACTGGTTCAGGGTGGACCATGTGAACGAGAAAGTCCGGATCGAGGTCCATCGCCGGATCGATGTCGGTCTCGTCAACCTCACCGGCGTGGATGCCGAACGGTTTCCCTGCCTCTCGAGTCGCCGTCCGTTCGCGCTCGAAGTCGGCGTCGTTCGCGCCGCTCGCACCGAAGCCGTCGCCGGCTTCTATCGCGTCGATCGATTCACGGCCAAACGCGATCGCGTCCACCTCGACGTCGGCCGCTGCCGCCTCGAGCGCCCGGACGCCTTCGACGCCACCTTCACGGAAGTCGAGACAAGCAGCCGTGCCGCTTCGGTGCATGAACTGGAGCGACCGCACCATTGCAGCGACCTTCTCCTCCCGCGACGCCTCCCGGAGCAACCGATGTTTCAGCCCGTCAGGGGGTGCGACCAGCTCCTCGAGTGAGAGTCCGCGTCCCGCTTCCTTGGCGATCGAGTCGCCAACGTGAGTGTGAGCGTTGACGAACGCCGGGAGAACGATGGCCGAACGCCCGACGGCCGCCTCCTCGATGGCCGCGATCCGTCCCTCGTCGTCGATCACCACCCGCCCTTCGATAGGCTCGAACTCCCGCCCCCGAAGGATCGTTCCCGTGAGTTCCATACCGGACGTTCGCGGGCAGCCATTTCAACGGTTCGGGCTCGACTCGAGCCACCCGGAGAAACGCATTCGCGGCCTTGTGTTCCATTCGGGATATGGTCGTCCAGACCTAACGGGACGACGTCACGTGGTACGAATGTGAAAACTGTGGGTTGTTCTTCGACGAGCAATCCGACGCGGCCGAACACGAGACACGATGTGACGACACCAACCCCTCCTACATCCAGTGATCAGCGCCGTTCCCGGTGTTCATCCGCCAGTTCCGCGGCTCGAGCCAGCGTGTGAGCCTCGACCCAGCGTACCCGATCGCCGTCGCCGTAGGCAAGTGCCGTCTTCAACTCGTCCCGTAACACGCCGTGACCGATCGAGCGAACGGCCCCGTCCGCGTCGCCGAGTTCGTAGACGCCCGGCCGGTCGGGCGCACTCGCGACGGCCTCGCGGTCGAGGTCCCGCCAGGGTTTCTGCAGCGGCATCGTCACCTCCCGCCCGGCTCGACCAGTTCGTATGCGTGTTCGCTCATCTCGTCCTCCGCGAAGACGAACACCCGGCCGTCGACGGCCTCGAGGTCCGCCTCGACGCGAATCGAGTAGGCGTCCGTCGAAACCGTCACGCCCGGAAACAGGACCTCCGCGTCGTTTTCCTCGAGCATGACCCGGCCGACACCGGTCGTCTCGAGGATCTCGTCGTGCGTGTCTCGATCGTTGACGTACGTCATCACGCCCTCAACACCGTCGGGTTCGGTGACGAGTACGTGAACGTCCTTGCCGGGCGGCGTGGTGATCGATCCCTCGATGGGGTCAGGCGGGCCGTGATAGAACACCTCGCGCCCGTCGAGATACTGGACGACGACGCCGCCGTCGACGAGATCGACCCCGATCGTACTGGGGGCGACGTTGCTCCGAACAGTCATATGCCGACCTTCGATCGGACTGGGGAAAAACGGTGCGCTCTCGGTTGCACCGATCGTCAGCCGTAAGTATCCGTTCACCAGTGTACGAACATGGACGGCCGCGCCGTTGCGCCAGCAGCCGGAACGGTACTCAACGCGCTCGCGACCGGAGTCGGCTCCGCGTTCGCGATCGACCTCGAGACGACAGCCACGGTCGAACTCACCGACGACGGCGACATCGTCGGCGAGGTTGCCGGCCAACCCGACGCCGACACGACGCTCGTCGAGCGCTGTGCAGCGATGGCGATCGACGAATACGCAGCCGAGGCGGGACTCGAGCCCACGAATGTGGGCGCTCGCGTCCGGACCGAAAGCGAGGTGCCGATGGCGTCCGGACTCAAAAGCTCGAGCGCCGCGGCCAACGCGACGGTACTTGCGACGCTCGAGGCACTCTGCGTTGCCGACTCGGTCGAACGAATCGAGGCGTGCCGACTCGGCGTCCAAGCGGCCCGGGACGCCGGTGTCACCGTCACCGGCGCGTTCGACGACGCCAGCGCGAGCATGCTCGGCGGCGTCACCGTCACCGACAACACCGACGACGAATTGCTCGCCCGCGACGAGGTCGACTGGTCGGCGCTGGTCTACACGCCACCCGAACAGTCGTTCAGCGCCGACGCCGACGTCTCGGCTTGCGAGCGGATCGCGCCGATAGCCACCCTGGTCGAGGAACTCGCACTCGAGGGCCGCTACGGCGAGGCGATGACCGTCAACGGCTTCGCGTTCGCCGGCGCACTCGAGTTCTCGACGGAACCGATGATCACCGCCATGCCGGACGTCGACGGCGTCTCGCTGTCCGGCACGGGCCCGAGCTACGTCGCCGTCGGCAGCGACGAGACGCTCGAGGACGTACAGCGGCGGTGGAACGAACGCGCCGGAACGACACGGTTACTGGAGACGAGAACGGACGGGACGCACACACAATCACTATGACTCGAGAATCTACTCCGGACGAGGAATCGAACCGACGAACGCCCGACGAGATGTCTCTGGACGAACTCCGCGAGGAGATCGAGACGATCGACCGCGAGATCGTCGAACTGATCGCCCAGCGAACCTACGTTGCGGACACGATCGCTCAGGTCAAAGACGAGAAGGGATTGCCGACGACCGACGAGGAACAGGAACAGCAGGTGATGGACCGCGCGGGCGGGAACGCCGAACGGTTCGACGTCGACGCGAATCTGGTGAAGGCGATCTTCCGGCTGTTGATCGAACTGAACAAAGTAGAGCAGCGTGAGAACCGGTAGCAAGGGGTAGAGATAGAGATATTGTCATTCATCAGCAGGTTCTAGCGGGACTCGTTCCACCTCGATGTCTTCGTAGTCTTTCTCCGATGAGAGTACGTCCAGCGTCCGAGTTTCTGCAGTCGCGGCGTGGAACGCATCGAACGCCGTCATTCCCTCGTCGTAGTAGTTGACGGCCTTCAGAACGATTTGTCGTTCTTCCTCGTCCCGGACAGGGACGAGTTCGAGCAGATTTGCCACGAGTGGGACGTAATCGAACTCGTACCGTTCTCGGGCGAGAAGGAGTTCGAGATAGGAGACGGCCGACGTTTCTACGTCGTACTCGTCGAGTGCTTCTTCTGCAGATTGCTGCAACCAGTCTGAGTCTTTGACGAGCGCGAGTAAAAAGTCGGTTTCGACGTAGACCGTCATCTATCGTCCCCGTTCTCGCGGGCCGCAGCTTTCGCTTCTGCTTCGATGTCCGCGCGAATATCGTCGACGGATGCGTCACGTAACTCGCCTGCCGCTTCGCGGACTGCAGCGAGCGGGTCGTCTGCAACCGGAACGAGTTCAATTCTGTCCTCGTACGTGACGATGTGGTACTTCTCCCCGTATTTTTCTCGTACATCTTTGGGGATGTACAACCTCCCCTGCCCGTCCGTTTCTGCTGACATAGATACGACTACGGCACCACAGACAAAGAATCTTACCACCAGTGGAGAATTGATGGTACGAGCATCAGTGTTTCATCTGTTCGCACATTGGATATTGTCTATCTGAACACGGTTGAGCAAAGGGATAGTAGATAGCACTAATCGAGCTTCTAAGCTCGTGTAACTCCCAATAAGCGATTAGGACTCTTCCGGTTGCTGTTCAGTTGGTTCGTATGGCACTGTCTAGTAGCGTCCCAAGTCTACTCTGACTAGTGCGCTCTACTCCTGATCGAGAACCGTGATTGGTTCGGGCCAACTCTCAACTAGTCGGTCCACGCTTGGGATGGTACTAGTGGCGGGCCAAGCCTGAACTGATGGGTCGAATCTGGCGGTGTGGCCCGATTCGACCCGTCAGTCGACGCTTGGGACGGTACTAGTGCTTTGGCAAGCCTGAACGGATGAGTGAAACCGAGTGCAGTCGTCTGGTTTCACTCATCAGTCGACGCTTGGCGGAGTACTAGTACCGTTTCGTGCGGTCTGCTGTTCTGCTGTCTCGGAACGTCCGGATGGTCTTGGGGGTAGGCCGTCTCCGACTCAGCCAGCCGCCTCAGTTGTCGCTATCGGCAGTCTCGTTCGATCCCACTTGCCCTCTCGTCTGTTCGCGGACGGTCATTCCCTTCCGGCCGAGATGCTGCAACTGCCGTCGCGCGAACTCTTCCTCTCGAGTCCCACGCGTCGCGAGCACGTAAACCAGCGCGCCGCCCGCGGGCCGCATCGTCCGGCCGGCTCGCTGAGTTCCCTGGCGTCTCGAGCCACCCAGCCCGGAGGCGACGATCGCCAGGTCCGCAGTGGGGAGGTCGATCCCCTCGTCGCCGACCCGCGAGACGACCAGCAGGTCGCGTTCGTCGCGGCGGAACTCCTCGAGCAGTCGCCGGCGTTCGTGGTGGGGCGTCTCGCCGCTGAGGAAGGGTCCGTCGAGGGCCTCGGCGAGTTCGCGCCCTTGCTCGAGGTAGTCGACGAAGACGAGCGCTTTCGCGTCGTGGTGGTCTCGTAGCAGGTACCGTACCTCGTCGATCTTTCCGTGATTCTTCGCGGCGATCCGGTACCGTTCGCGACCGTCGGCCGACGCGTAGGCGTTTCGCTGCTGGTCGTCGCCCCACGGAACGTACCGGATCTCGAGTTCTGGTTCGGCGACGAAGCCCGCGTCGAACAGTGCCTGCCAGTCGGTGCCGATCGGTGGGCCGACGAGCGTGAAGATTTCTGTCTGCCGGTCGTCTTCCCGGATCGGACTCGCGCTAAGCCCCAGGCGATGCTGGGACTGGAGGTGCGTGCTGCGGCGGTAGACGTCGCTGGGGACGTGCTGACACTCGTCGAAGATCACCAGTCCCCACTCGCGGTCGTCGAACAGCGAGCGGTGACGATCCATGCCCGCGATCTGGTAGGTTGCGATCGTCACCGGCCGGACGTGTTTCTGGCCGCCGTGATACTGGCCGATCTGGTGTGGGCCGAGGTTGGTGTATTCCTCGATCGTCTCGGCCCACTGCCGTGCGAGGTCGCGACTCGGCACCAGAACGAGCGTCTCGCCGCCGACCTCGGCCATCGCGCCCATGGCGGCGACGGTTTTGCCGCTGCCCGGCGGGCCGACGAAGACGCCTTCCCCGGCTTCCGCGAAGCGATCGACCCACGTCTGCTGGTAGTCACGCAGCGAGACCGCGAGGTCGACATCGAGCAACTCTCCGGAATCGAGGTCGCGGTGATCCTGCACGGGGTAGCCCGCCTCGTAGAGGATTCGCTTGATCGCCGCCGCCGCCCCCTCACGCACCCAGTCTTCGGTGTCGGAGATCGGTGCGTGGACGTGTTCTTCGTCCAGTTTCTGTCGGGCGACGTTCCCCATAACCTCGGGCGTCTTGGCCTCGAGGACGGTGTAGCCGTCTTCGTGAGTGGTGAGCTGAAACTGGTGGGCTCGATCCCACTGACTCCTGACCCACTCTTCGAGCGGTTCGGATCGCTGTCCCAGTGCCTGTCGCATCGTCCGGGCGAGGTCGTCGAACGCCTCGTGTGGTGCCTGCCAGACGTCTTCCGGGCGAACGACGTAGCGGTATCCCTGTTTGCCGTTTGCATCTGCGAGGTGAGCAAACTGGGATAGTTGCGCTCGTGTGAACTGCGTCGGCTGGTCGACGACGATTTCGCGCCGTTTCGGGAACACGACGATCCGTTCCTGTTCGGTCAGATCCTCGAGGTTCGCCGGATACCAGACGATGGGATCGGCCGTGACCGAGAACGACTCGAGGTCGCCGCGATCGACCAGCGCCTCGAGTTCGTCCGAGACGGCGTCTTGGGAGCGATCGAGAGTGCGAGCGATCCCGTCTGCCGTGAGCATGGGTCGGCCTACCTGCTGGCAGGCGTCGTGGAACTGATCGATCGTCAGTTCCAGATCGTCGCTGTCGTCGGCGGAACGATCGCGCGTCACTGGCAGGGCTAACGGTGGTGGGGATAAACCGATTTCGTTCGTCGGGCTTTGCCGGGCTAGTACCGTCCCAACCGTCGACTGACAGGTCGAATCGAGCCACACCGCCAGATTCGACCCATCAGTGTAGGCTTGGCTCGCCACTAGCCGGCGACCGACATCGATTGAACGCCGATTCAACTGGCCCAGTGTGACGGGTACTGTTCCGGACTGGCCCTATCAGTTGGAAACAGCCACCGACTTTAAGTATAACACATTTGATTTGACACGTATGTTCACAGTTTCTGCGGACCGGGTCGACAACCCTGACGACGGGCGGAGTTCGATCAGCGAACGGTACGAGTCGATCCTGTGGTGGATGATGGACAAACTCGGGGCGACCGAGACCATCGAACGGAAGATACTCGCTGCCGTCTGTCTCCAGTTTCTCGCGACAATCGGCATATTCCTGTTGCCGCTGCTTTTCCTGGGGCCCCGAGAAGCGTTTTCGATCTTTCCGACCGCTCAAATCCTTCTCAGCGGCGTCCTGATCGTGCTCGCCGTCGTCGCCTTCGCCAACACGTGGTTGGTCGCCCGACGGGACTTCATCGAACCGCTGCGACGGGTCCGCTCGATCGCGAGCGAAATCTCCGAGGGGCAGTTAGAGACCAGACCGCAGGGTCGGACACAGAAAGACGAGATCGGCGACCTCCAAGAGTCGGTCGTCAAGATGTACGCCTACCTGACGACCGTCGCCAACCAGGCCGACGCTCTCGCAGGCGAAGAGTTCGACGCCAGCGTTCTCGAGGCGGATGTTCCCGGCGAGTTCGGCGACTCTCTGGAAGAGATGCGAATCAGCCTCGAAGACCGAATCGAGAAACTCGAGGAGAACCGCGAGGAGATCGAACAGCAACGACAGGAGACCGAACGACGAAACGCCGCCCTCGAGGCCGACGCGGAGCGCTGTCGGGACGTTCTCGAACGGTGTGCCGAGGGTGATTTCACTCACCGCGTCGATGTCGAGAGCGATCACGAGGCGATGGTCGAGATTGCGGATGCCCTCAATGCAACGGTCGACGACGTGTCGGGCATGCTCGGTCAGGTACAGACGTTGGCCGACGAGGTCGATCGAGTTGGAACGGAGGTTTCGGCGAGTGTCGCCGAGTTAGAGAAGACGAGCGCGGGGGTCAGCGATTCCGCGGAGGCGATTTCGGTCGCAACCGACGAGCAGAACGACCGCTTCGAGAAGGTACGCGACGAGATGAGCGATCTCTCGGCGACGATCGAAGAGATCGCGTCGACGGCCGACGGGGTCGCGGACGTCTCGGCGGAAGCAGCGACGAACGCTCGTGATGGACGCGAAACGGCAAGCGAGGCGATCGAAGAACTCGACCGTCTCGAGCGCCGGATGGAAACGATCGTCGGTCGCATCGAAGCGTTAGACGAGGAACTGGCCGAGGTCACCGAGGTCGTCACCCTCATCGACGAAATCGCAGAGGAAACGAACCTGCTCGCACTCAACGCGTCGATCGAGGCCGCCCGAGCGAGCGGCGACGGGAACCGGTTTGCCGTCGTCGCCAGCGAGATCAAGTCGCTGGCGGAAGAAACTGGCGAGGCGACCGGCGAGATCGAACAGTTGGTCAGTGGCCTGCAGAACTCGGCCCAGGAAGCGGTCGACGAGATCGGGACGATGCAACAGGAAGTCGTCGACGGAACAGAAACGATCGAGGAAAGTCTCGAGGTTCTCGAGGAGATTGCCGGCAGCGTCCAGGAGGCAAACGACGGCGTCCAGTCGATCAACGCCGCGACAGACGACCAGGCCCGCACGGGCCAGCAGGTCGTGTCGATGGTCGACGAAGCGACCGACCGAAGCGAACACACGCTCGAGGAGACGAGCAGCGTCGCCGCCGCTGCGGAGGAACAGACCGCGACAGTCTCGGAGATTTCGAATGCGGCACAGTCGTTGTCCCAGACGGCTACCGAACTGAGCGGTCAACTCGAGGAGTTCACCGCCGACGCCTGACTCTCGACGACGTCTTCCAGCGCTGACAAATAGTATATCCGTGCGGCTAACGTACGCTACGGTATGTTCCGAGCTATCCTCCCCGAGGGACAGATCCTGTGTGATCGGTACGAGCGAGTCGAGAACGGCCTCGAACTGTACGACGATGACGACACGCTCGTTGCGTTCGTTCCCTACGATAACTTGCACGCACTGGTCGACGAGGATGTCTACGGCGAAGACGATCGATCGATCATGTAGCCGGCGTCTGGTCGATCGCGTCCAGTTGTTCCCTGTATCTGTTTCTGACGGTGACGACGGTGGTCTGGGCGGTTTCTGCGACCGCTCGCTGTGGGATCGTCTCGTCACAGAGCAGCCCAGCCGCGTAAATGGCTGCCGCCGCGAACCCCGTCGGTGATTTACCCGAATGAAGCCCTTTCTCGGTCGTCTCGTCGATAATGTCGATCGCTTTCGTCTCGACGTCTTTGTCGACGTCGAGTTCTGAGCAGAACCTGGGCACGAACTGTCGCGGGTTCGTCGGCTCTAAGTTGATGCCGAGTTCGTCGGCGATGTATCGGTAGGTTCGCCCGATTTCGCGCTGATCGACCCGGGAGACGGCGGTCACTTCCTCGAGGCTGCGCGGGATGTCCTCTTTGCGACAGGCGGTGTAGAGGGCACTGGTCGCGACACCTTCGATCGACCGACCACGAATGAGGTCCTGTTGGAGAGCCCGACGGTAGATGACGCTCGCGGTTTCCTTGACCGGGTTGGGGACGCCGAGTGCGCTGACCATCCGGTCGATCTCCGAGAGTGCATACTTGAGGTTCCGCTCGCCGGCGTTTTTCGTCCGGATTCGTTCCTGCCAGACGCGAAGCCGATGGATCTGGCCGTGCTTCTCGGCGGACATCGACCGGCCGTTGGCGTCCTTGTTTCGCCAGTCGATCGTCGTCGTCAGCCCGCGGTCGTGCATCGACTGGGTCAGGGGTGCACCCACTCGAGAGAGTTCGTCGTGTTCCTGTGCGTTGAACGCGCGCCACTCGGGACCGTAGTCGATGGGGTCTTCGGTTAGAACGAGCCCACACTCGTCACAGACTCGTTCGCCGCGGTCGGGGTCGTGGACGATCGTGTCGGTTTCACAGTCAGGACACAGCTCCGTTCCTCGTTCCCGTTTCTGTTCCCGTTCGCTTGTCTCACTTCTTGCGTGATCGATGATGGGCTGTGTCATCCGTAGCGAAGACAGTCCTGCAGCCATTGTAAGGAGGTACCATGGTTTCATAGGAAACCCCGACTTACGATTGCAGGTCGAGCGGAGAGTTCGACGCAGGCCGACCAGTTGCTAGGCCGCCGTGCCCGCGCCGAAATCGTGTCCCATCGGTCGTCTCCGGGTGAAGCGACCGCGAGTGATCGCTTCGACCCGTCTCCGACAATGGGAAACCAACACATGAATCGTGACGATTGTTACGTCCGTCCACCGGTGTAAATCGTCAGTTCATCACGTAAAGTCTCCTTTCGGTACCAAACTGTCGCTCGAATTTATATCGGTGGAGTCGAACGTCGGACCAGTGACGAGTTGCCGAGTCGTTCATCGGAGTTCACTGGCGTATCACTGCATTCGTCTCTGTCGCGGCATACGCCACGGATACACTCCCCAAATCGGTCGATACCAGCGACCTGTGAGTGACGCTCTCGGCTATCAGCGACGGTGTCGCCGTTCCCGACCGCACCCGGCGCGACGAAGTCGTCCCGTACGCCCTTTGCAGCCGATGCGAAACGTGGCCGTGCTTAAGAGTATCTCTGTTGGTGTACAACTTGGTGTGTCAATCGTGACTGCGAATCGCCGTTTGGAAGTACAGCGGTCGCTGCGGGGGTCATACTCCAGTAGCGTTCTCGACCGCAAACGCTGGCGGAGCCGGGCTCGAACTGCGACACCTGCCGCCGGAGGAACACGATAATGTCGTCGATCGATACCTCTCTCCCCGACGAGATTGCATCGTCCGTCGGTGACTCCGAGGACGACGAACGCCTCTCGAAGGACGTCATTTTCGAACTCCTCAAGAACCGCCGCCGTCGAGAAGTCCTCGCTTACCTGCTCGAGGCAGAGGAGACGGTCACGCTCGGTGAGCTCGCCGAGCAGATCGCCGCCTGGGAGAACGATACGAGCGTAAACGCCCTGAGTTCCGATCAACGAAAGCGCGTATACGTCGCTCTCTACCAGACCCACCTCCCCAAGATGGACGACGCCGGAATCGTCGAGTACGATCAGGATCGGGGGCTGATCTCGCTGTCGGAGAACGCCGATCTCTTGATGATGTACCTCGATACGGACTCCCACCAGCAGGATCGGTGGGATCGCTGGTACGGGACATTGAGTGCACTCGGGGTCGTGCTCGTCGGCGGCGCACTCTTTAACGTCCCGTTGCTGGCAGCGATTCCGACGCTCGCACTCGCCGCCGTCGTCCTCGTCGCACTCTTCTCACTGTCGGTCGTCCACACCGTTCGAAACCGACAGCAAGAACAAACCGTCAACGGCAAACTTTCCCGGATCGAGTGACCCACACGCGGTCGTCTCGGACGACCGTCGTCTCGTCGACCCGTCTACCCGCGTTCGTCGTCCACCGAAACAGTTCAGGAAGGACTTTTATTCATCCCTATCGTACACTCAGATGGCTCCCGGCGACCGTCATCCAGTACCGGAACAGTTCGCGTGCCAGCTTGCTGTTCCAGGCACGGGAGCCACTTTACTCTCGATGTCACAGAGGGGTGTCACGCTTGAGCGTTGCCTACTGTTCGCGTGCGTTGTACTGGACGTCGACCGTCGCGTCGCCAAGCAACGTGAAGTCTTCGAACCCACCGTCGAACCAGTAAGCGTCGCGTTCGTCGCCGACGACGCCACGGACGACGCCGTCCTCGTACACCTGTTCGTCGTCGATCGTGAGTTCCTGAAACGTCGCCTCGACGGCACGACCCGACACCACGAAGGAGTACGACGTCGGCCCGTCGGTTCCGGTGCCGTCGACGAGGATCGCGTGAGGCAACAGCTCGTCGTCACCGTACTCGTCTGGATCGATCTCCTCGCCGTCGACGGAGACGACGGCCTCGCCCTCGATGATCGTCACGTCGGTGATCGCGCCCGAGAACCGGAACGTCTGGCTCTCGTCGGTGAGGGAGCTCTGGACCGTCGAACCAGAGACGGTCGTCGCGTCGTCGTCCGGATCTGCCTCGCCGTCGTACTCGACCGTCCCGTCGACCGTAACTTCGAAGCTCGTCGGCTCACCCTGACCCTCGACAGTGAGAACGTGGGGCAGTTCCTCGCCGTACTCGTCGGGATCGATCTCTTCGCCCTCGAGAACCACCGTCGCCGGCCCGTCGACGGTCAGCGTCTCGAGGTCGCCGTCGAACCGGAAGGCGTCTTTCCAGTCGGCGACGACGCCGTGGACGAATCCGTCCTCAATCTCGGTTTCGGCGTCGATGGTCGCGCCGTCGTCGGTCGTCGGTTCGACCGTGCCATCGACGACGAACTCGTACCGGGAGACGTCGACGTCGTCGCCCTCGAACAGCAGGACGTGGGGGAGTTCGTCCTCGTCGTCGCCGCTGTCCGGACTCGAGTCGTCGACGGACTTGCCCGCTGCAGCCTCCTGGGCCGAGGTCGGGACGCCGTCGGGAATCGAGAGGTCGGCCGAACGCGAGATGCCCGAGCGCTGGAGGCCGCTGCCCTGGACCGGTCCCTGAATCGCACCATCGGTCATCTGGGCGGAGCCGCTGCCGCGCACGACCGCAGCGTACGGATACGACCCGGCGGCGAACTCCGAATCTTCGATCGTGGGTGTCCCACCGGGCCAGACCCACAGCGGTCGGCCGGCGTCTTCGACGTAGCCGCCCCAGCCGGGGCCGTAGTCGGTGTTGTCGTTGTACGCGACGCAGTCGACGATAGCGTCGTTGCCACCGGCGACGCGGAACGTGGAGACGCCGTTGTTCTTTCCGTAACAGCTCTCGAAACGGGCCGAGCCACCGTAGGCGGTGTTGGAACAGTAGAAGCCGTTGTTGGGGTAGCCCTGGACGTTGCAGTGACGGAACGTGACGTCGCAGTTTGCGTTGCGATGCATGAAGACGGCACCCGGACCGTGGGTGTGGCTCCCGCCTGCTTTGGTCGACCCGTCGCCGAGGTAGACGTTCTCGATGAGAACGTCCCCGCTGGGGGCGGTGATCGAGAGCATGAACCCGCTCCCGCGGTGGAGACCCTCGAACCCGACGTTGCGGATGACGGAGTCGCCGCCTTCGACGAGCAACGTGACGGTGTCGCCGGTCGTGAGATCGATTAGCTTGTTCTCGAACGTTTCGCCACGACCGATCGTAATTGTCTGTCCCTGGGCGGTGATCTCGTCGTATTCCTCGTCGGCGCTTGCAGTGCCGGGAACTGTCGTTGCAGCAGCCACAGTCGTTGCACCCGCCAGTTTCACGTAGGAGCGACGGCCGAGTAATTCAGAATTACCACCGCCAGCTCCCGACGTAGTGTCGTCGTCGGCGACCGCTTCGTCGTCCAGTACCGAAGGTTCGCGTGCCATGTACTCGGTAATACGAAACTACCGGCATAAACTTTCCCTTACACTAAGTATAAAATTTACTGACTTCAACAACGTACGTTCTATTCATTCATAGAACTTTCTACGTTTGTCGTCGATAAAAGCGACAGAAATCGGAACGCGATGTCGAGAGTAATACCGTATTACCCGTATCGGCCCGTTTCGAGCGTCGGTCGTTACCGCGAACTGGCGGGTAATACAGAATTACCGGCACTCGAGTGGCCGAAAAACACGCTCGCGCGTCGATCCCTGGACAGAGTGAGTGATACGGACTGCTGTCCCGATGCCCCGGCGCGACCGCGAGCTCCTGCGGTCGCGCCGAAACTGACTGACAGCAAACCGGATGAAAGCGCGCCGAGCGAACGGTCCTCGACTACGCGAAACGAGAAACCGAACCGCGAACACAAAACCACGTCAGCGGGAACCGGGGCGGCGTTACGTCGCAGACCACCGAGACGGACTCACAGCAATCCCACCACGGAGAGCTGCGTCAGCGGGGTAGTCGATCAGTTGCCGGAGGCGGCTTCCTCCGCGCTTTGCGGGACGCCGTCAGGGACGAACGCATCAGGGTCCGTGCCGACATCGTCCTCGAGTTCGACGGTCGAACCGGCGTTCTCGCCGATACCGGCGACATCGTCGTAGTCGGTGTCACTGACGAGGACCTCGGTTGGGTTGCCGTTCGCGCCGGCGTCGATGGCGACGTTGTGCCCGTGCATCTCGATCTGGCACCCCTCGACTTCGACCGTGCCAGGTGCCCAGGCCCAGATACCGCGGCCCTGGTAGCCCGAGTCGTCGACGTAGACACTCGAGTTCGTCACCGTGCTCCCCTCGGTCGCGAGACGGAAGTGCGAGACATAACAGTTCGCGGCGAAACAGCGGTCGACGTGGATCGTGCCGCCGCCGGCGTTACCGGGCGCGGACGCGTAGATCGCGTTGTCCGCAAACTCCTGGATGTTGACGTTCTCGAAGTCGACGTGGCCGGCGTGGTCGGGATCGACCCAGAAGGCGGTCTGTCCGTGACCGCTCGAGCTTCCGTTGTGGCTGTCGGAGCCGTCGCCGAGATAGACGTTCTCGACGGTGCTCGAGCCGCTCGGGTCGGAGTCGGAGAGACCGAACGTGGCGGAGCCGGTGCCGGACGTATTTTTCCCGTCGAAGCCGACGTTTTGGATCGTCCAGTCGGTGCCGTGGGCGGTGACGACGATGTCTTGCCCGGTGGTCATGTCGATCAGTTTGTTCTCCCAGGTCTCACCCGAGTCGATGGTGATCGTTTGCCCTTCGGCTTCGATGACCTCGTAGTCATCGTCGGCGACAACGGTGCCGGCCGCGCCGAGCGAAGTTGCTGCGGTTGCGACCGCTGCGAGCGACCGCACGTAGTTGCGGCGGGTTAATCCGTCGTTACGACCGGTAGTCGGAGTCGTCTCCGTCTCGGACGTACGGGGGTGGTGCGCCATACGATTGCGTAACACTGGGTTACACTCATAAACTTTTCCTTGACGAAGTCTATTGAATTTACGCACTTACTTCCTAACGTTACTGTTTCGAGCAGAATCTATCCAGATTCGTTCTCGAAAGTACGAACGAGACTACTGCGAAAACCGTCCCGACAACGAGGAATTTTCGGCGGAAAAAGACTGTTACTGGCACCAGAGAGGCTGTGTCAACCGCTTCACCGGGTGGTCCGAAATCCGGCCTCGGCCCGAAAACGATTGCACGTCCGAACGGCCGAGTCGCAGTCTCTCGTTACTGTCGAACGCCGACGTTCAGTACCGAATCACTCGTTTTCGCCGTCGACCGCGTACATCTCGAACTCGTCGTTCGAGATGACCTTGTTCGCCTCGGGAGACATCTCGAGCGTCTCGAGTGACTGTTCGCTGTAGTAGAGTTCCTGGTAGACGTCGACCTCGCGTGTGAGGTCGTACTCGGTAGCGATCAGATAGTAGTCGACGCCGTGGTAGGCCCCAGTGTAGTTGCCGGTCTCGAACTGTTCGTGGTCGACCTCGCCAGTCGCGATCGTCGCGCCGCTCAGGGCTCCCTCTCGCTCGAGGCCGTTGATCGCGTGGTCGTACCGGAAGGGGTCGTAGCCGAGTCCGGCGTGGGGTCGATCCTCGGCGGCGTGTTCGAAGCCGGACTCGTAGCCGCTGAACGTCTGGTCGGTGACGTGCTGGCTCGGGCTGTAGATGAGTGGTGAAGCGTAGACGGTCAGCAATCCGAGCACGAGACAGGACCCGAGCACGAGCGCGACGATGGCGTCCGATCCCGGTCTCGTGACGAAACGGGAGAGTCCGCCGGCGAGGTGTGCGACGGCGATCCCCGCGATGATCGTCAGGACGACGTAGATGAACCCGATCTGTCGAAACGCCATCGTCGGTGTCCCGACGAAATACACCAACAGGATCCCACCGAGTGGAATCAGTGCGAGACCGAGGTACGTGACGAACGCGGCCGTCTCCCGGTCGGTGTTCGTCCACCCCAGCCACATCACCAGGACAAAGAGACCGACGACGAGGCCGATTATCGCCGCGTCGAGGAACATCCTGACGAACAGTTCGCCGAGACTGCCACCGATCTCGGCGAGCGAGGCCCCACGCTGGTCGACCTCCGCACCGGCGCCGACGTCTGCGGTCACGAGCCCGTAGACGAGTCCGGCGACCGCGTTCCTGAATCGCTCGTTCGAGACCGCCCAGACGGTAAAGATCACCCCGAGCACGGCCGTGTGCGCGTAGGCGGTTGGATGCTCGAGGATCGGATGCTCGTCTACTCGAGAGCGAGCGAGGTACTGGACGCCGGCGATGGCCCCGACGAGGACGACGACGTTGATCATCTGCTGGGGGTGAATCAGCAGCAGGCCGATCGCGCTCAGGTACAGCAGGACGCTAAACGGCGACAGTCCGAACGGAAGGCGTTCGATCGTCGCCCGTCGCCGGAGGTACGCGACGACGGCGAAGACGACGACGGGGACGAAAAACAGCGCGACGGAGTTCGTGTGCACGCCCATGTGCGTCGCGACGTTGTTCACGGGCAACACCATCCAGGAGACGATCGCACCGAAGCCGACTGCCCGTGGATTGCCGCTGACGTTCCGGACGATGAGCGGAACGAAGATCAGGAACGGGACGAAGAGAACGACCATCGTCACGAGCAACGCCCGTTCGATCGAGAACCCGCCGACCTGGTGTAACAGGGCACCGATCGAGTGGACGGCGGGGTAAAACAGTTCGTGGGGTGCGAGTCCGCCGTCGGCGACGTCTCGCGTCCAGCCCATGTGAGTCATCGCGTCGCCCATCCCCGAGAACCGGTAGTTGCGAATCAACGGCAGACTCACGATCGCGGTGACGGTCGTCCCGCCGAGGCCGATGCCAAGCGCCTGGTACCGGCCGCGACAGGCGATCGTGGCTCCGACGGCGATCGCCAGCGCGACGACGAACGCGATCCACGTCGCCGTAGGTGATCCTGCGTAGACGGACGACTCGTACCCGACCGCCGGATTCGCTCGAGCCACGAGCACGCCGGCGGCGAGCGCGAGAAAGCCGACCGCGAGCACTCCCTCGAGTGCCGACCGTCTCATCGTGACTCCGTACGACTGTCGGTCGATTTCTCGTCGATACGCATCTCTTGGCGGACGCTCGTCGCTGGCAAGGTTTGTTATAGGGCTCCTATCGTTCGCGACTGATGCGGTCGTTTCCAGGGACGAGCGATCGACGCTCCGGCTACTCCCGGGCGCGCGTTCGTTCGATCAGAGTACGACCTGCGTACACTCCGACTGCCGACGTCGATGATAGCTCAGTTCGCGTTCAGCTTCGCCCGCTCGTGGTACCAGCCACCGAAAGCACCGAGCGGCAGAACTAGCCAGCCCGCAATCGCCAGCGCGATGACCGCCGCTGGAAGTTGATCTTCGGACAGACGTGGCGCATCAACTCATTCACAAGCCGTTGGATCTGCTGTTTCATGAGACCGTCCGGGTCGAGTTTCTCCTCGGACTCGCCTGGATTCATGTTGCCATTCTTGTTCCACAGATAGTGCATCTCGACGAGGTGGGTGTGTCAGCGGCAGTAGGCTTCGATCTCGTCGACGACGTCCATAATGAACTTCTCCGCTCGATCGAGGAATCGACGATTCGCACACGGGGTGATCGTCGTCTGGTGAGGTGTCTCCGGCGTGTGGTACACTTGGAGGGCAAGATACTCGTTTTCGTCACCGAGGTCCGGTTCGAAGCTCAGTGTGAATGCAATCGCGGGGTTGCGCTCGAGGAAGTCTGCGAGGTCTTGATGGTAGCGTATTCCACGCAGTTCGGCGTAGATGAACGACCGGAGCATTACCTCGAATTCGTAGATTTCTGGGTGGTCATCCCAGTAGGGATCGGTGAATTTCTCGAGTAGGATATTCGCGTTCGTCACGGCATTGGCCACGTCGATATCGTCGTTGAGATCGTCGATAATTTCGTGGGCGGTGATGAGAGCATCTCGATGGGTAGAGTGTTTTGGATCAGCTGGATCAGCAGAGTAGAAACAATCATATGGATTTTCCCCAGGCTCTCGAGAGACGTTTTCGATCTCAATCGAGACGAGAAGATTGCGGTTCGGTTCCTCCCATGAATCAGTATCATTAGAGATTGATTCAGTAGAAAGAGAGGCGTTTTGTTCCGGGTACCCGTTTGTCATCACCCATCCTTTCCTGAGTTCGGGTAAAATCATGCACTATCAGAACGAAATTATGGCTCGTTACCGTTGATCAGGGTATTCGACAACACGTGGATCTTCTTCCGGCTCTTTATCCTGTTGAATATAGGCACAGAGCGCGAATATCGTACATTATCTGGCTTGACTATGCCATATCGAACACCATTATTTTAGATACTACCTATCGGTATCTCCATTAGATATAAATTGATTTTCACAGTACATAGAATCATGGATGCGGAGAAAGCGCACGCCGCCTACATGGTCCTCCACAAACGATTGTCGATATTCAAACGCCTCGTTGATGGCCCGGCTTATCAAAATTACCTGGCCGACGAGGTAGACGCCTCACAGTCGACGATTTACCGTGGACTCTATCTGTCTTTAGCTAAGCGAAGAACCACGTGACAGCAGCGGCTTATCGAGACATCTTTTCGAGAGGAATGAGGAGGCAAC